>Ga0206117_100352_pt1 | contig 56123 bp, 52 predicted proteins | sample 3A5Ametagenome_FD_177997 | JGI IMG/M metagenome (GOLD analysis project Ga0206117, IMG submission 177997) | Enriched microbial communities from leaf-cutter ant dump, University of Wisconsin, Madison, United States - 3A5A | ecosystem: Environmental > Terrestrial > Nest > Insects nest > Nest dump... | reverse complement strand
CAGGATGGCGTAGATCCCGACCTTGCTGAGGATCGACATCATCGCCGCCGCCGGCGGGCTGGCCGCGGCATAGGTGGTCGGCAGCCAGAAACCCAGCGGCCAGACCGCCGCCTTGATCACGAAGGCGATGCCCAGGACGGCGACGCCTGCCTCCATCAGGCCGCGGTTGTCGGCGGCGATGACGGGGATGCGGCCGGCCAGGTCGGCCATGTTGAGCGTGCCGGTCACGCCGTAGATGACGCTGACCCCGATCAGGAACAGCAGCGAGGCGACCAGGTTGATGATGATGTAGTGCATCGCCGACTGGACACGCACGCGGGTAGAACCATGCAGCGCCAGGCCGTAGGACGCGGCCAGCATCACCTCGAAGAAGACGAACAGGTTGAACAGATCGCCGGTCAGGAACGCCCCGTTCAGGCCCATTACCTGGAACAGGAACAGGGGGTGGAAGAAGGTGCCGGCCCGATGCCAGCGGGCCAGCGCGAAGACCTGGGCGGCAAGCGCCAATATGCCGGTCAGCACCAGCATGACGGCGGCCAGCCGGTCCAGCACCAGGACGATGCCGAAGAAGGCCGGCCAGTCCCCCAGCCGGTAGGCCCGCACCAGCGGGCCCGTCCCCGTCATGTCGGCCATGCCCAGCAGCATCAGCGCGATGACCAGCATGGCGATGGTCGATGCCAGCCCCAGCCCGACCATGATGGCGCGGCGCCGCTCGCCGACCAGGATCATGGCGGCGCCGGCAACCAGCGGCACCAGGATCGGCAGGATCACCAGATGATCGGTCCAGGCGGTCAACGGCTCTTCTCCCGCCCGTCGACATGGTCGGTGCCGGTGAAACCGCGCGCGGCCAGCAGCACGACCAGCAGCAGTGCCGTGGTGGCGAAGCCGATCACGATGGCAGTCAGCACCAGGGCCTGCGGCACCGGGTCGGCATACTGGGCCAGCGTGCCGGCCTCGCCCTTGGCCAGGATGGGCGCGGCACCGGTACGCAGGCCGCCGGTCGAGAAGATGAACAGGTTCACGGCGTAGGACAGAAGCGACAGCCCGACGATCACCTGGAAGGTGCGGGGGCGCAGCAGAAGCCAGGTGCCCGAGGCAGCCAGCACACCGATGGCGATTGCGACGATGGCTTCCATCATTCTCCTCCCGCCGGGCCGGGGTTCAGATCCGCCGCGGCGGTTTCCCGCGGCTGGGCACGCTGCGCACGCACCGACTGATGGGCGATCGCCAGCAGCATCAGGGCGGTGGCGCCGACCACCAGGGCAAACACCCCGATGTCGAAGATGAAGGCGCTGGGGGTCGGGACGGCGCCGAAGACGGGCAGGTCGAGATACCCGGCATAGGACGTCAGGAACGGCCGGCTGAAGGCCCAGGCCCCCAGGCCGGTCGCGGTGGCGATCAACAGCCCGAACCCGATCCAGCGCAGCGGCCGGATCCGCAGGCGATCCTCGACCCACAGCGTGCCGCCGATCATGTATTGCAGGATCAGCGCCACGGCAGCCGTCAACCCGCCGACGAAACCACCACCCGGCAGGTCATGGCCGCGCAGCAGCAGGAACAGGGCGATCAGGCAGATCACGGGGAACAACAGGCGCGAAACCAGGGCGGGCACCAAGAGCCAATCGGCGGCGGTGTCGCCCTCCTTGCGGTCGGGCTGCTGTTCGTCATAGGCGCTTTGCTCGCGCTGCTGTTCGGGCACCTCGACGCTGTCGGGCGCGGGGCGGAAGCGGCGCAGCAGCGCGAATACGGTCAGCGCGACGATGCCCAGCACGGTGATTTCGCCCAGCGTGTCGAAACCGCGGAAATCCACCAGGATGACGTTGACGGCATTGGTCCCGCCGCCATCGGCATAGGCGCGGGCCAGGAAGTCCTGGGCCAGCAGCACCGGCGGCGACCGGGTCATGACGGCAAAGGCCAGACCTGCCACCGTGCAGCCGACGGCGATCGCGATGCTCAGATCGGTCAGGCGCCGGGTGCGGGTCATCGGTTCGGACGCGATCTCGCCGGGGGTCTCGACCCGCTTGGGCAGCCAGCGCAGCCCCAGCAGCAGCAGGACGGTGGTCACCACCTCGACCATCAGCTGGGTCAGGGCCAGGTCCGGGGCCGAGAACCAGACGAAGGTCACGCAGACGGCAAGGCCGGCGCCGCCCAGCGACAGCAGGGCCGCCAGGCGATGGAACTTGGCCAGCGTGCCGGCCCCGATGGCGCAGGCCCCGCCGATCAGCCAGACCAGCGCCAGCACCGGATCGACGCCTGAATAGGCGACGTTGCCCGGCCCCACGCCGCGGACCAGCACGGTACACAACGCGGCCGCGACCGCGGCGCCCAGGATCAGGCGCAGCTGCGGCTGCAGCCGGCGGGTACCGAGCAGGCGTTCCAGCGCGCGCGCCACGCGCCAGGCCAGGAAGACCATGGCGCGTTCGAACATGCGCCGGCCGTCCAGCCCGCGGATCAGCGGCGTCCCCTCGGCCCCGCTGAGCAGATGGCGCTGCAGCGCGATGTACAGCAGGACGCCGAGGCCGAGGGCCGCCGCGCTCATGATCAAGGGCCAGTTCAGGCCGTGCCAGACGGCCAGGCTGTATTCCGGCGTCTCGCTGCCCAGCACGCTGCGCACCGCGACCTCGAGATACGGGCCGACGGTCGCGGCCGGCAGGATGCCGACCATGATGCAGATCAGCACCAGGACCTCGACCGGGGCGCGCATCCAGGCGGCGGGTTCGTGCGGGGTGCGGGGCAGGCCTTCGGGGTTGGGGCCGAAGAACACACCGTGGATGAAGCGCAGCGAATAGGCGACGCTGAACGCGCTGGCCAGCACGGCGGCGAACGGCATCAGGTCGTAAATCATCGGATGGGGCGCGGGTGCCCACAGCGCCTCGGCGAAGAACATCTCCTTGGACAGGAAGCCGTTCAGCAGCGGCACGCCCGCCATTGCCGCCGCCGCGACCATCGCCAGCCGCGCGGTGAAGGGCATGAAGCGGTTCAGCCCCGACAGCCGCCGCATGTCGCGGGTGCCGGCCTCGTGATCGATGATGCCGGCCGCCATGAACAGCGACGCCTTGAAGGTGGCGTGGTTGATGATGTGGAAGATCGCGGCGACCAGCGCCAGTTCGCTGTTCAGCCCCAGCAGCAGCGTGATCAGGCCGAGATGACTGATCGTGGAATAGGCCAGCAGGCCCTTCAGGTCATGCTGGAAGATCGCGACATAGGCGCCCAGCAGCAGGGTGGCGACGCCGGCCGTGCCGACGATCCAGAACCATTCGTCGGAGCCGGCCAGCACCGGCCACAGCCGGGCCAGCAGGAAGACGCCGGCCTTCACCAGCGTCGCCGAATGCAGATAGGCCGATACCGGGGTCGGCGCCGCCATCGCATGCGGCAGCCAGAAATGGAAGGGGAACTGGGCGCTTTTGGTGAAGGCGCCGATCAGGATCGGGATCAGCGCGACGAGATACAGCGGATGGGCACGGATCTCGTCGCCCCGGCTCAGCACGAGGTCGAGGCCATAGCCGCCGGCGATATGGCCCAGCACCAGCACGCCGCCCAGCAGGCACAGGCCGCCGGCCGCCGTGATGGTCAGGGCCATGCGCGCGCCATCGCGCGCCGACGCCGACTGGTGGCGATAGCCGATCAGCAGGAACGAGACGATGCTGGTGATTTCCCAGAAGAATACCAGCTGCAGCAGATTGCCCGACAACACCGTGCCGAGCATCGCGCCCATGAAGGCCAGCAGGAAAGCGAAGAACCGGGGGACCGGATCCTCGTCGGACATGTAGTACCGGGCATAAAGGACCACCAGGCTGCCGATGCCGGTGATCATGCCCGCGAACAGCCAGGCCAGCCCGTCCATGCGCAGTTCGAAGTCGAGGCCCAGCGAGGGCAGCCATTCGGCCTTCCAGTGGATCACGCCGCCGGCTTCGATCGTCGGATAGGTGACGATGCACAGGATCAGCCCGGCCAGCGCCACGCCGCCGGCCAGCAGGGCGGCGGCATTGCGCGCATGCGTCGGCAGGAAACCCGCGACGGCTGCGCCCAGATACGGCAGAGCGACAAGAAGAAGCAACGCGTCCGGCATGGTCTCCTGCAACAGATTGGCCTGACGATCCTGGTGATGAACCGGCGGCCGCTAGGCGGTGTCAGCGAAAGATCGGGCGCGCCGGCGCGTCGACGACGTCTATGCGACGCCCCCTCAATCGAGGAAGGCGTCGGGGTCGGCGGCAGCCGCGTTCTGGCGCAGCAGCTGCGCGACCTGTTCCACGCTGCCGGCATTGCGCAGGCTGCGGCGCAGGCTGGAATCCTGCAGGACGCGGGCGATCCCGGCCATCGCCGTCAACAGATCCTTGGTCGCCGCCGCCGGCCACAGCACCAGGACGACCAGGTCGACCGGCTCGCCGTCGCGGGCGTCGAAGTCGACCGGCTGGGCCAGCCGGGCGAACAGCACGAAGGGCGGCACCTCGCCGGGCAGTTGGGCGTGCGGCAAGGCCGCGCCATGGCCCAGCGCCGTCGAACCCAACTTCTCGCGCTTCTGCAGCGCCTCGAGGATTTCATCGGCGGACCGCTCGATCCGCGCCGCCGCCTCGGCCGCGAGCGCTTCGAGAAGCGCAGCCTTGTTTTTCGCGGCGATGTCGAGACACACGCCTGCGGTATCAAGTTGAGAAAATATCGTCATGCGCGCAGAGGTTATCAGATTTGCTCGCGTGATGCAATATGACGCAGGTTACAGGATTCAGTTCATTCGAACGGGCTGTATTTCCCGAAACGGGTGTTGTCCAACGGATGGAATCGCCCGCATCTTCATTACGATCGAGAGGCCGATCTCAATCCTTATACTGAAGCAGTCTTGATTTGGCCGTCGCGTCGCCTAGGCGAGAGTCTTCATATGGCGCCCTGCCCGAAAAAGGCCGGTCAAGTTTCAAAACAGATCGGCGGACCGACTGGTGAGGCCTGTCGCTGTTCGCCACCGATCAAGCCGGCGGCGATCGTCAGCAGCGCGCCGAGCGGTGCGGCTATCCACAGGCCACCCAGCCCCATCCGTTCATAGACCGCAGCGCCGGTCAGGGCCCCGACGACAAGGCCTGACCAGAGCAACAGGTACCAGACCCAGGCCCAGCGATTGCCGCCCAGCAGGGCATCGGTGACCCGCTGGCCGAGCTTGACCAATGTGCCGGTCATGTAGGTCAGCCCGATGCTGACCTCGCCGTCGCGCTCGAACAACGCATTCTCGGCCCCCATGGCCAGGGTCATGGCAGCCACCGCGCCAAAGCCCAGGCAGATTTCTTCCAAGGCGGCCGCGGATGTCAGCAGCAGCGTCACGAATCCCGGTACCGCCGGCCGGCGCCGCACCTGCGTGACAGCCGCCCGCCCGACCAGCGAGCCGAGAACCACGCCGCGGACGAACAGCCCGATGAGAATCGCCGGCAGGGCCGCGGCACCCCAGCCGATGGCCAGGCCGACGCCGAGGCGGGTCGAATTGCCGCTCATGAAAGAGACGAAGAAACCGCCGAGCTTGAGGAAGCCCAGGGCATCGTATAACCGGCAAGCATGGCAAGCCAGGCGGCAAGCACGCGTTCACGACGCCGATGACGGGTCACTGGTGCAACCCTTCCGAGGGGGACTGCTGCGCAGCATAGGCTGCAGGGCGCACCGGAAAGAAGCCCCGTCAGGAGAGCCCGGCGGCTCCGATGGCCGATCGCCAATGGCCCGGCATGAAGCGTCCCCCTGGCAATGCGCGCGACCTAAAGCATTGGCATACCTAAGAAAGTTCGCATAATTCCACGATGTGAAAATGACTTCCGCAAGGATTGTCGATACCGCGTGACCGCGCCTATCCTGGCAGCCATGCGCTGAACGCCTGCGGAGACCGCCTCGCCATGACCTCGCACATCACCCTCGGCACCCTGGCCGTCGCCAAGCCGCTGCATGATTTCATCAATGACGAGGCCCTGCCCGGCACCGGGATCGAGCCGGCGGCGCTGTGGCGGTCGCTGGAGGCGATCCTGGCCGAGCTGATGCCGGTCAACCAGGCGCTGCTGGCCCGGCGCGACGACCTGCAGGCGCGGATCGACGCCTGGCATCGCGAACGCCGCGGCCAGGCATTCGACCACGCCGCCTATCGCGCCTTCCTGCGCGAGATCGGCTATCTGCAGCCCGAGGTACCGGACTTCAAGGTCGGCACCGCCAATGTCGACCCCGAGATCGCCGAGGTCGCGGGGCCGCAGCTGGTGGTGCCGGTGATGAACGCGCGCTATGCCCTGAACGCCGCCAATGCCCGCTGGGGCAGCCTGTACGACGCGCTGTACGGCACCGACGCGATATCGGAAGACGACGGTGCGACCCGCGGCGGCGGCTACAACCCGGTGCGCGGGGCCAAGGTCATCGCCTATGCCCGCGACCTGCTGGATCAGGTCGCACCCCTGGCCGAAGGATCGCATCGCGACGCGCTGGGTTATGCGGTGCATGACGGCGCGCTGGTCGTCGTCCGCGCCGAGGGCGTCACGACCGGCCTGAAGGATCCCACGGTGTTCGCGGGCTACCAGGGCGAAGCCGGCACACCCACCGCCGTGCTGCTGCGCCACAACCGCCTGCATCTGGAAATCCGTATCGACCGCGACCATCCGATCGGCCGCGACGATGCCGCGGGCGTGGCCGACCTGGTGCTGGAATCGGCCCTGACCACGATCCAGGATTGCGAGGATTCGGTCGCCGCCGTCGATGCCGAGGAAAAGGTCGCGGTCTATCGCAACTGGCTCGGCCTGATGAAAGGCACGCTGGAAGCATCGTTTCCCAAGGGCGGCAAGACGCTGACCCGCCGGCTGGACGACGATCGCCGCTATACCGCGCCATCGGGCGGCAGCCTGACCCTGCCCGGCCGCAGCCTGATGCTGGTCCGCAATGTCGGCCATCTGATGACGATCGACATGGTCAGGCTGAACGGCGTCGCCGCACCCGAAGGCATCCTGGACGCGGTGTTCACGTCGCTGATCGCGCTGCACGACCTGCGGGGGCCGCATGCCGGCCGCAACAGCCGCGCCGGTTCGGTCTACATCGTCAAGCCCAAGATGCACGGGCCGGAGGAAGTCGCCTTTGCCGACACGCTGTTCGCGCGGGTCGAGGATGCGCTGGGCCTGGCCCGCGCCACGCTGAAGATGGGCATCATGGACGAGGAGCGGCGCACCTCGGTCAACCTGAAGGCCTGCATCGCGGCGGCACGCGACCGCGTGGTGTTCATCAATACCGGTTTCCTGGATCGCACCGGCGACGAGATCCATACGTCGATGGAAGCCGGCCCGGTGCTGCGCAAGGGCGACATCGCCGGGGCGAAATGGCTGGACGCCTATGAGCGCCGCAACGTCGATATCGGCCTGGCCTGCGGCCTGCAGGGCCATGCCCAGATCGGCAAGGGCATGTGGGCCAAGCCCGACATGATGGCGGCGATGCTGGCAGCCAAGATCGCCCACCCCAAGGCCGGCGCCAACACCGCGTGGGTGCCCTCGCCCACCGCCGCGGTGCTGCATGTCACGCATTACCACCAGGTCGATGTCGCCAAGGTACAGGCCGAACTGAAGTCGCGGCCGATGGCCTCGCTCGACGACATCCTGACCCCGCCGCTGGCCGACCGCGTCAACTGGTCGCCCGAGGAGGTGCAGGCCGAGCTGGACAACAATGCCCAGGGGTTGCTGGGGTACGTCGTGCGCTGGATCGATGCCGGCGTGGGCTGTTCCAAGGTGCCCGACATCAACAATGTCGGGCTGATGGAAGACCGTGCCACCCTGCGCATCTCCAGCCAGCATATCGCCAACTGGCTGCATCACGGCATCTGCACGCCGGACCAGGTGATGGCGACGCTGAAGCGGATGGCCGCCGTCGTCGACGGCCAGAATGCCGGCGATCCCGATTACCGGCCGATGGCACCGGGTTTCGACGGCGTCGCCTTCCAGGCCGCCTGCGACCTGGTTTTCAAGGGCCGCGAACAGCCGAACGGATACACCGAGCCGGTGCTGCACCGCCGCCGGCTGGAAGCGAAGGGGGCCTGAACCGATGCTGACCAAACCCGCACTGAGCCTGGCCGAGGCCAAGAGCGCCGCCGCGGCAGCGGCGGCCGTCGCCACCGAAAACGGCTGGAAAGTCGTGATCGCCATTCTCGATGACGGCGGCAACCTGCTGTACCTGGAACGCGCCGACGGCACCCAGGCCGGGTCGGTCGACGTCGCGATCGCCAAGGGCCGCACCGCGATCATGTTCAAGCGCCCCACCAAGGCGTTCGAGGAAACCGTGGCCGGCGGCCGCACCGTCATGATGATGCTGCCCGGCGTGGTCCCGGTCGAAGGCGGCCTGCCGCTGATCTACCAGGGCACGGTCGTCGGGTCGGTCGGGGTGTCGGGCGTGCAGTCGTCGCAGGACGGCCAGATCGCCAAGGGCGCGGCGGATTACATCGCCGCGCTCTGACGGCTTTTCTCCCGACCACCAGCTATCAGAGGAGATGGATCAGGCGGCGTCTCGATCGGGGGCTGGAAACCGGGCGGCAAAGACTTCCTTGGCCGCAAAAAGCCCGTTGAGCGCCGCAGGAAAACCGGCGTAGACCGCCATCTGCATCATGATTTCGATGATCTCGTCTTTCGTCAGCCCGACGTTCAGCCCGGCCTCGACATGGACTTTCAGCTGAGGCGTGGCATTGCCCATCGCGGTCAGCGCGGCGATGGTGGCGATCTCGCGGGCACGCAGGTCGAGACCCGGTCGGCTGTAGATGTCGCCGAACGAGAACTCGAACACATAGTCGGCAAAGTCGGGCGCGATGTCGGCCAGAGCTGCAATGACATTGTGGCCGGCCTGGCCGTCAATGGCCGCGAGGGCCCGCTTGCCGCGCTCCAGCCGGCTTTCGCCGGCGTCCGGGGATGGTTGCATCATGCTCATTCATCCTTTTTTCCGTGCCGGCATATCCGGCAATCTTGGTGTCGAGGACGAGAAGGCAGGCTTGCAGTCTGGCCAGATGCGCACGGACACGCTCGCGGTGCAGTTCGAGCAGCGCGCTACGCTCCGCTTCCGTGCCGACGCCGCACTCCCGCAGCGCCGCATAACGCAGCATTTCCCGAACAGGCATCCCGGTCGTCTTGAGACGGTCGAGGAATTCCATCCAGGTCAGGATCGAGGCGTCGTAATCGCGCTGGCCCGATCGGTCCCTGTCGGCATAGGGAATGAGCCCGATCCGCTCGTAGTAGCGGATGGTATGGGCAGTCAGTCCCGACCGCTTCGACAGCTCGCCGATCTTCATCAACGCCCCTCTTTCGTCACGACGCCCGGAAAGCTACAGGTTCGAGTGCGCTCTAAGTCAAGAGGGACTTTTTCATGGCGTTCGTCGAAAGGCGCGCGACGGCATCCGGGCTCGATCGGCTGCAACCCCGCAGCAAGCGCGCGGCTCGAAGCGGCCGGTCAGCCCTTCATCATCGCCAATACGGCCCGGGCCAGGCCCGATGCGGGATCGTTCAACGCCTCGGGTACTTCGAAGTGATTGACCCCTTCCAGCACCAGCCGCGCCCGCAGCCGGCCCATCCCGGCCAGAGCGGTGGCGAATTCGGCGCCATGCCGCTGGAATTCCGGGCTTTCCCGGTCGCCCCAGGCAACGATCACCGGGCAGGCAACATGGTCGAGATGGCGCATGGCGCTCAGGGCCGCGACCTCGTCCGGCGACAGCTTGACATAGGCACTGCGCGCCGACAGCAGCACGGGATAAAGCTCGTACATGCCGCTCAGCGCGGCGCCGCCCTTGATCATGTCGGCCGGCGCATCATGGCGCCGCCAGTCGGTGGTCAGCATGACGCCGCACAGATGGCCGCCCGAGGAATGGCCGCTGACATGGATGCGGCCGGGATCGCCGCCAAAGCGGGCGATGTTGCGGTGAACCCAGACCAGCGCCCGGCGGCATTGTTCGGCCATGTCGGGCAGGCGCACGGTCGGGATATTGTCGAAGTTCAGGGCGACATAGATGCAGCCGGCATCGACGAAGGTCGGCGCCGGCGCGCTGGCGTCGTCCTTGGTCAAGGCACGCCAGGCACCGCCGTGAATGAACACCATGACCGGCGCGCCGCTGGCGCCCGGGGGTGCGAAGATGTCGAGGGTTTCGGCCTGGCCGTCGCCGTAACGTTCGGTCCGCGGCGGCATGCGCCCCCGTACCGCCGCGCTGTCGCGCGCATAACGGTCGATGATCGCCTGGGCATCCGGTGCCCAGACGCGCTGGTCATAGGCCTTGTCCAGTTCGTCCTGGGTATAGCCTAGGAATACCATCTGCCGGGCCTGTGCCAGAGCTTGCGTTGATGTTTGCAGAAACGCGGCCGCAAGGCCGGCCCCCAGACCCGCGGCGAACACACGACGATTGACCATGCCACCCCCTCGATTTATTTGAAGTGTAAAATAAATCGAGGAACGGGGCAATATGCGGCGCCGGTTCAGGCGCCGGACAGCACCTGGCCCGTGGTCGCGCGCAGCGAGACGCGCATGCCGGGTTTCAGGCCGCGTTCGACATAGACCGATTTCGGCATCTCGACCTCGATCAACGGCAGGTCGCTGCCGGTTTCGATCTCCAGCCTGACGCTGGGCCCGGTCAGCGCGACGAAACGCACCAGCGCCCGGCCCTGGTCATCGGGTTCGGCGATGATGTCGTGGGGCCGCAGATAGGCATGGGCAGCACCCGAAGCCGGCGCCTCGACGCCGTCCAGCCACACCCCGCCGGCCGACAGCCGGCCGCCTTCGCGGCTTACCGACAGGCGGTTCACATTGCCCAGGAATTCATAGACGAACGGATTGGCCGGGCGTTCGTAGACATCCTCGGGCGAGCCGATCTGTTCGATGCGGCCCTTGCCCATGACGACGACACGGTCGGCGACCTCGAGCGCTTCTTCCTGGTCGTGGGTGACAAAGACCGAGGTGACGTGGATTTCCTCGTGCAGGCGGCGCAGCCAGCGGCGCAACTCCTTGCGCACCTGGGCATCCAGCGCGCCGAACGGTTCGTCCAGCAGCAGCACCTTGGGTTCGATCGCCAGGGCGCGGGCCAGCGCCACGCGCTGGCGCTGGCCGCCCGACAGTTGGGCCGGATAACGGTCGGCCAGCCAGTCGATCTGGACCAGCTTCAGCAGGCGGTCGACCTTTTCCTTGATCACCGATTTCGACGGGCGTTCGGCCCGCGGCTTGACCGTCAGGCCGAAGGCGACGTTGTCGAATACCGTCATGTGGCGGAACAGCGCGTAATGCTGGAACACGAAACCGACGCGGCGATCGCGCGGATGCTGGACCAGCGCGTCGGCGCCGTCGAAGCTGACGGTACCGACATCCGGCCAGTCGAGACCCGCAATGATGCGCAGCAAGGTGGTCTTGCCCGAGCCCGAGGGGCCCAGCAATGCCAGCAATTCGCCGGACTTGACGGTCAGGTCGACATTATCGAGGGCGACGAAATCGCCGAAACGCTTGGTGATTCCGTTCAGTTCGATCGACATGGCCTGGTATCAGATCCCTTCGGCAAACGACACGCGCTCGGTCGCATAATACGCATCATCGATCGCTTCGACCAGTTGCTCGACCGCCTCACCCAGGGTCAGGCGGTCGGTGTCGAGCACGAGGTCGGCGGCCTCGGGCGCCTCATAGGGCGCGGAAACACCGGTGAAGTTGCCGATCTCGCCCTTGCGCGCCCGCGCATAAAGCCCCTTGGGGTCGCGCCGTTCGCAGGTCTGCAACGATGCCTTGACGAAGACTTCGCGGAAACCTTCGCCGACGATCTCGCGCGCCGCGGCACGGTCGGCCGCACGCGGCGCGATCAGCGAGACGACGGCGATCAGCCCGGTTTCGGCGAACAGCTTGGCCACCTCGGCCGCGCGGCGGATATTTTCGGCCCGCGCCTCGTCCGAAAAGCCGAGGTCGCGGTTCAGGCCCAGCCGCAGGGTATCGCCGTCGACCAGGGCGGCCTGCGCGCCACGATCGGTCAGGCGGCGGATCAGGGCGGTGGCAATGGTCGACTTGCCCGCCCCCGACAGCCCGGTCATCCAGATGACGCCGCCGCGATGGCCGTTGCGCTGGGCGCGTTCGGCTGTCGTGACCGGCGCATCGACCCGCGTCAGATCGGCCGAGGTCGCCAGCGATTCGACGACGAAACCGCCGGCCAGGCGCCAATCGCGCACCAGCACGCCGCGGCCGGTGCCGGCCAGCGCGGCGTAACGATCCAGCGCCACCGGCTTGGCCAGCGTCAGGGTGACGCGCGCCACATCGTTCTGGCCGATGGCCGTGCCGGCCGCGGTGCCCAGGGTCTCGACATCCAGCACCTCGTCGATCGTGGTCACCGCCGCCTCGGTCTCGGCGGTGCCGAGCCGCAGGCGCAGACGGTCGCCGACCTGCAGGGCCGAACGGTCCAGCCAGAACAGCCGCACGCCCAGCACGCGGGCCGAGCGCGGCGCGGCATCATGGTCGGCGACGATCATGCCGCGTTCGACGAACAGTTCCTCGTCCAGCGTCACGGCGACGGACTGGCCGGCACGGGCGCCCGATTTCGGCGCCTCGTTCGGCCAGGATTCGATCGACTTGATGCGCGCGGTCTGGCGGGTCGGGGCCAGGGTGATGCGATCGCCGACCTGGAACGATCCGCTTTCGATGCGGCCGACGATCACCCGGTCGTCGCCCTGGCGATAGACATCCTGCACCGGCAGGCGCAGATCCTGCTCATAGGGCGCCGGCGGCGGTTCCAGCGCATCGAGGGCGCCGAGCAGCGTGGGGCCGGCATGCCAGGGTGTGGCCTGGCCGACCGCGACGATATTGTCGCCATGACGGGCCGAAACCGGAATAACCGCGGCGGCATAAAGGCCGAGGCTGTCGAGATAGCCGCGCACATCGGCCGCCACGCCGTCGAACCGCGCGGCATCATGGCCGATCAGGTCGATCTTGTTGACCGCGACCACGACCTGGGTCAGGCCCAGCAGCTTCAGCAGATAGGCATGGCGCCGGGTCTGTTCGGCCAGCCCTTGCGCGGCGTCGACCACCAGCACGGCGGCATGGGCCTGGGCCGCGCCGGTGACCATGTTCTTGAGGAATTCCTTGTGCCCCGGCGCGTCGATGATGACGTACCGGCGGCGGGCGGAACTGAACCATATCTGCGTCGTGTCGACCGTGATGCCCTGGTCGCGCTCCAGCTGCAGCGCGTCCAGCAGGAACGACCATTCGATGTCGAGGCCGCGTCGGGCCGAGACTTCCCTAAGCTGGGCGACCTTTTCCGGCGGCAGGCTGTCGGTATCGTGCAGCAGCCGGCCGACCAGGGTCGACTTGCCGTGATCGACATGGCCGACGACGACGATGGGAAAGGCGCGGGCATCCTGGCCCAGGGCGGCGCGATCGGGCTGGACGGTCATTACAGATACCCCCCGACGCGCAGACGCTCGAAGGCGTCTTCGGAATCATGGTCCATCACGCGGCCGGCGCGTTCGGGCGCGCGGGTCGCGCGCAGTTCGGCGATGATCGCCTCGATATCGGCGGCATCCGACTCGATCGGCATGGTGATGCCGATCTCGCCCAGCGACCGGTAGCGCTTGCCTTCGCGGGCGAAATAGAGCGGCACGACCGGAATCGATTCCCGCTGGATGTAGCGCCAGATGTCGACTTCGGTCCAGGCCAGCAGCGGATGGATGCGGACATGGGTGCCGGGCGGGAAATCGGCGTTGTACTGGTCCCAGAATTCCGGCGGCTGGTCGCGGAAATCCCACTGGCCGTCCATGCGGCGCGGGCTGAACACCCGTTCCTTGGCCCGCGTCGCCTGTTCGTCGCGGCGGATGCCGGCGATCAGCCCGTTCAGGCCGTAACGATCGATCGCCTGCGACAACCCGAGCGTCTTACGTGCCGCCACCCGCGCGTTTTCCGGCAGGGTCGGATCGGTTGCCTCGATCGGCGGGCAGGGATCGGCGATCAGGTCCAGGCCCCATTCGCGGGCGTAGCGATCGCGGAACGCGTAGGTTTCGGGAAATTCCAGCCCGGTATCGAGATGGGCCACCGGAAACGGGATCCGCCCCAGGAACGCCTTCCTGGCCAGCCAGATCATCACGTTCGAATCCTTGCCCAGCGACCACAGCATCGCGATCGGGCGGATGCGGGCATAGGCCTCGCGCAGGATATGGATGCTCTGCGCCTCGAGCCAGTCGAGATCGTTCATGATCGGTCCATGGGGATTGAGGGTCGTCAGGCGGATTGTGCGGGACGGGCGAGGCCTAGGTGGATGCCGCATTCGATCTTGGCCATCCCGCGCCAGCGGCCCGCGCGGTCGTCCTCGCCATCGGCGACGCGATCCGAACAGGGCATGCAGCCGATCGAGCGATAGCCGTCCTCGACCAGCGGATGCGGCGGCAGGTCGTGGCGGGCGAAATAGGCGGCCAGCGCCGCAGGATCCCAGTCGGCCAGCGGGTTCAGCTTGACCCGGCCGTCGGACGTCTCGATCAGGTCGAGATCGGCGCGGCTGGCGCTTTGATGGCGCTTGCGGCCGTTGATCCAGGCATCGAAGGGTTCCAGCGCGCGGGCCAGCGGCTCGACCTTGCGCAGCGCGCAGCAGGCATCGGGGTCGCGCGCCCACAAAACGCCCTCGGGGTCGCGCTCGGCCACCGCGATCGGATCGGGACCGATGGTCCGGACATCGGTCAGACCCAGCCGTTCGACCAGGCGGTCGCGATAGCGCCTGGTTTCACCGAACAGCTTGTCGGTATCGAGGAACAGGACCGGCACGCCGGGGTCGATGCCGGCGACGAGATGCAGCAGCACGGCCGAATCGGCACCAAAGGACGACACCACGGCGATGCGGCCGGGGAATTCACGGCCAATCGCCTCGGCCAGCATATCCTCGGTCGACAGGCCGCCGAGGCGGCGGGACAGGAGGATATCGCGGGACGGGGCGTCGAACATGACGGTCAGCCCTCGCCGTGCAGCCGCCGGCGGAACACCGGCTCGGTCCCGTCGGCGGCCGGCTGGTAGAACGCGGTGAACCGCCCGACATTGCGGCGGAAGGCTTCCGCCGACACCGGCTTTGCCGTGTCGAACTGGTCGAAGCCGGAGCGCAGCATGAACAGAAGCTGGTCCAGCAGCACGTTGCCGGTGGCGCGCAACCCGCCCTTGTAGCCCAGCCGTTCGCGCAGCAGCCGGGCCTGGCTGTAGGCGCGCCCGTCCGAGAACTTGGGGAAGTTCAAGGCGATCAGGTCGAAGCGATTGACGTCGCCGTTCAGCCGCTCGACCGCCTGGGTGTTGGTGATGGTCAGGCCAAGCGGCGCGTTGCGGCGCGACAGCGTTTCCTGTTCGGCAAACCACCGGTCGTAGGTCACCAGGATCGGCGCGTCGTCGCCGGGCAGTGCCTCGTCGTCGGCCAGCTGGCGCCAGGGATCGGAGAGCGCCTCGCCGCTGGTATCAATGAGCGGCATAGAGGGTCTCCTTGAAGGGGGCGGCGCCGACACGGCGATAGGTATCGAGAAAACGTTCGCCGGGCTGGCGCAGGCCGACATAGGTTTCGACCAGCGTTTCCACCGCATCGGCGACCTGGTCGGCGGCGACCGCCGGGCCGATGATCTGGCCGACCGACGCATCCAGCGCGGCCGAACCGCCCAGCGTGATCTGGTAGAATTCCTCGCCCTTCTTGTCGACGCCCAGGATGCCGATATGGCCGACATGGTGATGGCCGCAGGCATTGATGCAGCCGGAAATCTTGACCTGCAGCTCGCCCACGTCATGGGCGCGCGCCAGGTCGGCGAAACGGGCCGAGACCGCCTGCGCCACCGGGATCGAGCGGGCATTGGCCAGGGCGCAGTAATCCAGGCCCGGGCAGGCGATGATGTCGCCGATCTGGTCCAGGTTGGGGGTGGCCAGGCCCAGGTCGTTCAGCGCCGCCCACAATTCCGGCAGGGCATCCTGGCGGACATGGGGGAAGACCAGGTTCTGGGCATGGGTGACACGCAGTTCGGCCAGCGAGAAACGTTCGGCCAGGTCGGCGATCGCGTCGATTTCATCCGACGTGACATCGCCCGGGATGCCGCCGGCGGGCTTGAGCGAGATGTTGACGATGGCATAACCCGGCACGCGGTGGCGCGCGACCTGGGCCTGGTGCCAGCGGGCGAAGTCCTTGTTCTCGAAGATCGCGGCCGACAGCACGGCCGGGCGATCGGTCGCCGGGGCGTAGTCGGGCAGCGCGAAATACCCCTTCAGGTCGGCGATGGTCTCGGCCGGCACCTTCAGCACGCCGTCGCGGATCAGGGCCCATTCGGCCTCGACCCGGCGGGTCATTTCCTCGGCGCCGATCTCGTGCACCAGGATCTTGATCCGCGCCTTGTACAGGTTATCGCGGCGGCCGGCCTGGTTGTAGACCCGCATGACCGCTTCGAGATAGCTGAGCAGATGTTCCTTGGGCAGGAACTGGCGGATCACCTTGCCGATCATCGGGGTGCGGCCCAGACCGCCGCCGACGATCACCTCGAAGCCGACCTCGCCGGCCTCGTTGCGCAGCATGCGCAGACCGACGTCATGCACCTTGACCGCGGCGCGGTCGTTGGGCGACCCGGTGATGGCGATCTTGAACTTGCGCGGCAGGAAGGTGAATTCCGGGTGCAGCGACGACCACTGGCGGATCAGTTCGGCATAGGGCCGGGGATCCTCGATCTCGTCGGCGGCGACACCCGAATACTGGTCGGCGGTGGTGTTGCGGATGCAGTTGCCCGAGGTCTGCAGGGCGTGCATCTCGACCTCGGCCAGCTCGGCCAGGATGTCGGGCGCGTCTTCCAGCTTGACCCAGTTGAACTGGATGTTCTGGCGGGTGGTGAAATGGCCGTAGCCGCGATCGTAGCGGCGGCCGATATGGGCCAGCTTGCGCAGCTGGCGCGAGGACAAGACGCCATAGGGCACGGCGACCCGCAGCATGTAGGCATGCAGCTGCAGGTACAGGCCGTTGGTCAGGCGCAGCGGCTTGAACTCGTCCTCGGTCAGCTCGCCGGCCAGCCGGCGGCCGACCTGTTCGCGGAACTGGTCGACGCGCTGAGCGACGAAATCGCGATCGAAACTGTCATAAGCATACATGGTGCGCGTCTCACATGACGGTGGGGCCGAAGGCGCGGATACGCTCCTTCAGCGCGGAAGGCACGATGCCCCCGGGCCCGGTCGTGACGTCGATCAGATAGGCGCCGACGACCACGGCGGTCGCGACGTGATAGTCGGCGGTCTTCATCAGGTCGTCGGCCGCGGACCCTTCGGCGGCCACGGCATCGGCGATCTTTTCCTGCCAGCGCGACTGTTCGCCCAGGAAGACGACGCGTCCGTCGGTCAGGCGGTTGGCGGTGGCGACTTTAAGCGACATGACTTCTGTACTCTTTCCTTCAGTACGCGGCCTGCCAGGCCAGGTCGGCCACGGCGGCCGGCGCCGCCTTGGCCCGCCGCGCCACCTCGCCGATGACCAGCAGGGCGGGGGCGACGATACGATGGTCGGCGACCAGCCGGCCCAGCTCGGCGACCGGCCCGGTCACCACGCGCTGGTCGGGGCGGGTGCCGTTCTCGATCACCGCGACCGGGGTTGCGGGGTTGATACCCTCGGCCACCAGGCGGTCGGCGATCAGGCCAGCCTGGGCCACGCCCATGTAGACGACCATGGTCTGGTCCGGGCGCGCGGCCGCCTTCCAGTCGATGCGCGGCATGCCGTCGGCGCCCTGGCCGGTAACCAGGGTGACGGCGCCGGCATCGCGGCGATGGGTCAGCGGGATGCCCGCGGCGGCAGCGGCGCCCAGCGCGGCAGTGACGCCGGGGACGACCACGACCCGCACGCCATGGGCCTCGGCATACTCGACCTCCTCGCCGCCGCGGCCGAAGACGAAGGGATCGCCGCCCTTCAGGCGCAGCACGCGTTTGCCGGCGCGGGCGGCGGCGACGATCAGGTCGTTGATCTCGCCCTGGGTGAAGTTGTGGGCGCCGGCGCGCTTGCCGACATTGACGCGTTCGGCATCGCGGCGGACGCGGTCGAGGATTTCCGGGGTCACCAGTTCGTCGTGGAAGACGATGTCGACCTCGGCCATCACGCGGGCGGCCTTCAAGGTCAGCAGTTCGGGATCACCGGGGCCGGCACCGACGATGTAAAGGATGCCGCGCTCGGGCGCGGCGCGCCCCTCGCGCTCGATCAGCGCGCCCAACTCGCCCTCGACCCCGCCCTCGTCGCCCGACAGGACACGTTCGGCAAGGTTGGAGGCAAAGAAGCGTTCCCAGAAGCGGCGGCGGGCGACGGCGTCGCGCACCGTGGCCTTGACCTGGTCGCGGAAGCGGGCGGCAATCTCGGCCAGCCGGCCCAGGCGGGCGGGCAGCACGGCTTCGACCGCATCACGCACGCGGCGGGCCAGGACCGGGGCGGCGCCGCCGGTGCCGATCGCCACGACGATCTGGCCGCGATCGATGATCGCCGGCATCAGGAACGACGAATTGACCGCATCGTCGACGACGTTGACGGGGATATTGACCGCCTCGGCCGCGGCGGCGACGGCCAGGTCCTGCGCCCGGTCGCCCGAGGCGGCGAAGACCACGGCATGGCCGGCAATTTCGGCGGGCGCGAAGGCACGGGCGGCATGGCAGACCAGCCCGTCGGCCAGCAGGGCCCGCACCTCGGCGGTGATAGCGGGGCTGAGCACGGTGACGCGGGCGCCCGCCGCGGCCAACAGGCGCGACTTGCGGGCTGCGAGTTCACCGCCACCGACGACGAGAGCCGCGCGGCCCTTGAGCGCTAGGAAAATCGGGAACTGATCCATGGCTGGCGGTCCTTGCACCTGGCCCGATGGCGGGCCTGACTGTGTGAAGGACTATTTCACATTCCAATTTCGCACTCAATGGCTTTAACAACACATTTGTGAGTGTAAATATAAATACCATATTATTAGTGTTTAATATGTGGAATATGATTATTTTGTAGCCAGGTCAGGGATTTAGCTTGGACGTCCAGCTTTATGGTTGTCAGGGAAAACGGTTTCGGCCATGCTGGCATAGTTAAGGAAGCGTTAAATCACGCGGCCTCATCCACCGACATCCCACCCCTGCAACCCCGATCGCCGCAACCCCGATCCCCGCAACCCCGCTCCAGGTGTAGAATTCACATGGCCGCCAATCTTCCGCTCAAAGTGTCGCACGGCCGGACCTATCTGGCGCCCGAAGCCAATCAGGTCATCAACCAGGCCCGGATGAAGGCGGGGTACGACGCCACCAAGCTGGCCATGCATGTCGGGCTGGACCGGGTGAAACTGAACCTGATCATCGGCGGCCAGGACCCGGTGCCTGGCGCGCTGCTGGACAAGCTGCGGGAATTCGTCACCCGCCACGGGTGATCGGGGGCCGCTGCCGCTCCCCCCGGCCCCGTCACCGCCGGGCTTGACCCCATAGGCGCTCAGTCAGGGCTAGATGTCCCCTCAAAGAGCGGCAGTCATCCCGGCGCAGGCCGGGATCCAAGGCAAGGGCGTCGCAGTCTGATAGGCCTTCGCCGGGGCGACGGTTTGCCGCCGTAAATGGCGATCACCAGCCTGCGTTGGCTCCTCCGGGGTCAGGCGCTCACTCACGCCGCCTTCAGCCCGCCGGCACTGGCGATGAACTCCACGATCTCGTCGACGCCCTTGTTCTCCTTCAGGTTCGAGAACAGGAACGGCCGCTGGCCGCGCATCTTGCGGGCGTCGCGGTCCATCACCTCCAGGCTTGCCCCCACCAGCGGCGCCAGGTCGATCTTGTTGATGACCAGCAGGTCCGAGCGGGTAATGCCCGGCCCCCCCTTGCGCGGGATCTTGTCGCCGGCCGAGACATCGATGACGTAGATGGTGATGTCGGCCAGTTCCGGGCTGAAGGTCGCGGCCAGGTTGTCGCCGCCCGATTCGACGAAGATGACGTCGAGGTCGACGAAACGCGCGCGCATGTCGGCCACCGCCGCCAGGTTGATCGAGGCATCCTCGCGAATCGCGGTATGCGGACAGCCGCCGGTTTCGACGCCCACGATGCGTTCGGGTGCCAGCGCGCCCGACCGGGTCAGGAACTGGGCGTCTTCCTTGGTGTAGATATCGTTGGTGACGACGGCCAGCTGGTAACGGTCGCGCATCGCCTTGCACAGGCGGTCGACCAGGGCGGTCTTGCCGGAACCGACGGGACCGCCGATGCCGACGCGGAGGGGACCATGGACGCTCATGAACGGAACAACCTCGTATACTGGGTTTCGTGACGCATGGAGGCGAGTTCCACCCCCAGGGCTGCGGTGCCGATATCGTCGAGCGGAGTTTCGGCCGCGCGGGTCGCGGTCGCCGCCACCACGGGCAGCAGCCGGGCCTGGGCGATCTGCCCCGCGGTCTGGCCCAGCGGCACCAGCCGCACCCCGGCCGAGACCAGGTTGGCGGCAAAGGATTCGAGATAGGCGACCAGGGCCGCATCCAGCGGCACGCCAGCCGCCGCCGCGGCGACGCCGACCGCCACGGCATGGGCCAGCTTGCGCCCGCCCAACGACCCGGCCAGGCGATCCAGCCACGGATCGGGCCAGGCGGCCTGGCAGGTCGACAGGAAGGCCGCGCCGGGCTGGAACGCTTCCAGCGCGGTTTCCGACGTGCCGCGCCAGCAGGCCGCGACCTCGACCACCGCGGCCAGGGCGGCATCGTCATCGGCCCGCACCGCCCGCCAGGCGGCGGCCAGCAACGCCCCGTCGATCAGCCCGGGGCCGTCGGCCAACGTCGTCTCGATCCAGTCGTACAGCCCCTCGCCGCTGGCGACCAGGCCGGCCTCGACCGCGTATTCCAGGCCGTGGCTGTAGCTGAAGCCGCCGGTCGGATAGGCCGGCGACAGCCAGGTCATCAGCCGATAGAGGCTGGCGGCCTCAGTCATGGTGATGGTGGTGGTGATGGCCGTGCCCGTGATCATGCCCATGGTGGTGGTGGTGGTCATGATCGTGGTCGTGATGATGATGATGGTGGTGGCTGGCGTGATGGTGGCCGGGGTCGTGGTTCTGCTGACCATAGGCGCCGCCCTCGGGGTCGAAGGGGGCTGCGACCGCCGCGACCTGGGCGCCCAGGCCCTTCAGCATGTCGACGATGACATGGTCGTCGCGGATCAGGATGCGGCCATCCTCGATCCGCGCCGGCAGGTGGCGATTGCCCAGATGCCAGGCCAAGCGGGCCAGGGTCGCGGCATCGGGAGCCGACACCGCGATCAGTGCCTCGTCGGCGGCCTTGACCATCACCACGCCGCCATCGTCCAGCACCAGGCCGTCGCCGTCGCGCAACGTCGTGGCCTCGGCCAGGTCCAGCAGGAAATGCAGGCCGCCATCGGCCTTCAGCGCGATGCGCCGGCGATAGCGGTCCTCGAACACCAGGGTGATACGATCGACCACGCCGTCGGCGGCAAACGTACCAGCCGCCGCCACCTTGCCCGCCCGTTTCATCGTCAGGCTTCCTCCCACACAATCAGAACAGGAAATAACGCTGCGCCATCGGCAGCACCGTCGCCGCCTCGCAGGTCAGCAATTCGCCGTCCGCCCGCACCTCGTAGGTTTCGGGGTCGACCTCAAGATGCGGGGTCGCATCGTTCAGCACCATGGATTTCTTCGAGATGCCGCCGCGGGTATTGGCCACCGCGACCAGCGGCCGGGCCAGGCCCAGTCTGCGCCCGATATCGGCATCCAGCGCCGCCTTGGACACGAACAGCAGCGAGGTGGCGGCCATGGCCTTGCCATAACCGCCGAACATCGGGCGGTAATGCACCGGCTGGGGCGTCGGGATCGACGCGTTGGGATCGCCCATCGGCGCCATGGCGATCATGCCGCCCTTCAGGATCAGGTCGGGCTTGACCCCGAAGAAGGCCGGCGACCAGATCACCAGATCGGCGAACTTGCCTTCGGCCACCGACCCGACTTCGTGCGCGATGCCATGCGCGATCGCCGGGTTGATCGTGTACTTGGCGATGTAACGCCGGATGCGCAGGTTGTCGTTGTCCCCGGTCTCCTCCGCCAGGCGGCCGCGCTGGACCTTCATCTTGTGGGCGGTCTGCCAGGTACGGATCGCCACCTCGCCGACCCGGCCCATCGCCTGGCTGTCCGACGAAATCATCGAGAACACGCCCAGGTCGTGCAGCACGTCTTCGGCCGCGATGGTCTCGCGCCGGATGCGGCTTTCGGCAAAGGCCACGTCTTCCGGAATCTTGGGCGACAGGTGATGGCAGACCATCAGCATGTCCAGATGTTCGTCGATCGTGTTGACCGTATAGGGCCGCGTCGGGTTGGTCGACGACGGCAGCACGTTCAGCTCGCCCGCCACCCGGATGATGTCGGGGGCATGGCCGCCGCCCGCCCCTTCGGTGTGGAAGGTGTGGATCGTGCGCCCCTCGAAGGCGGCGATGGTGGTTTCGACGAAGCCCGATTCGTTCAGCGTGTCGGTATGGATCGCGACCTGGACGTCGTACTGGTCGGCGACCGTCAGGCAGTTGCGGATCGCCGCGGGTGTCGTGCCCCAGTCCTCATGCAGCTTCAGGCCGCAGGCGCCGGCCTCGATCTGTTCGACCAGGCCCTGCGGCTGGCTGGCATTGCCCTTGCCGAAGAAGCCCAGGTTCATCGGGAAGGATTCGGCCGCCTGCAGCATGCGGGCCATGTACCAGGGGCCGGGGGTGCAGGTGGTGGCCGAGGTGCCGGCGGCCGGGCCCGTGCCGCCGCCCAGCATGGTGGTGATGCCCGAGGCCAGCGCTTCCTCGATCTGCTGGGGACAGATGAAATGGATGTGGGAATCGATGCCGCCGGCGGTGACGATCTTGCCTTCGCCCGCGATCACCTCGGTCCCCGGGCCGACGACGATGTCGACGCCGGGCTGGATGTCGGGGTTGCCGGCCTTGCCGATCTTGCAGATCCGCCCGTCCTTCAGCCCGATATCGGCCTTCAGGATATAGGCGGCGTCGACGATCAGGGCATTGGTGATGACCGTGTCGACGGCACCTTCGGCCCGCGACGTCTGGGCCTGGCCCATGCCGTCGCGGATCACCTTGCCGCCGCCGAACTTGACCTCCTCGCCATAGACCGTCAGGTCGCGTTCGACTTCCAGGATCAGGTCGGTATCGGCCAGGCGCAGGCGGTCGCCCACGGTCGGGCCGTACATGCCGGCATAGGCGGAACGGGAAAGACGCAAAGCCATGTCACAGCGCTCCGTCGATCTGGTTGTCGAAACCGAACACCCGGCGGCCGCCGGCCAGCGCCACCAGGGTGACGCTGCGGGTCTGGCCCGGTTCGAAGCGCACCGCGGTGCCCGCCGCGATATCCAGGCGGAAGCCGCGCGCCTGCGCCCGGTCGAAGGACAGGGCCTGGTTGGTTTCGAAGAAATGGTAATGGCTGCCGACCTGGATCGGCCGGTCGCCGGTATTGGCGACGTCGAGGGTGACGGTCGGGCGGCCGGCGTTCAGCTCGATGTCGCCGTCCTGGGGGAAGATTTCTCCGGGAATCATCATGACCTCCGTCAGCGGATCGGCTGGTGGACGGTGACGAGCTTGGTGCCGTCGGGAAACGTCGCCTCGACCTGGATGTCGTGGATCATCTCGGGGATGCCCGGCATCACCTGCTCGCGGGTGATCACGGTGGCCCCGGCCTGCATCAGCTCGGCCACCGTGCGGCCGTCGCGGGCGCCTTCGACGACGAAGTCGGTGATCAGCGCCACCGCCTCCGGGTGGTTCAGCTTGACGCCGCGGGCCAGGCGCTTGCGCGCCACCTCGGCCGCCATGGCCACCAACAGCTTGTCCTTCTCGCGCGGCGTCAGGTTCATCGCCGTCCTCCCCTGCCCTTCATGTATGCCAGACCCGCGGCAGACGGGGCGCCAACCCCGCCGCCGCCGCACGGAAACCCATCCAGAAATCGCCGACGGCGCGGCGCAGGCCGCGGGCGTCAGGGTACATCAGCCGCACCACCAGGATGCCATTGACGACGGTGGCGCCCGCCTGCGGATCGTCGCCCAGCAGGTCGCGCGCCAGATCCAGCCGGTCGGCGGCATCGTCGGCGACGTGGATGATCGTGGCCAGCGCGGCGGCACCGTTCAGCCCCGCCACGGCCTGCGCATTGCGCCCGTGGTCGCGGTCCAGCCGGGTGCGGTCGATCCAGGCGAGCCGGCCGTCGCGCCGCACGCGCCAGCCGTCCCGCCACAGGCCGCGGGTGAAGGTCTCGCCACGTGCCGCCCGGCCCAGCACAACCAGTTCGGCGGCCAGCAGCCACCCGCCCGCGGCCACGTCGACCGTGGTTTCGCGGGCCAGCCGGGCGCCGTCGAACAGGATGGTTTCCTGGGGCAGCCATTCGGCCCAGGCCCCGGCACCGACCGTCAGGGTCTGGGTCACCACGGCATCGTCGCCGATCGAGCGATAGACCTTTTCCGCTGCCTGGGTGGTGATCTGTGCCGTGGTGCCCGGCCCCCAGTGGGCGCCCAGTTCCAGCCGGTCGCCGCCGGCCAGCCCGCCCGAGGTGGTGACCAGGACGGCGCCCAGTGGTTCGCCCGGTTCGTCATGGGGAAACAGGATGCGGCAGGGGTCGTGCTGGTACAGATCGGCCAGCCGGGTGCGGCCGTCGCGCAGGGCGACAGTGATGGAGGCGCCGCCGATCGAACGCTGCAGGCGCGGCCGGATGACAGGATCGTGTTTCACGTCAGACGGTAAGGTAGCGGCGAACCTCCGTTTCCGCCAGATCGTCGGCGGCACCCGACAGCACCGCTTCGCCCCGTTCCATCACCACTAGGCGTTGGCCCAGCGCCCGGGCGAAATCGTAATACTGTTCGACCAGCAGGATCGCCATCTCGCCGCCCTGGGCCAGCAGGCGGATCACCCGTTCGATATCCTTGATGATCGAGGGCTGGATGCCCTCGGTCGGTTCGTCCAGCACCAGCAGCTTGGGCTTGGTCACCAGCGCCCGGCCGATGGCCAGCTGCTGCTGCTGGCCGCCCGACAGGTCGCCGCCGCGGCGGTTGCGCATGTCGCGCAGGACGGGGAACAGTTCGTAGATCTCGTCGGGGATGCGGCGTTCCGACCGCGGCAGGCAGGCGAAACCGGTCTTCAGGTTCTCTTCCACCGTCAGCCGCGGAAAGATTTCGCGCCCCTGCGGCACCAGGCCGAACCCCAGCCGGGCACGTTTGTGCGGCGCGACGGTGTCGACGGCCTGGCCGTCCCAGCGGATCGCGCCGCCCTTGATCTGGGCCAGGCCGAAGATCGCCCGGATCAGCGACGTCTTGCCGACGCCGTTGCGGCCCAGCACGCAGGTGACCTGGCCCACCGGCACCTCGATCGACAGATCGCGCAGGATATGGCTGGCGCCGTAATAGAGATTGATGCGCTCGACCGTCAGCATGGCCTTATCGCCCCAGATAGACGTCGATGACGCGCGGATCGGCCGAGACATGGTCGATCGACCCCTCGGCCAGCACCGACCCTTCGTGCAGCACGGTGACCTTGGCGCCCAGCGCGCGGACGAAGACCATGTCGTGCTCGACCACGACGATCGTGCGCTTGCCCTTCAGCGACAGGATCAGTTCGGCGGTCTTTTCGGTTTCGGCATCGGTCATGCCGGCGACCGGTTCGTCCAGCAGCAGGATCTGCGATTCCTGGATCAGCAGCATGCCGATTTCCAGCCACTGCTTCTGCCCATGGCTGAGCGCGCCGGCCAGCCACCCGGCGCGGTGGCTGAGGCCCACGAACTCGAGCATGTGGTCGATGCGGTCGCGCAATTCGCCGTTCATCCGCGCCCATAGCACGCGGAATGTCAGGCGCGGGCCCGCGGCAGCCAGTTCCAGGTTCTCGAACACCGTCAGATGCTCGAACACCGTCGGTTTCTGGAACTTGCGGCCGATGCCCAGATTGGCGATGGCGGTTTCGTCCAGCCGGGTCAGGTCGACGGCACCGGCGAAATAGACTTCGCCGGTATCGGGCCGGGTCTTGCCGGTGATGATATCCATCATCGTCGTCTTGCCGGCACCGTTGGGGCCGATGATCGTGCGCAATTCGCCGGGATCCATCACCAGCGACAGGTTGTTCAGCGCCTTGAAGCCGTCGAACGACACCGAAACGCCGTCGAGATAAAGCTGCGAGGTCGGGCGTGCGCTCATGTCACTCTCCCGCCGCGACCTGGGGGCGTGCCGGCCGGATCATACCCCTGATGCGGCCCGCCAGGCCCAGTATGCCCTGGGGCAGGCCGAGCGTGACCAGCACGAACACCCCGCCCAGGAAGAACAGCCAGAAATCGGGGGCGATGCCGGTGAACCACGATTTGGCGCCGTTGATGGCCAGCGCGCCGATGATCGGCCCGACCAGCGTGCCGCGGCCGCCGACCGCGACCCAGATCGCGATCTCGATCGAATTGGCCGGCGAGAATTCGCCGGGATTGATGATGCCGACCTGGGGCACGTACAGCGCCCCCGCGATGCCGGCCAGTACCGCCGACAGGGTGAAGGCGAACAGCCGCGCGCCGACCACCGAATGACCGATGAAGCGCACCCGGCTTTCGGCGTCGCGCGCCGCGACCAGGACACGGCCCAGCCGCGACGCCACGACGCCGCGCGCCGCGAGGAACCCCACCCCCAGCGCAATGACCGAGGCGGCGTAAAGCCACAGCCGGGTCGACTTGGCCTGCAGGTTGTAGCCCAGCAGATCCTTGAAATCGGTCAGGCCGTTATTGCCGCCGAAACCCATCTCGTTGCGGAAGAACGCCAGCATCAGGGCGAAGGTCAGCGCCTGGGTGATGATCGACAGATAGACGCCCGACACCCGGCTGCGGAAGGCAAACCATCCGATGACGAAGGCCAGCAGGCCCGGCACGAACAGCACCATCAGCATCGCGAAGGCGAAGCTGTCGAAGCCCAGCCAGTACCAGGGCAATTCCTTCCAGTTCAGGAACACCATGAAATCGGGCAGCAGCGGATTGCCGTACGACCCGCGCGTGCCGATCTGGCGCATCAGGTACATGCCCATGCAGTACCCGCCCAGGCCGAAGAACGCGCCATGCCCCAGGCTGAGGATGCCGCCATACCCCCAGACCAGGTCCAGGCTGAGGGCCAGCAGGGCAAAGCAGATGTATTTGCCCAGCAGCGGGATGAGATGGTCCGACAGCGCGAAGGCCGAGCCCGGCGGGGCCAGCAGGTTCATTGCCGGCACGGCCAGCAGCAGCACCGCGCCCGAAATCAGGAAGACGATCCAGAAGCGTGGGCCGAACAGGCTTGTCTGCGTCGTGGTCATGGCAGCCCCCTCACGCTTCGGCCGAACGGCCCTTGAGCGCGAACAGGCCGCGCGGGCGTTTCTGCATGAACAGGATGATCGCGACCAGCACCACGATCTTGCCGAGCATGGCGCCGGCCACCGGTTCCAGGATCTTGTTGACGATGCCGAGCGTCATGGCCCCGACCAGCGTGCCCAGCAGGTTGCCGACGCCGCCGAACACCACGACCAGGAAGGAATCGATGATGTAGATCTGGCCCAGATTGGGGCTGACATTGCCGATCTGCGACAGGGCGACGCCGGCCATGCCGGCGATGCCCGAGCCCAGCGCGAAGGTCAGCGCATCGACCCGGTCGGTGGCGATGCCGATGGCCGAGGCCATGCGCCGGTTCTGCGTCACCGCGCGCATTTCCAGGCCGAACGCGGTGCGACGCAGGATCAGCGCGACCACCGCCAGCACGATCAGGCAGAAGACGATGATGGCGACGCGGTTGTAGGTGACGAAGAAACCGGGCAGCGCCTCGAACCCGCCGGTCATCCAGGACGGGTTGGAAATCTCCTTGTTGGGCGCGCCGAAGATCGAGCGCACGACCTGCTGCAGGATCAGGCTGATGCCCCAGGTCGCCAGCAGGGTTTCCAGCGGCCGGGAATACAGGAAGCGGATGACGCCGCGTTCCAGCGCGAACCCGACCGCACCCGCGACCAGGAAGGCGACCGGCAATGCCGCGATCAGGTACAGGTCGAACCACATCGCCGGCAGCAAGGCGCGGAAGATTTCCTGCACTACATAGGTCGAATAGGCGCCCAGCATGATCATCTCGCCATGCGCCATGTTGATCACGCCCATCACGCCGAAGGTGATGGCCAGGCCGATGGCGGCCAGCAGCAGCACCGACCCCAGGCTGACACCCTGGAAAAGATTGGCCAGCAGGCCGTTGAACCACAGCGTGCGTTCGATCGACACCAGGGCGGCGCGGGCCTTGTCGCGCAATGCCGCAGGTGCCTGGGCATCGTCGGCGACGCGGCCGATCAGGCCGCGGGTGGCGGGCGACGGGCTGGCGGCCAGGCGGTCGATGGCGGCGGCACGCTCGGCCTCGGTCCCCTGCGACAGTTCGGCGGCGGCCAGGGCCTGGGTCAGCACCTCGGCCACCCGCGCGTCCTTTTCGGCGGCGGCGGCGCGGCGCAAGGCTTCCAGCGAACCGCCGTTCTTGAAGGCTTCCCGGGCGGCCGCCAGGCGTTCGGCCGGATCGGGGCTGAACAGGGTCAGCTGGGCCAGCGCATTGGCGATGGCGCCGCGCAGGCGGTTGTTGATGCGCGCCTTGTCCAGGCTGGCGGCGTCGATGCCGGCGGCCGGCTGGCCTGATATGGCGTCGATGAATTTATTCGGGTCGGCCGGATCGGCATAAAGCGGCCGGTTGTCGGCCGGATTGCGATAGAGGCGGCCATCGGCCAGCGCCTTCAGGGCCGGCACCGCGGCGGGTTCGCCGGCGGCGCCCAGCGCCTCGGTCGCCTGGACCTTGGCGGAAAAATCGTCGCCGGCCAGCGCGGTCAGGGGGGCGCTGATGTCAGCGGCCTGGGCCGGCAGGATCAGGAACAGCGCCAGGATGCAAAGAAGAAGACGGGCGACCAGGACATTCATGCGAGCACGCTTTTTGTTGTTGTTCGTATCGGGAGGGGTGGCGACGGCCTGCCGGCCCCACCGCCGGCAGGCCGCCGCCCCCCTACCTCGTTTCCCAGACGAAGCTCGTTAGACTCGGGTGTACGCGTATTCAGTCGTCAGGCACTTACATCTTGAACTTGGGTTCCGCGCAGTTCCCGCAAACCCAAGGGTAGGTCCAGTCGGCAACCAGCTTGGCGCTTTCCGGAATGAAGGGGCTCCAGGCGTCGGCCTTGATCGCCCCCTTGGTCTGCCAGACGATCGAGAACTGACCGTCCGGCTGGATTTCGCCGATCAGCACCGGCTTGGACAGGTGATGGTTGGTGTTCATCACCTCGACCAGACCCGACGGGGTCTTGACCTTCTGGCCGTACATGGCCTGGCGCACCGCGTTGACGTCGGTGGTGCCGGCCTGCTGCACGGCCTGGGTCCACATCTTGAACCCGGTATACGTCGCCTCCATCGGATCGTTGGTGACGCGCTTGGGGTTCTTGATGAAGGTCTGCCACTGCTTGATGAAGGCGTCGTTCTCGGGGCCCTTGACCGACTGGAAATAATTCCAGGCGGCCAGGTGGCCGACGAGGTTCTTGGTGTCGATGCCGGCCAGCTCTTCCTCACCGACCGAGAAGGCGACGACGGGGATGTCGGACGCCTTGATGCCGGCGTTGGCCAGTTCCTTGTAGAACGGCACGTTGGCATCGCCGTTGATGGTCGACACGACGGCGGTCTTCTTGCCGGCCGAGGCGAACTTCTTGATGTCGGCGACGATGGTCTGCCAGTCGGCGTGGCCGAACGGCGTGTAGTTGATCATGATGTCTTCGGACGCGACGCCCTTGGACTTCAGGAAGGCTTCCAGGATCTTGTTGGTGGTGCGCGGATAGACGTAGTCGGTGCCGGCCAGGACCCAGCGCTTGACCGAACCGCCCTCGTCGCCCATCAGGTATTCGACGGCCGGGATCGCCTGCTGGTTCGGGGCGGCGCCGGTGTAGAAGATGTTGCGCGAGCTTTCCTCGCCCTCGTACTGGACGGGGTAGAACAACAGGCCGTTCAGTTCCTCGAACACCGGCAGGACCGACTTGCGCGAGACCGAGGTCCAGCAGCCGAACACGACCGAGACCTTGTCCTTGGAAATCAGTTCGCGCGCCTTTTCGGCGAACAGCGGCCAGTTCGACGCGGGGTCGACCACGACCGCCTCGACCTTCTTGCCCAGCAGGCCGCCCTTCTTGTTCAGGTCGTCGACCATCATCAGGACGGTGTCCTTGAGGGTCGTCTCCGAAATCGCCATGGTACCGGACAGCGAATGCAGCACACCGATCTTGATCGTGTCCTGCGCCGATGCCGTCCCCCCGATACCGGCAAGCGCGGCGCCCAGCGCCAGCGCCACCAGCTTGCCCGACAGATTGACCATTACCCGCTCTCCCCTTGAAGACTTCTCTCGTGGATGACGCGCCTTCGCGTCCCACGGGACAGGTGAGCAAGGAGTGTGCCAACACCCGCGGAGGTGCCCGGAGGCCGGGAAACCGTTGATTCCATTGTGCACTGCGGCAGCGGCGGAAATTGCCCGATCCGGAGTCGTTTTCGGCTTTCACCCCCGAAACCGTGTCTTAATTTTGGGCAATGCCCACAAATCAAGCAAGCTTACTCATCGGTGAAATCGATCACAGACAGAAATACTAGTCGTTTGCTCAATGTCACATCGGGGTGCCAAGCTCCCCCTCAAGCCGTCCAGCCAAGGGAGAATGCGATGAGCGACAAACCCGTGATGACCACCGAGGCCGGTCGCCCCATCGGCGACAACCAGAATTCGCTGACCGCCGGCCACCGCGGCCCGCTGCTGGTCGAAGACGTGCAACTGTTCGAGAAGCTGGCCAATTTCAACCGCGAGCGCATTCCCGAACGCGTGGTGCACGCCAAGGGATCGGGTGCCTACGGCATCTTCCGGGTCACCGGCCATATCACCCGGTTCACCTCGGCCAAGCTGTTCGAGCGGATCGGCAAGGAGACGCCGGTCTTCGTGCGGTTCTCGACCGTCGGCGGCGAAAAGGGCTCGGCCGATACCGCGCGCGACCCGCGCGGCTTCGCGGTCAAGTTTTACACCGAGGAAGGCAACTGGGACATGGTCGGCAACAACACGCCGACCTTCTTCATCCGTGATCCGCTGAAATTCCCGGACCTGATCCACACCCAGAAGCGCGACCCCGAAACCAACCTGAAGAACCCGACGATGGTCTGGGATTACTTCTCGCGCCAGCCGGAATCGCTGCACCAGGTCACGATCCTGCATTCCGACCGCGGCACGCCCGACGGCTATCGCCACATGCACGGCTTTTCCAGCCACACCTTCAGCCTGATCAACGCCGCGGGCGAACGGTTCTGGTGCCGCTGGCACTTCAAATCGATGCAGGGCATTCGCAACCTCGACCCGGCCGAGGCGACCCGCCTGGCCGGCGAGGATCCGGACTACGCCCAGCGGGACCTGTTCTACGCCATCGCCGACGGCGACTATCCGGGCTGGCGCGTCTGCGTGCAGATCATGACCGAGGCCCAGGCCGACGGCCTGTCGTTCGATCCGTTCGACCTGACCAAGGTGTGGCCGCACGCCATCGCCCCGCTGATCGAGGTGGGCGAGATGTGGCTGAACCGAAACCCGGAAAACTATTTCGCCGAGGTCGAGCAGGCCGCGTTCAGCCCCGGCAACATCGTGCCCGGCATGGGCTTTTCACCCGATCGCGTGCTGCAGGGCCGGCTGTTTGCCTATGCCGATGCCCATCGGTATCGCCTGGGGGTCAACCACAACCACCTGCCGGTCAACCGCCCGCAATGCCCGGTCCACAACACCAACCGGGACGGTGCGATGCGCTTCGACGGCAATGCCGGGTCGGCGCCCAACTACCAGGCGCATGGTTCGGCCACCGTCCAGCCCGACCCGAGCCGCCGCGATCCGCCGCTGTCCCTGGAAGGGCCGGCCGACCGGTATGACCATCGGATCGAGAACGACGACTATACCCAGCCCGGCAACCTGTTCCGGCTGATGTCGCCGGAACAGCAGGCCCTGCTGATGGATGTGCTGGCCGATTCGCTGTACGGCGTGCCCGAAGAGATCCAGCGCCGCCAGCTGGACCATTTTGCCAAGGCCGACTGGGCCTATGGCGCGGGTGTCGCCTCGCGGCTGGGGCTCAGCCTGGAGGACGAGGCGGCCTGATCGGCCGCTAGATACGGGGGTATCGTCAGAAGTCGCTGACGATACCCTTGTGCGACCAGTCGCCGTAGCGGGTCGGTTCGGGGCCGGCGGTCCCGCCGATCTCGCCCGGCGCCTGTTCCAGGACATGGGCCGGCTTGTCCTTGGCGTAACCCTTGACGCCGGTGGGGGCCGGTGACGGCGTTTCGGGCGTTTTCTGGTCTTTCTCGGTCATCGATGCACCCAATATCCTCACTTGAAGCATAGTCAAGGCACCGTACATATAGCGCCGTGGGTGGCAGTTTAACCCCGTTGCCCCTGAGGATGTCGATGAACTACGCCAAGACTGCGATGCTGCTGGCGGCGATGACCGCCCTGTTCCTGGTGATCGGGTATCTGATCGGCGGCCAGAGCGGCATGCTGATCGCGCTGGTGATGGCCGCCGGCATGAACCTGTTCGCCTACTGGAATGCCGATACCATGGTCCTGCGCATGTACAATGCGCACGAGGTCGACGCCCGCACCGCGCCCGATTTCTACAACCTGGTGGCCGAACTGGCCCAGCGCGGCAACCTGCCGATGCCCAAGGTCTACCTGATCGACAGCGACCAGCCCAACGCCTTCGCCACCGGCCGCAACCCGCAGAATGCCGCGGTCGCCGCGACCACGGGCCTTTTGAACATGCTGACGCGCGAGGAAGTCGCCGGCGTGATGGCGCACGAACTGGCCCATGTCCAGCACCGCGACACCCTGACGATGACGGTCACCGCCACCATCGCCGGCGCGATCGGCATGATCGCCAATATGGCGATGTTCTCGTCGATGTTTTCGTCGAACGACCGGCAGAGCCCGATCTCGGGCATTGCCGCCATCCTGATGGCGGTACTGGCGCCGATCGCCGCATCCCTGGTACAGATGGCGATCAGCCGGTCGCGCGAGTACCAGGCCGACCGCCGGGGCGCCGAAATCTGCGGCAACCCGATGTGGCTGGCTTCGGCGCTGTACAAGATCGAGCAAGGCGCCCATGTGGTGCCCAACTATCAGGCCGAGCGCAATCCCGCGACCGCCCATATGTTCATCATCAACCCGCTCAACGGCCAGGGCATGGACAATCTGTTTTCGACGCATCCCGCCACCGCCAACCGCATCGCCGCCCTGCGCGAGCTTGCCGCCCAGTGGCAGCAGGCCGCCCGGCCCGCCGGCGGTTATGCCGCCCCCCGCCGAGGACCCTGGGGTTGAGCGCGAAGTTGAGCGCAAAACGGGGCGCGGCACCCGACGCCGCCACCACCAAACCCGGCAGCGCCGCCCGCATGGCGGCGCTGAACCTTTTGCGGTCGGTCCTGGAAAAGAACCGGCCGCTGGACGAGGCCTGGGGGTCGGCGGTCGCCGACCTCGAGGTGCGTGACCGCGCGCTGGTGCGCGCCTCGGTCGCCACCGCCCTGCGCCGCCGCGGCCAGATCGACGACCTGATCGACGCGATGCTGGACAAGAAGCTGCCGCCGTCGGCCCAGGCCGCGACGCAGATCCTGCGGCTGGGCATCGCCGAGCTGATGTTCATGGGCCTGGCGCCGCATGCCGCGGTCGATGGCGCCGTCAGCGTGGCCAAGGCCCGCGCGCCGCGCTTCGCCAAGCTGGTCAACGCCCTGCTGCGCCGGCTGGGGCGCGAGGGCGAGGCGCTGGTCGCCGGCCAGGATGCCGCCCGGCTGAACTGCCCCGACTGGCTGTGGCGCCGCTGGGAAGCGGCCTATGGCGAGGCCGGCGCCCGCGCGCTGGCCGAGGCGCATCTGACCGAAGCCCCCCTCGACATCACCGTCAAATCCGACCCCGCCGCCTGGGCCGAAAAGCTCGAGGCCAGCGTGCTGCCCTCAGGGTCGCTGCGGCGCACCGGCGGCGGCCAGGTCGACATCCTGCCCGGCTTTGCCGAAGGTGCCTGGTGGGTCCAGGATGCCGCCGCCGCCCTGCCCGCCCGCCTGGCCGGCGACGTCGCCGGCCGCCGCGTCATCGACCTGTGCGCGGCCCCCGGCGGCAAGACCGCCCAGCTGGCCGCCGCCGGCGCCACGGTGACGGCGGTCGAAAAGAATGCCAAGCGCGCCACCCGCCTGACCCAGAACCTGGAACGGCTGGGGCTGCAGGCAGAACTGGTGGTGGCCGATGCCGGCACCTGGACGCCCCCTGCGCCGGCCGACATCGTGCTGCTGGACGCGCCCTGTTCGGCCACCGGCACGCTGCGCCGCCACCCCGACATCGCCTTCAACAAGGACGCGGTCGACATCGCGACGCTGGCGCGCGCCCAGGCCCGCCTGCTGGACGGCGCCGCCAACATGGTCGCGCCCGGCGGCCTCCTGATCTACTGCACCTGCTCGCTGGAACCCGAGGAAGGCGAGGCACAGGTTCAGCCGTTCCTGGTCCGCAACCCGCAGTTCAAGGTCGAGCCGATCACGGCTGCCGAAATCGGCGGGATGGAGCAGGCGATCACCCCTGATGGCGCCCTGCGCACCCGGCCCGACCAGGGCTGGGACGGGTTCTACACGGTGCGGTTCCGGCGGTCGGCGTAATCAATATCCCCTCCGTCATTCCGGACGCAGCGAAGCGTAGAGCCGGAATGACGGAGGGGGCGATGGCGCCTGTTATGCCGGCTTGCCGTACATCCCGGCGATCAGCTCGGCGAACTTCTCGTGCACGAACTTGCGCTTCAGCTTCATCGTCGGGGTGATCTCCTCGTCCTCGGGCGTCAGCACGCGGTCGATGATGCGGAACTGCTTGATCTGCTCGACCCGGGCGAACTGGGCGTTGACGCGGGCGACTTCGCCGTCGATCAGCTGGACGACCTCGGCCGCGCGGGCAAGGCTGGCGAAGTTCGAGAACGGCACGCCCTTTTCCTGGGCGAATTTCGCGACGTTCTCGTGGTCCAGCATGATCAGGCAGGTCAGGTAGGGCTTGCGGTCGCCGATGACCACGGCGTCAGAGATATAGGCCGAGAACTTCAGCTGGTTCTCGATCTCGGACGGCGTGATGTTCTTGCCGCCGGCGGTGATGATGATGTCCTTCAGCCGGTCGACGATGCGCAGACTGCCGTCGTCGTCGAAGCGTCCGACGTCGCCGGTATGCAGCCAACCGTCGCCGATCGCCTCGGCGGTCTTTTCCGGCTTGTTCAGGTATTCGCGGAACACGTTGGGGCCGCGCGCCAGGATTTCGCCTTCCGGCGACAGGCGGATTTCGCAGCCGGGGATCGGCTTGCCCACCGTGTTCAGCCGCACCGAATCGCGCGGCGTCAACGACAGGAAACAGGTCGATTCGGTCTGGCCGTAGGCTTCCTGCACCCGCAGGCCGATCGAACGATACCAGCGGATCAGGTCGGGCGAGATCGGCGCCGCCCCGGTCAGCAGGCTGTGCGCATTGCCCAGGCCCATCATGCGTTTCAGGTTGCGCAGCACCAGCCGGTCGCCCAGCGCGAACAGGAAACGATCCAGCGCCGATCCGCGCTGGCCCGCCTCGGCCGCGCGGGTCAGGCGTTCGCCGGCGGCCAGCGGCCAGGCGTACAGCCACCGCTGGAACGGCACGCCATCCTTCAGCGCCACCACGACCTGCGATTGCAGCTTTTCCCAGATGCGCGGTACGGCCAGCACGAAGTTCGGCTGCACCTCGCGCAGATTCTCCGGCACCGTTTCCATGCTCTCGGCGAAATAGAGGATGTTGCCGCACATGATCTGCAGGAACGACCCGACGATGCGTTCGGCCATGTGGCATAGCGGCAGGAACGACAGCAATCTGTCGCCCTCCGGCCGGTCCAGGCACTGGCGCACGCTGTAGCAGATGAACAACAGGCTGCCATGGGTGACCAGCGCGCCCTTGGCCGGCCCCGTGGTGCCCGAGGTATAGACGATGATCGCGGGATCGTCCGGCGTCTGGCGCGCGGCCGCCGCGGCCCAGGCGCCGGGATTGGCCGCCTGGTGGTCCCGGCCCAGGGCCAGGAACGCATCCAGGCTGATCACAAGCGGGTCGGAGAACCGCTCCAACCCCTTCATGTCCAGCACGACGACGCGGATCAGGTCGGGACAGGCATCGCGGCCGGCCAGCACCTTGTCGAGCTGTTCGTCATCCTCGACGAAGATCACGCGGGTGCGCGAATCCTGCAGCAGATAGGCGACCTGGGCCGGGGAATCGGTCGGATAGATGCCGCTGCAGATGCCGCCGAAGCCTTGCGTGCCGATGTCGGCCGCGACCCAGTCGATCGAATTCTGCGCCAGCACGCTGACCACGTCGCCCTTGGCCAGGCCCAGCGCCATCAGCCCGTGGCCGAACAGCGTCGCGCGTTCGGCATAGTCGGACCAGGTCAGGGTGTGCCACAGGCCCAGCTGCTTTTCGGCCAGTGCCGGCCGGGCGCCGGATGCGCGGACGCGCGCCAGGAACAGGTCGGTCGTGTTGCGGATCGTGGGCGGCACCGACGTCCATGACGGATCGTCGAAACGTTTGCCCGGGGCATCCTGGACGATGGCGTTCACGGTCTCCACCCCCTCAATGCCACATCTTCTTGCGTTTCCAGCGCCGCTCGCCGCGGACGCCCTGGTCGCCGAGGCCGAGATAGAATTCGCGCACGTCGGCATTCTCGACCAGTTCGGCGGTCGGCCCTTCCAGCACGATGCGGCCCAATTCCAGCACGTAGCCGAAATGCGCCGTGGCCAGCGCCAGCTTGGCGTTCTGTTCGACCACCAGGATGGTGGTGCCGAAACGCGCATTGATCTCGCGCACGATTTCGAAGATCTGCTTGGACAACAGCGGCGACAGACCCAGCGAGGGTTCGTCCATCAAGAGCAGCCTGGGCTTGCCCATCATCGCCCGGGCAATGGCCAGCATCTGTTGCTGCCCGCCCGACAACAGGCCGGCGGGTTGGCTGGACCGTTCGCGCAGGATGGGGAAACGGTCCATCCAGTGTTCGACGTCCTGGGCCACAGCATCGCGGTCGCGGCGCAGATAGGCGCCCATCAGGATGTTTTCCCGCACCGTCATGAACGGGAAGATCTCGCGCCCCTCGGGCACGTGGCTGATGCCCTGCGCGACGATATCGGCCGCCTCGACCCCGGCCAGCGGTTTGCCGGCGAAGCTGACCGTACCCTTGCGCGGCGTCATCACCCCGGAAATGGTCTTCAGGATCGTCGACTTGCCGGCGCCGTTCGACCCGAGGATGGCGACGATCGCCCCTTCGGGCACATCCAGGCTGACCCCGCGCACCGCCATGATGCGACCGTAGAAGGTTTCGACATTGGCAAGCGTCAGCAGCGGTGCCGCGGTCATCGCGTGCCCTCCCCCTCAATCGCCGAGATAGGCGCGCACGACGCGCGGGTCGGACGTCACCGCCTGGGGCGTGCCGATGGTCAGGACCCGGCCCGATTCCAGCGCCAGAACGCGGTCCGACACCCGGCCCACCAGGCTCATGTCGTGTTCGACCATGATGACGGTGACGCCCAGCTGGTCGCGGATATCGCGGATCCAATGGACCATGTCGTCGGTCTCCTCCGGGTTCAGGCCCGAGGACGGTTCGTCCAGCAGCAGCAGGCGCGGGTTCAGCGCCAGCGCCCGGCCGATCTCGACCACCTTGCGGATGCCGTAGGACAGCGACGCGATGGTGGTGTCGCGGTGATGTTCCAGTTCCAGGAATTCGATGATTTCCTCGACCCGGCGGCGGAAGGCCACTTCCTGGCGCAGCACCCCGGGCAGGAACAGCATTTCGGCCAGCAGCCCGGTCTTGCGGCCGACATGGCAGCCGACCAGCATGTTGTCGATGACCGAGGCATGGTCGAACAGTTCGATGTTCTGGAAGGTGCGCGCGATACCCATGCGCGCCACCGCCTGGGGCGAGACCCGCGTGATCGCCCGGCCGTCGAACATCACGTCGCCGCCGGTCGGTTTGTAGATCCGGCTGATCAGGTTGAAGATCGTGGTCTTGCCCGCGCCGTTCGGGCCGATGATCGTGAAGATCTCGCCCGGTTCGACGCCGAACGACACGTCATCCACCGCCTTGATGCCGCCGAAGGCGACCGACAGGTTGCGCGCCTCGACCAGCATCACCAACGCTCCGACTTCACGAAGCTGCGCTGGCGGGCGAAGGTGCCGCGCCGGTACAGCGGCATCATGCGGAAATAGCCGATCACTTTTTCCAGCAGGCCGTTGATCCCGCGCGGCTCGAAGATCATCACCAGCACCAAGAGCAGGCCGAAGGCCATCGGCCGCAGGGCGGGCATCGAGGCGCCGGTGGCCTTTTCGGCGAAGGCCAGCGCCTCGGGCAGCGCCACCAGGAACATCGCGCCGAACACCACCCCGCGCAACGAGGCGACGCCGCCGATCAGCACCATCAGCAACAGTTCGATCGACAGGTGCAGGGTGAACTGGTCGGGGCTGACATAACCGATCTTGTGGGCCAGCAGGGCGCCGGCGATGCCGGTGAAGAAGGCCGACAGGGCAAAGGCCGTGGTCTTGACCCGCGCCACCTCGATCCCCATCGATTGGGCGGCGATCTGGCTGTCGCGCACAGCGACCATCGCCCGGCCCGTGGGGCCGCGCAGGATGTTGGCAGCCAGCCACAGCGCGATCAGGCACAGCCCCAGGCACAGGAAATAGAAGGGGATGTCGTTGCCGACCGGATAGCCCAGGACGGTCGCCGGCGGCACCAGCGTGCCGGCATTGCCGCCCGTCACCGCGGTCCAGCGCGCCGCCACCTCCTCGACGATGAAGCCGAGCGACATCGTCGCCATCGCCAGATACAGGCCTTTCAGCCGCAGGACCGGCAGGCCGAGCGCGGCGCCTGCCGCCGCGGTGATCACCGCCGACAGGCCCAGCGCGCCCAGGAAGGGTACGCCCTGTTTTTCCAGGAAGATGCAGGCATAGGCGCCGATCGCCAGGAACGCCGCCTGGCCGAGCGACAAGAGGCCGCAGAACCCCAGCAGCAGCTGAAAGCCGACGCCGGCGATGGCGAATATCAGGATGAAGGTCAGCTGCGAGACCAGATGGACGCCCAGGAACAGCGGCGCCACCAGGGCCAGGGCCAGCCAGCCGAGATACCAGCCATACTGCGGCAGGCCTTCGCGGAACAGCCGGACATCCTGTTCATAGGACGTGCGCAGGATATATCGCATCGGATCAGACCCGCTTGTGGATCGGCTGGCCGAACAGGCCTTCGGGGCGCAGGCCCAGCACGACCAGGACCAGGACATAGGCGGCGACGTCGGAGAACCCTTCGGGCAGGTAATAGCCCGCCAGGCTTTCGCAGACACCCAGCGCGATGCCGCCGACGATGGCCCCGGGCAGGCTGGAGAACCCGCCGATGATCGCGGCGGGGATGGCCTTCAGGCCCAACAGCCCCATGTTGACATGGATGAAGGCGATCGGTGCCAGCAGCAGGCCAGCAATGGCGGTGATGCCGCCGGCCAGCGCCCAGACCAGGGTCGAGATCGAGCGCGTGCGCACGCCCATGTAGGTCGCGGCCAGCTGGCTTTGCGACACCGCCTGCATGGCCAGGCCGATGCGGGTGCGGGTGAAGAAGAAGAAGAAACCGACGACGATCAGCGCGGTGGCGGCGATGACGGCGGCATGGTCGGCCGACAGGATCAGCGGCCCCAGCCGCAGCACCTCGCCCGAGAGCGGCGTGGTGATGCGCACGGTTTCGCCCGACCACGGCGGCACCATCATGGCGACGGCGCGCAGGCAGAACCCCAGCCCGATCGTCACGACCAGGATGGCGAAGGCCGGTTCGCCGACCATCGGGCGCAGGAAGATGCGTTCCAGCAGGGCGGCCAGGATCGCGGTCGCGGCAATGGCGACGATCGCGGCCAGCCACAGCGGCATCGCCCACATGGTGATGAAGGTGAAACCGAGGAAGGCGCCGATCATCATCAATTCGCCGACGGCGAAATTCACCGTCTCGGTCGCCTTGTAGATCAGCACGAAGCCGAGCGCGATCAGGGCATAGACGCAGCCGATCGAAATGCCCGACAGGATTTGCTGCAGGAACTGAACCACAGTTGCCGCCTCTGCTGGAAAAGGAAGAGGGGGGCCGCGGACTTGGAGCCGCGGCCCTGGGCAATCAGTCGAGTGCCTTGAGCTGGGTCCAGACGCCGTCCTTGACCTGCATCACGTAGTTGCGGGTCGAACCCAGGCGCTGGGTGGGCGTGAAGGTCATCTTGCCCCAGCCCTCGCCGACGTCGAAGTCCTTGATCTGTTCCATGCCCTTGACGAAGCTGTCGACGGTCAGGTCCTTGCCGGCGTTCCTGGCGCCTTCGGCGAACAGCATCATGCCGGCGAACGAGATCATGAAGAAATCGTCCGGATCCTCGGCCTTGCCGCTTTTCTCCTTGTAGCGCTTGACGGCCTCGGCCAGGCGCGGGTCATTCTTGGCCAGCGCGATAGGCAGCGACGGGGCAAAGGCATAAAGTCCTTCGACCGCCTTGCCGCCCAGCGCGATCACCGCGCGCGACACCGCGCCCTGGGGCGCAAACATCGGCACGTCCCAGCCGATCTTGGCGCGTTCCAGCGCGGCGCCGGCGGTTTCACGCACGATGGTGCCCAGCATGACGACGTCGCAATTGGCGCCGCGCATGCGGGCGAACTGGGCGCTGAAATCGGTGGCGCCGCGCTTGTAGGACGTCTTCTCGACCAGTTTCAGCTTCAGCTCGCCCAGCTTGCGCTCGACCCCGGCCAGGGCCTGTTCGCCGCTTTCGTCGTCCTGATACATCATGCAGAACTTGCGCTTGCCCAGTTCGTCATGGGCATAGGCGGCCGCCGCGCTCATCTGGATGTCATAACCGGTGACCAGCGCGAACGACAGGCGCTGGGGCGGGTCGTAGACGATATGGGTGGGCGCACCCGGGAACAGCATCGGCACGCCGCGCTGGGTCGTTGCCGGCAGGGCGACCTGGGTGATGGCCGATCCCAGCAGGCCGATGATCGCGAACACCTTGTCGCTGGTCATCAGCTTCTGCACGGCCAGGATGGCGCGCTTGGGGTCGTAGCCGTTGTCCTCGACCAGCACGCGGACCTTGCGGCCGTGGATGCCGCCGCCCTCGTTGATCATGTCGGCGGCGATTTCGAAACCGGCCTTCATCGGCACGCCGATGGCGGCGACCGGGCCGGTCAGGTCGACCGACGAACCCAGCAGGATTTCAGTCGCGGTGACCCCCTGAGTGCCCTGCGCCATGGCGGCGGAGGCGGCAAAGGTCGCGGCGACGGCAATGGCAGCAATTTTGGATTTCATGGTATTCCCCCCTACCTCGTTTTTTTTACCCTACCGCGATTATAGAAAACCTACCAGCGGGTAAATTGACCTTGTCAGGCGATTTTTTTTGTGGCGGAAGTTATGGAAGAGACAGGTAAGGCGGCCGGCCGGCCGCAGAGGTCAGGGATTTTCCGGTTTGCAGACATCACCCCAACCCCGTCGCGACTCGGCCTTTCCGGGGCCGGAGGAGCGTGATCGCGAACGCCGCCAGAAGCGCGAGGCGGTGCTGCGCACCGCCGCGGCGCTGTTCTGCACGCGCGGCTACAATGCGACGCAGATGAGCGACGTGGCCCGCCAGCTTGGTGTCACCAAGCCGACGATCTACTACTACTTCAAGAACAAGGAAGAGGTGCTGGTCGCCTGTTTCGAGGGTGGTTTCGACCTGATCGAAGCCACCATGGCCCAGGCCGACATGCAGGCGCGCAGCGGCGCCGACCGGCTGCGCGGGGCGCTTTATGCCTATGCCGAGATCATGACGACCGAACTGGGCAAATGCGCCGCCCTGATCCCGACCAACGAACTGTCGGACGAGAACCAGAAGCGGATCATCGCCCACCGCCGCCGTTACGACAGCGGCATCCGCACGCTGGTGGCCGAGGCGATCGCCGACGGCTCGATCCGCCCCTGCGACCCCAAGATCGCGACGTTTTCAGTGCTGAGCGGGCTGAACGGCCTGGCGCGCTGGCATCGCCCCGACGGCAAGCTGCCGCCGGCCGAGCTGGCGCGGACCGTCGTCGACCAGTTGTTCGCGGGGTTCGAGAAGCGTTAGGCGCGGGCGAAATCGAAGGCGACGGCGGCGATCTGTTCGGCCAGCAGTTGGGCGACCTGCATGCGGCGGGTCGGGCTGGACAGGATCTTTTCGTCGGTCGTGTTCGACAGGAAACCGGTCTCGACCAGGACCGACGGCACCGAGCCGGAGCGCAGCACGGCGAAATTGGCCGAGCGCATCGGGTTTTCCAGCAGGGGATAGTCGGTCGAGGCGACGCCGTGCACGATCCGCTTCTTGGCGGTCAGCGAAGCGTTGTGCGAATGACGGCGGGCGAGGTCGATCAGGATCGCCGCGGTATCCTTGTCGGTATCGCGCAGGTCGACGCCATAGACCACGTCGACGCGGTTTTCGCGCGTCGCCAATGCACTGGCGAAGGAATCCGAGGCCCGTTCCGACAGGGTGTAGGCCGACAGCCCGCGGGCCGCGGTATTCGGGGCCGAATCGGCATGGACCGACACGAACAGATCGGCGTCGTTCATCTGTGCGATGCGCACCCGGTCGCCCAGCGGCAGGAATTCGTCGCGGCTGCGGGTCAGCATGACACGCAGGTTGGGGCGCTGCTTTTTCAGATAGGCCTGCATGCCCCGGCAGATCGCCAGGACGACATCCTTTTCCTGGGTGCCGAGCCGCCCGATCGCGCCGGGATCACGGCCGCCATGGCCGGGGTCGAGCACGATCAGCGGGCTGGCCGGCGCCCGGCCACCGCCCGCCTTGCCGGCGGACTGGGCCAGGGCGACCCCCGACGTGGCCATGCCGGGAATGCTGCCGTAGGACAGCATGCCGAGGGCCAGGGAAATGAGAGTGCGGCGCTTCATCGCCACACAAATCTGCCCCAATTCGAAAAAAATTCAAGGGGCTACGGCGTAAACTTAACGCGCGTTGTTCAAGTGGCGTACGAAGAACTCGGTGGTTTCGCGGATCGCTTCCTGCTGGGCCGAGCCCTTGAAGGCATGGCCCTGGCCGCGGAAGATCTGCATCTCGTAGTCGGCGCCGATGTCGTCCATGTACCTGGCCAGCTGATAGGCGCGCGACACCGGGACCACCCGGTCCTTGTCGCCGTGCAGGATCAGGGTCGGCGGCATGGCGCGGGCGCCGCGGCGCATCTCGGTATTGGGCATCGCGCCCACCACGTTGACCACGGCGGCCAGGCGGCCGTCCGACCCGGCCAGGTCCATCACGTGGAAACCGCCCAGCGACAGGCCGAAGGCGCCGACGCGGGTCTGGTCGACGAAGGGCAGCGCCTGGACGTAGGAGATCGCATCGCGGATCACCTGGTTGCGCTGCTCCTGCAGCTGCGGCGACGCCTTGCGCGAATATTCCGTGATGCCGTCGAAATAATGGACCACGAAGGTCGAGATGCCCTGGTCGGCCAGCGACCGGGCCTGCGGGTAATACAGCGTGCCGTCGCCCAGACCGCTGGCGCCGTGCAGCATGACCACCGCCGGCGACTGGTTGCCATCCAGCCCGCCGAAGGAATTCTTGCCGCGCACCACGTCGACGCGGACCAGACGCCCGCGGCTCATGAAATGGTGCACCCGGTACATGTCGCCATAGGTTTCGGTGGCGCGGGCGACCTTCTGCGCGAAATAGGCCTGGTTACGATGGTCGGCACGGCGGTTCGGCTTGATCGTCCGGCTGGCGACCTGCTTGGTGCCGTTCGACTTGGCCGACTGCTTGGACTTCGACGGCGCCTGCTTGGCCGCGGCCTGCTTGGCGGCGGTCGACTTGCCGGACTGCGACTGAGTCTTGGAGGCGGGCTTGGCGGGCGCCTTCTTGGGGACCGCCTGGGCGACCTGCTGTTTTTTTTCAGCGGTCGCGGAACTCTTCTTGGGTGCCGCGGTTTTCGAAGTATTCGTCTTCTGTGTCGCTTCGGCAAAGGCCGAGGACACGGGCGTAACGATCATGGCGGCGATCGTGAGAGCGGCGGCGGTCCTGAGCCAGACCGACAGGCGCGGCGTCTTGCAGCGACGCATGTCTCCCCCTTCCCTGTTCAAACCCCGTTGCACAAGACCGCGCCGGCTGGAAAGCCATGAACCGGAAGGTCTTCACCTCGCGGTCGTCAGCGCCTGCGGCATGATCTCCGCCGGCGCTCGTGGTCTTGTGTAACAGGGCTACCAAAGGTCGACACCTTACGGCGCCGGGGTTGCTTCGTACCAAATCCGTGCCGGGTTGTCTCGCGAAAACTGTAACAAGTTGTTAGCCTTCGTGAACGACAAGTGAACGTCCTGCACGTTCGTACGGCTGAATACCTTGGTGCAGTATCATCATACCTTGGGGGGTACGGGGATCATGCTCGAGTTCCTGTTGCAGACCTTTGCGACGCTGTTCGTCGTGCTGGACGCGCCCGGAGTCGGTATCGTTTTCCTGGGGCTGACCCGCAACGCGCCGCCCGACCATGCCCGGCGCATGGCCAGACGCGGCGCCGTCATCGGCGGCGTGGTGCTGATGGGCTTTGCCCTGGTGGGCGAACCGCTGATGCGGGCGCTGGGCATCTCGATGTCGGCGTTCCGAATCGCCGGCGGTATCCTGCTATTCCTGCTGGCGGTCGAGATGATGCTGGGCAAACGCTCGCCGATCCGCGGGCCGTCGCCGTCGGAAAAGGCCGAGGCCGAGACGCGCGAGGATATCTCGGTGTTTCCGCTGGCCATCCCGCTGATCGCCGGGCCGGGGGCGATGACGTCGGTCATGCTGCTGACCGCCTCGGCCGGATCCTCGATGTCGTTGCGCATCGGCGTGTTCGCCATGCTGATCCTGGTGCTGGCCCTGACCTATCTGTTCATGGTCGGCGCCCAGCGCATGGTCCGGGTCCTGGGCATGACCGGCACCAACGTGGTCGAACGGGTGCTGGCCATCATCCTGGCCGCGCTGGCGGTCCAGTTCGTGGTCGACGGTGCCCGCCAGGCCTTTGCCATCCAGACATAGGTGCAAGGCTGCCTTGCGGGATCATGGTCTAGCCACTGCGGGATGAACCTGCTAGGTAACCGGACATGCAAAAGCCGGTTCGCATAGCCCCGTCGATCCTGTCGGCGGATTTCGCCAAGCTCGGCGCCGAAGTCGCCGACCTCGACGCCGCCGACGCCGACTATATTCATATCGACGTCATGGACGGCCATTTCGTGCCGAACCTGACCATCGGGCCGCTGGTGGTCAAGGCGCTGCGGCCGCACACGAAGAAGACCTTCGACGTGCATCTGATGATTTCGCCGGTCGACGCCTATGTCCCGGCCTTCGCCGAGGCCGGCGCCGACATCATCACCATCCACCCCGAGGCCGGGCCGCATGCCCACCGCACGCTGCAGCTGATCAAGTCGCTGGGCAAGAAGGCCGGGCTGTCGCTGAATCCCGGCACGCCGGTCGAGGCGGCGCTGACCCTGCTGGACCAGGTCGACCTGGTCCTGGTCATGAGCGTCAATCCCGGGTTCGGCGGCCAAAGCTTCATCCGCAGCCAGCTGGACAAGATCCGCCGCCTGCGCGCCGCCATCGACACGACCGGCCGCGACATCGACCTGCAGGTCGACGGCGGCATCAATGTCGAGACGGCCAGGGAAGCGATCGCGGCCGGGGCGGACGTGCTGGTCGCGGGTACCGCGACCTTTACCGGCGGGCCGCAGGCCTATGCCGGCAACATCCGCCGCCTGCGCGGTCTCTGACGCATCGTGGCGGGCCAGGGTTCGCTGAAAACCCGGCTGCTTGCACGGCTTTATGCCAGCCGGCTCTATGACATCTGGCTGAATGGCCCGGTCCCCAAGGGGCTGGCCGTCAGCCCGGCCGAACCCTGGCCCGGCGATCCCGCCGCGGCCGACCGGCTGTTCCATGGCCGCTGGCGTTTCGGCGGCGAGGAAATCGCCACCCGCGACCTGCCCTGGGCCGCGGGCGTCGGGGGCGGACCGGCCTGGACCGAGACGCTGCACGAATTCGGCTGGCTGCGCCACTTCACCGCCAATGGCGGCGATACCGCGCGCCGCCATGCCCGCGCCCTGGTCGCCGGCTGGCTGGGCCATTATCCGCGCTGGCAGGCGCTGACCTGGCGGCCCGACATCCTGGCCCGCCGGCTGATCGCCTGGTTCCACGCCGCCCCCTTTCTGGTCGAGGGCGCGGATGCCGCCTTCGTCAAAGGCTTTCATGCCGCGCTGCTGCGCCAGGCACGGCACCTGAGCAACACGATCGAACAGACCCCGCCCGGCGCCGCCCGGCTGGCCGCCGCCGTCGGCTGGGTCTATGCCTGCCTGTGCCTGACGGACCGCGCCGGGCTGATGCCCAGGGCGGTCGACCGGCTGGACATCGAGATCAGCCGCCAGATCCTGCCCGACGGCGGGCATGTGTCGCGTTGCCCCACCACGCTGCTGGACGTCATGGCGCTGCTGGTCGGCCTGCGCGCCGCCCTGATCGGCGCCAACCAGACCCCGCCGCGCGGCGTGATCGAAGCCATCGACCGCATCGCCCCGATGCTGCGCATGCTGCGGCATGCCGACGGCGCGCTGGGCCTGTTCCACGGCGGGACCGAGGGCGATCCGAACCTGGTCAATGCCGTGCTGCTGCGGGCCGAGGCCCATGGCCGGCCGCTGGACCAGGCGCCCTATTCGGGATTCGAACGCGGTTCGGCCAAGAAATCGGTGCTGCTGGTCGATGTCGGTCCGCCGCCCGATCCGGCCAGCACCGGCGGCCGGCCCCATGCCGGGCTGCTGGCCTGCGAATTCTCGGTGGGCCGCGACCGGCTGCTGGTCAATTGCGGCGAAACCCTGCGCACCGACGGCGTCTGGGCCGGTGCGCTGGCCGCCACCGCCGCCCACACCACCCTGGTGCTGGACGACCATCACGCGCTGGACCTGAACCACCCCGAAACCTGGCCCGAGCGGCCGCGGGTCGAGCGCCAGGAAACCGAGGGCGCGACCTGGATCGCCGCCGAACATGACGGCTATCGCAGCCGTTACGGGCTGAAGCACCGCCGCCGCCTGTTCCTGAACCACGACGGCGACGACCTGCGCGGCGAGGACAGCCTGATCGGCAACGCCATGGCCGGCGCGGCCGACCGCGACGTCAACCTGCGGTTCCACCTGCATCCGTCGGTCAGCGCGTCGCTGACCCAGGGCGGGGACGAGGTGCTGCTGCGCACGTCGTCGGGCGACGGCTGGCGCTTCCGTGCCTCGGGCCGTCATCTCGGGCTCGAGGACAGCGTCTATTTCGGCGACGGCATCGAGCCGCGCCACACGCTGCAGATACTGGTGACCGACCGCATCGGGCCGGAAGGTGCCGTCGTCAAATGGGCTTTGACCCAGGTCCGCCAGGACGGGGCCGACTGACGTGGCCCGCGTCCTGTTCGTGGTCAACGAGGCGCTGTTCTTCACCACCCACCGCATGCCGATCGCGCTCGCCCTGATCGCCGCGGGCCATCAGGTCGATGTCGCGGCACCCCATGACGACAAGCCGGTGGCCAGGATCCGCGCCGCCGGGATCAATTTCCACCCGATCCCGCTGGGCCGCGGCAGCCGCAATCCGCTGGGCGAGCTGAAGCTTATCCTGGCCATCGCGGCCGTGCTGCGCGCGACGCGGCCGGACCTGGCCCATTTCGTGTCGATGAAGCCCGTGATCTGGGGCGGCATGCTGGCCAGGCTGATGGGGGTCCCGGCCGCGGTCTTCGCCGTCACCGGGCTCGGCTACATGTTCATCCGCCAGGGCCTGGCCGTGCGGGCCCAGCGCCTGGTACTGGCAGCCCTTTACCGCTTCGCGCTGGGCCATGCCAACAGCCGCACGATCTTCCAGAACGACGACGACCGCGACACCTTCCTGACCCGGCGCATGGTCGATCCGGCCCGCGTGGTGATGATCCGCGGCTGCGGCGTCTCGCTGGACCAGTTCCGCGCCAGCCCCGAACCGGCGGATGCCGACGTCGTCATGTTCCCCGCCCGGCTGATCGGCGACAAGGGCGTGCGCGAATTCGTGACCGCCGTCCAGCGCCTGAAGCCGCGCTATCCGCAAGTCCGGTTCGTGCTGGTCGGCCGCACCGACCCGCAGAACCCGACGGCGCTGTCCGAGGCCGAGATCGCGCAGATGGTCGCTGCCGGCCAGTTGGAATGGTGGGGTTTTTCGTCCGACATGCCCGCCACCCTCGCCCAGGCCACGATCATCGTGCTGCCGTCGTATCGCGAAGGGTTGCCGCGCGGGCTGATCGAGGCGGCGGCCTGCCGGCGCGCCATCGTCACGACCGACGTGCCGGGCTGTCGCGACGTGGTGCGCCACGAGGTCAACGGCCTGCTGGTCCCGGTGCGCGACGGCGAGGCGACGGCGGCAGCGATCGCCCGGCTGCTGGATGCCCCGGCCCTGCGCCACCGCCTGGCCGCGGCCGGGCGCACCATTGCCGAGACCGAGTTTTCGGTCGAAGGATTCGTCGCCCAGTCGCTGGCGGCCTATCGCGCCGTCGGCTTTAGAGCATCACGCGTCCTCTTGGACGCAGATAAGATGCTCTAACTCTTTTGATCTAATCCCTGACCAGACCCTTGATCCGGCGATACCGGCTGAGGGCATAGGAATCGGTGGCGCCCGACACGAAGTCGGTCACCGCCATCAGCCAGCGATAGCGCGGCGCATCGGCCGCCGGCAGGTCGGGCAACAGCCGCACCAGCGCCTCGGCCCGCGGCGACAGCCGCGCGTTCGGCCCGGCCGCCTCGCGTTCGGCCAGCGCCGCGCAATGGACCTGCAGCAGGGTTTCGATGATCTCGGCCCCGCCGATCTCGATCTCGTAGCGTTCGCGGGTCTGGAAGATGCGCTCGCGCGTCAGTTTCTCGATCTGCTGCAGCGTGGCCGCGTGGCTGGTCTGCGACAGCAGGTCGCCGATGGCGACGCCCGCCGTGATCTCGGGCTCGCGGGCCAGGAACACTTCGGCCGCCTCGTCGATCAGGGCGCCGATTGCCTTGGCCCGCAGATAGGTGACGGCGCGCTGCGGTTCGTCGATTTCGGTGTAGCGCGGCGTCGGCCCGCCGACCAGGTCGAGCAGCAACGCCTCGGCCTCGGCGAAATTCAGCCGGCCCAGGCGATAGCCGTCCTCGATGTCGACGACGCGATAGCAGATGTCGTCCGCCGCCTCGAGCAGATAGGCCAGCGGGTGGCGGCACCAGGTGCCGGGACCTTGGCGGATCAGCCCGACTTCGTCGGCGACGTCGGCGAACAATTCGGCCTCGGCCGTGAAATAGCCGAACTTGCCTTTGGGCCGGCTGGCCGGGTCCGACGAGGCGCGCGGGTATTTGGCAAAACTGGCCAATGTCGCGCAGGTCAGGCGCAGGCCGCCGGCGTCATGCCAGGATTGCAGGCGCGAGACGACGCGGAACCCTTGCGCATTGCCCTCGAAATTCAGCAGGTCCAGGCGTTCGGGTTCCGACAGGCCCTCCAGGTACCCGCGGCCGCCGGTGGCAAACCAGTGGCGCATGGTGTTTTCGCCGAAATGGCCGAAAGGCGGGTTGCCGATGTCGTGGGCCAGGCAGGCCGCCGCGACGATATGGCCGAATTCGGCCGCCTCGATCTCGGGCACGCCGTGGCGCTGGACGATGGTGCGGCCGATGGCGGCCCCCAGCGAACGGCCGACCGAGGACACTTCCAGGCTGTGGGTCAGCCGGGTGCGGACGTAGTCGTTGTCGGGCAGGGAATGGACCTGGGTCTTGTCCTGCAGGCGGCGAAAGGCCGACGAGAACACGACCCGGTCCCAATCCTTCTGGAAGGGGCTGCGTTCGGGGGTGACCGCCTCGGCCCCGATATGGCCCAGGCGGCGCGCGGAAAGAAGCCGGCGCCAATCCATCATGGCCCGCACTCTAACCTTGCCCCTGATTGACAATCAACCGGACAGGGCAAAGGATCGCGGTCGCGACGCCAGCCTGATCGGGGAGCCAGCCGTGACACGAGGTTTGCGCAAGGGCCTGACCGCCTATGGCGACGAGGGATTTTCACTGTTCCTGCGCAAGGCGTTCATCAAGGCGATGGGCTATTCCGACGACGCGCTGGACCGGCCGATCGTCGGCATCGCCAACACCTACAGCGACTACAACCCCTGCCACGGCAACGTGCCGGCGCTGATCGAGGCGGCCAAGCGCGGGGTGATGCAGGCCGGCGGCATGCCGATGGTGTTCCCGACCATCTCGATCCATGAAAGCTTCGCCCATCCGACGTCGATGTATCTGCGCAACCTGATGGCGATGGATACCGAGGAGATGATCCGCGCCCAGCCGATGGATGCGGTGCTGCTGATCGGCGGCTGCGACAAGACCCTGCCGGCCCAGATGATGGCCGCCGCCTCGGCCGACCTGCCGGCCGTGCTGCTGCCGACCGGGCCGATGGTCGTGGGCCACCACAAGGGCGAGGTCCTGGGCGCCTGCACCGATTGCCGCCGGTTGTGGGCGGCCTATCGCGCCGGCCAGATGGACCAGGCCGAGATCGAGACGGTGTCGGGCCGCCTGGCCCCGTCGGTCGGCACCTGCATGGTGATGGGCACCGCCTCGACCATGGCCTGCCTGACCGAGGCGATGGGCCTGAGCCTGCCGATGACGGCCGCCGCCCCCGCCGTCCACGCCGAACGCGTGCGGCTGGCCGAGCAGAGCGGCCGGCGCGCCGCCGAAATGGCCGTGGCCGGCGGGCCGCTGCCATCGCAGTTGATCACCCCGGCATCCCTGCGCAATGCCATGGTGGTGATGCAGGCCCTGGGCGGGTCGACCAACGGCCTGGTGCATCTGGCCGCCGTCGCCCGCCATGCCGGGCTGCGCGTCGACCTGGACGACTTCGACCGCATCGGGCGCGAAACGCCCGTCCTGGTCGACCTGAAGCCGTCGGGCGATCATTACATGGAGCATTTCCATCACGCCGGCGGCCTGCCGCGGCTGATGCGTGAACTGGCCGACCTGCTGGACCTGACCGCGCCCACGGTCGCCGGCGGCACCCTGGCCGATGCGGTGGCGATGGCCGAGGACGTGCCCGGCCAGGACGTGATCCGCCCGCGCGCCCGGCCGCTGAAGCCGCAAGGCGCCATGGCGGTGCTGCGCGGCAACCTGGCCCCGCGCGGCGCGGTGATCAAGCAGTCGGCGGCATCGCCCACCCTGATGCGGCACCGGGGCCGCGCCGTCGTCTTCACCTCGCTGGCCGACATGGCCATGCGCATCGACGATCCCGACCTCGACGTGACGGCCGACGACGTGCTGGTCCTGCGCCAGGCAGGCCCCCGCGGTGCGCCGGGCATGCCCGAGGCCGGTTACCTGCCGATCCCGAAGAAGCTGGCCCGCGCTGGGGTCAAGGACATGGTGCGGATTTCGGACGCGCGGATGAGCGGCACGGCCTTCGGCACCATCGTCCTGCATATCGCGCCGGAATCGGCCGCCGGTGGCCCCCTGGCCCTGGTGCGCGACGGCGACGTCATCGAACTCGATGTCGCCGCCCGCCGGCTGGAGCTGCATGTCGATGCCGCCGAACTGGCACGCCGCGCGGCCGAGACCGATCATGCGGTACCGCGCCCGGCCCGCGGCTACGCCCGCCTCTACCATGACCATGTGATGCAGGCCGACGACGGCTGCGACTTCGACTTTCTCGGCGCCGCCCCCTGACGCCGACCCGCACGACGCTTGACTCGGTTTCGCGCGCGCCCCTATGGTAGTGATCACTACTATAATTCGGGCGACACGAGAACCGCGTGCATATTTCCACACTGCCCTCGATCACCAACGACCTTGGCGAATCGCTGTACTGGGATGCCGGCGACCGTCGGCTGTACTGGATCGACGCCTGGAAGGCGCAGGTTCATGCCTATGACCCGGTCACCGGAGACATCGACATCCGTGATTTCGCGCAGGCCCTTGGCGGCGCGCCGATCGGATCGATCGCCCGCCATGCCGACGGCGGGCTGATCGCCGCCGTCAGGGGCGGCTTCCACCGGCTGGACCTCGATACGGCAAGTGCCGCGCTGATGGCGCCGGCCGAAACCGACCGCCCTGCCACCAACCGCCTGAACGATGGCAAATGCGACCGGGCGGGTCGGTTCTGGTGCGCCTCGGTCAACACCGATCACCGGACGCCGTCCGGCGCGTTGTGGCGGTTCGCCGCCGGGCGCGACCCCGTACTGATGCAGGACAGCCTGATGGTTGGCAACGGCATCGCCTGGAGCCCCGACAGCCGCCTGATGTATCTGGCCGACACCGCCGCCGGGCTGGTCTGGTGCCATGATTTCGACCTGGACGGGGGCACGCTGGCCAATCGCCGGGTCTTCATTTCGACCGCCCATATCCGCGGCGGCATCGACGGCGCCACGGTGGACGCGGACGGCTGCTACTGGGCCGCCCTGTTCCGCGGGTCCGCGGTCGCGCAATTCGATCCCGACGGCCGGCTGATGCGCCATGTTCCGTTGCCGGTGACCAATCCGACGATATGCGCCTTCGGCGGACCCGACCTGGACGTTCTGTTCGTGGCCTCGGCCAGGCGCTTTCTCGACGCCGACCAGTTGCAGGCCCAGCCGCTGGCCGGCAGCGTCTTCGCCATTACAGGTCTCGGCGCCCGGGGCCTGGCCGAACCGAGGTTCCGGGCATGACCCCGCGGCCGCTGGCCGGCGTGCGTGTCCTGGAATGTGCCAGCGTCATCGCCGGGCCCTACAGTGCCTATGTGCTGGCCCTGCTGGGGGCCGAGGTCATCAAGATCGAACGGCCGGGCCAGGGCGACTGGATGCGCGTCCAGGGCGGCGATGCCGAACTGGCAGCCGCTGGCATGGGCGCGGCCTTTCTGTCCTGCAATGCCGGCAAGCGTTCGGTCACGCTGAACCTGAAGGATCCGCAGGGCGTGCGGATCGCCCGCGAGCTGGCGGGCCGCTCGGACGTCTTCATCGAGAACTGGCGCCCCGGCACCGCCGAGCGGCTGGGCCTGGGTTTTGCCGCCGTCAGCGCGGCCAATCCCCGGATCGTCTATTGCTCGATTTCCGGCTTCGGCCAGGACGGTCCGATGGCGCCGCGCGCCGCCTATGACCACATCATCCAGGCGGTATCCGGCATCATGTCGGTGACCGGCACACCCGAGACCGCGCCCAGCCGCACCGGGCCGCCGCTGGTCGACTATCTCACCGGGTTGTGGGCCGCCGTCGCGGTCATGGCCGCCCTGCGCGAACGCGATCGCACCGGCCAGGCGCAGCGGGCCGATGTCGGCATGCTGGACTGCGCCGTCGCCGCGATGGGATCGATCGTCTCGGCCCATGTCAACGGCGGCATCGCCGCCGGACCGATCGGCAATGCCGCGGCAAGCGGCGCCCCCTCGTCCGGGCTGTTTGCGACCCGCACGTCGATGCTGACCCTGGTCGCCAATACCGAAGACCAGTTCGTCAAGTTGTGCCGGACGCTGGGCCGGCCCGACCTGGCCACCGACGACCGCTTCCGCGAACCCGAAGCCCGCCGACGGAACCAGGACGCCCTGCGCGGCATCATCGGTGCCTGCCTGATGCAGCGGCCGGCCATCGACTGGGAACACGACCTGGCCGCCGTGGGCGTGCCGGCGGGCGCCGTGCGCACGGTGCCCGAACTGCTGGCCGAGCCCCAGGTCGCCGCACGCGACATGTTCCGGCAGGTCACGCTGCCCGACGGGCAGCGCGCGGCCTGGCTGCCCGCCGCCGGCTTCAACCTGGACGGGCGCAAGATCGGGCCGGACGGACCGCCGCCGGACCTGGGCGCCGACAACGACACGGTGCTCGAAAGCCTCGGCTACGACCGGGCGCGGCGCGACGAACTCAGGCGCGGCGGGGTCTGCTAGCGCCGGCACGAAACGGGACATGGGAGGATACGGGAAAATGAAAAAGACAATCATCGCCGGGGCGCTGGCCATCGGCCTGGCGGCGTTCGCCCTGCCCGCACCGGGATGGGCGCAACCGAAACTGGAGGCCACGGTCGGCTATTACCCCGGGGCGCTGGTCTCGCTGCCGGCGCTGGTCGCCAGCGAACGCAAGTTCTTCGACAGGAACGGCCTGACGGTCGAACTGGTGCCGGTCTCGACCGGGCCGGCGATGACCTCGGGCGTCGCCAGCGGCAGCCTCACCTTCGTCAACAATTCCTGGGACAACCTGCTGGTCGCGGTCGAACAGGGCCTGCCCGTGCGCGGGGTCGCCGGATCGACGGCCAGGCTGCCGTTCGCCTTCATCGCCCGCAAGGATCTGCCCCTGCCCCACAAGGCCGAGGGGTATCCCGGCGTCATCAAGGACCTGGTCGGCAAGAACTGGGGGGTGCTGGCCCTGGGCGTCTCGATCCAGTACATCCAGCAGATGCTGCTGACCGAGGCGGGGTTCAAGGCCACCGACGCGACCTTCATCGCCGCCGGCCTGCCCAACACCGCGCGCGCCGCCCTGCAGCGCGGCACCATCGATACCTATCTGAGTGTCGAACCCCTGCCGACCATCGTGTCCGCCACCGGCGAGGGCACCGTCATCGTCGACCTGTCGGAAAACCAGGGCCCGGCGATCTTCCACGACCTGAACTACAACGGCTGGTGGGCGTCGACCACGACCATCCGGACCAAGCCCCAGGTCGTCGCGGGTTTCGTCAAGGCGATGGAAGACGCCTATTGCTGGTACAGCGCGCCCGAGAATTTCGACGAACTGGTCGGGATCATGCAGCGCTTCGTCAAGGTGCCGGAACTGAACGACGACCAGTTCAAGGCGATGGCCAGGCGGCTGGTGCCGATGTTCGGGCCCGCCGTCACCGCCCGCAGCATCGACACTTGGTCGACACTGCTGATCCAGCAGAAGAACCTGAAGACGGCCAAGACCCGGGCCGAGGTGATCGCCGATACCGCGCCCGAGGCGTATGCCTGTGCAAAATAGCATGCAGGCGAACGACATCACGGTAGACGGGCTGGCGGTCAATTTCGGCTCTGCCCGCAACGCCCTGTCGGGCGTGGACCTGAAGGTCGCCGAAGGGGAATTCATCGCGCTGATCGGCGCCAGCGGCTGCGGCAAGACGACCCTGCTCAACGTGATCGCGGGGCTGGTACCCGTCGCGCGCGGGTCGGTGGCGATCAAGAACGTCCCGCCCTCGGCGGGGCGTTCCGATATCTGCTACATCCTGGCGCGCGACGCCCTGCTGCCCTGGCGCACCGTCAAAGGCAATGTCGAATACGGCCTGGAGCTGTCGGGTGTCGCCCGGGCCGAGCGCGAACGGCGGGCGGCGGCCTATATCGACAAGGTGGGCCTGGGAAATTTCCGCAATTTCTATCCCGCCAAGCTGTCGCAGGGCATGCGCCAGCGCGTGTCGCTGGCCCGCGCCTTCGCGGTGGGGCGCAGCGTCTATCTGATGGACGAACCGTTCAGCGCGCTTGATTCCCAGACCAAGGTCCTGCTGCACGACCAGCTGCTCGACCTGTGGGAAAGCAGCCGGGCAACGGTGGTGTTCGTGACCCACGACATCGGCGAGGCGATCACCCTGGCCGACCGGGTGATCGTCATGTCCAAGAAAGGTACCGGCGTCGCCGACGAGATCCGCATCGATCTGCCCCGCCCGCGTTCGGCCGAGGCCCTGCAGGCTGACGAACACTATCACGATCTCTATCGCAGGACCTGGACGTCCTTGAAAGCGAGTACGGAATGACCATCGCGGCGACCCCAGAGGCGGATCTCGGCAAGGCCGTCGACACCGGCCGACGGTCGGGTTCGATCGTCGTGGCGCGCATCCTGTTCCTGCTGCTCTTCCTCGGGGCATGGCAGGCGGCGGCGGCGGCAGGCATCGTCGATCCCGCCTTCGTTTCCACGCCCATCGATATCCTGCGGGCGCTGTGGCTGCTGATAGTCGAAGGCCTGCTGGTCCCCAATCTGGCCACCACCCTGCTCGAGATCGTGCTGGCCTTTGTCCTGTCGGTGGTCGCGGGCGTCGCCTCGGCCGTCGTGCTGGACCGCAACGAATGGTTCAACCGGGTAATCTCGCCCTTCCTGGCTGCCGTGAACAGCATGCCGCGCATCGCGCTGGGCCCGCTGTTCGTGCTGTGGTTCGGCATCGGCATCGCCTCCAAGGTCGTGCTGGCCTTCTCGCTCGGCTATTTCATCATGCTGCTGTCGACGCTGGGCGGGCTGAAG
>Ga0206117_100351_pt1 | contig 56178 bp, 47 predicted proteins | sample 3A5Ametagenome_FD_177997 | JGI IMG/M metagenome (GOLD analysis project Ga0206117, IMG submission 177997) | Enriched microbial communities from leaf-cutter ant dump, University of Wisconsin, Madison, United States - 3A5A | ecosystem: Environmental > Terrestrial > Nest > Insects nest > Nest dump... | reverse complement strand
TCAACGGCTTGTCCGAAACGGAAAGAAGCGCATCGTCGCCATAGGAGCCCTCATGAGAAAGATCATCGTCATCCTCAATGCAAAACTCAGGGATCTCAATGCACAACAGAGTTGATGACAACTTGATGGAAGCGGGAGCCTCTCTCACTCACCGAAAGCGCACCGGAACCACGACGCATCTCCTTGTTACATATCAATCAACTGTCATCCTCGCGAAGGCGAGGACCTCAGGACGAGATCGCTCCTCGGCCCATATCAAGCTCCATGAACCACGGGCGCCTTATATGAACCTCACCACCCCTTCCTGCCCGAGGTCCTCGCCTGCGCAAGGATGACAATTTATATAGAGGAAACAGTGGGATAAGCCGTACGCGAACTCATCCCACACATCGCCTGCCTCAATAGCAAGCGACAACCCCGCATCCCACGCACTACGCTCTATCTATTTGTTTCATATCCATTTCCTGTCATCCTGCGCTTCATGCGCAGGACCTCAGGACGAGATCGCTCCTCGGCCCATATCAAGCTCCCCTTCCAAGGGCGCCCGATATCAACCTCACCGCCCCTTCCTGCCTGAGGTCCTGCGCATAAAGCGCAGGATGACATCATGATAGGAGCGGGAGCCCCTCTCACTCACCGAAAGCGCACCGGAACCGCGACGCATCTCCTTGTTTCATATCAATTAACTGTCATCCTCGCGAAGGCGAGGACCTCAGGACGAGATCGCTCTCCGGCCCCTATCGCGCTCCCTGAACCACTGACACTCGATATGAACCTCACCGCCCCTTCCTGCCCGAGGTCCTGGCCTTCGCCAGGATGACAGCCTGATAGCAGCGGGAGCCTCTCTCACTCACCGAAAGCGCATCGGAAACTCTACGCATCTCCTTGTTTCATATCCATCTCCTGTCATCCCCGCGAAGGCGGGGACCTCAGGACGAGATCGCTCCCCGGCCCCTATCGCGCTCCATGAACCACGGGCGCCCGATACCGCGCTCCCCCTCCTAGCCCCTCCCCTCAAGCCATCCCCCGCCCTGCCGCCTCCATCGCCGCCACGGCATCCACCCCGGCGGGCAACCGCATCGGGCAGCTCGGGTCCGTCGCCGCGCGCCACACCGCTTCGGCCACGTCGCCGGCGTGCGTCACCTGGTCGGCCGGGTAGGTGCGCCACTCGGCGAACACACCCTCGGCGATCTCCGAATAGGCCTCGGGGATGCCGAAGGGCATGTGCTTTCGGTGGTTCGTGCCGAAGGCGGTTTCCGGCGCGCGGCCGGGCAGCACGATGCGGGCGCGGATGCCGAACGGTTCCACCTCCAGCGCCAGGCACTCGGTGAAGGCGTTCACCGCCGCCTTGCTGGCGGTGTAGACCGAGAGAAGGTGCAGCGGCGCCACCGTCACCGTCGACGTCACGTTGACGATGACGCCCGCCTTTCGCTGGCGGAACTGCGGCAGCACCGCCTTGGCCATGGCGATGGTACCGAGCGTGTTGGTCTCGAACACCCGGCGCGCCGCCTCCATCGGGATGCCCTCCAGCGCGTTGAGCAGGCCGACGCCGGCATTGTTGACCAGCACGTCGACCGGCCCCGCCGCCTCAATGCAGGCGGCGATGCTCCCGGCGTCCGTCACGTCGAGCGGCAACAGCTTGAGCCGCTCCGAGGCCGGCAGGATGTCGGCGCGCGGTTCGCGCATGGTGGCGACGACGGTCCAGCCGCGTTCGAGGAACAGGCGGGCGGTCTCGAGCCCGAAGCCCGAGGAGCAGCCGGTGATCAGGATCGTGGTCATGGGATGTCCTTTCGTGTTGCGATCGTTTGAGAATAGATCGCAAAGTCGGGACGTGCTACGATGCATAGTCCGCATTTCTTTTGCAGAAGTCCCGATATGACCGACCCCCTCGCCGAAGTCGTCACCCTGTTGCAGCCCAGCGCCTCCTTCTCCAAGCTGGCCAGCACCGCCGGCCCCTGGCGCGTGACGCGCTCGGATGCCGGCCGCCCCTTCTACTGCGCCATGCTGGAGGGCCGCTGCCGCCTCGTCGTCGACGATCGGCCGCCGATCGTTCTCGAACCGGGCGATTTCCTGCTGCTGCCCTCGGCCAACGATTTCAGAATGTCCAGCCTTGAGCCGCCGCCCGAGGGCGAGCCGACCCCGCACCTGGAAGTGGGCCCGCGCCACTACCGGCACGGGCGGCCGGACGGGCCGGCCGACGCGCGCATGGCGGTCGGCTATTGCGCCTTCGGCTCGCCCGACGCCGCGCTGCTGCTGTCGCTGCTGCCGAGCCTCATCCACGTGCGCGGCCAGCCCCGGCTCGCCACCCTGGTGGAGATGGTCGACGAGGAGGCCCGCGCCGACCGCCCGGCCCGCGACGTCATCCTCGCCCACCTTCTGCAGATCATGCTGATCGAGGCGCTGCGCGCCGACAGCGGCGCCGCCGCCCGGCCCGGCCTGATCCGCGGCCTCGCCGACGAACGCCTCGCCGTCGCCCTCCGCCGCATGCACGAAGCGCCGACGCGCGCCTGGACGGTGCCCGAGCTCGCCCGCGAAGCCGGCCTCTCCCGCACCGTGTTCTTCGAGCGCTTCCGCCGCGTCGTCGGCCTCACGCCCATGGACTACCTCCTGGCCTGGCGCATGGCGCTCGCCAAGGACATGCTGCGCCGGGGCACGGCCGGCATCGCCGAGGTGGCCGAACGCACCGGCTACGCCTCCGCCAGCACCTTCACCATCGCCTTCTCAAGGCACGTGGGGGTGCCGCCGGCAAGGTATGCGCGCGGCGAGGCGGCGTGAGGCGTCGGAGCCGCACGGCTCACCCCGCCGACTGCCCGGCGCTGGCGATCAGCTTGGTGAGTGCGCCATAGACGCCCCTCGCCGTGTTGGTCCGGACGAAAGGATAGTCGGGGTCGTCGAGCATCGGCGCCAGCGTCTTTGTGAGATAGGTCCTGTCGCGCGGCGACAGGGCGATCGGGCGATCCGCGCCGTAGAGCCTGATCACGGTGTTGATGCGGCGCAGGCACTCCGCCCGCTCGTCCCGGTTCTTGCCCGCCCCCTGCTTGCCGGACAGGTAGAAGGCGATCAGGTCGGTGACCGAGGCGTCGCGCTCGATCGTCACCGTCACCCTGCCGCCGTTCAGGCTTTGCGGCCGCCCCTCCAGAAAGCCCCGGTATTGCGGTCCGAAACGGCCGAAGAAGTTCTCGTAATCGAGCAGGATGAGGCGCGCCAGATCGTCGCGCTGCAGCAGCGAGCGGGCGCCGACGGTGTCGGCGATCGTGCCGATCCGGGTGCCGGCGTCGACCACCGTGGCGCGCAGCGACGTCACGAAGTCCCTGTCGATCTCAGCCCGGGCGACCTCGGAGGTCGACAGCGCCGTGTTCACCGTGCGGATCAGCGCCAGCGTCTCGCGATCCCGCGAGGCGCGCAAATCAACGGTGCGCTCGGACAGCCCGCCTCTCGCCACCCGGGCGACATCGGCGCGCGAGATCGGCGGCCGGGGCGCGGCGGCGGCCTTGCCGAGGATCTCCGCCAGCCGCGCCTTGGCGGCCGGGTTGCTGGCGAGATCGTACTGGTTGAAGCCGAAGCTCAGGCCGTTCCGGCCGTTCGACATGCGGGCGTCGGAGAGGCAATAGGCCACCCGGCCGCCCCTCGCCTCGTTTTCCAGCAGGATCTCGGCGAAAGTCAGCTCGAACGGGTCCGCCGCGCCGCCCGCGCCGAAGATCGAGCGGGCGGAAACCGCCGGCCCCGCGCAGGGCGGAATCGGAAAGGCATTGGCACCGCCGGCAAGGCCGATCAGCACCGCCGCGAGCGCAAAGGGTCTCACTCTCATGGCCCACTCCCCCAGGATATCCGTTGATGAGCGACGTCGGGGCCGCACGGCCGGCCGTCCGCGCCCGGCGCCTGTCCGGGCGCGAAGCCGGTTGCCGTGCGGGCCGGGGTCAGAGCGCCGACGCGACGCAGCTGAGCCGCGCCTCACCGCCCCACTTGTCGAAGGCGGCCTTGGCGGCGGCGGTCGCGTCCGCCTCGCGGCTCTCTTTGTATTTCGCCGTGCCGCCCGACTTGCCGAAGAACACCCAGACGACGCGCGCCGTGTCCACCTGCCCGGCGTAGCGGTTGTTGCGCGTCACGTCGTCGGTCACCGGCAGGCCGGCCAGCGACCTTGCCAGCGCGGGCGTGGCCTCGCCGATCCTCGGACCGAAATCCCCGACGATGAAGGGCACCGTCCGCTTGGTCGTCGGGTCGTAGGCGACGCCGAACGACCCCATGACGATGCCCCGGCCGGAGAGGCTCTTCTGGTTGCCGATCACCGCCGCCGGCACCCGCAGCGGATGCACGTAACGCGCCTGAACCGCCTGATCGGCGACGGTCTCGTCCGCGAGCGTCGTCGGCGACACGAAGAAGCCCGAGCCATCGGCCTGCTCGACGGGCTTCACGCCCTTCACCACCTGCCCGCCGACCTTCGCGCTGTCCTCGCCGAGGATGCCGAACCAGCGGATGGCGCCCACCTTGGGGTTCTTCCAGCCGGCCGCCTTGATCTTGGCGAAGTCGTCCATGAACTTGCCGGCGCAGGTGGCGTTGCTCTCCGAGCCGTAATAGTGCGTCCCGTTGGGCAGGAACACCTCGCCGGCATTGCAGAGGTGGATCAGCGCGCCCGCCTTCCCGTTTTGCGGGTGGTAGGCGCGGCCGTAGCCGTCGATGTTGATGTTGACCTTGCTCTTGCCCGCCAGCGAGCCGTCGGCCAGCGCCTTTGCGTTGGAGAGGCCGCGAATGCCGTCCACCGCCCTGCCGTCGCAGGTCTCGGAATTGGCGCTGTCCGCCCCGCACAGCATCAGTATCGACGCCACCACCGCCACGATAAGTCCATCACGAGCCATGTCCGCCTCCCCCAGTCGACGCCTTGATCGCCCCGAACGATTTCAGGGCAACGGCGACACCCCAAAACGCACGAAACGCCCATTCGTCAGTGTCCCGAGAGCGGCGATGCACGGCGCGCGACGGGCGCGCGGAGGCGCATCCCCCGCCTGCGGCCGGATGTCGCCATGCCCTTGTGAACGCTGAACGCCCCGATGCCGCCGCCGAAAAACCCGGCAGGCATTTCCCCTGGAACGGACGGGAAAACGCCCGCCCCCTCTCGCCGCCAACCGGCCCGAGAGCTGCCCCGCCCTCGCCTCGCCGCGCGATCGCCCGTCCGCCAATTCAAGTTGCGAAGGAGCTATCGCCTCGCAATATCATATATCCATGCAGCCTTAAGTTGTTCACTTTGTCAAGAGATAATTTGGAAAACGCCGCGGCTGCCGGCCGCCGCCCGCATCGACCTCTTCAACGCCGGGCTTGGCGGGGGGATACGGCGGGCGATCGATATCAGAGAGGGCGAGACGGTGGATGAAGCGGCGTTCAAGGCGTTGGTGAGGGAGGCGGTGGCGGTGAACGTCGGCAGGCAGGGGAAGCGCACTTGAGCGCCGGTCACTCCACGTAGACCAAGCTGTAGACATAGGATTTCGGGCCTTTCCGGCTCACTCAGTCACCTTCCGGAGGATGGTCGGCCTGTTGATCCGGAAGCGTGTTCCATGGCCGCCCCATGCACGTGTTGCTGGCGTCATCCCAGGCAACCCACCCCCAGTTCGGGCGATGGACAATCCAGAGGTCCTGATCCTGCCGCCTGTAAGCGACGCGCCCGTCGTCAAGCCGTTCTCGCCCGAACGTGTAGACGAGGTCATCGCTTTGGCGCCGGAGTTCAAATCGCTCCCACCGGGAGAACTGCCCAACCATACCCGCCCCCTGGTCGCTCTACGCCGCCACTCACTCTACAGCCGACGCACCAGTTGGGCGACGATGCCGAGGCGCGAATGGGCGGACGCACGGCAAGCCGCTCGAAACGCCCCCCTCGCCCCCTCGACAACCGCGAGGGAGCACTGAGGCGCCCGCCCCGTCAAGGCGCCGATGCGAGAGCCCCTGGCGCTCGAGCTTGCGCGGCAGACGGCGGGGGAGCGGCAGGGGTGGCGCAGCGGGCAGGCGTGTCGCGCTGCGCGTGACGGGTCGCAAGCGCCTCCTCCTCATCGTCCTGCGGGGCGCCCCAGAATGCCTCGACCGAAGGGCCGCGCGCCGTGCGCCGGTCGACGAGAAAGCGGAACCATTCGTGGAACCAGACGCGCCGCCCCATCTCCGCGTACCACTGCATGGCGTGGCGCAGGCCGCGATCGGGATGCAGGAAAGTGCGATAGATGGCCTTCGGCCGGGTCTGAAGCACCACCTCGGTGACCTTCACCCAGGCGAGAACGCGCCAGGCCGGCATGTTGCGCGTCGACAGGACCTGATGCTTGTAGTCCCACAGCCGACGATCGGTCTGGATCACCTGCCTGCCGGCAGCCTCCCTGAAAAACGGCGTCCAGCGATGGGGTGAGACGTAGAGCATCTGGATCTGGTCGGGGTCGTAGGCCAGCAGCTTCCTGAGGCCGTTCCAGTGATCCCGGTCGGTCTCCTCCTCGAAGCCGACCACCCAGGTCGCCATGGAAAGAATGCCGTTCTGGCGCAACAGCTTGATCGCCTCCCGATCGGTCGCTGTCGCACCGCCCTTGCGAATCCGCTGGAGCGTCTTCTCGTCGGTATTCTCCATGCCGAGCAGGAAGCGCTGCCAGCCCGCCTTCTTGTAGAGCGGCAGGATATCGGCATCGCGCACGATGTCGTCGGCCCGCGTCGACCCGACCAGGATGACGTCCACCTTCTCGGCGATCAGCGCCTCCAGAAAGGCGATCCAGGCGCGCCGCGATACCGTGGGGTTCTCGTCGGCGAAGTTGAACACCTTGACGCCATGCTGCCGATTGAGCCGGGCAATCTCCCTCGCGAACAGCTTGGGGTCGCGGTGGCGCCAGCGCGTCCAGAAGCCGCGCTGGCCGCAATAGCTGCAAAGATGCGGGCAGCCGCGCGAGAACTGCACGACCACGGCGCGGAGCCCGCCCCAATAGGAGTAGCGGGCGTGGTCGATCAGCTCCCAGCCGATGCGATAGGCGTCGAGGTCGGCGATTGCCGTCGCGGGCGGCATGGCCACGGGAACGCCGCCGGAGCGAAAGGCGATGCCGGTCAGCTCGAACAGCGACCGCCCCTCGGCCAGCGCGGCGACGAGGCGGCGCACGGTTTCCTCGCCCTCGCCGCGCACCACGGCCGTCACATAGGGCTCCCGGCCGAGAACCTCGCGCCAGTGATAGGTGGGGTAGACGCCGCCGTAGACGATCCGCACCCCGGGGCACCGCTCGGCGATCTGGCTCGCCACGATCTCGATCACCGGATGGCCCGAGGTGGACCCCGAATGCCCGAACATCACGATGTCGGGTGCGCGGGCCACCGCATCGTCGACGATCCGGTCGATCGGCATCGATCCGAACTCGGCATCGAGCAGCGACACCTCATGCCCGTCGTCGATCAGCGGCCCGCCGATCGCCAGCAGGCCGAGCGGCGGCAGATGATCGTCGGGAATGCGGCTGCCGATGGCGGGGTGCGGCACATTGATCAGAAGAACGCGCATCTTGTCTTCCTCAGGCTGCCTGGTCGATAAGGCCGCCGAAGCGGCGTTGGCGCCCGGCAAAGGCCGCGAGCGCCGCTTCGAGATCCATGGCGCCGAAGTCCGGCCATTTCATCGGCGTGAAGTGCAGCTCGGCATAGGCGCATTCCCAGAGCATGAAATCGGACAGACGCTGTTCGCCGCCCGTGCGGATCAACAGGTCTACGTTGTCCGTTCCCATCGCATCGGCCAGCCGCGTCGGGTCCGCCCCGGCGCCTAGAGCCTTTGCCATTTCGTGGCGGCTCGAATAGTCGATGGCGACGCGCAGATGGAGCCGGGCGCCGCCCAGCGTTGCCCGCTCGGCCTCGGCAATGGACCGAACGAGCGGCGCGGCCAGCCGGTCGCGGCGGCCGATGACGCCGAGCCGCACGCCCTTGCCGGCAAGCACAGACGTCTCCGTGTCGAGATAGCTTCCGAGGAGGCCGAACAGCGCGGAAACCTCCGCCTTCGGCCGCTTCCAATTGTCCGAGGAAAAGGCGTAGAGCGTCAGGCTGCCAAGCCCCTGCGCCAACGCCGCGTCAACGACGCGGCCGACCGTCTCGGTACCGGCCTTGTGGCCGACCGGCCGGGGAAGGCCGCGCTCGCTGGCCCAGCGCCCATTGCCATCCATGATGATGGCGACGTGAAGTTTGCCAAGCAGTCTGGTTTCCATCACAAACCTTTCAGGCGCACGTGTCCCCTGCACCGGAGGCGCCGCTGGTGGGATCAGGGAAGAGAGGTGGGGTTCAGCGTCTCAAGCCGGCTTCGGTCGCGGATCGACCTCCCCGCCGGCAGCGGCGCGCTCGGCATCCTTCAGCACCTGTTCGAGCACGCCGAGATAGTCGAGAAAGCGCTGGCGACCGGCCTCGGTCAGCATCACCCGCGTATGCGGCCGGTTGCCCTCGTAGCCCTTCTCCACCGTGACCAGTCCGGCCTCGTCGAGCACCTGCAAATGCCGGCTGAGGTTGCCGTTGCTAAGGTCGCAGAGGCGGGCGAGGTCGTTGAAGGCGAGGCCGCGCGCGTGAGACATCAGCGAGGTCAGGATACCCAGGCGGGCTTTCTCGTGCATGGTGCGGTCGAGCCCGTCATAGGCGTAGCGCGCCTTGTCATTTGCCATGCCGTCTCTCCATCGCATGCCATGTCACGGCGGCCATCAGGGTCTGGCCAACGAAAAACGGAATGCCCATCAGCCAGGGCGTCAGGGCGTGGTCACGGCTCGCCACCAGCAGCACTGAGAAGCCCGACAGGAAGTACCAAGCCGCCACCAGAACAGTCTGCCCCGGCAACTGGCGAGCCGCCGCGAAAATGCCCAGCGCCAGAAGGATCTGCCACAGCCCCGGCAGCATCCACATCACCTCCGGCGCCGACGCCAGCGCGAAGACGAACAGCGCCGCGCCGGCCATCCCCACCGGCAGGAAATGCAGCAGGGCGTTTTGCAACAGCGTCGTGGCGAGCGACGAGCGATCCCTTCGCCACCGCCGCGCGATCTCGCCGCCCAGAATGGCAACGGCGGCAACGGCCGTGGCGATCCAGGCGGCGAAGAACGCCAGCGGATCGGGCGCCACGGCGTCCGCCATCACGCCTTGAAGCGCGGCGACGCCAAGCGCCATGAGGCCGGTGGCGGCCAGCGCCGCCGCCCCCAGACCGCGAAACTGGCTGCTCATCGCCACCTGCTCGCGGATAGCGGAAATGTCCGCCAAAGCTCGCTCGATGTCCCGCATTTGCATCTCACATAAGTTTGCGATACAAACTTAGCGCAACCGAACGGATTTGCAAGCGCAATCTATGGACCGCCACCACCGACCGAACTCATGCAATGGCCGGGCGTGCCAGCGGGAGTAGGATGCTGCCGAAAGGGAGTTGCCGGAAGCGCTATCCGATTGTTCCCTCAATATAAATCGTCATCCTGCGCGTGAGGAGCAGGACCTCGGGCCGGAGGGCGCGCGACGACGATATCGCGCTCCCTGTGCCCTAGCCTCGCTCCGCGTTCCCAAATCCCACCCCCTACATCATCTGCGGCATGCTGGCCGCGTCGAGGCGGCGGTGGATCAGCAGCCCTCGCCAAAGCGGCAACGCCCCTTTCAGTTATTGCAGTTACGCCGCTTCCGCCCTACATGTCGAAGATCAGGAGATCTCGTCATGACCCGCCATGTCGTCCGGTTCGCCGGGCTTTCGACCCTGGATCGCCAGACCGTATCCCCCCTGCCGAAACGCGGAGAGGGAGACCGGGTGGAACTGCATGTCCGCCGTCGTAACGGGCGCAGCGAGACGCTGGCGCTGCCGCCCGCCGCCGCCGACGCGGTGGAGACGCTGATCGATCGTTTGCTGAGCGGCGAGCGCGTGGCGGTCCTCACCGAGGATCAGGAGCTGAGCCCGACCGAAGCCTCCGCCATTCTCGGCATATCGCGGCCGCTCGTCGTACTGCGCATGGATCGCGGCGACCTGCCGTTTCGCTACGTCGGCAAGCACCGCCGCGCACGGTTGAAGGACGTGCTCGCGCTGAAGACGCAGCTCGACGCCCGGCAGAAGGCCATGGACGCCCTTGCCGAGGACACGGAGGACCTTACCGTCAACCATGGCCTCTGAACCGCCGGTCGCGGTCTACGATGCCTGCGTCCTCTATCCGTTCCATCTCCGCAACATCCTGATCCAGTGCGCCTTCGACGGGCTCGTCGAAGCGCGCTGGTCGGACGCCATCCACGCGGAGTGGATCCGGAACCTCGCGGCAAACACGCCCTCTGTCACCATCGCCCGGCTGGAAGCGACCCGCGACAGAATGAAGGCCGTTCTGCCGATGGCCGACGTTAACGGCCACGACGCCCTGATCCCGGGCCTTTCCCTGCCCGACCCCGACGACAGGCATGTGCTGGCGGTTGCCATCGCGGCAAAAGCCTCGGTCATCGTCACCTGGAACCTCAGGGACTTTCCAGCCAGGGCACTCGAACCACACGGCGTCTCGTGCCGGTCGCCGGACGATTTCCTGACCAACCTTCACGCCGCCTTTCCGTCCGCGTTGGTCGACAGCGTGGCCCGTGCCCGGCACAATCTCCGCAAGACGCTACCCTCGGTCGACGATTTCATCGCCGCCGTCGAACGCCAGAATCTCAAGGCGTTCGCTGCGATCCTTCGAGAGAACGAAGCTGCCCTAAGGGGCGGCAACTCCCACCCCGCCCATCGCCTCGACGACCGCCCCTGACGCGAGGTCTTCGGCGTTGCAGGGGATCGGCAGCTCCTCGAACCCTTTGGCGGGCATTGCTTTGGTCTGATTGTATCTAAACCAACTATGCAAACCTGCGCTTGTCTGCTTCATAGGTCTCGGCCGAAGGGGAGTCGGCGGATATGGCGATGGTGGGGATCGCGTTCGGGGGGATTTTTCGTGGTTAAACTCGGCTTCACCGGCCTCGCATTGGCCGGCTGTCTCGCGCTGGCGTCGTGCAACTCGACGGGCGGGTTACGCCTTCCATCCGCCTTCGATTATCCGGAAGCCAACGCGTACGTCGATTGCATGGTGGCGCAAACCAGAAAGCGGACTTTGGCCAAGGGACGGCAGTTGACGAACGACGACGCGCTTGACCTAAGCGTCGGCGGCTGGACGGCATGCCAGCCGATCGAGAACACGTTCAGGTCGAAAGCCAGGGCCAGCGGCCTGTCCGACAACAACATGACCAAGGTGATTGTGGAGCTGCGAACCAGGGCTGGGGACCGCGCCTTGGACGAGTTCCTTCGCATTCGTCTGGCGCAGCTCAAGGCTGAGGGCAAGATCCGTTGATGCGAGGCCGTGCGCCGCGGCAGCTGCGGCGACCGTGAGGATCATTTCGGAGGGAATCTCGTGGCTAAACTCGGCTTCACCGACCTTGCGTTGGCCGGCTGTTTCACAATCGCATTGTGCGTTACGTCGCCCGGAACCGCGTTGGCGTCCGCCTTCAAATATCCGGAAGCCCAGACCTACGTGGATTGTGCCGTCGATCACGCGCGAAAGCGGGCTTTTGACAATCCGGAATGGTTCAAGAACGACGATCTCGACGTGCCGATCAGTGGCGGCGAAAGCGACTGTGAGGCGGAGCAAGTGCTCTTCCAGATACGCGCCAGGGCGGATGACGTGCACTTCCACGAGATCGCTGCCTTTCTGTCGGAGCTTCACGACAGGGTCTGGCGCCTCGCCTGGGACGAGGTCGTTCGCGTCCGCCGGGAGCGGCTGAAGGCCATGGGTGCGATCCGCTAGGCCGATATCAACCTCAATGCCCCTTCCGGCCCGAGGTCCTGCACCTCACGCGCAGCCCCCCGGTCCGGACGGGGCGCGACGACGATATCGCGCTCCGCATCCCCGATCCTTCGCCTCGCCCTCAGTACATCGGCCGCGTGTTGACGGCGTCGGCCGGCACTGCCTGGATGACGTCCCAGTGTTCGGCGATCTTGCCGTTTTCGACGCGGAACATGTCGACCACCACGGTTTCCGGCGTGGCCTCGGTCTTGGGCTGCACCACCTGGAGCATCACGAGGTCGCCCTCGGCGATCACCCGTTTGAAGTCGACCGTCTGCTTCGGCCAGTGGGCGATGCCCATGCTGTCCAGCATCTGGCGCACGGAGTCGCGCCCATCGGTCATGGTCGGGTTGTGCTGGATGTAGTCGGCGGCCCAGTAGCGATCGAGGGCCGAAAGATCGTGGTCGCCGAACAGCTCCTGATAGGCCTTGAGCACCAGCGCCTTGTTGGCCTCGGTGAGCTCGTGCTTCTGCAGGATCGCCGCCTGGTCCATCGTCGGGCTTTCGGCGGCCGCGCCGGACGCCGCCAGCAGGGAGGCCAGCAGCGCGATGGTGATCGTCTTCATCTTCGACATGCGTTTCTCCTCGTCTTCACCTGCCGTCAGGACAGGGCTTTCGCCACCATGACGGTGTCGACATACTGGGTCATGCGCACAATCTTGCCGTCTCGTATCTCGTAGAGATGGGCGAAGGCGGCCCGCATCGGCTTGCCGGTCGCCTTGTAGGTGCCCGAGTAGGTGCCGAAGGCGGCGACGCGGTCGCCATCGGCCATGTAGGTGTGAACGTCGGCGCGGTAGCCGATCCACTCGCTGCCGAGGCGGGCGAACACGCCGGCCATCAGCGCTTCGACGCCAACGTAGGTGCCGGCATAGGGAAAGCCCTCCGCCTCGGTCCACTCCACGTCCGGATGCAGAACGGCCATCAGGTTGCGGCCGTTCTCCTCGGACGAGCCCTCATAGGTTGCACGAACCAACGCAAGATTACCAGGGGTACGAGTGGTCATGTCAGCCCCACTTCATCTCGCCCATGGCGACCTTCGAGCCGATGTCGAGCGCCACGCCCATGCCGAGGCCGGGGAAGCGCGCTTCCATCGCCGCCTTCAGCGCGGCGGCGTCGGCGGCCTTGCCCAGTTCCTCCTCGAAGGCCAGGAGATAGGCCTTGGTGTGGGCGACGGCGGTGAGGTCGGTGGCCGCCTGCGGATCGAGGTGGCCGGGCACCACCACCTTCGGCTTCAGCGCCGCGATCTTGTCGAGATTGGCGACCCAGGCGGCCCGGGCTTGCTTGCTCTGCGTGTCGGCGGTCCAGACGTGGACGCCCGAGAAGATCAGCACGCCGCCGACCACCGCGTCGAGCGCCGGCACGCGGAGATAGCGCCGGTTGGCCAGCCCCTCGGCGGCGACGATGTCCACTCTCTCGCCGTCCACCGTCAGCGCCGGGCCGTCGAAGGCCTCGGGCAGCACCACGTCGGCCAGCGTCTGCGGGCCGTTCTCCTTCAGCTGCGGCCCCCAGGCGGCGAGCTTCTTCTCGACGTTGCCGCCAATGGCGGCGATGGTGTCGGAGGCGGCGATCACCCTGGCGTTGGGGAAGGCCTCGCGCACCGGCTTCAGGCTGAAGTAATAGTCCGGGTCGGACTGGCTGACGTAGATGGCGGTCAGCGCCTTGCCGGTCGCCGTGATCGCCTCGGCCAGCGCCCGTCCGTCGGGGTAGGTGAAGCCGCCGTCGATCAGCAGCGCCTCGGTCGGCCCGGTCAGCAGCACCGGGGCGCGGAAGAAGCCGGTCTGCCCGGCGGGGAAGTGCGTCCAGCTCAGCTTGGATGTGGTGGTCATGTCGGTCTCCTGGATCTCAAAAAAGGGGGTGTCGTTGCGGTGAGGGCGGGCCGCTCGCAGCCGGGCGGCTCGTGTGTGGGGAGGGCCGTCAGGCGGCGCGCAGTTGCTCGGTCAGTTGCTCGAAGGCGCCGAACAGGGCGCTGCCGCGCAAAAGCCGGCGGCCGGTCTCGGTTTCGACGATCAGCGCCGGCACGCCCTCGGCGCCGAAGCGCGCCATGTCGGCACGGGCCGCGGCCATCCGGCTGCGGTAGGCGGCAAGCAGCGCCTCGTCCGGGGCCTCGACGCGCCGCGCCGCTTCGGAAAGGCCAGCCGTGGCAAGGGTGTCGGCGACGACGGCGAGCTCGGAGGTGTTGCGGCCGTCCTGGTAGCGGGCGCGCTGCAAGGCCTTCAGGGCTTCGAGCTCGCGCGCCGGCTCAGTGAGGGCGACGGCGACGAGGCCGAGGGTGGCCGGCGCCGAGTCGAACAGGCCGCCCGCCGCGCCCAGCACGGTCTCGCGATAGGCCTCGGAGAAGGGCTGGCCGGTCAGCCGGGCGATGCGCTGGTCGTTCTGCCAGGCATAGGCGGCGAAGTGCTTGTCCATCGGCCGCGAGGCCTCGCCGGCGAACAGGCCGGTCGGCGCCAGATCGAGCGTCACGCCGTCGAGCCGCGACAGCTTTTCCAGCGCCGGACCGGCGCCGTAGCACCAGCCGCAGAGGGGGTCGAACAGGTAGGTGATCCGCATTTCCGTAATCCCATGTTGTCTGGCAACAGAGATACGCGATCGGCATTGCATTGAATATGGCGGCTAATTATACAAACTGTACGCCAGAAGCTTACAGTGAGGAGCCGCCGCGTGGAGGCGATCAATCTCAACCGGCTCGCCTATTTCGTCGCCGTCGTCGACGCCGGCTCGTTCACCCGCGCCGCCGAGCGGCTGGGCATCACCAAGACGGTCGTCAGCCAGCAGGTGGCCCGGCTGGAGGCCGACCTGCGCACCAGCCTCCTGCTCAGGACCACCCGCCGCGTCGAGCCGACCGAGGCGGGGCGCCTGCTGCACGCCCGCTCGGTCATCATCCTGCGCGACGCCGAGGATGCCTTCGGCGAAGTGGCCGAGGTCACCGCCAGCCCGATGGGCACCTTGCGGGTGGCCGCGCCGAACGACTTCGGCACGTCGACCATCGCGCCCACGGTGGCGAAGTTCTGCCGCGCCTATCCTGCCTGCACGGTCGAGCTCGTCCTGTCGGACGCCAAGATCGACCTGATCACCCACCACATCGACGTGTCGATCCGGGTCGGCTGGCTCGACGATTCCAGCCAGCAGGCGCGCCGCATCGGCACCTTCCGGCAGTTGCTCGTCGCCGCGCCGGATGTCGCCGGCACGCTGTCGGCCGACGTCCCCGACGATCTCGCCCGCCAGCCCTTCATCGCCAACGGCGCCCTGCGCGAGCCGCTGATCTGGCACTTCTCCCGCGCCGACTTCGACCGCCGCACCGTCCGCATGCGCCCGTCGATGACCATCAACGCCACGCCCGCCGTGCTCGCCGCCACCCTGGCCGGCGGCGGCCTGTCCGTGCTGCCCGATTTCCTGGTGGAAACGCCCTTGCGGAGCGGCGCGCTGGTCCATGTGCTGCCCGAGTGGTCGCTACCCTCGGGCGGCATCCACGCCGTCTACCCCGCCGCCCGCTTCCGCCCCCCCAAAGTCACCGCCTTCGTCGCCATGCTGGCCGACGCAGCCAAACAATCGCCCCTCGCACCCGACGCCCCGCCGGCGCGCTGACCGGAGTGGCCCGGCGCGCCCGAAGGAGAAGCGCGATATCTATCGCCCGATATCTCTGCCTCGCCCTTTCCGGCCTGAGATCCTCTGCCTTCGCAGAGGAGGACAGCTTTATATATAGGAAACAGTGGGATAAGCAGCACACGAACTCATCCAGCGCATCGCCTGCCTCAATAGCAAGCGACAACCTCGCATCCCGCGCACAACGCTCTATCTATTTGTTTCATTTATATAAAGCTGTCATCCTCTGCGAAGGCAGAGGACCTCGGGCAGAACATGTCTCCCGGCCGATATCGCGCTCCCCTCACCACATGATCGTCTCGAACAGATCCTCCCACCCCGGGTTCATCTCTTCGATGAGCTTGATCTTCCAGGCGCGGTTCCAGTTCTTCAGTCGCTTCTCCCGATGGATGGCTTCGGTGATCTCGTCGTGATCCTCGTACCAAACCAGGCGCTTGCAGTTGTAGCTGTCGGTGAAGCCACGATAGAGGCCATTGCGGTGCTCCCAGATGCGCCGCTCCAGATCGGACGTGACGCCGACGTAGAGCACGCCGCGCGGCTTGTTGGTGACGATATACACACAGCCCGGATTCATGCTGCCCGCATCGCATGGGAGGATGATGCAACCATAGGATTTGGGGCGAATGATATCAACCGCGAGCCCCACCGTCCTGAGGTCCACCTTGAATTCGCGCGCGAATTCAAGAGGCCTGCTCAGAGGATGACAGCTTTATATATAGAAAACAGTGGGATAAGCGGCGCGCAAACTCGTCCAGCGCATTGCCAGCCTCAATAGCAAGCGACAACCTCGCATCCCACGCACAAAGCTCTATCTATTTGTTTCATTTATATAAAGCTGTCATCCTCTGCGAAGGCAGAGGACCTCAGGCAGAACATGACTCTCGGTCGATATCGCACTCCACTCCCCGAGGTCGCCGATATCAATGCCTCGCCCCTGCGCGAAAGCGAGGACCTCGGGCAGGACGGGGCGAGGGGCTGATATCGGTCTCCCCTCGTTTCATGGAGCGTGATAGGGGCCGAAGAGTAATCTCGTCCTGAGGTCCTCTGCCTTCGCAGAGGATGACAGCTTTATATAGAGGAAACAGCGGGATAGACGGCGCACAAACTCATCCAGCGCATCGTCTGCCTCAATAGCAAGCGACAACCCCGCAGCCCACGCACAACGCTCTATCTATTTGTTCCATTTATATAAAGCTGTCATCCTCTGCGAAGGCAGAGGACCTCAGGCAGAACATGACTCCCGGCCGATATCGCGCTCTATTCCCCGAGGTCGCCGATATCAACCCCGCACCCTCTCCTGCCCGAGATCCACCTTGCATTCGCGCGAATGCAAGCAGCCTTCGCGCAGGATGACAATTTATATAGAGGAAACAGTGGGATAAGCGGCGCGCGAACTCGTCCAGCGCATCGCCTGCCTCAATAGCAAGCGACAACCCCGCACCCCACGCACCACGCTCTATCTATTTGTTTCATATCAATTAACTGTCATCCTCTGCGAAGGCAGAGGACCTCAGGCAGAACATGACTCTCGGTCGATATCGCACTCCATTCCCCCGAGGTCGCCTGATACCAATGCCTCGCCCCTGCGCGAAAGCGAGGACCTCGGGCAGGACGGGGCGAGGGGCTGATATCGGTCTCCCCTCGTTTCATGGAGCGTGATAGGGGCCGAGGAGTAATCTCGTCCTGAGGTCCTCTGCCTTCGCAGAGGATGACAGCTTTATATAGAGGAAACAGCGGGATAGACGACGCGCGAACTCATCCAGCGCATCGACTGCCTCAACAGCAAGCGACAACCTCGCAGCCCACGCACAACGCTTTATCTATTTGTTTCATATCAATGAACTGTCATCCTCTGCGAAGGCAGAGGACCTCAGGCAGAACATGACTCCAGGCCGATATCGCGCTCCCTATACAGCTTGATGGAGGCGAGGACCTCGGGCCGCAAGGAGCGCGACACCTCCATCGCGCTCCCCTGCGTCCAAGCTTCTCCCCTCCATCCCCCCCCTACATCAGCTGCGGCATGCTGGCCGCGTCGATGCGCCTGTGGATCAGCGATACCAGGCTGAGGAGGTCTTCGGCGTCTTCGCGGCTCATGTGCCAGTGCGGCCGCGGCTCGGGTTCGGCCGGGTCGTGGAACAGGGCGAACACGCCCTTCAGGAGCGCGGCGAAGCCCCGCTGCTCGCCGGCCTGCGCCTCGCTGGCCAGCGCGTTGATGGCCAAGAGCGGCGGGTTGCCAGCAAAGGCGTGGTCGACGAGGTCGGCGCCGTCGCCGTTGAGGCCGGTGCGGCGGCGGACCTTCTCGGCGAGGCCCTTCACCGCCTCCTGCACGGCGTGGGCGTAGCCGTCGGCCAGCAGCTCCTGCTGGCAGAAGCGCATCACCTCCGGGTGGGCGTCGCGATAGGTGAGGTCGGCCCTCAGCTCGCGCGCCCGCTTGGCCGCCTCGCTGATCTTGCTCGCCGCCCGCATGGCTTCGAGCTTGCCCTCCTCGCTGACCACGAGCCCGGCCAGCGCCAGCGCGCGGTTGACGTTGAGCCGCATCGCCTCGAAGCGCTCCGGCTCGCGGGCGAAGCGCTCGGGCTGCATGGCCGTGCAGATGAAGGCCAGGATGTGGGTGCGGTCGTTGCGCGTCGTCTGCACCTCGGCAAAGGCGTTGAAGAGGCGCTGCCGGGCGTCGAGCCCGGCATCGGGATCGGCATCGGGAATGCTGGCCATCTCGAACAGGGCCGAAATCTCGCCTTCGGTCAGGCCACCGGACGTGTCGCCGAGCGCGCCGGCAATGGCTTCCAATTGGATCTGGGTAAAGGTTGGCATGATGTCTCGCTTTGGCTGGACCGCCCGCGACGAAATACATCTCGGAACCCGGCTCGAACCGCACTGGCAAAGCATGGGGCAGCGGTGGCGCGCGCCGAAGCGCACGCCAACGAAACCAGGCGCGGAGGCCAGTAGAGATTCGGGACAGGCCCTCATCGGACAATGAAATAACCGCGCAAGTATGCTCTCTGTTCCAGAAAGAACGAGTGCATCAATAGTATATCATCCAAAATGCGCCCGTCGTTTTCCCGCCGGCATTGGCTTTTTCTGCAAGATTGCCCTCCCACTAACCGGCATCGACGCCCGCCAGGGCGAGCGGAGCGGCCGCCGCCGCCCGCATCACTTCGCTGCGCTTGCCCGGGAATGACACCGCCACGACACCGCCCTGGCAGCGCCTCGCGGCGGTCGCCGAATTCGGCTACCGTTCCGCCACCTGTCGGGATTCGAGGGAATGGGAATGCGTGGACCGTCGATACTCTTTGCCATGGCCGCAGAGCAGGAATACGGCCCGGCGCTCCGGACGCGCATCAAGCCGGTGATGATCGGCGTCGGCCCGGTGGAGGCCGCCGTCAACCTCACCGCCGAGCTCGCCGCCCGCGCCCATCGCGGCGACCTGCCCTCGCTGGTGGTCAGCCTCGGCTCGGCCGGCTCGCGCCGCCTCAGGCATTGCGAGGTCTACCAGGCGACGTCCATCGCCTATCGCGACATCGACGCCTCGCCCCTCGGCTTTGCCAAGGGCACCACGCCGCTGCTCGACCTGCCGGCCACCGTTCCCTTGCCGCTGCGCATCCCCGGCGTGCCGGAGGCCAGCCTTTCCACCGGCGGCAACGTCGTCTCCGGCGCCGCCTACGACCTCGTCGACGCCGACATGGTCGACATGGAAACCTTCGCCCTCTGGCGCGCCTCACAAAAGTTCGCCGTCCCCCTCCTCGGCCTGCGCGGCATCTCCGACGGCCAGTCCGAACTCACCGGCTTCCACGACTGGACCGAATACCTCCACATCATCGACGAGAAACTGGCGACGATCGTGGATCGGATTTTGGCGGGGGACGTGGTGGAGGCAGGCTGAGGCGGCTGCCCCGCCCGACCCGGACGCGAACCTCAGAGCCTGACTCGAAATTCGCTGGGGCGAGGCAGATAGCGATGATTTCGAGAACCGGAGCGGAGCGAACATGAGGTTCGTGAGCACCGGAAGCGCAGAAATCGAAGCTAGATGCCCGCCCCAGTAGAGTTTCGGGTCAGGCTCTCAGAACGCCAGACGCATGCCGAGCCGGCCGGACATCGCCTTGCTGTCGTCGGTGTAGAGCGTGCCGTCGACCGAGCCATAGACCGAGGCGCGCTCGGACAGCATGGCGTCGAAGCCGAGGCCGAGGCTGGCGCCGGCCACGTTCCTGTCGGCCGAGCTCGACACGCTGAACTCGTTGTTGTTGAGGCTGGCGTGGGTGGCGCCGGAGCCGAGATACTGCGTGTCGCTCACCGACGCGGTGGCGATCAGCGCCGCCGGCAGGCCGGAGGGCAGCGTCACCTTGCGCTTCAGCTCCACCTGCAGCCGGCCGTCGAGGGCGTGGCTCTGGCGCGAGTCGTAGCTGATGTTCTGCGACGAGCCGCTTTCGTCATAGGCCTCGTAGAAGGCGCCGGTGTAGCGCGCCTTGAAGCTGGGCGTCAGTTCCCACTCGGGGGCGATCCGGTAGCCGCGGCTCACCGACACCTCCGGCGACACGTACCAGCCCATGAAGTCGCCCGACGCCGTCTCCGCGCCATTGTTGATGGAGCGGCTGGCGCTGTTGTCGATGGCGCCGGCGGTCAGCGAGGCGTTCCATTGCAGATCGCCTGTCCGCATCGCGCCGTAGAGGCCGAGGAAGCCGGTGGTGCCGTCCATGGTCGACAGGCTGCCGCTCGCCACGCTGCGCACGCCGCCGCCGCCGCCGAAGAAGCCCAGGCGATAGTTCTCGAACTGGTGGTCGACGCCCGAGATCACGCCATAGTGCGAGGTGTGGCTGGAAACGTCGCCGTCGTGCATCGGCTGGTAGCGCAGGCCGCCGAAGGCGCGCGCCCAGAACAGGTTGCCGTAGCCGTCCGTCGCAAGGCCGCCGCCCAGCTCGCGCAGCGCCTTGCCTTCCTTGGTCTCGCGCTTCTCCTCGCCGTATTGCAGGGCGGAGATGGTGCTGCCGCCGACGTTCACCTGATCGGGCCGGGCCACGTCGAGCGCCAGGATGCTGCCGACCACGTCGGACACCGACGAGGTATACTGGCTGGCCGCCTGGCTGGCGCCGGGCACGGCCACCACGTTGATGTAGCCCGAGCTGTCGGGGTGCTCGAGAACGACGGTCTGGCTGGCGTTGTTGAGCGCGATGGTGTTTCGGGCGTCGCGATAGTTGGCGGCGGCGATGCGGTAGCTGCCGGCGCCGAAGCCGGTGGTATTGCCTTCCGTGTTGTTGTAGTCGACCCGCCCGCCGAAGGTGGCGCCCGGCTGGATGTTCAGCCTGTTGCCGCCGTCGTCGAAGAACACGGCGTCGACGCCGCCCGCCACATGGCCGGAGGTGGTGAACACGTTGCCCCGGGTGTTGAACTGCACGCCGTAATTGGTGCCGGTGATCGAGCCGCTGTTGACGAGCTCGCCGCCGGACAGCGTGACCTCGTTGCCCGAGCCCGACAGCGATCCGGTGACGATCAGCTTGCCGCCCGAGACGACGGTGCCGCCGGTGTAGGTGCCCGTTCCCGACAGCGTGGTGGTGCCGGCCCGGACCTGAACCGAGCCGTGGCCGCTGATCGACGAGCCGAACACGTAGTCGAGGCTGGTGTGGTTGAACACCACCTGGCCGGAACCGGAGCCGGTGCCGAACACCACGCCGCCGGTGGAGTTGACCGTGCCGGCCGCGGCCGCCGCGCCGTCGCCGCCGATGATCAGCTTGCCGTTGCCGTCGCCCCAGCCGACGCGAACCTCAAACGGCGAGTTCAGCGAGCCGCCGTCCTGCACGATGATCGTTCCGTCGCCGTCGATGCCGGCGTAGATCTTCCCGACGAAAGTGGCGTTGTGGTAGAAGCTCGACAGGCTGGAGCCGGCGCCGGTGATCAGGATGGTGCCGGTGCTGCCGGTGTCGACGCCGGCGGCGATCACCGCGGCGCGCGCCGTGGCGCCGTCGGCGATGGTCAGCAAGCCGTTGCCGTCGTTGCTCGGGGGACCGTTGCCATCGCCGCCGACCATGATCACCAGTTGCGCGTCGAGCGTGGTGTCCTTGCCGGTGACGGTCATGGTGGCGAGATCGGTGGTGTTGCCGCCGACATAGACGCCGTCGGCGCGCAGCGTGGCGCCATCCGACACGTTGACGTCGCCGCCATAGGTGAAGAGCCAGCCGGCGCTGTCCACATAGTCCGCCGGAACGCTGGTCGTGCGGGTGGCGATCTCGAACAGCGTGTTGGCGCCCTGAACCGTCAGCGTGCCATCGTTCCCCAGGAACAGGCTGCCTTCATATGTCGAGAAGGTGGCGCCACCGGTGACGGACAGCGAGCCGGGGCCATCCCTGCCGACATCGACGCCGTGGCTGATCGTCAGCGCCCCGTCCGGCCCGGTGACGTTGACCACGCCGGAGTTGCCGGTCTGGCCGACCTTCATGTGGTCGTAGCTCTGGCCATCGACGATGTCGCGCGTCTCCGGCCCGCTTGCGCCGACCACCAGCGAGGCGGCCGAGGCCGAGGGGACGGACAGCGCCAGCAGAACCGGCACCATGGCGGTCGACGATCCCAGCAGGGAAGCAATGCCTTTGCGAACCATATCATCTCCACGCACCGGGAAAGGTGCCGCCTGAGCCGACGTGTCGGCAACCAAGTTCAGAGAGAAAGACACAGCCTCCGGTCGCAAACCGTCACCCCAGCCATGCCCTATCTGCCCTATTAATGTGCAGCTAGAGCCGAAACTGCCTCAATTGACAAGGGTAGATACACCCAAACCATGTATTTTCACTCATATTATTCACCGTAACGATACCAAAACGCCCCCGGCCCCTCTCCGGAAGCGCCCGCCGAGGGGCCGAACGCCCGATCCACCGCCACGGCACGCCCGAATCTGCGACGAAGGACGCAGAGCAGGAGCGCGATATCGAGGTCGCGCCTCATTCTGCCCGAGGTCCTGCGCCTTCGCGCAGGATGACAGCTTTATATAAATGAAAACAAACACATAGATCGTCATCCTGAGCGTAGGCGCAGGATCTCGGGCCGGAAAGGGCGAGGCGGTGATATCGGGGTTCTATCTCTCGCTTGCTGGAGCTACAAAGCTCGACGATTACGACGCGCGGTCGATCGAAGCTTGGACGGAGAGCGATACCAAGGTCGCGCCTCATTCTGCCTGAGGTCCACCTTGAATTCGCGCGCGAACTCAAGAGGCCTTAAAGCGCAGGATGACGCTCTATATTATTGTTTTCACTCATATAAAGCCGTCATCCTGCGCGTAGGCGCAGGACCTCAGGCCGGAAAGGGCGAGGCAGCGATATCGGCCGATATCGTGCCTCAAAAGCCAAGCCGCCATGTTCCCCCGCGTTCCCCCGTCCCTGGATCCTCTCGCTGCGCGCACCCTAGCACCCCACCGACAGCAACTCGCCCCCCAAGCTTGACAACTCCACCACCCGGCGCGACACCTCTTGCTGCCAGAAAAGACAGCGATGCAGGTACGGTGACAACCTGCGGTCTCGGCCCGCTTGCGCCCGATCCCCCTGGGGATCAAGCCGAACGGGCATCCTTGAGACAGTCACGCTTGAGCGTTTCGCTCTTGGCCATGGCCGGACACACCGGGGGATCCCGGTCGTGGTCGGTTGTGGCTGTCAGGACGGTCCAAACGATCCGTGTCCGCAACTCCAACGGATAGGACACGTAGATGACCATCTTGGTGATTGGCGGAACCGGTCTGGTCGGTTCCCACGTCGTTGAAGCCCTCGCCTCCGGCGGACACGCCGTTCGCGCCACCAGCCGGCGTCCCGCGGCATTTCCGCCCGGCGTCGAAAGCGCGACCGTCGATTTGACCGACGTGCCGGCCCTGCGGTCGGCCTTGGACGGGGTCGAGGCGGTGTTCACCTATGCGACGCCGGGGACGGCGTGGCTCCTGGTGGACCAGATGGAGGCGGCCGGCGTCCGCAGGCTGGTTCTGCTGTCATCGGCCGATGCCGCCAACAACGACATGACCGACTTCAACTGCCGACGCCACCGCGAGGTCGAGATCGCCATCGAGCAATCCCGGCTCGACTGGACCTTCCTGCGCCCGGTCGCCTTCGCCTCCAACGCCCTGTTCTGGAAGGAGCAGATACGCGCCACCGGCGTGGTGCGATCGCCCTTTCCCCATGCCAGCCAAAGCCTGATCGACCCGCGTGACATCGCCCGCGTGGCGGCGGTGGCGCTGACATCCGGCAAGCTAAAGCAACGCCAGCAAAAGTGGGAACCGGTTTTGCGTCCGGAGTTGCGTGAAAACAAAGAGATAGAGCACGTTGGCGAACCTGAGTTCGCCGGACGCGCTCTTATCGGCGAGGCCCCGATCCTCACCGGGCCGGAAAGCCTCACCCAGCTGCGGCAGGTCGACATCCTGGGCGCCGCGCTCGGCCGCCACATCGCCTTCGAGGCCATCACCCCCGAGGCGATGCGGACGATGCTCGCCGGCTTTCTCGCGCCCGAGTACATCGAGCTGAAGCTGACGGCGCTGGCCGATGCCGAACGCCACCCCGACCCCGTCACCGACGCGGTCAGGGCCATAACCGGCCAGCCGCCCGCCTCCTTCGCCGAGTGGGCTAAGAGGAACGCTTCGGCCTTCCTCTGAGAGCCTGACACGAAACTCTACTGGGCCGGGCATCCCTGGCATCCACTTGGTCCGAAAAGTCTTCAACTTTTCGGGCGGATGCCTTGGCTTCGATTTCTGCGCTTCCGGTGCTCACGAACCCCTGGGCATTGGCGGTTCACCGCCAATGCCCTACCTCTTGCTCAACGCAACTCCGGACGCAAAACCGGTTTCCACTTTTGCTGGAGTTGCTCCATGTTCGCTCCGCCCCGGTTCTCGAAATCATCGCCATCTGCCTCGCCCCAGCGAATTTCAAGTCAGGCTCTGACGCAGCCCCCGCGCGAAAGATCTGCCCCGCCCGGGTGAGCGGCCGGGGCGGATCAGCCCTCGAACCCCACCCGGATGCGCCGGTTCTGCCGGCCCTTGTTGTCCACCTTGAGAATGCGCACCGGCCTCGCCTCGCCGGTCGATTTAAGGTGCGTGCCGCCGCATCCCTGCCGGTCGATGTCGCCGATCTCGACGATGCGCACGTTGCCGTCGGCCTGGCGGGGCGGCGACACGGCTCGGCTGCGGAACAGGCCCGGCACCGCGTTGGCGTCGTCCCACGGCATCTGAAAGGCGCGGATCGGCAGGTCGGCCCGGATCACCTCGTTGATCGGGCCGGAGAGCGCGCGCAGCCGCTCGACATCCGAGGCGGGCAGATCGAAATCCAGCCGGAAGGTCGCGTCGGCGGAAAGCTGCGCCCCCGTCAGCAGCGCGCCGTCGAAGGCCCGGTAGACGATGCTGTTGGCAATGTGGGCCAGGGTGTGCAGCTCGGCCATCAGGTGCCGAAAGCCGGCGTCGACCGACAGGCGCACCGGGCCGGCCACCTCCGCCTCGCCCTCGAAGGCGTGCCACCAGCCGCGCGCATCCGCCGTCACGCCGGTGACCGCCGCCTCGCCGCCGTCCCAGTGGAGCCGCGCCCGGTCGGGCAACTGGCCGCCGCCGCCAGGGAAGGCGATGGTGTCAGCGAGCAGCACCATGCCGGGGCGCGCGTCGATGACGGCGGCCTCCAGGTCGAGAAGATCGGAACGGGTTTGATAGAGAGGCTGGGGCATGGGCTGGCGATCATCCGGCCGGGGTGACGCGAAGGGCCGAACGGACGATGCTTCACACCGTCCCGGAGCGCCGATCTGACCCCGCCGGGCGGCCCGTGCGGAGGCCGTGGGGTGGATAGGACGCTCCCCGCCCCTGTCGTTTCCAGGCCTTGCGAGAGTGACACTGTCGGCGCAACGTGGCAGAGTTGGATCCAATAGACAACTGGATATCGCCGATGCCCAAACCAGAGCAACGCCGGCAAAAGCGGGACCCGATGGAGAACGTTGGCGAACCAAAGCCCGGCAGACGCGCGCTCGACCTGTCGGCTCTGGTGGCGGAAGCCGGCGGCCGCCACCGCACGGCCACCGAGTTCGTGGAAGCCACCCTGCGCACCGCCATCCTCACCGGCCGCCTCGCCGGCGGCACGCCGCTCCGGCAGGAGGACCTCGCGGCCGCCTTCGGCGTCAGCCGCATGCCGATCCGCGAGGCGCTGCGGCAGCTGGAGGCCCAGGCGCTGATCGACTTCGTGCCGCACAAGGGCGCGCTGGTCACCGAGATCTCCGCCAGCGACGCCGCCGACATCTACGCCATCCGCCTGGCGCTGGAGCCGGCCGTCTTCGAACGCTCCATCCCCCATCTCACCGCCGCCGACTTCGCCCGTGCCGACCACCTCATCGCCGAAATGGACGCCGAGGACGACCCCGCCCGCATGGGCGACCTCAACCGCCGCTTCCACATGACGCTCTACGGCGCGGCGGCCCGCCCCAAGCTGATCGCCCTCACCGAAACCCACCTCGCCTCCTTCGACCGCTACCTCCGCTTCCAACTCGCCGCCAAAGGCCGCTCCCACCTCTCCCAGGCCGACCACCGAGAGATGCTGGACGCCGCGAGACGGGGAGATGCGGAAGGCGCCATCAGAACGCTGCGCCAGCACATCGAGACGGCGGCGAGCAATATCGCGGGGTTCTTTGCGGGAGAGGGGTGAGCGGGGGGAGCGGGGGGAGCGGGGGGAAGTAATGGGAAGGTGGCGGTGTAGGAGGCAGGACATACAAGACGGGGCGCCAACGGCTACCGCATCGGGAGGACAGCGCCACGGTAGATCAGCAGAACGGCGAAGACAGCGCCACAGCAGGGCAGCGCCAGCAAGAACAGCGCTATCGTGGCGGCACCAGCAAGGACAGCACCAGCAAGTGCGGCATCGGCAAAGACAGCGCCGACAAGAGCAGCACCGGCAAGGACAGCATCAGCAAGGGTAGCGCCAGCAAGATCAGCACTCCCGCAAAGCACCCCCGCCTCACGGAACGCGCCACCTAACCGCCCACCCAAGCCGCCTATCCCCCTGTCCCCTCAATATAAATTGTCATCCTTGCGAAGGCGAGGACCTCAGGCAGGACAAGGCGCTAGGTTGATATCGGGCTCCAGTGTTTTTTGGAGCTCTATATGGGCCGGTGCGCCCCTTTCTGCCCGAGGTCCTCGCCTTCGCAAGGATGACAATTTATACATACGTTTCAATCGGATAACCCGCCAGCACACCCACCAACAAAGCAGCCCCCCAACAGCGCCCGCAACCCCACCACACCAAGCAAAACGCCCTATCTCACCGCCAAATATCAATGAACTGTCATCCTCGCGAAGGCGAGGACCTCAGGACGAGAAGGCACGGCGGGCGATATCAGGTCCCCGCCCGGACCAAGCGCCCCGTTCTACCGGCTCTGCTTGCGGAAAACTGCAGGTTACAGCAAATTAACAGGCTTAGGTTCTAGGCGTTACTCACCCGCCATCTCGCTGATGGCATAACGGACTTCGGGAAGTGGGTCATGTACGGCGAGGTCGCGCCAAGCACAGACCGGCTCCGTCGTGACTCCCTTCCCCTCTAGGGCTCGTGCAAGACGAACACACTCAGCGCGAATAAGAGGTAAGAACACGGCCCGATCAGACTCGATGTCTGCATCGCCGGCGGACGGACCATAGTCCGTCGCCCCTTGTAGCTCATCGAGCACTTCTGCGATCCGATCTAGCTCAACCACACCCCAAAGGCCCGCATCGGTCATCCGCCGTGCAAGGTAGACAAGATGTGCAAGTCCTCCGATGCGCCCACGCTCCAACGCCAGCAACACGCGATCATAAATAGCGCGAGGCAAGGGTAATGCGCGTTCTCTGCTAGATAAATTTAGCCAATGATCAAGTGCATCTACGGCTGCGGGCGTTACTCGGCGATCACCAACCGAAAGACAGCGCCGAAAAGCGGACTCAACTCGTCGATCAATGTCCGCACTCAACCCATAAAACACGGGTAAAGCTAAGAGAGCTTCCGGCAGATCCGTCTCGTCCAGAAAGGCCAGAGCAGCCTCGGCACGCACTATCGTACGATCCCCTTTCATGAGCGCAGGTGCGGCCACAACACCTAGAGTTGAAGCCGTCATACGGTCTCCCGCCTCTTGAACCGGACGACTGAAGACATCGTCGATGGAGCTTGAATCGAGCTTTCTCGGACGCCAACAAACAATCTTGTCGAATAGTTTCGCTGCATCGGCTTCGTTCGGTTGCACATAGGGCGTTAGGCCCTCAGCCGCCTTTACCAAGTGGATTGGGGCTACTCCTTCGCCGGAAACGAACAGATGTGCGTAAACGCGCGCCCGAACATCGATATCAGGCGGGCTGGGGGCAATCAGGAAAGCATGTGAGAGCAGATTCAAGCTCGTCGGCAACTCGTTGCCGTCTTTTGGAACGCCTTTCCAAAGAGCGTTGGCGAACAAAGACACCTGATCATCGGTCAGTTGCTCTTTCTCATGCAGACAAAGCAAGCGTACCGCGGCCTCGGCACGTGAAGGGCCATCACCAGCCAAATGGCTAAGGAAGGTAGCTACGCGAGCATCGAAAAGGGTTTCATTCCCGCTTCGTCGAACAAATCGGTAGGCGCTAGGGCCAGGGTCGTACCAGTGCATCGCAGGGCCGATGACACTACGCTCCGCGGCCAGAGGAAATCGCAAGAGTTCAGGTGACAACTCAGTACGCTCTTTGGGAGGCACGGCATTAATTGCACGCTTCAAAAGATGACCAATAGATTCATCCATCCACCAATGCCTCAGCGCTTCATCTTCCCCAAGCGCGACAGCAAGGCGTACATGCTGTTTAGCGGTCTCGGTATCGTCCCGGGCTGTTACTCGGGATAGTGCCTCGACATACAGACGCAGCATTTCAACGTCTTCGTGGTTATTATCTTCCTTGCGAACGCGCGCGCGCCAGAAAGCAATCGCATGTTCCAGTCTATCCCTAGTTTCTGCGACAACGCTCTCGTCAAGACGAGCGACAGGAATGCGGCCGAGATGGATCTCGATCGCCCCCTTGGAGTCATTTGGTTTTGTCGACAGAAACGCTGTGTGCCATGCGGCAGTTGGCTCGAAGGCGAGTCGAAGCGCATCCGCAAGGCTGGTACCGAGAACATTTACATACCGCGTACGGATAGGGAGCCCAGCCCGCTCGGCAACGTGGCGCAATTCAAGAAGCGGCATGACATGAGTATTTTCACTGAAAATAACGGTGTTGGCATTGTCGCGGTAGGTTCCTGCCTCAAACCCCGGATCGATCGGTCGCGATTCCCAACGCTTACGAAGCCCCTCGGCGACGTCAGCATCAAGCGCTTGCAATTGTCCCCAAGGGTCATAATCGCGAAGCGCTAGCCGGTCCAAGCCATCCAGCTCAGCGAGAAGACCACTCCGATCCTCCCAGCGTAACGCCTCGGCCAACGTCCTTATCCACGCCAAACGCGAACGGAGTGCGACGCTATCGGGATCACGTAGCACCCGTGCGCGCAAATCCCGGGCAGACATACCGACAGTACGGTGAGCCTCTTCCTGCTCTCCGGTCCAGTAGAGCAATGCTGCGCGTCTCACACCCCAGACAGGATCATCTCCTTCGACTCTGCTCGCGTTCTCGGCCACAAACGCAAAGTCGAGCCGATCGCGAGCGAAAAGGCAGCGCTCGTAAGCAACGATGGCTGACAAGTCTCCGGGCGTGGTAAGCGGTTCGAAGCGCGTGACGCAGGATGCAACCATCGCTTCGTCGCCAGCCAGACGCGCAGCGCCCAAAAGAACTCGAACGAGTGCTCGCAACAAGTCGGGGTCAGCCTCGGCTAGCCCTTCCGAGGTTAACATCGCGTTCATGCGCTCAGCCAACCATGGTGCGAGAGGTTCTATTCCACGGTCGTGTAACCAAGCTAACTCCAGTAATGCTTTCTGGCGCTCCTGCATTGGCAGAGTGTCGAGAGCTAGAGGTAGGTTAGCGACACTATGAATGTTGCGACGAAACGAGTTACGTATTTTTGGGGGGCATATGAGCCAGTCTGGACACATTTGCCGATCGTTTCGCCAAATCGCCAACGCCGCACGAAAAGCTTCAACGACCTTCTCAGGATTCCGAAAATCACGGAACCAAGCTTCGTGATCACCGCCATGCAAGCTCGGATAATCTTGATACGGCGCGGGCTCCCAATCATCAGGCTCCGCAGGCCGCGTGGCCTTAAGATGCGCGAGAAATAGAGAAATTGCAGCGGCATGGCGCCGATCGGCTCGCTCGCTCTGTACTGCTGGAGCAAGATCGATTGGCGCGATGCCGCGTGCTTCCAGCAGACGCCGCTTTATCGGTGGTAGATCAAGTGCTCCAACAAGATAGATGCGCCGGGCGTGACTGCTCAATCGATCACGGACCCAGCCCGCCCATTGCAGGAAGTTCGGATCATCGCCTGAGAAACCCAGCAGGCACAGTTCGTTCTCTATGAAGACCTGCCGAGCTGTGTTGACGAAAGCCGCCCTCTTTTGAGGATAACTACGGTAGTCCTCTTCTGAGATAATAACGCCCGCCCCGTCGTGCAGCGATCCATGCAATTTGATAACTCGCGGACCACAAGCGTGAGGAAGATCTTTCTCCGTAAGAACAATATCGTAGTTGCGCCGCGCGTCCTTCGCTGCACGCTCGATTAACGTGTCATAGTTCGTTGTTAATACGTCGCCCCAAGGAAGGTCGAGCAAATCGCGATGGATTGGTCCAGGCTCGAGCGCATCATCGCGGATTCGGCGACGCAAGAAATCCGTCAGTGCCGCATCGCCGAGACCAACTCGGAACTCCTCCGCAAGCCGCAATGGATCCATCGGCGCGGCGGCTTTTTGTGTGCCGTAGAGCTCATTCGCCATTTCAGCCGCTAGATCGGACCATAAGGGCGGGAGTGGAGCGTCATTGGATACGAGTTTCGCCCCGCCACGACTTACTCCGGCTCCGACAAGAACAGCCGCTCCGCGCATTGTTCCACGTGACCACAGCGCCCGGCTAAGCTGATCAAGCGCCGGCCGGTCAGGTAGATCACGTAGGGGGTCGGAAGAAGGGGCGGAGGTGCGTGAGGTCGACAAGGCGGCGTTCTGCTAGGTTATTATCTTCATGGAGAATAATAGCCTTTTATTGGTTCACCAATCTGCTAGCCAACGGTCTATCTGGGGCGAGCGAGATTAGAAAAATCAGGGGCATTTGACTCTGCGTTGACTCTTCTCGGTACTCGGCAATGGAGCAGAAGAGAATCCGTCAGGGCGGTCGAAGATAACCTAACAACCACCGCTCTACGAAGGTAGGAGGGCGGAACCTGACGCCAATCTTTCGAACTCCGGCCCCAAGATCGCCGCGCCGATATTGGACTCCTCCCCCTCACCCCCACCCTTGACCGCCCCTCGCCCTTCCGGCATCACGTCCCCATGAGCAACGCGCACGCATCATCGCTGACGGACGGCCGCACCCTGCGGATCGCCTTCGCTTGCGTGCTCGGAGGACGAGGTCGCCGCGTCCGGTCGTGATGCCGCGCGCCTTGGCGCGACCGATCGGACGTAAAGCGCCCACCTCATCCTTCAATGGCCATCCCTGGAGATCAGGCCATGCTCAGCATTCTCAACGTGAATTCGCTCGTCCATTGGGAGGAGCGCGAAATCCTTCGCCGTGAGGCGTTCATCCGGCACTTTTCCGACGAGGTTCGCGCCTTCCTCCGGTCCGTCAACCCGGCCTGGGACATGCGGCGGGTGGAAGCGCCGACGCTCATCCCCCGCCATCTCATCTCCGACGCCTACGGCAATGCCGACGTCTGGGTGCAGCAGCAACTGGCGCCAACCGAGACGGAACTGGTCCTCCGGCCCGAGACCACCCCGTCCACCTATGCCTACATGACGCACCTTCTCGACACGCACACCGGCGCCCGGCTGCCGCTCTGCGTCTGGCAGGCGGGCCGTTCCTACCGCCGCGAGCAGGAGCAGACCACCGCGCACATGCGCCTCAAGGAGTTCTGGCAGATGGAGTTTCAGGCGGCCTTCACCGCCGACACCGGCATGGACTACCACGCCGCCTGCCTCGAACCGGTGCGCAAGATGATCGCTTCGGTCATCGCCCTGCCCACCCGCATCGTGCCGTCCGACCGCCTGCCGAGCTATTCGGAGGTGACGATGGATATCGAGGTCGACAACGGCTTCAAGTGGATGGAGGTCTGCTCCATCTCCCGCCGCACCGACTTTCCGAAGAAGTTCGTGTCGAAAGCCAAGGGCGGCGCGCTCCGCGAGCACGACGTTCTCGTCCTCGAAATCGCCATCGGCCTCGACCGCTGCCTGCACAACTGGGCAATAGCGGCCGACCGCGCCTGATCTGGCAGCCCTGCCGCTTCTTGTTTGAGGTGGCGGGGCGTTTCAGGCTTCAGGGAGCACTATATCCGCCATGCGCCCCTTTCGGCCCGAGGTCCTCTGCCTTCGCAGAGGAGGACAGCTTGATGGGGAGGAGGAGACAGGTCGGCAAGCGAAGAGCACAACGCTAAACCTTTGTTTTTATCACCCTCCTGTCACCCTCTGCGAAAGCAGAGAGCCTCAGGCCGGAGAAAGCGCCACGCCAATATCGCGCTCCCGGAGCCAACGGCGCCCGATATCAACCTCGCGCTCCGTCCTGCCCGAGGTCCTCGCCTTCGCAGAGGAGGACAGCTTGATGGGGAGGAGGAGACAGGTCGGCAAGCGAAGAGCACAACGCTAACCCTTTGTTTTTTATTCCCCTCCTGTCACCCTCTGCGAAAGCAGAGAGCCTCAGGCCGGAGAAAGCGCCACGCCAATATCGCGCTCCCGGAGCCAACGGCGCCCGATATCAACCTCGCGCTCCGTCCTGCCCGAGGTCCTCGCCTTCGCAGAGGAGGACAGCTTGATGGGGAGGAGGAGACAGGTCGGCAAGCGAAGAGCACAACGCTAACCCTTTGTTTTTTATTCCCCTCCTGTCACCCTCTGCGAAAGCAGAGGGCCTCAGGCCGGAGGAGGCGCCACGCCCATATCACGCTCCCGGAACCAACGGCGCTCGATATCAACCCCGCGCTCCGTCCTGCCCGAGGTCCTCGCCTTCGCAGAGGAGGACAGCTTGATGGGGAGGAGGAGACAGGTCGGCAAGCGAAGAGCACAACGCTAACCCTTTGTTTTTTATCACCCTCCTGTCACCTTCTGCGAAAGCAGAGGGCCTCAGGCCGGAGGAGGCGCCACGCCGATATCACGCTCCCGGAGCCAACGGCGCCCGATATCAACCCCGCGCCCCTTTCGGCCCGAGGTCCTCTGCCTTCGCAGAGGAGGACAGTTTGATGGGGAGGAGGAGACAGGTCGGCAAGCGAAGAGCACAACGCTAAACCTTTGTTTTTTATCACCCTCCTGTCACCCTCTGCGAAAGCAGAGGGCCTCAGGCCGGAGGAGGCGCCACGCCAATATCGCGCTCCCGGAACCAACGGCGCCCGATATCAACCCCGCGCCCCTTTCGGCCCGAGGTCCTCGCCTGCGCAAGGATGACAATTTATATAAATGGGAGAAGCGGATAGCGGATTGCCCGCTCGTCGGGCGGCCTGCCTGCGTTGGGGCGGGTGAGGCCACTGGGAGTCCTTGCGGCTACCTAACAACCTGTTCTCTCTATATAAATTGTCATCCTTGCGAAGGCCGCTTGAATTCGCGAGCGAATTCAAGGTGTACCTCAGGCCGGAAGGGGCTCAACGCCGATATCGGTCTCCCCTTGCATGCCCATTCAGCGGGCGCGACGCACCGCGCGCGCTCCCCCTTCCCATCCCTCTCCCCCTTGCCCTAAACTCGCCGCGCCCGTTCCCTCCTCTCCCCGGCCAATCCCCATGCTCGACCCCCTCGACCACCTCTCGGCCCTGCGCGTTTTCGAGGCGGTGGCGCGGCTTGGCAGCGTGCGGCTGGCGGCCATGGAGCTGGGGGTCACCGATGGCGCGGTGTCCAAGCAGATCCGGGCGCTGGAGGCGGCGCTGAAGACCGAGCTGTTCATCCGCGCCCATCGCAAGCTGATCCTCACCGAGACGGCCGAGCGGCTGGCGCTGTCGCTGGCCGCCGCCTTCGAGAGCATCGTCCGCTCGGTGGAGCGGGCCGAGCGGTCGGGCCAGCGCGGCCGGCTGGTGATCGCCGCGCCGGCCACCTTCCTGGTGCGCTGGTTCCTGCCGCGCCTTCCCCGGCTGCTCAAGCGTCTGAAGGGCACGGAGATCGACGTCATCGCCTGGAACAAGGACCCCATCGCCACCGACCGCTCCATCGACATCCACGTGGTGGTCGGCGGCGAAACGGCCATTCCCGGCATGGCGCGCCACGTCTTCGGCCCGGAAACCTTCGGCCCGGTGGCCAACCCGGACATTCTGCCGCCGGGCGGCGCGGCCGAGGAGATCCTCTCCGTGCAGCGGCTCACCACCGTCTGGCCCACCGCCATGTGGTCCAACTGGTCGATGGAAAGCGGCCACGCGCTGCCGGAGTCGCCCATGCTGCGCTTCGAGCGGCTGCTGTTCGCCATCAAGGCGGCCGAGGCCGGCGTCGGCGCGGTGCTGGCGCCCGGCCCCGCCGTGTGGGACGCCATCGCCGGCGGACGGCTGGTGGCGCCGCTCGGCCTCTACAAGCGCGACGGCAACTGGGCGCTGCTCTGGCGCACCGACCAGACCTCGGCGCTGCACATGTCCACGCTGCGCTGGTTCCAGGCCGAATTCGCCGCCGCCGAGGCCGCCGCCTTCCCCGAGACACCGCGTCCGTGAGGGTTCGCCCCTCCGGGCGGACATAATTGAGCGCGCCTCAACTGAACCGCCGAGAACTCGGTTGCCATCCCCCCGCCCCCGCGCCGACAGTCCGCCGCAGGATGGAGACTGCCCCATGCTCGTCGATGTGACCGCCGCGCCCGATTTCACGCTGAAGCCCAAGGTGGAGCTGCACCTCCACCTCGACTGTTCGCTGACGCGGACGGCGCTCCACCGCCTGGGCAACCCCATCGGCGAGGCCGAGTTCCGCCGCCTCTACACCGCGCCCGAGCGCTGCGACAGCCTGATGGACTACCTCCGCGCCATCGGCCCCTCCTGCGAGGCGCTGCAAACGGCGCCGGCGCTGACCATCGCCATGGACGAGCTGTTGCGCGCGCTCGCGGCCGATGGCGTCATCTACGCCGAAATCCGCTTCGCGCCGCACACCCACCAGCGCGGCGGCCTCACCCTCGATCAGGTGATGGAGGCGGTCACCGAGGGCCTTGCCGCCGGCGCTTCGGCCACCGGCATCGAGGCGCGCCTCCTGCTCTGCGCCCTGCGCGACTATCCGCCGGCCGAGAACCTCAAGGTGATCGAGCTCGCCCACCGCTGGCGCGACCGCGGCGTCGTCGGCGTCGACCTTGCCGGCGACGAGGCCGGCCACCCGGCCGCCGCCAACCGCGCCGTGTTCGACCGCGCCCACGCGCTCGGCCTGCCCGTCACCGCCCATGCCGGCGAGGCGGCCGGGCCGGACAGCCTCCGCGAGGCGATCGCCCTCATCGCCCCCGCCCGCATCGGCCACGGCGTCCGCGCCATCGAAAGCGAGGACCTGATGGCCGAGATCAAGGCGCGCAACCTCCACCTCGAGGTCTGCCCGTCGTCCAACATCCAGGTCGGCGTCTTCGGCGACTATGCCGCCCACCCCGTCGACCTGATGTCGCGGCGCGGCCTGTCGCTCTCCATCAACACCGACGCCCGCACCGTCGCCCCGCTCAGCCTGTCGCTGGAATACCGCCGCCTCGCCGCCGCCTTCGGCTGGCAAACCGGCGAGTTCCTCGCCCACAACCTCGAAGCCCTCCGCCACGCCTTCCTGCCGGAAGAAGCAAAGCCCACCCTCGGCGGCCGACTGATCGAGGGCTGGGGCAGCTAGCCCCGGCAAAGTGGGTGCGTCAGACGCCTCGGTTTGGGGAGCACGATATCGGCGGCTCGCTCAGTTCTGCCTGAGGTCCTCGCCTGCGCAAGGATGACGATTTATATATATGTAACAAATGGATAGCGGTTGCGCACACTTGCGGGCGTTGTGTTCCGGGTAAAGGCGGTGATGACGCGATGGCGCTTCGCGAGCGGCTTATCCCACTGTTCCCTCTATATAAATTGTCATCCTTGCGCAGGCGAGGACCTCAGGCAGAACAGAGTGCAACGCTGATATAGCGCGCCCATGCACGCATTGCGCAACGATAGCGACATGGGAAAGGCGGACCTGATATCACCCCCTCGCCCTATGCGGCCTGAGGTGTATCTCAGGACGAGAGGGGAGCGAGGGCCGTATCAAGCTCCCTTGTGTTGCTGGAGCACTATATCGGCGTCGAGTTTCATCCTGCCCGAGGTCCTCGCCTTCGCAAGGATGACAATTTATATAGAGGAATCAGTTGGATAACCCGCGATCCACCATGAGGAGCGCATCGTGCTGCCTTACACGGAGGGGGAGACCTCAGAGGCGAGGCGATACGCTCTATCCCATTGTTCCATATGTATAAATTGTCATCCTTGCGCAGGCGAGGACCTCAGGCAGAACGGAGTGCAACGCTGATATAGAGCGTCCCTGCACGCACTTCGCAACGATAGCGACGTGGGAAAGGCGGACCTTATATCCCCCCCTCGCCCTATGCGGCCTGAGGTGGATCTCAGGACGAGAGGGTCGCGAGGGCCGTATCAAGCTCCCCTGTGTTGCTGGAGCGCTATATCGGCGTCGAGTTTTATCCTGCCCAAGGTCCTCGCCTTCGCAAGGATGACAATTTATACATATGGAACAAATGGATAGCGGTTGCGTACACACGCGGGCATTGTGCTCCGGGTAATGGCGGCGATGACGCGATGGCGCTTCGCGAGCGGCTTATCCCACTGTTCCCTCTATATAAATTGTCATCCTTGCGAAGGCGAGGACCTCAGGCAGAACAGAGTGCAACGCTGATATAGCGCGCCCCTGCACGCACTTCGCAACGATAGCGATGCGGGAAAGGCGGACCCGATATCAGAGCCTGACCCGAAACTCTACTGGGCCGGGCATCTAGCTTCGATTTCTGCACTTCCGGTGCTCACGAACCTGATGTTCGCTCCGCTCCGGTTCTCGAAATCATCGCCATCTGCCTCGCCCCAGCGAATTTCGAGTCAGGCTCTCAAGCCCCCGCCCTTGCGGCTCTAGCGGGCGCCGCGGTGCGCCCTGACCGCGCCTTGGAAGCGTGGATCGGCCTTCAGCCTTTCAAGCGCCCAGTGCTCTTCCAGCCACTCCGTCTTGCCCCACCACCCGCGCTGCACCAGCCGCTCGACAGCGATCGCCGCCTTGCCGGGCTCGCCGGCCAGCACCCAGGCAACCGCCGCGTGAAAGTCGAGCCAGGCGATCTCCGCGGCGCCGGTCTCGAACGTCGCCGCCAGTTCGCGGCAATAGGCGATATCGAGGTCGCCGTCGTTTTCGGCCGGCACACGGGCGCTGAACGCCTGGTAGCGATCGGTCACCTCGAAGCCCAGAGCCGTGGCGACCTTTTGGGACCGGGCGTTCGAAGCGTGGCAGTGCCAGCCAAAGGCGGTGACGCCCTGCTCGCCAGCGCGGCGAAGGCTGGCGGCAGCCGCGGCTTTCGCCAAACCGCGCCCGCGATAGGCCGGGTCGGTCCAGACGCCGAACTCGGCATAGCCATCGACGACCATATCGACCGAGCAGCGCGAAACGACCTCGCCCGCGTGGCTGATCGATACGTCCATGGGCTGGCTGCCGGCGACACGCTCGAAGCCGCCGGGCACGGCAAAGGCCCGCGCACGGCCCGCCGTCATGGCAAGCCGCACCCGGTCATGCGCGATCATGAACCGGTTGGGCAGAACCTCGCCGATGACCGGCAGCCAGGGGTCATCGGGATAGACATACTCAAAATCTTCAATCTCCCCGGCGAGGCCGCCGAGGTCGCGACGGGGATCGCCGGCGAGATACAGCCCCTCCGGCCCACGCAGAAGGGCCTGACGAGGCGACCCCGGATCATCGACCCAGATATCGCCGAGAGACGGATCGCGGAGAACGGCCCTGACGCTGCCGTGACGCAGGGAAAGGTCGTCAAAAAGCGGAGCGATGGCGGCAAAGCCATCCGGTTCGAGTTTGAACATGAGGACGTCCCGAGCCCGGCTCAAAGAGGAGCCGCAAGGAAAGGAAGCTGCGACGGCACCGTCGCGCGAGACACGCCGGCCGACCGGCGGATTGCAATGCTCTTCCGCATGCGTGCCTCCTTTCCACTCAGACTTGCAGTAACTCTACAGCAACCCCAGCAAAAGTGGGAACCGGTTTTGCGTCCGGAGTTGCGAAAAACAAATAGATAGAGCGCGTTGGCGAACCAAGGTTCGCCGGACGTGCTCTAACCCCACCCCGCTCCCATGGTCAACGAGGACGGAGCGAGGCGGCCTCGATCCATCCGAACGCCCCCGCACCGTCGCCCAGGCGCAGCGCCCCGAGCCTCCGCCTCTGACGGAGGTTCGGGGCGTCACCGCAAGCGGTTGGGTGAGCCGTTACCTCTGGCCCAGGATGTGTTTGTCCACGAACAGGGCGGCGAAGCCGTTATCGCCCGACATCTTCAGCTGTGCGATCACGTCGGTGACGCTCTTCTCTTCCTCGACCTGCTCGGTGACGAACCACTGCAGGAAAATCTCGGCCGCCACGTCGGCGTTCTTGGCCGCCAGCCCATAGAGCGCGTTGATCGACGCCGTCACCTTCTGCTCGTGCGCCAGCACCTGCTCGAACACCTCCAGCGGCTTGCCGAACGCCACCGGCGGCTGCTCGATCGCCGAAAGCTCGACCTTGCCGCCGCGATCGTACACATAGTCCCACAGCTTCATGCCGTGGCCGCGCTCCTCGTCCGACTGCTTCTTCATCCACGATGCGAAGCCCGGCAGGTTCGCGGCTTCGAAATGGGCGGCCATCGCGAGATACAGATACGAGGAATAGAACTCTTTCTGGATCTGCTCGTTGAAGCCGTTCTGAAGGGCATCACTCAACATCTTCACTTCTCCTTGTGTCGCCGCGCCGACGATGCATCACCGCTCCTAGCCCTTTTGTTTTATCGCGCTTTTTTCCTGAAGAGCGTCTCCACTTTTCCCAATACGCACTAGTGCTGAGGAGGCGCGGGGCGGATCGCGGAGAACGGCCCTGACGCTGCCGTGTCGAAGAGAAAGGTCGTCAAAAAGCGGTGCGATGGCCACAAAGCCATCCGGCTTGAGTTCGAACATGAAACGACGTCCCGAGCCCAACTCCCAGGGGAGCCGCAAGGAAAGGAAGCGGCGACGGCACCGCCGCGCGAGACACGCCGGGCGACCGGCGGGCTGCGGTGCTCTTCCGCATGCGTGCATCCTTGCCACTCAGAATCGCGGCGACCATAGCCGCGCCGCTACCACGGTCAACGACGACGGAGCGAGGCGGTCTCAGCTTCCATTGAGTACTGTTCTTAGGCGCAACGTTTTCTCGGCGTGCGGATAGGCTCGTAGATGGGAACCTGCGTGCCAGACTAACTGGCGCTCAGGATTTCGGCAGGGCCATGCCATCGACAACGGCAATTTCGTTCATGCGTAGATCCGGTTGGCATCGAAATCGAGCTTGGCCGCCTTCATTTCACGCACCAGGCTTGCTTTCCAGCCTTCGGCATCATCTAGGTCAGTGTAGATGACCCCGAACAGGTCGGACGGAACCTCGACGTCGCCCTTCCTCAGCAGACAAACGCGGCCGCGGCCGAGGCGGCCCGCAAAGAACCCAAGCTCGAACACCACGTTCTGACGCGCACGTGCAGATTTGGCGTCGGATTTGACCGACCCACCGACATCATCGGGCGTGAACAGGACCACCGCGAACCCAACCTCGGCCGATACCGCCTCGAACTTCTCGATGATCGTCCGCCCTTGGTTGGGCTGCTCTCGAAGCACGATGGCCTCAAGGCCTAGTTTCTCGATGAACCGCGCCAAATTGTGCAACACCGCTTCATCATGGCCGTGGACGATGAAGACCTTGTTAGACTCAGGGATCACCAACGCCGCTTTCGACGAATGGTTGTTGAGGACGTAGGCCCTGTAGTCCCTGACAAACGGGATGATCAACTGCCGGCTAACGGCGTGAATGTTGGTGTCAAGTTTGCTGCCCGAGTTGAAGAAGGTGTAGCCGAACTCGGCCATGAAATCCGGCTGATCGGCGAACTTATAAATAAGGAGGAGGGTCAGGCCCAAAGTCTTGTCGGGGTCGTCCGGCCATTCAACCTTATCAGCCCCGACCATTCCATTCCCGCGCCCCTGGCTGGCGAGAAACGCCTCAATGTCGAGGTCCTGTGTTAAGCGGGTGTTTGCCTGGGTGAGGTCCGGATGTTTTAGCAGGCGTGCGAGGACCTTAATCGGACGCTCGAATGACGAATAGCTCGAATTTTGCAGGTCGAGTACGGCGTTGTTGATCTGCGTAAAGAGGTCAGCTGTTGCCATGGTCTTCTCCGCTCCGCAGCCGGGCCTCAGCTGCCCGGTCAAGCATCCCCTGCCGGTACTGCTCCTTCATTCCAGCGATCAACGATTCGATGATGGCGTTGGATGTGTAGCGCCCCGCTCTGGTATCGATGATCTGCTCGATCTCTGCTATGGCCGCCTCAATGCTCGATGGATCATGAGGATCGAACTGAACTATGCCCAGTTGCCCATCGAGTTCCTTGAGAGCTTTCTGGGCGTCGTCGAGTTGCTTCGCCAGATCCTTGACCCCGGTCTTCTTCATCGGCATTTCCCCTCCAAATTGCACAATAATAAAGGACGCTATTGTCATGGACAATTCCACTAGTACCGGCAAAGTCTGCTTTCAGTGGATAATTCCAATTGCCTAGATGACCGATTTGAGGCACCGCGACCAATTATCCAAGTTACTCAATCCCGCACCGATGAGTTCGGATAGTCTCTGGCGGGCGACCATGAGCCCGGTACACGGGCGGGCGGTTGCAGCAGAGGGGGCATTTGTCCCACTGCGCTTGGAGGACCGATGGTGCGAGTTGCCGATCTCCAGTGATAGAAGGATGACTTAAGTGCGACCTGACGAATACTGGAAAAATTTCAACCTTGGCACTGAGCTCGACATTGCTGGGCGTTTCCTTTTCAACGGGCTGCAGGCTTTTCACGAGATGGAGAGTTTCGCTGCCGAGGAGGATGCCTTCGAGTTCTTGTACTCAGTGGCAGTCGGCGTCGAACGCCTATTGAAGATTGCTGTCATTTTGACTGAGCATGATAGCGCGGTCGACCAAGACGCCTTCGAAAAGAGCCTGATTACACACACACACCAAGAGTTGGTCCTGCGCTTGAGGGCTAAGCACGATCTCAAGCTGCAGGCACGGGAAAATGAGTTTATTGCTCTCCTGGGACGGTTCTATTCGTCGCAACGCTACGGCCGCTATAGCCTCAATTCTGTGCTCGCGCCTGCTCAGGAGCGCAATGAACTCGTTGCATTCCTTGAGAAACACCTCAGCATTAAGATCGATGTGAGTGGCTGGCTGACAATCACGCCGAACGAGCGCAAGCATCGCAAGTTCATCGGCAAGATTATGTCGAAAATCGTGAACCCAGTCCACCAGATCATAGAGAACGAAGCGAGGCGACTCAATATTTACACGTATGAGATCGACTACCGTTCAAAGGCGTCGAAGATTTTCTTGAGAAAGAAGTTCGATTTCGAGGACGAAGACATATTGCAGGTCGAACTACTCGCCTATTTTCTTTCGGATGAAGCCTGCGGCCCTAACGCTCGGATAATCCGCGATTTCATAAAGCCCCTACCATTCGACCCTGCTCTCGAGGGCGAATATCTGGCAGCTCTTCGGTCAGACAGGAGAAAGATCACCATACTCGATGAGCTCGAGTCGCATTACGAGGACATCTCAAATTTCAAAGAACGCCGCGAGCTGCTGGACGTCTCGACGCACGAGAACCTCGACTATGGTGACGAAGACATAGAGGACATGGACATTGACGACGGTGGGGATGAAGACGACAGGTAGCCCGTTTGCAGGAACTATCAGAGTGCCCCGAACGCGGACTATCGATTTTTGACCTTACCTAAGATGCCGGTGTCGCCGTGGCGACTCGGCAGCTTTCAGAGACAGATTGCCGGGCAGTGAGCGACTAAGGGGGAGGCGCAACGTCGACGGGCAGATCGCCGCAACATTGAAGGACAAGCCCGCAAAAGCACTGTTGATGGGCGTTAATAGTCCAACTTCAGAAAAGCCTCGGAGCCTAAGATGATCAGCGTCCATGCATATTTATCGCGACTCGATGAGCGACCGGCTCGATCATTTGCGCACGGCCCCAATTTGCTGATCCAGCAATTCCGTCGGTGAAAGACCATCAATTTCAGCCTGACGAACTATCCCTTGCAACTTTTCGAAATGTGTCAGGAAGAACCGGTACTGGCTTTTTGCAACTGCCATCATTTTGTCATGAGGGAGAGCACGAATTTGAGCCCGGTGATCAGCGAAGGCCTGAACCCGTTCCTGATCGGTATCGAGTTCTTCGATCTCCAAATCTTCGTACCCGAGTTCTTCAACCCAGTAGTCGAAGGCTCGCATTTTTAGAGAGAGATCGCCGGTGATGCGGTGGTATAGAAGAGTTGCAAGTCCGATGATCGACATAGCCTGCTGAGGGTGGTGGGGCGCCAGAAGCGCGTCCGGATCGCGATCAGCGTGCTTCAGGAAGTTTGCGACACCGGACATGGCCTTCCAGCCCTCCTTTTTGATTATTCCGTCGAGCTGTGCGGCAAAGCCGTCCTGGTTGCGATGAGGGTAAAGATCAAAAAGAACTTTCAAGCTTGCAAAAGCGAGCGTGTGCACTGAGAGGCTGTCGGCATCATCGAAGTAGAGGTCGATGGCTGTTTCCAGTTGACGGCGGGCGGCTTCGGTTTTGTCAATCGTCATCGCTTCTTGGACCCGGGTCGAGAGATTTGCTGCAAGTGAGTTAGACACTTTCCATTTCGCCGTCGACATTTCAGCTAGCTTCCAGACCAATGACAGCTTCGCGACATCGAAAATACGGTCTGAACGTCGGGAATGAGGGCGCAAAGCCACCTTGTTCTTGCCAATCTGCGCCCCCTCCAGGCGGAAACGGTGTGCCGCTCGTCCCGCCAACCGCTCGATAGCGCGGCACGAGCCACTTTGAGCCATCTGCGATCGATTAGGCTGGATCAGATCTCCGCCCGATCTGCGAACCTACACGCACCAACCAACACACTTATCGCCTTCCGCACAATCAAAGCCCTCCCCTCCCCCCAACCCTTGAGCCAAACTCAACCGAACGCACAAACCATCGATTTTTCGGTCGCCTGAAACGCCGCATTGTTCGGCCCCATGAACACATCCCCGACGACACGCCGCCGCCTCATCATCGACTGCGATCCCGGCCACGACGATTTCGCGGCCATCGCGCTGGCGGTGATGTCGGGCGCGTTCGATATCGAGGCGATCACCGCCGTTTGCGGCAATGCGCCGCTCGCGCGCACCTCGGCCAACGCGCTCGCCATTGCCGATGCGCTCGGTACCGCCATTCCCGTTCATGCCGGCGCCGTGGCGCCGCTCATCCATCGCTATGAGTTCCCCGCCGCCTTCCACGGCGTCACCGGGCTCGATTCCACCGGCGCCACGCTGCCGCCGCCGCGCCGCGCGCTGGCGCCCGGCCACGCGGCGCTGGAAATCCTCGCCCGCGTCAACGCCGCGCCCGGCGAGATCACGCTGGTCGTGCTCGGCCCGATGACCAACGTCGCCCTGGCGCTGGCGCTCGACCCCGAGATGGCCGGCAAGGTGAAGGAGCTGGTGTTCATGGGGGGCGGCCTCATCGGCGGCAACGTCACCCCGCGCGCCGAGTTCAACCTCTGGGCCGATCCGGAGGCCGCCGCCATCGTGCTCGCCTCCGGCATCAAGGCCACCATGTTCGGGCTCGACGTCACCAACCGCGCATGGCTCGACAGGGACGACCTCGCCCGCATTCGCGCCGCCGTGCCCGGCGCCAACCCGGTGGCCGACATCATCCAGTTCTACACCGACCGCTCCGGCGACGTGGCGGCCGGCCGCGTGCCCGGCCCGGCCCTGCACGACACCTGCCCGCTGGCCTTCCTGATCGACCCCGCGCTGTTCACCATCGAAAGCCTGCCGGTGACGGTGGCCACCACCGCCGGCCCGCACTATGGCGCCACCGACGCCGACCGCCGCCCCTGGGCGCCCGAGGGCGGCCCGCGCATCGGCGTGGCGCTCGATCTCGACCGCCCCGCCATCGCCAAGCGCGTCACCGATGCGCTGGTGGAGGCTGCCCGCCGCATTGCCGACAGACAATAAAAAACAAGCAAAACCAAGAAACTGGACCGCTCGTTCCGCTATAAGAAAAAGACGTTGGATCGCTGGTACCGCTACAAAAAACAGAAGCGTTGGACCGCTAGTACCGCAGAAAAAGAACCTTCCGAGGAGATGAACATGACGCGGCTGCCGTTGTTGACCACTGCTCTGGCGATCGGGCTTACCGCCACCGCCCACGCCGAAACCACGCTGACCGTCCTGATGATCGAGGGCCTCGACAAGGGCTCGATGGAGGCCGTCGCCGCCGCCTACATGGCCAAGCATGCCGACGTGAAGGTGGAAATCCAGAGCCTGCCGTGGAACCAGTTCTTCCAGGTGTCGGAGATGCGGCTGAAGTCGGCCGACGCCGCCGTCGACCTGATCTACACCGACGCGCCGGTCGTCGCCTCCTACGCCGCCAACGGCTACATCCTGCCCTTCGACGCCACTGTCGCCGACGAGGCTAGGGACAAGCTGGTCGGCCCCTCGGTCGCCACCGGCACCTATGACGGCAAGCTCTATTCGCTGCCGATGAACTCGTCGGCGCAGGTGCTCTACTACAACGTCGACCTCCTGAAGGCCGCCGGCATCACCCCGCCGAACGGCCTCACCCGCGACAGCGCCACCAAGCCCGACGCCATCGTCAAGCTCGCCACCGACGACCGCTGGACGTTCGAGCAGGTGGCCGAGGCGGCCAAGGCCGTCTCCGGCAGCGAGGGCGGCAAGGCCAAGCCCTGGGGCTTCGCCTTCGAGCAGTTCGGCGAGCTCTACCAGTTGCAGCCGCTGGGCGGCTCGCTCGGCGGCGAGCTGATCTCGGCCGACGCCAAGACGGCCGACGGCTACCTCAACGGCGACGCCTGGACCAAGGCCGCCACCTGGTGGTCCGATCTCTTCAACAAGGACAACGTCAGCCCCCGCTCGCTCGGCTTCGGCGAGGCGGCGCAGATGTTCACCAACGGCCAGCTCGCCATGTTCGTCGGCGGCACCTGGAACGTGCCGGCCGTCGCCGGTTCGTCGATCAACTTCGGCATCGCCCCGCACCCGAAGTTTGCCGACGGCAAGGCGTCGACGCCCACCGGCAGCTGGTACCTGTCGGTCACCAAGGCCAGCCCCGACGCGGCCGCCGCCGCCGACTTCGCCAAGTTCGCCGCGCTGAGCGACGAGGGCACCGACGTCTGGTTCAAGACGCTCAACCAGCTGCCGGTCACCAACCGCCTGCTCGACGAGATCAACGCCGACCCGGCCTTCGACGCCTTCCCCGCCTCGGTCATGCGCCTGTCGGCCTGGGAATCGCGCAACACCGCCGCCGCCCGCCCGGTCACCGTCGCCTTCAGCCAGTTGCAGGATGCCTTCCGCACCGCCTTCACCGACATTGCCAACGGCGTGCCGGTGGACGAAGCTCTGGGCACCGCCGTCGACGCCTACGATCAGGCCGCCGCGCGCCTGAACCGCAAGTAAGCTCGCGACCAAATGGCCGCGCCTTTGGGCGCGGTCGCTTCAAGGTAAAAGAGCCTGCCTCAAACTCGCTGGGGCGAGGCAGATAGCAAGACGTTCGAGAACCGGAGCGGAGCGAACTTGAGGGTTCGTGAGCACCGGAAGCGCAGAACTCGAAGCTAGGTGCCCGCCCCAGTAGAGTTTGGGGTAGGCTCGGAGACGAAGCCGTGAATCGCTCGCCCATCACCCTCCTGGTCCTGACGCTCGCGCCGGCCTTGCTGGGGCTGGCGATCTTCCGCGCCTACCCCATCGGCCTCGCCTTCTACGAGAGCCTCTACACCACCGTCGCCGGCGAGCGCACCTTCGTCGGCCTCGGCAACTACGCCGACCTCATCACCGACGCCGGCTTCTGGAAGTCGCTGCGCGTCACGCTCTGGTTCAACCTGATCATCAACCCGTTGCAGGTGGCGCTCGCCCTGGCGCTGGCCTTGATGTTCGTCCAGAAGCTGCCGGGCATGGCGGTGTTCCGCCTGTTGTTCCTCATCCCCATCGGCATTTCGCTGCCGGTCGCCGTCATCATCTGGCGCATCGTGCTGTTGCCGGAAGGCTTCCTCAACGGCGCGCTGGGCATCGTCGGCCTCGGCCCCTACCGCTTCCTGACCAGCCCCGATTTCGCGCTCTATTCCATCATCGGCATCGCCACCTGGAAGGGCATCAGCTACTGGATGATCTTCCTGGTCGGCGGCTTGCAGAACATCCCGCAGGAGATCAACGAGGCGGCGCGGCTCGAGGGCGCCTCGGCCTGGCAGCGCCTCTGGCTCGTCACCCTGCCGCTGCTGCGCCCCACGCTGCTGTTCGTGCTGGTGGCCGACATCACCATCAACTTCCTGCTGTTCGCACCGGTGTTCATGCTGACAGGCGGCGGCCCGCGCGGCTCCACCAACGTGTTGATGTACGAGGCCTACAAGTCCGGCTTCGTGTTCGGCGACATGGGCCGCGCCATGGCCATCGTCGTCTGTCTGGTGGCAATGCTGCTGGTCATCGTCGCCATCCAGTTCCGCCTGTTGTCGTCGGCGCCATCGAAGGAGGCCTGCTGATGTCGCCCGCCGTCCGCAAGGCCCTGATCTATCTCGCCATCGCCGTCACGGCCTTCATCTTCGTGGCTCCGCTCTGGTGGGCCATCCTGTCGTCCTTCCGGCCCAACGACGCCATCTTCCGCGATCTCTTCCCCTTCACCCCGCGCGCGCTGTTGCCCGAGCCCTTCACGCTCGACGCCTACGTGGCGATCTTTCAGCGCGGCTTCGGCTCGATCATCGCCAACACGCTCTTGGTCGCCGGGTTGACCACGGTGCTCGGCCTGATCGTCAACGCGCTGGCCGGCTATGCCTTCGCCCTGTTCGAGTTCCCCGGCAAATCCGCCGTGCTCGGCGTGGTGGTGGTCAGCTTCATGCTGCCCTTCGAGGCCATCGCCATGCCGCTCTACTCGGTGGTCAGCCAGCTCGGCTGGATCGACCACGTGGCCGCGCTGGTGGTGCCCTCGGTCGCCAACGGCCTCGCCGTCTTCCTGTTCTACCAGTTCTTCCAGCAGGTGCCGAAGGACTACTACGAGGCGGCGCGCCTGGAAGGCGCCGGCTGGCTGCGCATCCTCTGGTCGGTCTACGTGCCGCTGTCGCTGCCCACCTGCATTTCGGCCGGGCTGATGCTGTTCATCTTCCAGTGGGAAGCCTTCCTGTGGCCGCTCTTGGCCATGCCAGCCCAGCAGTTCAAGGTGATCCAGGTCGGCATGGCCGCCTTCCAGGACCAGTACACCACGGCGTGGAACCAGCTGTTCGGGGCGGCCGTCATCACGGCGCTGATCCCCATGCTGCTGCTCATTCCGCTGCAACGCTATTACGTCCAGGGCCTCGCCGGCTCCGGCATCAAGGGATGACGCCATGAGCGGTCTCAATCTTAGGGCCCTTCGCAAGGCCTTCGGCCCCACCGAGATCATCTCCGGCGTCGACCTTGAGATCGCCGATGGCGAGCTCGTGGTCTTCGTCGGCCCGTCCGGCTGCGGCAAGTCGACGCTGCTGCGCCTCATCGCCGGCCTCGAAAGCGTCAGCGCCGGCGAGATCCTGATCGGCGGCCGCGACGTCACCCGCGTCGATCCGGCCAAGCGCGGCGTCGCCATGGTGTTCCAGTCCTACGCGCTGTTCCCGCACATGACGGTGCGCGAGAACATGGGCTTCGGCATGCGCGTCAACCGCGTGCCCAAGGTGGAGGCCGCCGAGCGGCTCGAAAGGGCCGCCGCCCTCCTCCAGCTCACCGAACTGCTCGACCGCAAGCCGGCCCAGCTCTCCGGCGGCCAGCGCCAGCGCGTCGCCATCGGCCGCGCCATCGTCCGCGACCCCAAGGTATTCCTGTTCGACGAGCCGCTCTCCAACCTCGACGCCGAGCTGCGCGTGCAGATGCGCGCCGAGCTGTCCGCCCTGCACGCCCGCCTCGGCGCCACCATGATCTACGTGACGCACGACCAGGTGGAGGCCATGACGCTGGCCGACCGCATCGTCGTGCTGCGCGCCGGCCGCGTCGAGCAGGTGGGCGCCCCGCTTCAGCTCTACGACGACCCCGACAACCTGTTCGTCGCCGGCTTCCTCGGCTCCCCGCGCATGAATTTCCTCCCCGCCGAGGTCCAGCCAAACGGCCACCTCCGCCCGGTGGGAACCGAAGTCGACCTCCCCTCCCCCATCCCCGGCCTCCACCCCGGCGGCCGCGTGGTGATCGGCTGCCGCCCCGAAAACGTCGAACTCGGCGAGGGACCGCTGGAAGCCACGGTGAAAACGGTGGAACAACTCGGCAACTCCACCTTCGTCCACCTCACCTCAGCCGGCACCACCATCGCCGCCGAACTCCACGACCGCTGGGCCACAAAAGGCGATGCTACCCTCCGCCTGACGCTGCCAACCGCGAAGACGCAACTCTTCGACGCAGAAACGAGCTTGAGGATCAGGGGGTGAGGACGAGGGCGAGGGCGGCGGAAGCCTGAAGCGCACCCCATCCCATTGTCATATATCAATCTCCTGTCATCCCCGCGAAGGCGGGGACCTCAGGACGAGATATCGCTGCGGCCCCTATCACGCTCCCCGAACCAACGGCGCCCGATATCAACCTCCCGCCCCTTCCGGCCCGAGATCCTCGCCTGCGCAGAGGAGGACAGCTTGATGTTGATGGGGACAAAGCGGCAAGCGATGCGCTACCCGATTGTTTCATATATATAATTCTCCTGTCATCCTCGCGAAGGCGAGGACCTCAGGACGAGATGGCACTGCGGCCCATATCACACTCCCCGAACCAACGGCGCCCGATATCACCCCCGCGCCCCTTCCTGCCCGAGGTCCTCGCCTGCGCAAGGATGACAATTTATATAGAGGGAACAGTGGGATAAGCCGCTCACGAGCTCATCCACCGCATTGCCCTCCCCGATGAGGGGGGGCACCCGCTCCCTCACCCAGGCGAGACGCCTATCCCTTTGTTTCATATCAATTTCCTGTCATCCTCGCGAAGGCGGGGACCTCAGGACGAGATATCGCCGCAGCCCATATCAAACTCCATGAAACATGGGTGCCCGATATCAACCCCGCACCCTCTCCTGCCCGAGGTCCTCTGCCTTCGCAGAGGAGGACAGCTTGATGTTGATGGGAAGACAAAGCGGCAAGCGATGCGCTACCCGATTGTTTCATATATATAATTCTCCTGTCATCCTCGCGAAGGCGAGGACCTCAGGACGAGAAATCGCCACGGCCCATATCACACTCCCTGAAACAGGGCGCCCGATATCACCCCCCGCGCCCGTTCCTGCCCGAGGTCCACCTTGAATTCGCGCGCGAATTCAAGAGGCCTGCGCAAGGATGACAATTTATATATACGTTTCAATTGGATAAGCCGATCGCGACCCCATCCACCGCATCGCTCTCCCCTCCATCCCCCTCCCCCACGTTGCGCCCCACCGCATCCCTCTGTATCTTCCCCGTCCAACCGAGGGCGACCTCCCCCGTCAGCCGGCAGCAGGAGGTTGCATGCGTTCTTTGCCCGACCGTATTCGTCATGTCGTCAGCTTCGAGATCATCGGGCTGGCGCTGGTCACGCCGCTGGGGGCGCTGGCCTTCAGCCAGCCGATGCTGGACATCGGCGTGCTCAGCGCCATCATCGCCGTGGTGGCGACGCTGTGGAACCTCGTCTACAACTACCTGTTCGATCTCGGCCTCAGGGCCGCGCGCGGCAACACCGCCAAGGGCACGGCGATGCGGGTGTTCCACGCCATCCTGTTCGAGGCGGGGCTTCTGGCCGTGCTGATGCCCTTCATCGCCTTCTACCTCGGCATAACGCTGTGGCAGGCGCTGATGATGGATATCTCCTTCGCGGCCTTCTACATGGCCTACGCCTTCGTGTTCAATTGGGCGTATGATCGGCTTTTCCCGCTGGCCGAGTGGCAGACCCAGGCCTGACCCACGTCACGAGGACATGACCCATGCTGAGCGCACTTCACCGCACCTTCGGCGAACCGGCCGAGGTTCTGACGCCCGCCGACGCCCCCCTGCCCGAGCCCAAGGCCGGCGAGGTGCGGATCAGGACGATCCTCTCGCCCATCCATAACCACGATCTCTGGACGGTGCGCGGCCAGTATGGCTACAAGCCGGCGCTGCCGGCCATCGGCGGCAGCGAGGCGGTGGGCATCGTCGACGCGCTCGGCCCCGGCGTCACCGGCGTCGCCACCGGCACGCGCGTGGCGGCGGCCGGCGTTCACGAGACCTGGGCCGAATATTTCCTCGCCCCGGCGAAATCGCTGGTGCCGCTGCCCGAGGCCATTGCCGACGAGGCCGCCGCCCAGCTGATCGCCATGCCCTTCAGCGCCATCACCCTCCTCGATTTCCTCGGCGTCGACAAAGGCGACTGGGTGATCCAGAACACCGCCAACGGCGCCGTCGGCAAGACGCTGGCCATGCTGGCCGCCGCGCGCGGCATTCACGTCGTCAACCTCGTCCGCCGCGACGAGGGCGTCGGCGAGCTCACAAGCCTCGGCATCGCCAACGCCGTCTCCACCGCCTCGCCCGGCTGGAAGGAGCGCGTCACCGAGATCACCGGCGGCGCGCCGATCCGCGCGGCGGTCGATTCCATCGGCGGCGACGCCAGCGGCGACCTGATGCACCTCCTCGGCGACAACGGCCTGCTCGTCTCCTTCGGCAGCATGGCCGGCGAGCCGATGCGCATCCCCTCCGGCGCCACCATCTTCAAGCAGGCCGTGGTCAAGGGCTTCTGGGGCGCCAAGGTCAGCGCCGACATGGCGCCGGAAAAGCGGGCGGCGCTGATCGGCGAGCTGATGCGGCTGGTGGCCTCGGGCGAGCTGAAGCTGCCGGTGGAGGCCGTCTTCGGGCTCGACCGGATCAAGGACGCCGTGCTCGCCTCGCAAGCCCCGGGCAAGATCGGCAAGGTTCTGTTGCGGCCCTGAGCGCCGCTCGCTCCGACGACGCCGGACAGGCGCAAGGCGCCCGTTCCACCCGAGGCACCATCCGGCCGCCCCGCTCGGCGCCGGCCGGATGATGGCTCGACCCCATGGCGCTCCGCCCGGCGCGGGCGGCGATGATCGCAGGGAGGCCTCGATGATCCGACGCGTGCTTCTTGCCGGTGGCACCGGGCTGGTCGGCAGCCTGGTGCGGAGCCGCCTCGCCGCGCGCCTCGACGCCAGCGTCACCAGCCTGGTCCGCCCCGGCTCGCCGGCCGGCGGCCACGAGGTGGATTTCGAGCGGCTGACCGTGGCGCCCGCCGCCCTGCTCGGCCCGCTGGCGCCCGAGGGCATCGACGTCGGCATCTCCTGCCTCGGCACCACCATCCGCGCCGCCGGCTCGGAAGAGGCCATGTTCCGCGTCGACCACGACTACGTGCAGGCGGTGGCCCAGGGGGCGCGGGCGCTCGGCGCGCGCCAGTTCATCCTGGTCACCTCGGTCGGCGCCGGCGGCCCCGGCTTCTACCTGCGCACCAAGGGCGCCATCGAGCAGACGGTCACCCACCTCGGCTTTGCCCGGGTGGACCTCGTCCGCCCCGGCATGCTGATCGGCCAGCGCCGCGAGCGGCGGCCGATGGAGGCGTTCGGCCAGCGCATGTTCGAGGCCCTGGCGCCGGTGATGATCGGCCCGCTCAGCCGCTACGCCGGCATCCACGCCGAAACGGTGGCCGACGCCATCGTCGCCCTCATCGGCCGCGAGGAGGCGGGCCGCTTCGTGCACGAGAACGACGAGCTGACGGCGCTGGCGAGATAACCGGCCAACCGCCCACGCGTTGCGCCGTTCCAGCACAACAACCGTGATTCGAGACCACTGCCCGGCGGAAGCGGCTCCCGAGGCCCCGCCCGCCGCTTGCAAAATGAGCCGACGCAAATTTACTTGGTGCGACTGCGACCATCCGTAAAAGTTGTAGTCAGTTTTCCTTTCTCGCATACGCATAATTCGCGAGATAAACTTGGATCGAAAATTTTCGATTTATTTTTCAGCCGGATACGCCACAATTCACCGCACATCATCGATAAATATTAACATCAATAACATCACCGAATAGGCCACGAATACTTGCCGGTGTGCCTTTACAAGTCCTTCCCTTAAGGTCCTGTTAACCATGCGGGCAGCAAATTCGGCGCCGAACAGTTAGCTTTCCGCTTCGACACACGCACTGGTGTGAAGCGCCCCTTTGTCGACCGCACCTAGAGCAGTTCCAGCAAAAGTGGAAACCGGTTTTGCGTCCGGAACTGCGTCTTAACAAAGGGCGCCCCCGACCCTGCCGACCGCCCATCCGGAGCGGCCGACGGCCGGGAACCGAATGCAATCTGAACCATCCCAATGGGACTGCGCAGCGCGGGGAGCCATTCCGCGAACGCTCGTCCATGCCTTTTCGAAGTCGATCTTTCGTCGGAACCTAAGAAGGACGAAGATGAAATGCTGAGCAACATGTCGATCGCCTATAAATTGCTGGCGGCGTTCGCGGCGATGATCCTGATTTCCGTCGCGCTGAACGTCTACATATTCACCAACAAGCAGGCGCTCGAACAGGCCGACGGCTGGACGGACCACACCTACAAGGTGCTGCAGCAGGCCGACGCCATGCAGGCGGCCATGGTGGACCAGGAGACCGGCTTTCGCGGCTTCCTCATCACCGGCAAGGACGACAATCTCGGCCCCTACACGTCTGGCCACGCCAACTTTCAGACGGCTTTCGAGCAGCTCAGGACGCTGACGGCCGACAACCCGACCCAGCAGGGCCGGCTCGACCAGATCGCCGCCGCCGCCGACGCCTGGCGCACCAATGTCGCCGAGAAGGGCATCGGCATGATGGGCTCCGAAGCCACCCGCGAGGCGGCCCGCGACCTCGAGCGCAACGGCGCCGGCAAGACGTCGATGGACGGCATCCGCGCCGTCGTCAAGGAGCTGAAGGGCGCCGAGGAAGGCCTGCTGGGCGACCGCGCCAAGGCGCGCGACAACGCCTTCTCCTCCATCACCTGGTCGATTATCGCCGGCGGCGTGCTGATGGTGGCCTTCGCCGCCCTCGGCGTCCTCGTCCTCAACGGCACCATCTCCACGCCGATCAAGACCATCACCATGCGCATGAAGGCGATCGCCGCCGGCGAGCTCGCCACCGAGGTTCCCTACCTCAAGCGCAAGGACGAGGTGGGCATGATCGCCGACGCGCTGTCGAGCTTCCGCGACAGCCTGGCCGAAACCGAGCGGCTGCGCCAGCAGGCCATCGACAGCGAGGCGAAGAACCGCGAGGCCCTGAACCGAACCCGGCACGAGATCGCCGACGCCTTCGAAGCCAAGATGGGCACGCTGGCGGAAGCCTTCGCCAAGTCGTCGGCCGAGGTGGCGGACGCCGCCAAGAACCTGTCGGCCACGGCCGAGGAGACCGCACGCCAGGCGCAGGCGGTGGCCGGCGCCGCCGAGGAGGCGGCCGGCAACGTGCAGACCGTCGCCGCCGGCACCGAGGAACTGTCCGCCTCCATCCAGGAGATCTCCAAGCAGGTCAGCCAGTCGTCCTCCATCGCCAAGGACGCGGCGGCCGAGGCGGAAACCAGCGCCCACAACGTGCAAACGCTGTCGCAGGCCGCCCAGCAGATCGGCGAGGTGGTGACGCTGATCTCCAACATCGCCGCGCAGACCAACCTGCTGGCGCTCAACGCCACCATCGAGGCGGCGCGGGCCGGCGACGCCGGCAAGGGCTTCGCGGTGGTCGCCGCCGAGGTCAAGCAGCTTGCCGACCAGACCGCCAAGGCCACCGACCAGATCGGCCGCAAGATCACCGAGATCCAGGGCGCCACCGGCAACACGGTGGAGGCAATCTCCCGCATCGTGCGCACGGTGACCAACATCCAGAGTTCGTCGGCAACCATTGCCAGCGCCGTCGAGGAACAGGGCGCGGCGACCAGCGAGATCGCCCGCAATACCCAGCTCGCCGCCACCGGCACCACCGACGTGACCAACAACATCTCGGGCGTCAGCACCGCCGCCGAAATGACCGGCGCCGCCTCGACGCAGCTGATGACGCTGTCGGCCACGCTGAACGGCCAGTCGTCGACCCTTCAGAAGGAAGTCTGCAACTTCGTCACCACCCTGCGCGCCGGCTGATCGCGCGGGACCTGTAACGGACCGCCTCGCCGCTCACTCGCTGGCGAGGCGCGTCCAGCCCATCTCCTTGCAGATGACGCCGGCCAGCACGCAGCCCTCGGTGGTCATCTGCTTCTCGCCCACCTTCAGCGTCATGCGATAGGTCAGGTCGCGCTGGCGGTCGAAGGCGGTGCCCGACCAGCTGCCGCCGTCGTCGGGCTTGACCGACATCACCAGCACGTCGCCGGCCTTCTCGCCCTTGGTGCCCTCGCGCACCCAGGTGTTGGTGGCGCAGATGTTGTCGCCGCAGCGCTCCACCTTCACCTTGGCCTTGCCGTCGCCGCGCGCCCACAGGCCGAACAGCGTGGCGTCGGAAGCGGCCAGCGCGGGCGCCGCCGTGAGGGATGCGAGCATGGCGATCAGGACGCGTGACGTCATGGGTCTTCTCCTCTCCTGTCGTTGGCCGGCGCCCCGGCGCCGGATGGTCTCAGGAGAGAAATACGCAAACGACGGGCAAACGGTTCAGTCCGCCGCCGTTTCCTCCAAATTTTGACCGGAACGACGACGGCAAAGGCGGGGCGTGGCCCGACGCCCGGCCCGGCTTTACGCCGCCGTAACCCCGCCCGGGCTAATGATGGGCGACACGGAGGGGCCGCCATGCAGACGGGATGTCAGGGGTGCCGGCGCGACAGCGGGTTCCCGCTCGCCTTTTCCATGGCCTTCCAGCCCATCGTCGACACCCGTGCCGGCACGATCTTCGGCCACGAGGCGCTGGTGCGCGGCACGGCCGGCGAAGGCGCCGGCAGCATCCTCTCGAAGGTGGATGCCGACAACCGCTACTGGTTCGACCAGCAATGCCGCGTCAAGGCCATCGAGCTGGCCTCGCGCCTGTTCCCGGCCGGCGGCGACACCAAGCTCTCCATCAACTTCCTGCCCAACGCCGTCTACGAGCCGCGCGCCTGCATACGACAGACGCTGGAAACCGCCGGCCGGGTCGGCTTCCCGCCCGAGAACATCATCTTCGAGTTCACCGAGAACGAGCCGCTCGACACCGCCCACCTCCTCCGCATCCTCACCACCTACCGCGAGATCGGCTTCAAGACCGCCATCGACGACTTCGGCGCCGGCTACGCCGGCCTCAGCCTGCTGGCGAAGTTCCAGCCCGACATCGTCAAACTCGACATGGACCTCATCCGCAACATCGACACCGACCCCGCCCGCCACGCCATCGTCGCCCACACCCTCGCCATGCTCGCCGACCTCGGCATCACCGCTCTCTGCGAAGGCGTGGAAACGGAAGCCGAGTTCGACACGCTGAGGGGAATGGGCGCGCACCTGTTCCAGGGGTACTACTTCGGCAAGCCGGTGTTCGAGGGGGTGGGTGCCTGGGGGTAAATCACCCGACAATGCTCAAGAACACCGCCAAGGCCCTGTTGACGCGGAGCATGAGGGCGTCGTCCGCTTGGCCGACGACCGCGCCGACCTTGGCAACGGGAGCGGCGACAATCTTGTCTATGGTGATTTGCGATGCCTGGCGCAGCCCGTTCGAGGACGAGGGCTGCACGTCGATGCGGAACTGATCGGCGTCGGTGCGAAGAGTTGTCGTGAGGGGGCACACGACAACCGACGGCAGCTCGGCAAAAAGGTCGCTCTGTACGACCAAGGCAGGGCGTGGCTTGCCATAATCGCCCTGCACGGCAATCAGAACGAACTGGCCGCGCTGCATCACGGCTCCGGCCATTCGTAAGCGTCCTCAATGAAGCGCATCACGTCATCGCCCGCCGGATCGCTCGCAGCAACGGCGCGCGCCTGCCGCCTGCAAATCTCGGCAAAGGCTGGCGAGCGCGTATCCGGCACCCAGATTTGAACAGGGCGCAGCCCGGCAGCCCGCATCCGCTGGCGATAGTTCGCCATGCGCTTCGGCGGCGGCACTGGTTCGTTCGTGGCTCTCGGCATGATCTCCACCTCTTCCGTAACATGTTACGGCACCCCAGGGAGAATGTCACGAGAAACCGGCCCGACAACCGCGATACGTGAGCACCGGAGGCGCCAAAGCCGAGTAGACGAATACCAGCGATGCCTACCCCGGTAGAGTCTCAAGACTGGCTGACGGCCCGCTGCCCCGGCCCAGTCCGACCTGACCCCATCCGCAACATCGACACCAACCCCGCCGCCACGCCATCGTCGCCCACACCCTCGCCATGCTCGCCGACCTCGGCATCACCGCCCTCTGCGAGGGCGTGGAGACGGAAGCCGAGTTCGACACGCTGAGGGGAATGGGGGCGTATCTGTTTCAGGGGTATTGCTTTGGCAAGCCGGCGTTCGAGGGGGTGGGAGGGGGATGGAGGTGAGGTGTCCTCTTAAGCTTCTTGGCTGATGAATTTGCTGACGGTTTCCCATGGCCTTCTGCCCATATTTCGGTATCCGAGATGGGGCCGTTCGGTGTTGTAGTGGACGAGCCAGGCGTCGAGGTCATC
>Ga0206117_100350_pt1 | contig 56207 bp, 56 predicted proteins | sample 3A5Ametagenome_FD_177997 | JGI IMG/M metagenome (GOLD analysis project Ga0206117, IMG submission 177997) | Enriched microbial communities from leaf-cutter ant dump, University of Wisconsin, Madison, United States - 3A5A | ecosystem: Environmental > Terrestrial > Nest > Insects nest > Nest dump... | reverse complement strand
CGGGCCTTCGCGATTGACCAGGAAGGCGTGTTCCTCGTCGCTTTCCGCCTTGTCGACCGCGGTATAGGCGGCGGCATTGACCACCACGTCGGGTTTCAGCGCGCCGACCACGGCGGTGGCGGTTTCGGGCCGGGCCAGGTCGATGATCTCGCGTCCGGCGAAGGTCAGCTCGACCTCGGCATCCCAGCTGGCGCGCGACAGTTCGCGCGCCAGCTGGCCGGATTCGCCGACGACCAGGATGCTGGTCATGCCTTGGGCGCCGTCTCGCCGGCGGCCAGGCCCAGGCGCTGGCCGGCGTAGTTGCCGCGGCGGATCGGTTCCCACCATTCCTGGTTGTCCAGGTACCATTGCACCGTCTGGCGCAGGCCGCTTTCGACGGTATGACGCGGGGTCCAGCCCAGCTCGCGCTTGATCTTGGAGGCGTCGATCGCATAACGCCGGTCGTGGCCGGGGCGGTCGGCGACGAATTCGATCAGGTTGCGGTGCGGGCGATGGGTGCTCAACGGCACCAGTTCGTCCAGCAGGTCGCAGATGGCGTGCACGATCTCGAGATTCGTGCGCTCGTTGTTGCCGCCGATATTGTAGCTTTCGCCGACCCGGCCGCGCTGGACCACCTGGAACAGCGCCTCGACGTGATCCTCGACATGCAGCCAGTCGCGGATGTTGTCGCCGCGGCCATAGATCGGCAGGCGCTTGCCTTCCAGCGCATTCAGGATGATCAGCGGGATCAGCTTCTCGGGGAAGTGGTAGGGGCCGTAGTTGTTCGAGCAGTTGGTCATGACGACCGGCAGGCCGTAGGTGTGGTGCCAGGCCGAGACCAGGTGGTCGGACGCCGCCTTGGATGCCGAATAGGGCGAGCGCGGGTCGTAGGACGTGTCCTCGCGGAACAGCCCGACCGGCGGCAGCGAGCCGTAGACCTCGTCGGTCGAGATATGATGGAAGCGGAAGGCGGCAGCCTGCTCTTCCGGCAGGCTGCGCCAATACCCGCGGACGGCTTCCAGCAGCGTGAAGGTGCCGACCACGTTGGTGGTGATGAACTCGCCCGCGCCGTCGATCGACCGGTCGACATGGCTTTCGGCCGCCAGGTGCATGACCGCGTCGGGGCGATGGGCCTGCAGGATGCGCTCGACCGCCGGCCGGTCGCAGATGTCGGCCTGCTCGAACACATAACGCGGGTTGTTGGCGACCGCGTTCAGCGACGACAGGTTGGCCGCGTAGGTCAGCTTGTCCAGGTTGACGACCGAAACATCCGTATCGGCGATCAGGTGGCGCACCAGCGCCCCGCCGATGAACCCCGCGCCGCCGGTCACCAGGATCTTCATCAGTCGTATTCCTCTTGGGTCGCGTAGACGGCGCGGGTTACGCGCCGTAGGTGAACGAGGCCGGCAGGTCGGCCAGGCGGGGCAGAAGCTTGTCCTTGTCCGACATCTCGGCCTCGGCCTCGGTGATCGGCCAGTCGATGCCAAGGGCGGGATCGGCCCAGTAGATGCCGCGATCGTCGGGCTGGGAATAGGGGGCATCGACCTTGTAGGTGGCGATGGTGTCGTCGACCAGGGTGACGAAACCATGGGCAAAGCCGGTCGGCACCAGCAGCGCGCGGCCGTTTTCCGCCGTCAGTTCGGCCGCGACATGGCGGCCGTAGGTCGGCGAGCCCACGCGGATGTCGACGGCGACGTCCAGGATCGCGCCGCGCAGCACCGACACCAGCTTGGCCTGGGCATTGGGGGCCAGCTGGAAATGCAGGCCGCGCACCGTGCCCCGGCGCAGCGACAGCGACACGTTGTCCTGTACGAAGTCGAGGTCTAGACCGGCGGTGGCAAAGGCCTTCCGGCTCCAGGCTTCGTAGAAATAGCCACGGTTGTCGTGAAAACGACGCGGCGTGACCAATTTGACCTCAGGCAGCTCCAGCGCCACCACTTCCATGTCCGGCGTCCCCTCGAAATCAACCGGCGCCACGTTTTTGCAGCGCGAAACCCTTGAAAATTACGGCGCGATGGTTAGCAAATCGGCCCTAACCTGGCAAGCATGCCGGGCTTGCACAGTATTCTATCGCGCCTGCCGTGGCATTAGCGCCGCACCATCGTAATCAAACTGAACAACCGTCCGGAGTTTCCCATGTCGGTCGCTTCCGCCATCGAAAGCAAACTTACGCAAGCCTTTCAGCCCGAGCGCCTGGTCGTCGAGGACCAGTCCCATCTGCATGCCGGCCATGCCGGGGCGCGGCCGGGCGGCGAAAGCCATTTCCGGGTCGAACTGGTCTCGGCCCGGTTCGCCGGGCTGAACCGGGTGGCGCGCCAGCGCCTGGTCTATGACGCGCTGGCGGCCGAGCTGGCCGGGCCGATCCATGCCCTGGCGCTGAAGACGCTGGCCCCGGGCGAGGGGCCCTGACCGGCCCGCGACCGGTCAGGGCCACGGGCGCGCGCGACGGGTGCCGATCGCGAGCGCCAGGCCGAGGGTCGCGCTGATGCCGCCGATCAGGAATACCGCCTGATAGCCGGTCGCGTCGGCCACCAGCCCGACCGCCGGGCCGGTGGCGCCATAGGCCAGGTCCTGGAAGGCGGCGAAGCCGCCGATGGCCGTGCCGCGCAGATGGGCGGGCACGCGGCGCACCACCTCGGCCCCCAGCGCCGGGAATACCATCGAACAGCCCAACCCGGTCAGCAGCGCCCCGGCCAGTGCCGACCACGGGTCGGGCGCCAGCCACAGCAGGTACTGGCCGCAGGCCTCGACGGCCAGCGACACGATCGCGACCGGCATGCCGCCGATGCGATCCGGCAGATGGCCGCACAGCATCCGGACCAGCACGAACCCGACGCCGAAGGCGGTCAGTCCCAGCCCGGCATGGGGCCAGCCGCGCTCCAGGAAATACAGGGCGAAGAAGGCGCCGATCGCGGCGAACCCGACGCCCTGCAGGCCGACCGCCATGCCGGCCTGCCAGATCCGGCCCAGGATCCGGCGCAGCGAGGCGCGCGGGCCGGGCTGGGGCGTCACCGCCGGCAGGCCGTGGATGGCGGCGAGCCCTGCCAGCGGCAGCACGGTGCAGACGGCCATGACGCCGGCGAATCCCAGCCGGTCCAGCAGGGCCAGGCCCAGCGGCCCGCCCGCGGCGAAGGCGCCGTACATGCCGATTCCGACCAGGGCGATGACCCGGCCCGATCGGGCCTGGCCCATCAGGCCGATGGCCCAGTTGATCATGCCGACCATGGCCAGGCTTTCGCCCAGCCCCAGGACCAGCCGCCCGGCGATCAGCAGGGGATAGTTGCCGGCCGACAGGCAGATCAGCCCGGCGGCGGCATAAAGCACCAGGCCGTATCTCATGCAGGCCTTGCCGCCCAGGCGGTCGGCCAGCCGTCCGGCATGCGCGCGGGTCAGGATGGTCGACAGGAATGTAATCCCGACGGCCAGCCCGCCCTGGAAATTGCCGAGGTTGAGCCCCTGGACCACATGGATGGATACGGCGGGCAGCGACATCGCCACCGCCAGATAGGACAGGAACAGGACCGCCGTCAGGATGACGACGTGGCGATAGGCCGGATCGGATCGAAGGTTCATGGTCACGTCTTTCGCATGCAGGCCGGCATCGTCGGGGCGATGCGCGGCAGGTTGGATGCGTTGGTTGACGTGAACGCTTACGGCCGGCCGCAGCCGGCGGGGGCCCGGCCTCAGCCGAGGCGGACGGACAGTTCGACGTCGCCGTCGAAAGGCAGCGACAGGTAGCCGCCGGCCGGCGCCCGCATCCGGGCGAGATAGTCGGGGCAATGATCGGCATTGTCGGCGACGATCACCGCGCCCGGCCGCAGGCGGCCTTCGACCAGGTCGAGGATGTCGGCGTAAAGCGCCTTGGCCCCGTCCAGCAGCAGCAGGTCGACGACGTCGGGCAGGTCGGTCGCCAGGGTCTGCAGCGCGTCGCCCTCGCGGATCTCGACCAGGTCGATCAGCCCGCCGGCGGTCAGGTTGGCGCGGGCGCGCGCCGCCTTGGCCGGCTCGAACTCGGTCGTGATCATCAGGCCGCCGCCGTTGTCGCGCAGGGCGGCCGCCAGATGCAGGGTCGAGATGCCGAACGATGTACCGAACTCGACGATCGACCGGGCGCGGCCGCTGCGCGCCAGCAGATACAGCAGCCGCCCGGTTTCGGGCGACACGGCCAGCGGCATCTCGGCAAAGCGGGCGTAGAGCGCGCGATAGTCGGTGCGGCTGCGCAGGGCCTGCATCTGCTGGTCCGGGGTCAGGTCGGCCACGGCGGCTTCGGCTGCCCTCTCGCCGGCTTCGGCTTCGGCGAACAGCCGCGCCAGCAGGGGCGCGACGGGTGTGGTGGTCAAGGTGTTCATGGCGGTCTCCGGTGGTGGACGGCGCGTGCGTTGCGCCAAGGGGAAAATACGACTAATCATTCGCATTCCCTATTCGCATTGCCCGGGGACCGGATGGCCGCCAGTCGAAACGCACGGATTTCCTCGCGAAAACAGCCCAAGCAGGCGCGTTCGGCCGACCTGGTGGCAGCCATCCTGGATGCCGCTGTTCAGGTTCTGGCGGCCGAGGGGGGATTGCGTTTCACCACCGCCCGCGTGGCCGAGCGCGCGGGGGTCAGCGTCGGTTCGCTGTACCAGTATTTCCCCAACAAGGCGGCGATCCTGTTCCGGCTGCAAAGCGACGAATGGGGCCGCACCATCGCCCTGCTGCGCGGCATCCTGGAAGATCGCGGCACGGCGCCGCCCGACCGGCTGCGCATCCTGGTCCATGCCTTCCTGCGGTCGGAATGCGACGAGGCGCCGGTGCGCGTCGCGCTGAACGATGCCGCCCCCCTGTACCGCGATGCGCCCGAGGCGCGCGCGGCCAAGGCGGCGGGCGACCGCATCGTGCAGGATTTCCTGGCCGAAGCCCTGCCCCATGCCCCGCAAGCCAGCCGCCAGCTGGCGGGCGACCTGATCACCACGACGCTGGGCGAAGTCGGCCGGCAATTCTCGGAAACCCCGCGCACGGGGGACGAGATCGCGGCCTTTGCCGATGCCATGGCGGACATGTTCTGCGCCTATCTCGGGAGTTTCGCATGATCACCCTGGACCGCCTGGGTGTCGGCCGCCCGGTGCCGTTCGGCCCGCGCGACGACCGGTCGAGCATCGCCACGCGCCGGGCGACGGCCGGGCCGGTCATGGCCGCGTCGACGGGGCTGGCCGGGGACGAGGTCGGCGATCCGCGCCTGCATGGCGGCATCGACAAGGCGATCCACCATTACCCGGCCGCGCATTACGCCGCCTGGGCCGCCGACCTGCCCGACCTGGCGGGGCGGTTCACGCCCGGCGCCTTCGGCGAGAATTTTTCCGCCGCGGGCCTGACCGAGGCCGATGTCTGCCTGGGCGACCGGTATCGCGTGGGCGGGGCGCTGCTGGAACTGTCGCAGTCGCGCCAGCCCTGCTGGAAGCTGAACCACCATTTCGGGGTGCGCGACATGGCGCGCCGGGTGCAGGCGACGGGCCGCACCGGCTGGTACTGGCGGGTGATCGAAGGCGGCGCGGTGGCGGTGGGCGATACGTTCATGCCCATCGCCCGGCCCCATCCCGGCTGGACCCTCGCCCGCGTCCAGCATCTGCTGTATGTCGATACGCTCGATCGCGACGCGCTGGCCGAATTCCTGGCCCTGCCCGGCCTGACGCCGTCCTGGCAGCGCCTGGCCGCCAGGCGGCTGGAGACCGCGGCGGTCGAGGACTGGTCGGGCCGTCTGGACGGCTACAGCAGGTAGAGCAGCACCAGCGGCACGGTGATGAACGACAGCGTGGTCGAGATCACCACCATCGACGCGATATCGTCGGGCCGCTGGTTGTAGCGCAGCGCGAAGACATAGGAATAGACCGCCACCGGCATCGATGCCTGCAGCACCAGCACCTTGCCGGCCAGGGTCGGCAGGGCCAGCGCCCAGGCGGTGGCGATGCCGACCGAAAAGCCCAGCGCCAGCCGGAACACCGACAGGCCCAGCGCCCGCTTCAGCCCCGAAATCTTCAGGTTGGCCAGCGACACGCCCAGCATCAGCAGCATCAGCGGAATGGTCAGCCCGCCCAACAGCTGGGTGGTGTTGGCGATCCAGTCGGGCACATGCAGCTGGAAGCCGACGACGACGGCACCGGCCAGCGCCGCCGGCAGGATCGGCGAACGCAGCACGGCGCCCAGCTGGGCCCGCCCGGCCACCGCCAGCTGGCCCACGGTGAAGTTCAGGATCGAGGTGACGGTGAAATGGGCGATGCCCATCGCCAGCCCTTCCTTGCCGAAGGCGAACAGGGCCAGCGGCAGCCCCATGTTGCCGGTATTGGCGAAGGTCAGCGGCGACAGATAGGGCTGGATCGGCTGGCGGGCCAGGCGCAGGCCGAGATAGGCGACGGTCAGGAAACCGGCTGTCGCCGCCAGGGTGCCGCCGGCCATGGTGAAGATCAGCGTCGGATCGGCCTCGGTCTTGGCCAGGGTCGAGAACACCAGGCAGGGCGTGCCGATGTTGGAGACGACCTGGCCGACGAAGGCGGTGTCGAAGCTGCGCTTCGATTTGGCCCAGTAGAAACCGATCCCCGCGGCCACCAGGACCGGGGCGATGATGGCGAAAAGCTGGGCAATCATGAACTGGAATCCGTCTCGTCGTCCTCGTCGCCGCGCCGGGGTGGCGGCGGGGTCAGGCGAAGCTGGGTGATCTGGTTGCGCTGGCGGCGCAGGATTTCGAAACGCACGCCGTGGAAAACGAAACTCTGCCCCGCCTGCGGGATCATCCGCGCCTCGTGGATGACCAGGCCCGCGACCGTCGTCGCCTCGTCGTCGGGCAGGTCCCAGTCGAACTGGCGGTTCAAATCGCGGATCGTCACCGTGCCGTCGACCAGATAGCTGCCGTCGCCCTGGTCCTTGACGCCCAGCACGGGCTTGTCATGCTCATCGTCGATCTCGCCGACGATTTCCTCGATGATGTCCTCGAGCGTGATCAGCCCCATCAGCGTGCCGTATTCGTCGACGACCAGCGCGAAATGGGCGCGGCGCTGGCGGAACGCGGTCAGCTGGTCGGCCAAGCGGGTGGTGTCGGGGACGAACCAGGGTTCGACCATGATGCGGTCGAGGTCCAGGCGATCGGCGTCGAACTCGACCGCGGCCAGCGCGCGCAGCAGGTCCTTGGCATGCAGCACGCCGACGATGTTGTCGGGCGTGTCGCGCCACAGCGGCAGGCGGGTATGCGGCATCGCCAGGACCTGGGCCACCAGGGCGCGGGCCGGGCGGCCGGCATCCAGCGTCACCATCGCCTTGCGATGGACCATGACGTCGGCGATGGTCACGTCGCCCAGCGCCAGGATCGAACCCATCATGTCGCGCTCGTGCTTGACCAGCACGCCTTCCTTGACCTTCAGGTCGAAGGACGAGCGCAGCTCCTGGGCGGCCGACACCTGGTTGCGCTTGCGCCCGGATCCGACCAGCCGCAGCATCGTCGTGGCCAGGAAATCGACGACGGTGACCAGCGGGCCCAGCACCGTCAGCACCCAGTTGATCAGCGGCGCGGCAAACAGCGCTACGCGCTCGGGGTAGTTGATGGCGTAGGTCTTGGGCAGAACCTCGCCGAAGATCACCACCAGCACGGTGACGACGACGGTGGCATAGGCGACGCCGGCGTCGCCGAAACTATGGACCAGCACCGACGTGGTCAGCGACGACGCCAGGATGTTGACCAGATTGTTGCCGATCATCAGCCCGCCCAGCAGGCGGTTCTGGTTTTCGCGCAGCCGGCTGGCGATGCGGGCGCGGCGGTTGCCGATGCGCTCCAGATGATGCAACAGCGCCTTGGAGGCGGCGGTCAGGCCGGTTTCGGAGGACGAGAAGAAGGCCGAGCAGACCAGCAGGCCTACGACGATCAGCGCGGTTCCCAGCGGATTGTCGAAGCCGATGCCCAGGTCGACGTCCATCGGATCAGGCGGCGACCGCCTCGTCCAGCAGGGCCTGCACCGCGGCGGGGTCGACGTCGCGGGTCAGGAACGCCTGGCCCAGGCCGCGGGCCAGCACGAAGGTGATGCGGCCGTCGGCGACCTTCTTGTCCTGCTGCATGTGATGCCACAGCGCCGGGCCGGACAGGTTCAGGCCCTGGCCCGGGATGTCGCGCGGGCTGGTCGGCAGGCCCAGCCCGGCCAGATGCCGGCGCGCCCGCTCGGCATCCTCGCGCGGGCAGAAACCCAGCCGCGCCGACAGGTCGAACGCCAGGCACATGCCGATCGAGACCGCCTCGCCATGCAGCAGGCGGTCGGAAAAACCGGTCTCGGCCTCCAGCGCATGGCCGAAGGTATGGCCGAGATTGAGCAGCGCGCGGTCGCCGTCCTCGCGTTCGTCGGCGGCGACGATGCGCGCCTTGTGCCGGCACGACGTGACGACGGCCTGGCGGCGGGCGGCGGCATCGCCGGCGATGATCGCCTCGCCATGCTGTTCCAGCCAGGTGAAGAACGCAGCATCGCCCAGCAGGCCGTATTTCGCCACCTCAGCATAACCGGCCAGCAGATGGCGGCGCGGCAGGCTGTCCAGCACGGCGGTATCGGCCAGCACCAGCCGCGGCTGGTGGAAGGCGCCGACCAGGTTCTTGCCCTTGCGGGCATTGATCGCGGTCTTGCCGCCGACCGACGAATCGACCTGGGCCAGCAGGGTCGTCGGCACCTGGATGAAATCGAGGCCGCGGCGCAGGATCGCCGCGGCAAAGCCGGTCAGGTCGCCGATGACGCCGCCGCCCAGCGCGACGATCGCCTCGCGCCGCTCGACCTTCAGGTCGATCAGCCGGTCGCAGAGCTGTTCGAGCCGGGCGAAACTCTTGGTTTCCTCGCCGGGCGGCAGGACGACGGCCTCGCAGCCCAGCCCTTCGGCGGCCAGGGCCGAGCGCAGCGCCGGCAGGTGCAGTTCGGCCACGGTCTCGTCGGTGACGACGACCGCCCGCCCCTTCAGGTAGCGTTTCATGCGCTGACCGGCATCGGCGATCAGCCCGCGCCCGACCAGGATGTCGTAGGACCGCCCGGCCAGTTCGACCGGCACGGTCTCGATCTCGGTATCGGCCGCCGGCCCGCCCTGGCGGCCCAGCCGGGCGACGATCGCCTCGACCACCCGTTCGTGCGGGCCGTCGTGGCTTTCGACCGTCAGGTCGGCCTCGGCATAGATCGGATGGCGCAGGTCCATCAGCCGTTTCAGCGTGGTGGCCAGATCCTCGCCCTGGTTCAGCAGCGGGCGATGGGTGCGGCGGGCGCAGCGGCGGACCAGGACATCAAGGTCGGCCTTCAGCCAGATCGACCGGCCGCGCTGGCGCACCAGGCGCCGGGTTTCGGCATCCATGAAGGCGCCGCCGCCGGTCGCCAGCACTTTCGGCGGCCCTTCCAGCAGCCGGGCGATCACTTTCCGTTCGCCGTCGCGGAAATGCGGCTCGCCGTGCTGGGCGAAGATTTCAGCGATCGTCATGCCGGCCGCCGCCTCGATCTCGGTATCGGCATCGACGAACGGCAGGCCCAGGCGCTGGGCCAGGCGCTTGCCGACCGACGATTTGCCCGCGCCCATCAGCCCGACCAGGACGATGGAACGGTCGATCGGCGGCAAGGCGGGTGAAGACGGCGTGATCATGCCCGTTGACATAGCCTATGACGGCGCGGACGCCAATCGTTGTGAACGGCCCCGCCTCGTCAACAGGGCGGCGTTGTCAGCCGGGCATCACCCGACTAGACTCCCGCCCGACGTGAAGCCCGCCCTTGTCCCCCACAATACCTGAGTAACCAACGCATGCGGCGCAGCCATCTGATCATCATCCTGGTCCTGTTGCTGGCGCTGGCCGCCGGGGCCGGCGTGCTCGGCACCCTGCCCATTCCGGCGCCGACCCAGAAGGTCGAGAAAGTGATTCCCGATGACCGCATCGGCAAGTAGGCGCCGCACGGCCGCCCTCGCCCTCGCCCCCCTGCTGGCGGCGGCGATCGGCGTCGGCGCCGCGGGCGCCCAGCCGCGGACGATCCTGCCGGGCAGCCAACCGTCCCAGCCGGCGGCGCCCCAGCAGACTGCACCCCAGCAGACTGCACCCCAGCAGACAGCACCGGGGCCGTCCAACCTCGGCACGACCCGCACGCCCCAGCCGCCGCGGCCGGTGGGATCGGATACGGTGACGGTCAAGTCGCTGGGCGCGCCCGACATGTCGTCGATCGGCACGCTTTATTCCGACCAGGGCGGCCTGGGCGTCGAGATGTGGCAGGGTTCCGACCGCGCCACGGCCGAGGCGCTGCTGCGTGCCCTGCCGGGCGCCACGCGGTCGACCTCGCTGCGTGTGCTGGAACGCCGGCTGCTGCTGTCGGCCGCCCAGGCGCCGGGCAACCTGATGACCGGCGCCTCGCAGTCCGCAACCGACCTCCTGGCGATCCGCCTGGCCAAGCTGGGCCAGATGGGCGACACCGCCGGCATCATCGCCCTGGCCAAGGCGGCCGGCCCGGCCGGCGGCGGCGCGGCGACCGACCGGGCCGCGGCGGATGCCGCACTGTTGTCGGGCGACAATAAATCCGCCTGCGAGAAGGTCTCGACCCATGTCGGCGAAGACCTCTACTGGCTCAAGCTCCAGCTTTATTGCCAGGCGGTGTCGGGCGAGACGGCGGCGGCCTCGGTCACGCTGTCGCTGCTGCGCGACCAGGGGCTGGATGACCAGACCTACCTGGCCATCGCCTCGGTCCTGACCGGGGAACAGCGCGGCAAGCTGGAAAAGCTGGGGCCGCTCGATCCCGTCGCCTTCGCCATGCTGCGCGCGACCAAGCGCCCGATCCCGCCCGAGGTCGCCGCCTCGGCCAGTCCCGCGGTGCTGGTGGCGATCGCCACGGCCGAGGGCACGCCCGCCGACCAGCGCCTGGCCGCGGCCGAGGTGGCCGAGGCCTATGGCGCCCTGCCGACCGAAACCCTGACCGGCCTTTATGCCGCCGAAAGCTTCACCGAGGCCGAGAAGGCCGGCCCGACCACGGTGACGTCCAAAAAGAACGCGCGGGCCGCCGCCCTGCTCTATCAATTGGCGGTCAACCAGAACAGCCCGTCCTTGCGCGCCGAATATCTCAAGCGCGGGCTGGAACTGGGTCGCGAACGCGGGCTGTTCGCCACGGCCGCGCGCGCCAACCTGGCGCCGCTGAAGGCGCTGGAGCCGGGCTCGGAACTGGCGGGCCAGTCGGGCATGCTGATCCGCGGCCTGCTGGCCGCCGGCGATGTCGAGGCTGCGCGCAAATGGGCGGGTGCGCTGGGCGGCTGGCGGTCGGACAAGGCGGCGTCGGAAACCCTGACCCAGGCCTGGCCGCTGCTGATGCTGGCCGGTGCCGCCGATTACGACGACCGCGCCTTCGAAGCCTGGGCGGCAGCCCAGGATGCCAAGTTGCGCGGCCGGCGCGGCACGCTGGTGCTGGGCCTGGCCCAGGGCCTGGGCCAGCCGGTGCCGGCGGCGCGCTGGAACGCCATGCTGGGCCAGGACACGGCGGCCGACGAAACCGTCGCCAGCCCCTCGGCCCTGCTGCGCCTGCCGCCCGCGGCCGATGGCAAACGCAAGGCCGAGGCCGTCGCCCTGGCGTTGATCGCGCTGGGGGCCGAGGGCAATGCCAAGGCGTCGCCCGCGGCGCTGGGGCCGGCGGTGTCGGGGTTGGCCAGGCTCGGCCTGACCCAGGATGCCCGGGCCGTCGCGCTCGATGCCGCGCTGACCCGCGGCCTCTGACGCGTTGCGCCATATCGAGAACTTCCTCGAGATGCTGGCGGCCGAGCGTGGCTCGGCCGCCAACACGATCGAGGCCTACCGGCGCGACCTGGTCGACCTGCACCAGTTCCTGGCCACCCGCCAGGCGCGGGTCGCCACCGCAGCCCGCGACGACCTGCGCGCCTATCTGGCCGACCTGCTGACCCGCGGCCTCAGCCCCGCCACCGGCGCGCGGCGGCTGTCGGCGATCAAGCAGCTCTACAAATTCCTGCATGCCGAAGGGGTGCGCGGCGACGATCCCGCCGACCTTCTGGATGCCCCGCGCCGGCGCCGGCCGCTGCCCAAGCTGCTGGACGAGGCCGAGGTCGACCGGCTGCTGGCCGCCGCACGCGCGATGGCGGGGGCGGAAGGCGTGCGGCTGACCGCGCTGCTCGAACTGCTCTATGCCACGGGCATGCGTGTCTCGGAACTGATCGCCCTGCCCTGGCCGCTGCTGGCCGAGGGCGGCGACTGCCTGATCGTGCGCGGCAAGGGCAACAAGGAGCGGCTGGTGCCGCTGGGCCAGGCCGCCAAGATCGCGTTCAACGACTATGCCGCGGCGCGCCCGTATTTCGTCGGCGAAGGCCGGCAATCGCCCTGGGCCTTCCCGTCACGCGGGGAGACAGGCCATCTGACGCGCCAGCGCGTCGGCCAGTTGCTGAAGGACCTGGCGATCGCGGCCGGCATCGATCCCGCCCGGGTCTCGCCCCATGTGCTGCGCCATGCCTTCGCCAGCCACCTGCTGGCCCATGGCGCCGACCTGCGGGCGGTGCAGGCGATGCTGGGCCACGCCGACATCTCGACGACGCAGATCTATACCCATGTCCTGGCCGAACGGCTGCGCCGGCTGGTGGCCGACCATCACCCACTGGCGCGGGCCTGATTTTCATAGGAAAATTTTCTGAAAAGCCGTCGCCCCGGCGAAGGCCGGGGCCCAGGGAAAGCGCGGTGCAGACTGCGATGCCCTTGCCCTGGATCCCGGCCTTCGCCGGGATGACGACCCTCAAAGTTGCCGCCTACTCCGCCGCCTTCATGTCCAGCGGCTGGCGGTCCAGCCGGGGGTCGACGGAATCGAAGCCCTCGAACGGCCGGTCCAGGCGGCTTTTCGTCATCGCGATGTAGTCGGGGTTGATGTCGATGCCCAGGCAGCGGCGGCCCAGCACCTGGGCGACGCGCGCGGTGGTGCCCGAACCCACGAAGGGATCGACGACCAGGTCGCCGGGCGCGGACGAGGCCCGCACCAGCCGTTCGATCAGCGCCTCGGGTTTCTGGGTCGGGTGGCGGGTGCGTTCGCCGGCGCAGTAATGGACATGGCTGAAGGTCCAGACGTCGCCCGGGTTGGCGCCGGCCATGTTGTTGCGCTTGCGGAAATATTTCTGCGGCACGCGCACCGCGTCGATGTCGAAGTGATAGTCGCGGCCCTTGACGAAACACAGGATGTCTTCGTGGCGCGGCGAAAACCCGCGGGTACGGCCCATGCCCTGCGTGTAGTGCCAGGTGATCCAGCCGTTCGGCAGCAGGCCCAGCTCGTCTTCCAGGATCAGGTAGAGGCGGGCGATGAACCGCATGCCCATGAAGGCATACAGCGTGCCCTCGGGTTTCAGGACGCGCGCGGCCTGGGCCGTCCAGGCACGGGTGAAGGCGGCGTAATCCGCCGCCTCGCGCCGGTCGATATTGTTGCCGTAATGCTTGCCCAGGTTATAGGGCGGGTCGGCGACGATCAGGTCGGCCGACGCATCGGGCAGGCCGCCCAGTACCTGGGCGGCGTCGCCGGCGACCAGATCGATCGTCGTCACCTGATCGGCCCTATTGCGGCGACCGCTTGGCCAGGATGCGCTGCAGGGTGCGGCGATGCATCTTCAGCCGCCGGGCGGTTTCCGACACGTTGCGGTCGCACAGTTCGAACACGCGCTGAATATGCTCCCATCTTACGCGGTCGGCCGACATCGGGTCCTCGGGCGGCGGGGGATGGTTGTCCTCGCCGGCATCCAGGGCCCGCGCGATCTCGTCGGCATCGGCGGGCTTGGCCAGATAATCGATGGCGCCGGCCTTGACCGCCGCCACCGCCGTGGCGATGTTGCCGTAACCGGTCAGCATGACGATGCGGCATTCCGGCCGCGCCTGGCGCAGGGCGGCGACGACGTCCAGGCCCGACCCGTCCAGAAGCTTCAGGTCGACCACGGCGAAATCCGGCGGGCTGGCCTGGGCGGCGGCGATGCCCTCGGCCACCGAACCCACGGTCGCCACGGCATAACCGCGCTTTTCCATCGCGCGGCCCAGGCGCTGGCGGAAGATTTCGTCGTCGTCGATGATCAGAAGCGGCTTGGGCGTCTCGGTCATGAAGATAAGGTCCTCTGGAAATGCGGGCGTCACTCTGCCGGGTTTCGCGGGGTGACCGCAAGACTTGCGCGCGGCCAGGTCAGGGCCACGCCGGCACCGCCGCCCGGGCGGTTGAAGAAGGAGGCGCGGCCCCCCGACATCTCGATCAGCGTCTTGGCGATGAAGACGCCCAGCCCCATCCCCTGGCCGGGCCGGGTGGTGGTGTAGGGTTCGCCCAGCGCCGACAGCACGTCGACGTTGAAACCGGGGCCGTCGTCCAGCACCTCGACCCGCAGTTCGTCGCGTGTCCACATCACCTGGACGGCGACGCGCTCGCGGGCGAAGTCGATGGCGTTTTCGACGATGTTGCCCAGGCCGTGGATGATTTCCGGCCGCCGGATCACGATCGGCGCGGGGGCGTCGCCCTTGGGGATGATGTCGACCCGGATGCCGGGCAGCAGATGGGGTTCGGCCGCGGCCTCGACCAGGGCGGGGAAGGGCAGTTCGTTGAACGGTTCGGCCCCTTCGGCATTGGCATCGGGCTTGCGCGACAGGCGGGCCAGGATCTCGCGGCAGCGTTTGGTCTGGCTGGCCAGCAGCTGCAGGTCTTCCTCATGCGCGGAATCGGGTGGCGCGTCGGCCAGCAATTCCTTGACGACCAGCTGGATGGTGCCGAGCGGCGTGCCCAGTTCGTGCGCCGCGGCCGCCGCCAGCGCGCCCAGCGCGGCCAGGCGCTGTTCGCGGGCCAGGGCGTATTGCGCGGCTTCCAGCGCGGCCTGCAGCCGGCGGCCCTCGACCGCGACCTGCCAGGCGTAGCCGGTGACGAACAGCGTGCCCAGCATCAGCGCCGCCCACAGGCCGTATTTGTACAGCAGCGGCAGGTCGATGCCGCCCTGGTGCCAGGGCAGGGGGAAATGGGCGACCGCCAGCAGCGAAATGGCGGTCAGCGTCATCACCCCGATCAGCATGGTCGACCGCAAGCCCAGCGCCGAGGCCGAGATCGCCACCGGCACCAGCAGCAGCAGCGAGAACGGATTGGTCAGGCCGCCGGTCAGGAACAGCAGCAGTGCCAGCTGGACCAGGTCGAAGGCCAGGCTGACCGCCGCCCCCCGGTCGGTCAGCCGCGTCGACAGCGGCGAGGCCAGGAAGACGAAGCCGTTGAATACGACCGAGGCGCCGATCGTGGCGAACACCGGGAACAGTGGCAGGTCGAAGCGCAGGCCGTAATGGACGAACAGCACCGCCAGGCTTTGGCCGGTAATGGCCACCCAACGGATCAGGATCAGGGTCTGCTGACGGATTGCCCCCACCCGGCCCTGCAGGGCCGGGGCCTCAGCGCCGGATTCGGCGAGCATCGCGATGTCTCGGACTGTTCATGCCGAAACCATAGGACATGACGCCGCGCGACCCCATGTCCAATATTGCCGCACGGGTTTCTACGTAGTCGCGTCCCGTCGGCGCCGCCGTCGTGGCGGTTCAGGGTGTCCAGGCGGGCGGCGAAGCGGCCGAGGGCAGGTTGACGCACAGCACCAGCCGCACGATGCCCGAGCCGGTGATCGGGGGCGAACGATGGACGACCCCCGCCCCGCTGCGGGCGCCTTTGAACAGCGCCACGTTGCGGGGCGGGATTTCGTCCAGCGGGCCGGTGTAGTCCCGCTGGCGGGCCAGGGCGTCGCCGGCATGGGCGGGGGAGACGGTCTGCGTGCCGGGACCCCTGTAGGTAGTCAACAGGCGAAATTTTACGTCGTCAACGTGGAATTTCCAGCAGGCGTCGTGGCGCACCGCTTCCAGCCGGATATCGATCGTGTCGCTGCCCGCGACGGCCGCGAACCGCCGCGCCAGCATCGCGGCATCGGCCAGCAGCAGCCGGGCCATCGGGTGATCGGGTGTGGCGGACCGGTGCAGGATGGCGGCCAGCGCGGCATGGGCATCGGCGGTGCCGGCCAGCACCCGGCCATGCGGCAGGCGGTCGGGTGCCAGCGTATCGAGCCACAGCGCGAAGGCCCGCGACAGCTTGCGTTCCCACAGCGCCAGGGCCACGGCCGGGTCGTGGATGCGGCGCAGGACCGAGATCGACTGGCCCCGGGCGATGCCGGGCGCCTGGGGCGCCAGACTGACGGCGGCGATCATGCCGCTTCCCCCCGGCGCCAGGCGGGGAAGGGGTCGTCCAACCCGGCCCAGCCGGCGACATCCATCGCGGCGGCGTGCTCGGCCCCCACCAGGCAGCCGTCCAGGGCGGCGCGGATCGCCGCCTCGTCCATATGGGCCCCGATGAACACGATCTCCTGCCGCCGGTCGCCATAGACCGGGTCCCAGCGGGCATCGATGTCGGCACGCCAGGCGGGATCGTCGGGCCAGTGCCGGCGGGGCACCCGGTCCCACCAGAACCCCATCGCCTGATGGCGCACCAGCGCGCCGGCCTGGTTCAGCTCGCCCGCCCAGTCGGGCCGCGTCGCCAGCCAGAAATGACCCTTGGCACGGATCACCCCGGGCCATGACCGGTTGACGAAGTCGTGGAAGCGTGCGGGATGGAACGGCCGGCGGGCGCGATAGACGAAACTTCTGACGCCGTAGGTCTCGGTCTCCGGCCGGTGGTCGGCGGCGCCGGACAGTTCCTTGAACCACAGCGGATGTTCCTCGGCCCGGTCATGGTCGAACCGGCCGGTATCCAACACCCGGGCCAGGTCGACCCGGGCCATCGACGTCTCGATCAGGTCGGCATCGGGGTTCAGCGACCGGATGATCTTGCGCGCGGCGTCGCGCTGGCCGGGCGTGGCCGCGTCGGTCTTGTTCAGGATGACGACATCGGCGAATTCGATCTGTTCGACCAGCAGCCCGACCAGGGGCCTGACGTCGTCTTCGCCCAGCGACAGGTCGCGGTCGCGCAGGAAATCCTGCGAGGCATAGTCGGCCAGCAGATTGGCGGCATCGACCACCGTCACCATGGTGTCCAGCCGCGCGACGTCGCCCAGCGACCGCCCGGCCTCGTCGCGGAATTCGAAGGTCGCGGCGACCGGCAGCGGTTCGGAAATCCCGGTCGATTCGATCAGCAGGTAATCGAACCGTCCGGCCTCGGCCAGGACCCGCACCTCGCGCAGCAGATCGTCGCGCAGGGTGCAGCAGATGCAGCCGTTGGTCATCTCGACCAGGGCTTCGTCGGTGCGCGACAGCCCGGCGCCGCCCTCGCGCACCAGGCTCGCGTCGATGTTCACCTCGCTCATGTCGTTGACGATCACCGCGACCTTGCGGCCTTCGCGGTTATGCAGGACATGGTTCAGCAGGGTGGTCTTGCCGGCCCCCAGGAAACCTGAGAGCACGGTGACGGGCAGGCGTCGGTCGGCCATCGTCGCATTCCATTCCGGTCGTGTCGGTCGGCAGAATGAAATGTTATAACGTAACAATCAAGCAACATCTGCCGGGGGCGGGCAAATGACCCGCCCGCGTCAGAATTTATAGGCGTAGCTGACGATGCCGCCGATGGTGTCGGTGGTGGCGCCGCTGATGCGCTGGCGCGCCCAGGCGGCCTGCAGGCCGATGCCGTTGTCGAAGGTATAGCCGACCGACGCGGTATAAAGGCGGTCGCGCGGCGATGTCGGGCCGCCCTCGGTGTCGCGCAGGCCGAACACGGCGGACGCCTGCCATCCCCCCCAGTTCAGCGCGGTGCCGGCATTGAGATAGGTGCGGTCCTGCCCGACCCCGCCGGGCGCGCCGCCCAGGTTCCAGATGCCGACATATTCGGCCAGCGGCGCCAGCGACCAGTCGCCGCCCAGCGGGATCTGGTACTGGGCACCGACCGCCAGCATGGTCTGGCGCCGCGTGCCGTCCGTGCCGTGATCCAGACTGGCCAGATCGACATTGGTCTGCAGCCCGTCGATGCCGGCGGCATCCTGGGCGCGCCAGGACAGGGTCGCGGATGTCGGCCCATGGGTGTTGCCTGCCCCGCCATTGCCATAGCGCAGCCGTCCCGGCCGCACCGTCGACGGCTGGCCGAAGCGCGGCCGATCGAACAGGCTGGTCGACAGCGCGGTGTTGTCGCGAAACCAGGCCGACAGGCTCAGGCTGTCCTGGCCCAGCCCGGCAAACCTGATGCCGGCGCCGGCCCCGATGCCCTCGGTCAGCCAATAGTCGTTCTCGGCGAAATTATTGCCGTAGATGCCGGGGGCGGCGCCCCAGAACATGCCGAACTGCGGATTGAACTTGCCGGCGAAGGCGATCAGGCGGTCGCCGTCGTAATTGACGAAGGCCTGCTGCAGATACAGCCCCTGGCCCTGCAGGAAGGCCGCCCCGGCCGGCGAGCCGACCTGGTTCAGGTACAGCGTGCCCTGCAGCGACCAGTGCCGATCCAGGAACAGGGCGGCGTTGAACGGGCTGTCCGACAGATAGCTGTTGGGGTCGTAATTGGTGGCGGCCGGCCCCGACACGATCTTGTCGGTCTGCAATTGCAGCAGCAGGTTGCCGGTGATCACCGGCCCGTCGACCTTGTCGGGCGCATCGACGGCCTGCTGGGCATGGGCGGTGACGGGTGCGGCGGCAAGGGCCGCGGCGAGAACGATACGACGCAACATGGCAACCCCCTGGAACGGGGGCGACCATACTGCGGAATCGTGACGGATCAGAAACGGTACTTGTAGGTCGCCAGCGCCCCCAGGCTGTTCGACGTTTCGCCGGCTTCGCGAATGCGTGCCCAGCCGGCCTGCAGTTCCAGGCCGAAGGCGAAGGCATAGCCGAGCGAGACGGTGGCCAGCCGGTCGCGCGCCGCCTCGGCGCTGCCATCGCTGGCTGCATCGGTATTGCGCCAGCCGGCCACGGCCGACAGCGTCCATTGCTGCCAGCCCAGCGCCACGCCGGCATTGACCAGCGTCTGGTTCCGGCGCACCCCGGCGGGATCGCCGTCCAGGTCCCAGATACGGACATATTCGGCCAGCGGCGCCAGGCGCCAGCCCTTGGGCATCGGCAACTGGTATTGCAGGCCGGCGGCCAGCATCGACTGGCGCGCGGTGCCGTCGACCCCCGGGGCCAGGCTCGAGAAATCGAGGTTGTAGGCCAGGTTCGGCACCACCGCGAACTGATCGCCGCGCAATGATGCCGACCACGACCGCGGCCCCGCGGTATTGCCCGCCCCGCCATAGGCACGGCGGTTCTGGCCGACCCGTTCGGTCGTATCCGCCCCGGCCGATGGGCGGTTGCCCAGGCTCCACGACAGGGGTGAATTGTCCTTGAACCAGGCGGCGGCGCCCAGTTCGTGGTTGCCCCAGGACAGCGTCTCCAGCTTGACCGCACCGCCGCCGCCGATGCCCTCGGTCAGTTCGTAGGCCGCCTTGGCGAATTCATCGCCATAGACGCCGGGCGCGCGGTCCCAGAACATGCCGAACTGGGGGTTGAACTTGCCGGCATAGGCGGCAAAGGCATCGGTCTCGTAATTGACGAAGGCCTGTTCCAGGAACAGGGCCTGGCCGCCCAGGAAACCGCCGCGTTCCTGCGACTTGACCTGGTCCAGGTGCAGCGTGGTCTGCAACGACAGCTCGCGGGTCAGGAACAGCCCGAAATTGGCTTCGGAATCCGAGAAGACATTGGCCCGCCGGCTGGTGCCGGCCGGGGCCCGGGTCAGCTTGTCGGCCTGGATCTGCAATTCGATCTCGCCGGTCAGATGCGGGAACGACAGGCCGCCCGATGCGGGCGCGTCGCCGGCTTCGGTCGCAATGTCGCGCCCGGCCGGCGGCTCGGGGTCGAAGCCGGTGCGGTTCTGGGCCGCCGCCGGATCGGCCAGGCTGGCGCAGGCAAGGGCGGAAAGGATCAGGCGACGCATCGGGCGCAAACCTTTCAATTGCGCTGCATCGCGGCAGCGAGCAGCGCAACGTTGTGGCGGAACATCATCAGGTAGCTGGGGGCCGGTCCCGATGCCGGCGACAGGGCGTCGGCATAGAGGGTGCCGCCGGGCTGGGTGCCGGTCTCGCGGCCGATCTGTTCGATCAGCCTGGGGTCGGTCATGTTCTCGATGAACAGCGCGCGGATATGCTGCTGCCGGATCTGGCGGATCAGCCGGGCGATATCGGCCGCGGTCGGCTCGGCCTCGGTCGAGATGCCGACGGGGGCGACGAACAGCACGCCATAGGCATTGGCGAAATACCCGAAGGCATCGTGGCCGGTTATCACCTTGCGCCGATCGGCCGGGATCGCCTCCAGCGTGTCGCGGGTCCAGCGGTCCAGCGCCTTCATCTCGTCGACATAGGCGCGGGCCCGGTCGCGATAGGCCTGGGCGTTGGCCGGGTCGACGGCGGCCAGCCCCTCGGCGATGTTGCGGGCATAGACGGCGCCGTTGCGCAGGTCCTGCCAGGCATGGGGATCGGCGATGCGCTGGGGCATCACGACCTTGCGCCCGGGGCGGGCGACGCCGGCCTCGTCCTCGTCCTCGACCATCGTTTGCGGCGTGATGCCCGCCGTGGCGGTGACGATGCGCCCGCGATAGCCGGCGGCGCCGGTCAGGCGGTTCAGCCAGCCCTCGAATCCCAGGCCGTTGACCACCACCAGCCCGGCGCCGGCCACGGCCTGCACGTCACCGGGCGTCGGCTGGTAGACATGGGCGTCGCCGTCGGGCCCGACCAGGGTGCGCACCGCGACCAGGTCGCCGCCGACACGCGCGACCATGTCGCCCAGGATCGAAAAGCTCGCCACCACCTTCAGCGGCTCGGCCGTCGCCGCGGTCGTCGCGGCGATCGCCAGCGCCCAGGCGAACAACAGGGTCTTCAGGGCTTTGGCCATCGCTTGGGGCCCCCTCCGGCAGTTTCCGATGCCGGAGGGTTCTAGTCCCTTCGATGGCTAAATGCAACGTTATAACATTATGAAATTGAGGTCGCGATTCCGGGACGGGAAGCGGCCGCCAGCCGCGCGATGGCCGCCGACAGCCCCAGCCGTTCCTGTGATCCGTCGGGCCAGCGCAGGCTGATCGTGCCATCCTCGGCCTCGCGGCGGCCGATGGCGGCCAGCACGGGAATTCCTTCCTCATGGGCGCGCACCACCTTGCGGCCCAGCCGTTCGGGCCGCTGGTCCAGGGCCACGCGCAGATCGGCATCGGCCAGGGCCTGGGCCACCGCCCCGGCGGCATCGACCGCCTCGGGCCCGATCGAGGCGACCATCACCTGTTCGGGCGCCAGCCACAGCGGCAGCCGCCCGTCATGCTGTTCCAGCAGGATGCCGATGAAGCGCTCGATCGAACCCAGCGCGGCATGGTGGATGATGACGGGGCGCACGCGGTTGTTGTCGGCGTCGACATAGGCGGCGTCGAGCCGTTCGGGCAGCACGAAATCCATCTGCGCCGTGCCGCATTGCCAGACCCGGCCCAGCCGGTCGCGCAGGCCGAATTCCAGCTTGGGGCCATAGAACGCGCCTTCGCCCGGCTTGATCTCGGGCGCCAGCCCCGCGGCGCGGGCGGCTTCGGCCAGCATCGCCTCGGCCTTGTCCCAGGCCTCGTCCGATCCCGCGCGGATGGCCGGCCGCGTCGAGAAACCGACGACGATGTCGTCGAACCCGAAATCGGCGTACAGCCGCCGCAACAGCGCGGCGAAGCGCGCGACCTCGGCCACCACCTGATCCTCGGCGCAGAAGACATGCGCGTCGTCCTGCGTGAAGGCCCGCAGGCGCATGATGCCGTGCAGCGCGCCCGACGGTTCGTCGCGGTGGCACAGCCCGAATTCGGCCAGGCGCAGCGGCAGGTCGCGGAACGACCGCACCCGTTTGTTGAAGATCTGGATATGCCCCGGGCAGCTCATCGGTTTCAGCGCGGCGGCGCGTTCGCCGTCGGCCACCGAGAACATGTTCTCGCCGAATTTTTCCCAATGGCCGCTCTGTTCCCACAGGCTGCGGGACAGGACCTGCGGCGTCCGCACCTCGCGATAGCCGGCCGCGCGCATGTGGCGGCGGACATGGTCCTCGATGACACGGAACAGGGCAAAGCCGCGCGGGTGCCAGAACACCATGCCCGGCCCTTCGTCCTGCTGGTGGAACAGGTCCAGGCGGTTGGCGATGGCGCGATGATCGTTCAGATCCATGGTCGGTCTCCATTCGAAACGGGGGAGGCCGGCGGGCGGATCGGGGGTCTGGTGCTGGCGGTTCTGGTGCGGTGGTTATGGCCCAGAAATGCAAAAGCCCCGTCCGTCGCCGGCGGGGCTGCGGTGGGGCTTGTTTCCGACGTGCCTAGCTGCAGGCACGCCCCCACCGCAACCGCCGGACGGCGGTAGTGGTGGTAGTAGTGCGGAACATGCTGACGACGTGGGCCATGCCGGGAAAATAGGCGCCTATTCCTTCGCCGTCAACCCGGGCCTTGCGTGAAATAGGCCGACGGCGTCGACCGGAAGGTGCGCTTGAACAGCGCAATGAAGGCGCTGACGCTGTCATAGCCCAGGTCGATGGCGACCGTGGTGACGGGCGTGCCGTCGGCCAGCAGTTCCAGCGCCCGCATCATCCGCGCGCGCTGGCGCCAGGCGGTGAAGCTGTAGCCGGTCTCGGCGACGAACCGCCGGCTCAGCGTGCGTTCCGACAGCGCCGCCCAGGCGGCCCAATCGCCCAGCCCCCGCCGGTCGCCGGGGTCCTGCAGCAGGGCGCGGGCGATGCGCACCAGCCTGGTATCCCTGGGCATCGGCAGGCCGAACGGTTCGTCGGCGGCGATGCGCAATTCGTCCAGGATGACCAGGGCGAGGCGCAGCTGGCCGTCGTCCAGCGTCGCACCCTCCCAGGTGGCGGCGCGCATCACCGCCTCGCGCAGCAGCCCCGATACCTTGATGGCGCAGGGATGGGCGGGCAGGGCGGCACAGGCCTGCTCGCCCACGTAACAGCTCCACCCGTCGAAGGGGCCGTGGGAATAGCCGAAATGGGGCTGGTGGGGCGGCATCCAGACGGCGTGGTCGGACGCCACCACCCAGGCGCCGGCCTCGGTGCCGAAGGTCAACAGGCCATGGCGCAGCGCCGTCAGCTGGCCGCGCGGATGATGGTGCAGGCCCAGATTGCGGTGCCCGCGGTCGGTGCCCGACAGGGCGACGATCAGCGGATCGTTGGCGTCGCGGGCAGCCAGCGAGAATTTCTGTTCCATATTGGCGGCATCGAGCAATCGGTTGGCCGCGATAGCTTAGCAGCGCTGGACGGGCGGGGCTATGGTCCGTGGCAAAGGAGGCCCCGATGTCCCAGCCCGACCTCGACCAGCTCTACGATCCGCCGGCCGAACGGATCCAGAAATCCGTGCTGCCCGAACTGATCGGATTCCACCGCCAATACCTGGAAAAGGCGACGTTCTTCTGTCTGGCCACGGGGCGTGACCAGGGTCTGGATGCCTCGCCGCGCGGCGGCCCGCCGGGCTTCGTCAGGGCGCTGGACGCCAAGACGGTCGCCTTTGCCGACTGGCCGGGCAACAACCGCATCGAATCGATGCGCAACCTGCAGGCCGACGGCCGCCTGGGCATGCTGTTCATCTTTCCCGGCCTTGATGTCTTCATGCGCATCAACGGCCGTGGCCGGGTGGCGGACGACGCCGAATTGCGCGCCAGCCTGGCCGAGGGCACGCGCATCCCGAAGACGGCGATCGTCGTCACGGTCGACGAAGTGCTGTTCCATTGCGGCAAGGCGGCCAACCGGGCGCGGCTGTGGGATCCCGCCTCGCTGATCGACCGCCGCAGCCTGCCGACGCCGGGCCAGATGGTCGCCGCGATGAACAGCCAGGACGCCGCCGCCGCCCAGGCGATGGATGCCCATTACGACCACGCCATGCGCAACGACCTGTACGGCTGAGGCCCCTGGGCGGGAACTCGCCCGCCTCGTCGCCGATCTGCGGCGGCTGGCGGACCAAGTTCCTGTCCCCTTACGTCAGCGGTGCCGGATCGAAGCTGTCGGCGCGCGCCATGCGCCAGCAGTTGCGATAGAATTCGGACGTTTCGGTGCCGTCGACCAGGGCGTTCGGCTTGACGAAGTAGTGCAGCTGCGAGAACAGCTTGACCTCGGTCGTGGTGATGCGGCGGACCAGGTGGTGGGGGCCCAGCTCGTCGGGGTGGGACAGCCCGGCGGCGGCCAGCATCTCGGCCAGGCCCTTCAGCGTGTTGCGGTGGAAATTGCGCACGCGCTCGGCCTTGTCGGGCACGACCAGGGCGCGCTGGCGCAGCTTGTCCTGGGTCGCGACCCCGGTGGGGCAACGGTTGGTATGGCAGCTTTGCGACTGGATGCAGCCGATGGCGAACATGAAGCCGCGGGCGATGTTCACCCAGTCCGCGCCGATCGCCAGGATCGAGGCGATGTCGAAGGCCGAGATCAGCTTGCCCGACGCGCCGATGCGGATATGGTCGCGCAGGCCCGCGCCCACCAGGGTGTTGTGGACCAGCAGCAGGCCTTCGCGCAGCGGCACGCCCAGATGGTCGGTGAATTCGACCGGCGCGGCGCCGGTGCCGCCCTCCTTGCCGTCGACGACGATGAAGTCGGGCATCACGCCGGTTTCCAGCATCGCCTTGACGATGCTCATGAACTCCCAGGGATGGCCTAAGCAGAACTTGAAGCCGACCGGCTTGCCGCCCGACAGTTCGCGCAGCTGGGTGATGAATCCCATCATCTCGACCGGGGTCGAGAAGGCGGAATGGCGCGAGGGCGACACGCAGGTCTTGCCCATCGGCACGCCGCGGGTCAGCGCGATCTCGGCCGATACCTTGTGGGCCGGCAGGATGCCGCCATGGCCGGGCTTGGCGCCCTGGCTCAGCTTGATCTCGATCATCTTGACCTGGGGGTCGCGGGCCTGCTTGGCGAAATGCTCGGCCGAGAAATTGCCGTGTTCGTCGCGGCAGCCGAAATAGCCCGAGCCCAGCTCCCAGATGATGTCGCCGCCGTTCTCGCGGTGATAGGGGCTGATCGACCCTTCGCCGGTGTCGTGCGCGAAATTGCCGAGCTTGGCGCCCTTGTTCAGCGCGCGGATCGCATTGGCGCTGAGCGACCCGAAGCTCATCGCCGAAATGTTCAGGACCGACGACGAATAGGGCTGGCGGCACTGCGGCCCGCCGATGGTGATGCGAAAGCTGGCCGGGTCGTTCTCCGGCGCGGGTTTCATCGAATGGCCGATATATTCATAGCCGTCGGCATAGACGTCGACCATCGTGCCGAACGGCCGCTCGCTGGTCTCGTTCTTGGCGCGCTGATAGACCAGCGACCGCTGCGCGCGCGAGAACGGCAGCTTCTCGTCGTCGGCTTCCAGCAGGTACTGGCGGATCTCGGGCCGGATCGCCTCGACCAGATAGCGGATATGGCCCAGCACCGGATAGTTGCGCAGCACCGCGTGGCGGGTCTGCAGCAGGTCGGCCACGCCGATCAGCGACAGCACCCCGGTGGCCGCCACGATCACGACGTACCAGTCGTCGAGATGGACGAACGGGGCCAGGGCAAGGGTGACCAGGACGCAGGCGGCCATGAAGGCGTAGCGGCTGAGCAGCGAGATCGACATCGGCTGAAACCTCGGAGGGCGTGGCGTCGGCGGGGGCACCCTTATACCCCGGCGGGCGCGGCGTCGTCTGCCATGCTCGTCACGCCAGGGCTGTTCATTGGGCGTGGTTTTTCGGGTAAAGAATGCGGTCATGAGCATCAAGCACGACCTTGCCCAGGCTTTCTCCGGCGCGTTCGGCGAACTGCCGCCGCCGGGCCCGTCGCCGCTGACGGTCGCCGTCAGCCGCGGCCCGCTCGTGGAAAGCCGCCATCAGGTGATCTGCGCCGTGGTCGACCCCGATGGCGAGGTGATCGCCGGCTGGGGCGATACCGCAACGCCGGTCTATGCGCGTTCGGCGATCAAGGCGCTGCAGGCCTTGCCGATCGTCGAAAGCGGGGCGGCCGATGCCTTCGCGATGACCGATGCCGAACTGGCGCTGGCCTGCGCCAGCCATAACGGCGAACCGGCTCATGTCGCCACCGCCACCGGGCTGATCCGGCGCATCGGCCTGACGCTCGACGATTACGAATGCGGTACGCATTGGCCGATGAACGAGGCGGCGGTGCGGGCGATGGCGGCGGCCGGCGAAATCCCCGGGCCGGCACATAACAACTGCTCGGGCAAACACGCGGGGTTTCTGGCTACCGCCCGCCATCTGGGCGAGCCGACGAAGGGTTATGTCCTGGCCGATCATCCGGTGCAGGTTCGCGTCCGCCGGGCGATGGCCGAGATGTGCGGGGTCGACCTGACCGATGCCCCCACGGGGATCGACGGCTGTTCGATTCCGACGGTCGCCATTCCGCTGGCCGCGCTGGCCCGCGGCATCGCCCGCTTCGGCTGTCCCGACGGGCTCGAACGCGGCCGGGCCGAGGCCTGCCGCCGGCTGGCCCGCGCGATCCGCGCCGAACCGTTCATGATTGCCGGCACGGGCCGCTTCTGCACCGAAGCGATCGCGGTCACCGGTGGCCAGGCCCTGGTCAAGACCGGGGCCGAAGGGGTGTTCATGGCCGCGATCCCCGACCGTTCGCTGGGCATCGCGCTGAAGGCGCTGGATGGCGCGACGCGCGCCGCCGAAAGTGCGATGGCCGCGCTGCTCGACCGGCTGGGCCTGCTGGATCGCGCGGCGATCGCGGCGGTCGCGGCGGCGTCCAACCAGACCTTGAAGAACCGCAACGGCCTGGCCGTGGGCCGCGTCGGCATCGCCGAGACGATTGCGTTCTGATCGCAAACCCCTAATCTCCACGCCGCTACCGACCGGTAACGATCACAGGGGAAGCCGATGAAGGCGATGTTGTGCAAGGCGTTCGGACCGCCCGAATCGCTGGTGTTCGAGGATGTGGCGTCCGCGCCGCTGAAAAAGGGCGAGGTCCGCATCGCGACGCGCGCGGCGGGCCTGAACTTTCCCGATACCCTGATCATCGAGGGCAAGTACCAGTTCAAGCCGCCCTTCCCGTTCTCGCCGGGCGGTGAATGCGCCGGCGTGATCGCCGAGGTTGCGCCCGACGTGACCACGCTGAAGGTCGGCGACCGGGTGATGGCCACCACCCTGCACGGCGCCTTCGCCGAGGAAGTCGTGGCCCCGGCCTCGACCACCTTCCGCATTCCCGATGCGATGAGCTTCGAACAGGCGGCGGGTTTCGGCATCACCTACGGCACCACGATCCATGCGCTGGCCGATCGCGGCCGCCTGCAGCCGGGCGAAGTGCTGCTGGTCCATGGCGCGGCCGGCGGCGTCGGCCTGAACGCGGTCGAACTGGGCAAGATCATGGGCGCGACGGTCATCGCGACCGCCGGGTCGGACGAAAAGCTCGAACTGGCCAAGGCCTACGGCGCCGACCATGTGATCAACTATTCGCGCGACAGCATCAAGGACCGGGTCAAGGAAATGACCGACGGCCGCGGCGCCGACGTGATCTTCGATCCGGTGGGCGGCGATGCCTTCGACCAGTCGCTGCGCTGCATCAACTGGATGGGGCGCCTGCTGGTGGTCGGCTTCGCCTCGGGCCGCATCCCGTCGGCCCCGGCCAACCTGCTGCTGGTCAAGGGCTGCGACCTGCTGGGCATCTTCTGGGGTTCGTTCACGATGCGCGAACCCGAACGCAACCGCGCCAATTTCGACCAGCTGTTCGCCTGGTTCGAACAGGGCCGGATCAAGCCGCATATCTCGGCCACCTACAAGCTGTCGGAAACGGCCGAGGCGATGCGTTTCCTGCTGGCGCGCAAGTCGACCGGCAAGGTCATCCTGTCGGTCTGAGCGGCATGAGCGACGCGGTCAAGGCCCAGTACGAAGCCTATCCCTATCCGCGTCGCGATCCGCGCGACGAGGCCCGGCGGCTGGTGGTCGGCAGCCCCAGCCACCTGGCCGAAATCGACCATTACCTGTTCGCCGGCCGCCGCGACTGGGCCAGGCCGTTCCGCGCCCTGGTCGCGGGCGGCGGCACCGGCGACGGGCTGATCATGCTGGCCCAGCAGCTGAAGGACCGCGGCACCCCGGCCGAGGTCCACTACCTGGACCTGTCGCAGGCTTCGCGCGCCATCGCCGAGGCGCGCGCCCAGGCCCGCGGCCTCGATTCCATCCGCTTCCATTCCGGTTCGCTGCTGGATGTCGGCACGATCGCGCCAGGCCCCTACGACTACATCGACAGCTGCGGCGTGCTGCACCACCTGCCCGATCCGCCGGCGGGGCTGGCGGCGCTGCGCGCGCAACTGGCGTCCGACGGCGGCATGGGGCTGATGGTCTATGCCGAATACGGCCGGTCCGGCGTCTACGAGATGCAGGAAGCCTTCCGCCTGCTGGGGCGCGGGCTGGACCCGCAGGGCCAGGTGCAGATGGCCAAGCGCACGCTGCGCGGTCTGGCCGCCACCAACCGGCTGGCGCGCAATCCCTATCTGACCAGCCACAAGACCGACGACAACGCCCTTTACGATCTGCTGCTGCATTCGACCGACCGGGCCTATCGGGTGGTCGACCTGATCGATTTCCTGTCGGGTGCCGGGCTGGCGCCCGCGGCGTTCATCGAACCGGCCCGCTACGACCCGGCCCTGTATCTGGGTGACGAGGCGGTCCGCCGCCGCGCCGCCGACCTGCCGCAGGCCGAGCGTTGGGCGCTGGCCGAGGCGCTGGCCGGCAGCCTCAAGACCCATGTCGTCTATGCCGTGCACAAGGATCGCGCGGGCGGCACGCTGGCCCGGCCCGCACCCGACGCGGTGCCGGTGTGGCGCGACGGCGATGCCAAGACCTTTGCCGATGCGCTGCGCAACGATGTGCTGATCACCGATTTCGACGGCCATCCGGTGCGTTTCGCCCTGCCCCAGGGTTCGGCCGCGCTGATCCGCGCGCTGGATGGCGGGCGCACGCTGGGCGAGGTGGCGGCCGCGCTGGGTCAGGACTGGCCGCGTTTCCTGCCGCGCTTCGCCAAGGTTTACGAGGCGTTGAACGGCCTGAACCTGCTGCTGCTCGCGATCAGAACTTGACGAGCGTGCCCAGCTGGTAGACCCAGCCCCGGTTGACCGCCGTGCCATAGGTCGGCGATGACGGCGCCTGCCAGGTGGTCCATTCCTGCCACTGCGCGCCCGCGGTCACGCTGATGCCCGGCCCCAGCGCATAGGCCCCGCCCAGCCCGACGCCGTTGTAGCGATCCCGACCCCGGGCCGCGCCGGTCCGGTCGACCGCCCGGGCATCGGCGTAGGCGTATTGGATGCCGACCCGCCAGCGATCCCAGCCATAGGCCAGGCCGACGTTCCAGTTGTTGGAATCGGTTCCTGCGACGCCGGGATAGGTCGACGCGGTCGGCGGCGTCAGCGGTGCGCGCGACGTGCCCAGGTTGTCGAAGGCATAGGCGCCGCCCAGGGTGAAACCGGCATAGTCCAGGCTGAAGCCGGCGTTCCAGGCGCGCGCATCGCGGTACTGGGCATTGTCGAAGCCAGGCTGGAACTGGACGCTGCCCATCATGCCGCCGATCGAGAAGGCCGACTTGACCGGGCCCAGATCGGCGACGTAGTTGACGCTGGCGTCGACGATGTTCTTCTGCTGGCCGCCGACGTTTTCCAGCGTCAGCGCATTGGTGATGTTGCCGCCGCAATTGCGGTTGCCGACATTGGTCTGGTTGAACGACACGCCGTCATAGCTCGATTGCGGATTGCGGATGACGCAGCCGTCGGGGGCGAAGCTGACGCCCAGCTGGAACCCGCCGATGCGCGGCGTGTAATAGACGATCTTTTCGTTCTTGAAGCTCGCGATATAGGTCGACGACCCCTTCGACACCAGGTTCGACGCGGGCAGCGACATGCCGTTGAAATCGGCCGCCGGGTTGTTCAGCGACCAGCCGCCGTCGCTGGAATCCTGCGGATAGGGCATGCGGTAATGCATGTCGTAGGTGGCGCCGCGCACCTTGCCCAGGCGCAGTTCGCCATAGGGCGCATTGACGATCAGATAGGACTGGTCGATCTGGTCGGTCGCATTCGCCTCGCCGCGGATCTGCATCCGCACGCCGATGCGCAGACCGTTGTCCAGTTCGGTGCGGCCGTCGAACTGGATGCGCGACTTGCGGAAGATCCCGTAGTCGCGAACGCCATGGCCCGGGCGGCCCGGGCCGTCGTCCTGCGACACGCCGGCGGCATAACCGAAGAAATATCCGCCGACGCCGATCCTGATCGGGCCGTCGGCCGCGGCCGCGCCGCCGGTTGGGGCGGCGATCGCCACGGCCGCCAGCAGGGTCGATACGATACGGTTGCGCGACATGTCCGGGCCGTCCGTTGTCCTTGATCGGTAGGCGACGATCGGCGCCGTCGGCTACCGGCCAATGTCATCGCGATGAAAGTTCGGGTCAAGCCACCGCGATGCCCGGCGCGGCATCGCCGATGCCATGGACGCGCGCCTGATTCTTGCCGGCCCGCTTGGCGGCATACAGGGCGGCGTCGGCCAGCTCGGCCACCTTGCCGATGTCGGGATCGTCGGCCGGCCAATGGGCCAGGCCGATGCTGCAGCCGACGCGCAGCGGCTGGCCGCCGACCAGGACAGGCTGGTTCACCGCCTCGATCAGCCTTTCGGCCATGTCCAGGCCAGTATGGCCGGCATCGGGGCCGGCCTGGATCAACACGGTGAATTCGTCGCCGCCCAGCCGGGCGACCACATCGTTGCCGCGCAGGCAGGCAGCCAGGCGCTGGGCGGTCTGCTTCAGCATGATGTCGCCGGTGGCGTGGCCATGCTGGTCGTTGATCGGCTTGAACCCGTCCAGGTCCAGGGCCATGACGACCAGCCCGCCGTCGCGCGGCCTGGATGTGGCGACCGCAAGGTAGTTTTCGAAGAACCGGCGGTTGGGCAGGCCGGTCAGCGGGTCGTGATGGGCGGCATCCTGCAGCCGAGCCAGAGCCACGTCCTTGCGCAGCAGGCTGACGACAAGGTCCTGCAGCGACCGGGCCAGCTGGCGCACCTCACGCGGGCCGTCGACCGACGGGATCGCCGCGCCGGGTTCCTGGCGGCGCAGGCCTTCGGCGGCCAGGGCGATGCGTTCCAGCGGCCGGGCGATGCGCCCGGCGGCAAACCAGCCGATGGCGCTGAACAGCACGACGAAGACGAGGCCGGTGATCAGGAACCAGCGTTCCAGCGTCAGGGCCGGGGCGAAGGCGATCTCGGCCGGCTGGCGCACGATCACGGTCCAGCCCAGCCCGGCAAAGTCCATGACCCCCGACGACGGCGCCAGGCCGGTGACGTAGCTGATGCCGTCGGGCCAGGTTTCCACGCCCCAGCCGCGCGCCACGGGCCGCGCCGCGGCCAGGGTCGCCAGTTCCAGCCGGTTGCCGAAACTGCCGTCGGGACCCAGGATGATGTTGCGGTCGGCCGAGACCACGAACACTTCCAGCCCGGCCAGTTCGGCATAGGGGCTGGCCAGCCCGGCGATGGCCTGGCGGGCCCAGGCCCAGGAATAATGCACGGCCAGCACGCCGGCGGCCCGACCGGTCTCATCGCGCAGGGGGGCCGAGACGTCGACGAACTTCATCGGCTCGCCGGTCGGGTTGGGCAACAGCCTGGACAGCATGACGGCGTCGTGCACGTCGCCGACGAACGGGCCCTTCATCCCCTCGGCGTGGACGGGCCGGGCCGAGATGTCGGACCCCACCAGCACGCCGCGCGACGCGGCCAGCACCCGGCCGCCGGCGTCGGTCACGCCGGCCCAGGCCAGCGTCGGGTCGCGCTGGGTCAGTTCGTCGATCAGATGCTGGGCCTGGCCGGGATCGCGGATCGATTCCAGCCGCGACAGCACCGCGACCTGCACCGCGCGGTGCCACATGTCGTGGTCCAGCTTCTGCATCATGGAATTGGCGATGCCGGCCAGCGACCGGCCGATCTCGCGTTCCAGCATTCGCTTGGCGGTAAAGGATGCGAACAACCCGCCGGCCAGGGTCAGGCCGATGGCGACCAGGGCGATCGTGCCGGCGACGATCGCCCGCAATCCCAGCGATGGTTTGCCCAATGCCGAAGCGCCTGGCAGTTGCCCGCTCATCACCCGCCTCCCGACGTCGCCGCGATGGCTCCGTCCCCAGGCGCCATTGTGGCGGACCGGCCGGTCAAAGCCAATCCTGGCAGGTTGGGGCATACGCAAAAAGCCGCGCCTTGCGGCGCGGCCCGTACGTCGTTACCGGCTGAAGGGTGTTACTGAGCCGGCTGCGCCAGCGAGCGGACGCGGGCGTTCAGCCGCGACAGCTTGCGCGAGGCGGTGCCGGCCTGCAGCACGCCCTTGGTGACGCCACGATCGAGTTCCGGCTGCGCCAGCTTCAGCGCGGCCTGGGCCGCGGCGGCGTCACCGCCGGCGATCGCCAGCTCGACCTTCTTGACGGCGGAACGGATGCGCGAGCGGCGGGCACGATTGACCTCGGTCCGCTTGATGGTCTGACGGGCACGCTTTTCCGCCGACTTATGGTTGGCCATGGGCAATTCTTTCCGAATACGCGAGTGAACCTTGCGAGGGGCAGGCTTATACCCACCTGCCCCCCTGCCGTCAACTGAATCCCGGCGTCAGATCGATTCTGATTCAAGCATCGGCCGGGAAAACCGCTCAGCGATGCTTGAATTCGGCCTTGCGCTTGCTCGCGAACGCCGCCATGCCTTCCTTCTGGTCTTCGGTGGCGAAGGTCGAATGGAACACGCGCCGCTCGAACAGGATGCCCTCGGCCAGGGTGGTCTCGAAGGCGCGGTTGACGCATTCCTTGGCCATCATCACGACCGGGCGCGACAGGGCGGCGATGTCGGCGGCGGCCTTCAGCGCCTCGTCCAAGAGCTTGTCGACCGGTACCACCCGGCTGACCAGGCCGCAGCGCTCGGCTTCGGCTGCGTCCATCATGCGGCCGGTCAGGCACAGGTCCATCGCCTTGGACTTGCCGACGAAGCGGGTCAGGCGCTGGGTGCCGCCGGCGCCGGGAATGGTGCCCAGCTTGATTTCCGGCTGGCCGAACTTGGCGTTCTCGGCGGCGATGATGAAGTCGCACATCATCGCCATCTCGCAGCCGCCGCCCAGGGCAAAGCCGGCGACCGCGGCGATCACCGGCTTGCGGGTGGTCGACACCCGGGTCCAGTGGCGGGTGATGAAGTCGTTCAGGTAGACATCCATGAAGTCGCGGGTCTGCATCTCCTTGATGTCGGCCCCGGCGGCGAACGCCTTTTCCGACCCGGTCAGCACCACCGCGCCGATGGCATCGTCGGCCTCGAACACGTTCAGGGCCTGTTCCAGCTCCTTGACCAGGGTCGAGTTCAGCGCGTTCAGCGCTTCCGGCCGGTTCAGCCGGATCAGCCCGACGGCGCCCTTGGTCTCGACCAGAAGTGTTTCGTAGGTGGTCATGGGTCTTTTCCCCCTTTTTCCTGGGTCTGCTCTTTGCGAAAGGATTGGCGCGCCGTCAGTGCGGCGCGATGGCGATATGGACGACCAGCTGGCCGTCGCGGCCGGTGAAGGACAGCGACAGGCGCTCGTTCTCGCGGGCGAAGGCGCCCTGGGCGTCACGGGCCCAGCCCAGCTGGGGCAGGGCGGCGGCATAGAATTCCTCGACCCGCTGGCGCTGGACCGCGCCCGCGGCGTCGACCTCGACGATGCGGCCGTCGGGCTTGTCGAACACCACCGCGCCCGGCTTCTCGGTCAGGCCGGGCATCAGCGGGACATCCTCGGCCACCGACACGAACCCGGCGGCCTGCGCCAGGGCGGGCAGGCCGATCAGCAGGGCGGCCAGGAGGGTTGCGGCAACGAGCCTCATGGCCAGCAGGCTAGCCCCCGCGCTCAACGCTGGCAATGGCGGCAGAAAAACGTCGACCGGCCCGACTGCACCAGCCGTTCGACCGGCCGTTCGCAGGCGACGCAGGGCTCGGCCTCGCGGTCGTAGACCTGGAAGCGGGCCTGGAAATAGCCCAGCTCGCCAGTCGCCTGGACATAATCGCGCAAGGACGATCCGCCGGCGGCGATCGCCTCGCCCAGCACCGCCACGATCTCGGGCACCAGCGCCTCGGCCCGCTTGCCGGGGATGGTCGCGGCCTGGCGCGTCGGGCTGATCCGGGCCCGGAACAAGGCTTCGCAGACATAGATGTTGCCCAGCCCCGCCACCACCCGCTGGTCCAGCAGGGCGGCCTTGATCGGGGTCTGCTTGCCCGTCAGCGCGGCCGACAGCACCGCGGCGTTGAACTGGTTCGACAAGGGCTCGGGCCCCAGCCCCTTGAACAGCTCGTGCTGTTCCAGCGCGTCGGTCGGCCCCAGGTCGACCAGCCCGAACCGGCGGGTGTCGTTGAAGGTGATGCAGGTGCCGTCGTCCAGCGAGAAGACCAGGTGGTCGTGGGTGCCGAAGTCCGTGCGTGGCTGGTCCTCGATATACATCCGGCCGGACATGCCCAGATGGGCGATCAGCGTCTCGCCGCCATCCAGGTCGACCAGGATGTACTTGGCCCGGCGGCGCACCCGTTCGATCAGCCGGCCGGTCAGGCGGCGGGCCAGGTCGGGCGGAAACGGGCGGCGCAGATCCGGGCGGCGCACCAGCGTCTCGGCGACGCGCCGGCCGGTCAGGCGGGGGCTCAACCCCCGGACGACGGTTTCGACCTCGGGAAGCTCGGGCATGGAACCCTATGATGTGGGGGTGGGCATCGCGGGCGAATCCTATCCCTTGGGGCGCAGGGCGTCGAGGCTGTAGAACAGCAGTGCCGTCCAGATCAGTCCGAAGGTGATGCCCTGGACCCAGGTGAAAGCTTCGCGCCACACCGTCAGCGCCAGGATGAACTGCAGCGTCGGGGCCATGTATTGCAGGAAACCCAGCGTCGTCAGCTTCAGCCGCCGGGCCGCCAGCGCGAACATCAGCAGCGGTATCGCAGTCAGCGGCCCCAGCCCGACCAGCAGCAGGTCGGTGGTCCAGGCATCGCCATAGCTTGAATGGCCCGTGGCCCCCAGCCAGACCATGTAGCCCAGCGCCAGCGGCGCGACGATCCCGGTTTCGACCGTCAGACCGACCAGGCTTTCGACCGGGGCGCGCTTGCGCACCAGGCCGTACAGTGCAAACGAAATGCCCAGCGACAGCGCGACCCAGGGCAGATGCCCCAGCGCCACCGCCTGGTTCAGCACGCCCAGCCCCGCCAGGCCCACGGCGATCGCCTGGAACCGTGACAGCTTTTCCTTAAGAACCAGCACGCCCAGCGCCACGTTCAGCAGCGGGTTGATATAATATCCGAGGCTCGATTCCAGCACCCGGCCCTCGGCCACCGCCCAGATGTAGATCGACCAGTTGACCGTGATCAGCGCGGTCGACAGGGCCAGGGCCCGCCGCGTCTTCGGGTTGACGATCGCCGCCTTCAATTCGCTCCATCGTCGCAGGATCGCCAGCAGCACAAGGCAGACGACCAGCGACCAGAAAACCCGCTGGGCCAGAACTTCCCACAAGGGAACTTCCGAGACGGCCTTGAAGTAGAGGGGGGCGATCCCCCAGATGAAATAGGCGGCCAACCCGGCCAGGATGCCCATGCGGGTACCCTGCCGGGCGCCCGATCCCTGAAGCGCCGTGTTCTGGTTTTGCATTACCGCGGGTTTTTACGGGTAAACCGTTGCGGCCGCCAAGGGGCAAACATATATAGAGGCCAACTTGGGCAACTCCGGTCCGGCGTTGCCCGCCACACTTCGAGATGAAGACCTGGAAGGGGAAGGGTTGGGGCGCCGTCAGGGCCTTGTCCTTCTGCCGCAGACACAGAGGAAGACCATGGCAAAAGTAATCGGTATCGATCTCGGCACGACCAACAGCTGCGTCGCGATCATGGAGGGCAAGCAGCCCAAGGTGATCGAGAACGCCGAAGGCGGTCGCACCACCCCGTCGATGGTCGCGTTCAGCGCCGACGGCGAGCGTCTGGTCGGCCAGGCCGCCAAGCGCCAGGCGGTGACCAACCCGGAAAACACGCTGTTCGCGGTCAAGCGCCTGATCGGCCGTCCGTTCGCCGATCCGGCGACCGAGAAGTACAAGTCGATGGTCCCCTACAAGGTCGTCAAGGGTGACAACGGCGACGCCTGGGTCGAGGCCGGGTCGAAGAAGTATTCGCCCTCGCAGATCTCGGCCTTCATCCTGCAGAAGATGAAGGAAACCGCCGAAAGCTATCTCGGCGAGACCGTGACGCAGGCCGTCATCACCGTTCCCGCGTATTTCAACGACGCCCAGCGCCAGGCGACCAAGGACGCCGGCCGCATCGCGGGCCTCGAGGTGCTGCGCATCATCAACGAGCCGACCGCCGCGGCCCTGGCCTATGGCCTGGACAAGCAGGACGGCAAGACCATCGCCGTCTATGACCTTGGCGGCGGCACCTTCGACGTCTCGGTGCTCGAGATCGGCGACGGCGTGTTCGAGGTGAAGTCGACCAACGGCGACACGCTGCTGGGCGGCGAGGACTTCGACCTGCGGATCGTCGATTACCTGGCGACCGAGTTCAAGAAGGACCAGGGCATCGATCTCAAGAACGATCGCCTGGCCCTGCAGCGCCTGAAGGAAGCGGCCGAGAAGGCCAAGATCGAGCTGTCGTCGTCGACGCAGACCGAGATCAATCTGCCGTTCATCACGGCCGACCAGTCCGGTCCGAAGCATCTGACGATGAAGCTGACCCGCGCCAAGCTCGAGCAGCTGGTCGACGACCTGATCGAACGCACCATCGCCCCCTGCAAGCAGGCGATCAAGGATGCGGGCGTTTCGGCCGGCGACATCGACGAGGTCGTTCTGGTCGGCGGCATGACCCGCATGCCCCGCGTGATCGAGCGCGTGAAGGAGCTGTTCGGCCGCGAGCCGCATAAGGGCGTCAACCCGGACGAGGTCGTCGCCATCGGCGCCGCCATCCAGGCCGGCGTGCTGAAGGGCGAGGTCAAGGACGTCCTGCTGCTCGACGTGACGCCGCTGTCGCTGGGCATCGAGACGCTGGGTGGCGTGTTCACCCGCCTGATCGACCGCAACACGACGATCCCGACGAAGAAGAGCCAGACCTTCTCGACGGCCGAGGACGGGCAGACCGCGGTGACCATCCGCGTCTTCCAGGGCGAGCGCGAGATGGCCGCGGACAACAAGATCCTCGGCCAGTTCGACCTGGTGGGCCTGCCGGCCGCGCCGCGCGGCGTGCCGCAGATCGAGGTCACGTTCGACATCGACGCCAACGGCATCGTGCATGTCTCGGCCAAGGACAAGGGCACCGGCAAGGAGCAGCAGATCCGCATCCAGGCCTCGGGCGGGTTGTCGGAAGCCGACATCCAGCGCATGGTCAAGGAAGCCGAGGAGCATGCCTCCGACGACAAGCAGAAGCGCGAGCTGGCCGAAGCCCGCAACCAGGGCGAGGCGCTGATCCACCAGACCGAGAAGACCATCAAGGATCTCGGCGACAAGGCCCCGGCGGACGAGAAGTCGTCGGCCGAGGCGGCGATCACGGTGCTGCGCGAGAAGCTGACGGGCGAGGATGCCGAGGGCATCAAGTCGGCCACCGAGGCCCTGGCCCAGGTGTCGATGAAGCTCGGCGAGGCGCTCTACAAGTCCCAGCAGGGCGATGCGGCGGCGGCGGGCGGCACCGATGCCGGCGCGCAGCCCGGCGCCGGCCCGAAGTCGGACGACGGCATCGTCGACGCCGATTTCGAGGAAGTGAAGGACGACAAGAAGAAGTCCGCGTGAATCTAGTCGCGGCTTGAGGCTGGCGGCCCGTCATCCCCGATGGCGGGCCGTTTGCATCGAGTCGCCCTGCCGGGGTGGACGCCGCGATGGCGAAACAAGACTATTACGAACTGCTGGGCGCTGCGCGCGGCAGTTCGGCCGACGAACTGAAGAAGGCGTATCGCAAGCTGGCGATGCAGTATCACCCGGACCGCAATCCGGGCGATCAGGAAGCCGAACGCAAGTTCAAGGAAATCAACGAGGCCTACGAAGTCCTGAAGGACGACCAGAAACGGGCCGCCTATGACCAGTTCGGCCATGCCGCCTTCGAGGGCGGGGCGGGCCGCGGTCCCGGCGACTTCGATTTCTCCGGGTCGTTCTCGGACATCTTCGAAAGCTTCTTCGGCGACATCATGGGCGGCGGCGGCCGTCGCGGCGGCGGCCCGTCGGGTGCCCAGCGCGGTGCCGACCTGCGCTACAACCTGGAAGTCACGCTCGAGGAAGCCTTCAGCGGCAAGCAGGCCAAGATCAAGGTGCCGACCGCGGTCCCCTGCGAGGGCTGCAACGGCACCGGTGCGGCGGCGAACTCCAAGCCCGTGGCCTGCCCGACCTGCCAGGGCCGCGGCAAGGTGCGCGCCCAGCAGGGTTTCTTCACGATCGAACGGACCTGCCCGTCCTGCAACGGCGCCGGCCGCATCATCGAGAATCCCTGCAAGGAATGCGGCGGCGCCGGCCAGACCCATCGCGAAAAGACCCTGCAGGTCCAGATCCCCCCGGGGGTCGAGGACGGCACCAGGATCCGCGTGTCGGGCGAGGGCGAGGCGGGTTTCCGCGGCGGGCCGCCGGGCGATCTCTACATCTTCCTGTCGGTCGCGCCCCACCGCCTGTTCAAGCGCGAAGGCATGCATCTCTATTGCCGCGTGCCGTTCAAGATGACCACCGCCTCGCTGGGCGGGTCGATCGAGGTGCCGACGATCGACGGCGGCCGGGCCAAGGTGACGATCCCGCCGGGTACCCAGACCGGCAAGCAGTTCCGCCTGAAGGGCAAGGGCATGCCGGCCCTGCAGGGCGCGGGCACCGGCGACCTCTACGTGCTGGCCAATGTCGAGACCCCGGTCAACCTGACCAAGCGCCAGCGCGAACTGCTCGAGGAATTCGACGCCGCCGGCGGCGACGACACCTCGCCCGAGACGTCGGGCTTCTTCGCCCGCGTCAAGGAGATGTGGGACGGGATGAAGGGCTGATCGGCGGACCGATGCCATCCGTCGGGAAGTGGAGTAGGATGACCGGCATGAGCCGTGTCATCCGCACCACAATCGATGATCTGCCGGAGGCCCTGCAGTTCTATGCTGGCTCTCGGCAGGTTGAAGTCCGTGTCATCGATGCAAGCGATGACGAGCGGGCCGAGGAATTGCGGCGCTTGATTTCATCGCGTGCGGCCGACGGTCGGGCAGGCATCCCGGCCGAGACGGTCTTCGCCGAGGCCTTTGCGCGGATTGCTACGAAGAAGAAAGCCCGGTCTACGCGCTAGATGTCGCGCGTCTTCTTTCATCCCGATGCGCGCGAGGATCTGCACGCTATTGCGGATTTCATCGCGCGGGATAATGAGAATCGGGCGATATCCTTTGTCCGGGACTTGCAGGTGGCGTGCGGGCATTACGCCGATCATCCACTTTCCGGCCGGGATTGCGGCAATATCTTCCCGGGCCTGCACCGGTTCCCGCACGGCAACTATCTAGTCTACTATTTGCCCGATACGGCAGGCCACAGCATTGAGATTTTGCATGTGCTGCACGGCGCGCGCGACCATGAGCAGCTTATGCGTGACGGCTGAAGCCCGGTTCAACGTTTACAAGCGCTGACGCCCGCCGCCCACCCTTCGTGCCGGGCGCGGTCGCGGCGTTCCAGCCACCAGCCCGCCTGCATGGGCCATCCCGCATAGCCGGTGTCGCCCAGGCGCGCCCGGGCCTGCAGCGGCCAGTTCGGGTTGGCCATGGCTTCGCGCCCGATGGCGACGATGTCGGCGGCTTCGCTTCGCACGATCGCCTCGGCATGGCCGGGATCGGTGATCAGCCCCACGGCCATCACCGGCAGGCCGGCGGCTTGCCTGATCGCGGTGGCCAGCGGCACCTGATAGCCGGGCCAGCGCACGCGGCGCGCCGCCGTGGCCGATCCGGCAAGGCCGCCCGACGAACAATCCACGACATCGACGCCGCGCGCGGCCAGTTCCCGGGCAAAGACCGCGGCATCATCGAGCGACCAGCCGTCGTCGGCGTCGTCGATCGCCGAAATCCGCGTGAACATCGGCAGGTCGGCGGGCCAGGCGGCGCGCACGACCTCGGCCACTTCCAACGGGAAGCGCATCCGGCCCGCCAGGTCGCCGCCATAGGCGTCCTGGCGCCGGTTGGTCAGGGGCGACAGGAACTGATGCAGCAGATAGCCATGGGCGGCATGCAATTCGACGATACGAAAGCCCGCCGCCGCGGCGCGCAGCGTGGCGGCACGCCAGGCCTGGGCGATGCCGGCCATGTCGGCCTGCGACAGCGCGGATGGCATCAGCCAGCCCGGCGCGACGGGCAGGGCCGAGGGGGCGACGACCGGCCAGGCCACCTCGCCGCGGGCGCGATCGCCGTCGTCCAGCGGACCGTTGCCGTGCCAGGGCCGCTGGGTCGCGGCCTTGCGCCCGGCATGGCCCAGCTGGATCGCCGGCACCGCGCCATGCTCGGCCAGGAACCGGGCGATCCGGCGCAGCGGCGGCATCTGGTCGTCCGACCACAGGCCGAGATCGCCCGGGGTGATGCGGCCGCTCGCCTCGACCGCCGTCGCCTCGACGAAGACAATGCCGGCGCCACCCAGGGCAAAGCGGGCGAGGTGGGCGAAATGCCAATCGTTGGCGACGCCGTCGGCCGCGCTGTACTGGCACATCGGCGAGATCGCCACCCGGTTGCCCAGCGTGACGCCGCGGAGGGTCAGGGGCGTGAACAATCCCGCGCTCATGGCAGTATCCCATCCGTCCGCAGGTCGCTCAGGATTCCCAGCATCGCGTCGCCGCTGTCGATGCGTTCGGTCCAGCCCAGGCTGCGGGCCCGATCCAGCGACGACACGTCGTCCCAGGTGACGCCGAACAGGCCGTCACCGTAGCGCCAGTCCACCAGCCCGGCCAGCGGCAGCGGTGCCAGGCCGCGTCGCCGACGCGCCTCGTCCCACAATGGTTCCAGGGGTGGCATGCGATCGGCCAGCCGGCCGTCGGTCGCGGGCGGTGCCGGTGCCATGTCGAAGAAGGCGGCGATACGCGGCCACAGGTCGCACCAGCGGAAGACATCGCCGTTGGTCAGGTTGATGTCCTGGCCGGCGCAGCCCGGCGTGGTGCCGGCCCAGATCAGCCCGCGGGCCAGCAGGCCGGCCGTGGTCGCCTGCGACCGCTTGGCGAAATTCGCCGCCCCGCCGGGAAAGCTCAACGGCTGCCCGGCCTCGCGCAGCAGCGTGGCGTAGACCCCGATCAGGGTCGCCAGGCTGTTGCCGCTGCCGCCGGCCGGTCCCCAGACGGTATGGGGCCGCAGCGTCGACCACGACCAGTCGCGGCCGCGCGCGCGATCGACCAGCAGGTCGTGCTGGTCGAAATAGAACAGCGGGCCGGGGCCGCGTTCATCGTCCTCATGCGCCGGCACGGGATAGGGGCCGCGATGGCAGCCATACCACTTGGTGCCATGGACCAGCCCGACATGCTCGAGCCGGCCGCCGGGCACATCCAGCACGTCCAGCAGGTTTTCCAGCAGGCGCCGGTTCAGGGCGGCTTCCGCCTGCACGTCGTCGGCCGCCACCTTGGCCGTGACGAAGGCATGGGTGACCCGGGGCCACAGATCGCCGGCGCCGGCCAGGACCGCAGGGTCGAGCAGGTCCAGCGCCCGGTGGGGCAGGCCGGGCGGCCCGGCGGCGCGGCGCGAGACACCGATGATGTCCCAGTCGCCATCGGCGATAAGCTGGCGGGCCAGCCCCTCGCCGACGACGCCGCTGTCGCCGACCACCAGGGCGGTACGGGTCGTCATGCCTGGCGCCGCTGCTTGGCAGCGCGGCAGTCGATCATGCCGGGCCTGGTATAGGGATCCTCGCCGGCGGCGAAGATGCGCGATTTCTGCAATTTCTGCGTCGCGGTCAGCGGCAGGCTGTCCAGGAAAAGAATCCAGCCCGGCGCCTTGAAATAGGCCAGCCGTTCCAGCGCATGGCCGACCAGCGCCTCGGCCAGGGCCGCATCCGCCGCCGCGCCGGGGCGGGGCACGACGCAGGCCAGCACCTCCTCCTCGCGCAGCGGGTCGGGCAGGGGGATCACCGCGACCTCGGCCACGTCGGCATGCAGGCGCAGGCAGGCCTCGACCTCGGCCGCGGCGATGTTCTGGCCGCTGCGCCGGATCATGTGTTTCTTGCGGTCGACGAAATGGTGCAGCCCGTCGGCATCGCGGCGCACGATGTCGCCGGTATGGAACCACCCGCCGCGCCAGGCGGTCTCGGTGGTTTCGGCATCGCGCCAGTAGCCGCGGAACAGGCCGCCCCGCGGATCGGCGCTGTCGGCCCGGCGCAGGACCAGTTCGCCCTCGGCGCCGTCGGGCAATGGCCGGTCGTCGTCATCGACGATGGCCAGCTCGATCCCCGGCAGCGGCCGGCCGAAGGTGCGGGTGTCGATCCGGCGCGGTTCGATATTGGCGCCCGATGCGATGCCGACCTCGGACATGCCCCATACCTCGATCATCGGGAAACCAAACCGCGCCTCGAAATCCGCATGCTGCTGCGGGTCGAGGCCGGCGCCGACGCCGAAACGCACGGCGTGGGCACGCTCCTCCGGGTCGGGCGCGGCCGACAGCAGGATCGGCCCGACGATGCCGAGATAGTGGATGATCGTGGCCCGGGTCGCGACCAGGTCGCGCCACCAGCGGCCGGGATGGAAACGGTCGGGAAAGATCATCGCGTTGCGCGACAGGATCATCGCCGGGTTCGAGATGCCCAGGCTGTTGGCATAGAACAGCGGCAGCGGATTATAGAGGCGCTCGACCCCCGGCCGCACCGCCATCACCCCGCCGGCCGCCAGGTAGCGCCGCCCGGCGAAATAGAAATAATCGTTGCCCAGCATGCAGCCCTTGGGCAGGCCCGTGGTGCCCGAGGTATAGAGCAGCGCGCCCATCGTGTCCGGCCCCGGCGCGCCGGCCGCGGCCGGCCGCGCGGCCCGCGGCAGCGTCTCGGCAAAGGCGTCGACATCGACGACCGGCAGGCCGGTCACATCGCGCAAGCCCGCGACACGGTGGGACAGCGCCACGACCAGGTCGCTGGCCGAATGGTCGAACAGATAGGTCAGGTCGTCGCGGCGATAATCCGGGTTGACCGGCACGGCGCAGATGCCCAGCCGGTTCAGCGCCAGGAAATGGGCCATGAATTCGGGCCGGTTTTCCAGCAGCAGGGCGACGCGATGACCATGCCCCCAGCCGCGCGCGGCATAACGGTCGATCAGGTCCTGGACGATCGCGGCCAGTTCGCCATAGGTCCATTCCAGCCCGTCGTCGTGATATCCGCGCCCCGGCATCGGCGGCACGACGACGCAGGGCAGATGCCCTGCAGCCGTCGCCGCCGCCTCGAATTCATGGGCCAGCGTGCGGTCGTCAGCCATCGGCCAGCCGGAAGGCGATGGTGCCGGGTGTCGTGCCCTGCCCGAAGGCCGGCCGCACCTTCATGCCGATGCGCAACTGGCCGGGATCGGCGGCGATATTGGTGACCAGCCGCACGCCCGGCGCGTCGGCGAATTCCACCAGCGCGACGATATACGGCAGCCGGTCGGCATAGGCGGGGTCGAAGGCATGGCGCACCGCGGTCCACGAGAACACCTCGCCGGTGCCCTCGACCTCGTGCCAGCCCACCGCCTCGCTGCCGCAATGGGGGCAGCGTTTCATCGGGTACCAGTGGAACCGGTCGCAATCGGTGCAGCGGGGAAAGGCCAGGGCCTGGCGGTCCAGGGCGGAAAAGAATCCGTCGAATTCGGGCGGATGTTGCGCCATGGTCATGCCCTCCCCAGCAGCAGGACGCCGTAATCGGGCACCGACAGGCCGGTGACCAGTCCGATCTCGGCGCCCGGCACCTGCGCTGCGCCGGCCTCGCCGCGGATCTGGCGCACGGCCTCGATCACGTGTTCGGCGCCCAGCAGGTAGCTGTAGCCCAGCATGCCGCCATGGGTATTGATGGGCAGGCCGCCGTCGACGGTGATGCCGCGTTCGCGCACGAAGGCGCCGCCTTCGCCGGGCTTGCAGAACCCCATCCCCTCGATCTGCATCAGGCAGGAAATGGTGAAGCAGTCGTAGATTTCGGCGAAGTCGACGTCGTCGTGGCCGATGCCGGCCTGTTCCAGCGCGCGCCGCGTGGCGGCCGCCGCACCGGGAATGCGCAGCAATTCGGCCCGCTGGGTGAAGATGTCGTCGCCCGAGATCGGTTCGCTGGCATACCCCGAACCCAGGACGCGCACCGGCGGGCGGCGCAGGTCGCGGGCGCGTTCCATCGTCGTCACCACGAAGGCGCAGACGCCGTCCGAGATCAGGCAGCAATCGGCCTCGCGCAGCGGATCGGAAATCGGGCGCGAGGCGTAATAGCCGTCCATGTCGAGCGGGCGCGCCTTCTGGCCGCGGCCGTTGCGCATCGCATTGGCGCGCTGGCCCACCGCGATCGCGGCCAGGTCGGCATCGGTCGCGCCGTAGTCGTGCATGTAGCGTTGCGCCCACAGCGCGAAATACGACGGCTGGCCGTTGAAGCCGTAGGGTTTCTCGAACGCCTTCTTGGCCGGATACAGGTCGTGAAAGCCATAGGGGCCGGTGACGCGCGAGCCCCAGTCGACGCCGAAATAACACAACACCGTCTCGGCCAGCCCGGCCTCGATCGCGGCGGCGGCGACCATGGGGGCGCAGACGATGCCGGTGCCGCCATACGAAATGCCGCCGTCATAGGCGCGTTCGATGCCGAACTGGGCGGCGATGTATTCATGCGGCGCGGTGGCCGGCATGATCAGGGCATCGGTGACGATGCCGTCGATGTCGCGGCCGCTGAGACCCGCATCGGCCAGGGCGTCGCCCACCGCCATCACGGTCAGGGCACGGATGTCGTGCGGCGACCGGCGCGCGGGCGGCGTCTCGCCGATACCGACGATGGCGATCTCCTTCTTCATGCTCGGGCTACTCCATCAGAATAAGGCCCGCCGGACTTGCCGGTCCGGCGGGCGACAGGGTTACTGCGGGAACTTCTGCTCGTAGGTCGAATTCGGCTCGTACTTGGCGACCAGCGCCTGGTAGCGGTCCATGAATTCGGCGACATTGGCGTCGGTGCGGGCCTGGCGGACCTTGATCCATTCGGCCTTCAGGCCGTCGAAATCGGCGGCCTTCTTCCAGGCATCGACCTCGGCGGGGGTGAAGCGGTAGAACTTGACCTTCAGCTGCTCGGCCGTCTTGACCGAGGCGGCGTCGCCCTGGGCGACGAAGGCGATCGACTTGGCGGGGAATTCGCGCCGCATCTTGCCGATCTCGTCCTTGACCGCCTGGGGCAGGGCGTCGTGGACGTTCTTGTTCATCGCCAGGCCGCAGGTGTAGTAGGTGCCGATGCCCGGCGCGATGATGGTCTTGGTGTATTGCAGCCAGTTCTCGGGGCCCGGCATCCACAGGGGCACGCCGACATACCCTTCGATCGCGCCGGTCTGCAGGCCGGTATAGATGTCGGTCGTGGCCATCGCCACCGGCACCATGCCGCCCGCCTTGTTGACGATCTTGCCGACATCGCCATAGGCACGGACCTTCATGCCCTTCAGTTCGTCGGCCTTGGAGATCGGCTTGTTGACGCCCAGGATGGTGGCGGACGGCGCGTCGAAGGCCAGGGCCACCACGTTCTGCTTGGTGTATTCGCGGCGCAGCGGTTCGTAGGTGTCGTACAGCTCGGCCAATGCGGCCGACACCGCGTCGCCCTTCTCGGCGACGAAGGGCAGTTCGGCCATCGACGTCAGCGGCAGCAGGGCGGGGGTATAGCCCGTGCAGAAATAACCGACATCGGCGATGCCCTTGCCGATGCCCTGCAGCTGGTCGCCCGCCTTCATCAGGGCGGCCATGTACATCTTGTCCTTGACCTTGACGGCGCCGTTGCTGCGCTTGGACAGATCGTCCAGATAGGCTTCGTATTGCAGGTTCGAACTCGATCCCTGCGCCACATAGGTCGAATAGACCAGGTCGACCGCCATGGCCGGCGCGGCCGCGGCAAGGCCCGCGGCGACCAGCCCGGCACCCATCGTCATCGTCAGCTTGTTCATTATCGTTCCTCCCATTTTTGCGGCGCGTTGGCCGCGGGTCAGCGCATCAGCCGTGGCAGCAGCAGCGAGATTTCAGGAATGGCGACCAGCAGCAGCAGCGTGATCAGTTCCAGCACCACGAAGAAGCCGGCGCCGCGGAATACCGACGAAATCGGTATCTTCGGATCGATCGCCTTGATGACGAAGACGTTGACGCCCAGGGGCGGCGTGATGTTGGCCAGTTCGGACATCTTGACGATGATGATGCCGAACCAGACGGGGTCGTAGCCCAGCGCCGTGATCGTCGGAAACACGATCGGCAGCGTGATCAGGCACATCGAGATCGGTTCGAGGAACATGCCCAGCGGGATATAGGCCAGCAGGATGCAGGCCAGGATCGCCCAGCGCGGCCATTCCGACCCGGCGATCAGCTGGGCGGTGGCGCGTGCGATGCCCGACAGCGCGACATACTGGCCGAACAGCCCGGCGCCGATCAGGATCAGGAAGATCATCGCGCAGCTGGCCGCCGCCTCGCGTCCGCCGGCCAGCAGGCTGGGCCCGTGGAAACCGCGCTTGATCAGCATCAGGACGAAGGCGGCGACCGCACCGATCGCGGCAGCCTCGGTCGCGGTGAAGAACCCGCCGTAGATGCCGCCGATGATGACGCCGAACAGGACAGCCACGCCCCAGCCGTCGCGCAGGCCGGTCAACCGCTCGCGCCAGGGCACCCGCACCGGGTTGGTCGGCATCAGGTCGGGGCGGAACCAGGCCAGGACATACAGGCCGGCGCAGAACACCAGGGCGGTCATGATGCCCGGCAGGATGCCGGCGACCAGCAGCTGGCCGATGTCGGTCTGGGTGATGATGCCGTAGACCACCAGCATGATGCTGGGCGGGATCATGATGCCCAGCAGGCCGGCAGACGCGATGGTGCCGGCGGCGACCGCGCGGTCGTAACCGAAGCGCCGCATCTCGCCCATGGCGATCTTGCCGACCGCGGCCGAGGTCGCGACGCTCGACCCCGACGTCGCGGCAAAGGCGGCGCAGGCGAACACGGTGGCCATCGCCAGCCCGCCGCGCAGGTGGCCGACGAACCGGTTGGCCATCTGATAGGCCTTTTCGCTGACCCCGGCCTGGGTGGCGAAGGCGCCCATCAGGATGAACAGCGGAATGGTCATCAGCGCGATGTCGGTGACCTTGGCGAAGGGCATGGTGCCCAGCGCCGTCATCGCCACGGGAAAACCGCGCAGCGCGACCAGGCCGAAAAAGGCCGAGACCAGCAGGACGATGGCGATCGGCAGGCCGATGGCGATGCCCAGGACGAAGATGGAGATGACGACCAGATGCGCCAGCATGACCCCTACACCGTGCTCTGCGGAAATTCTTCGCCCAGTCCGTCGTCCGGGCGGCGCCCGGCCAGGATCAGGGCGGAATGCCAGGCCTGGACCGCGAACTGCAGGGTCAGCAGGGCCAGGCCCAGCGCGACGACCGACTTGATCGGCCACAGCGGGAACTGGATGGTGCCGAACTGGAATTCCTGGTCGGCATAGCTTTCCCAGGCGCCGCGCGCAGTCGCGTCGGTCAGCACCAGGCCGATGCCAAGGCAGACCAGCAGCGAGACGACGTCGGCCAGCCGGCGCAGGCGCGGCGGGAACATCGTCACCAGCACCTCGATCGCCACATGGCCGCGCATCGCCTGGGTATGGCCCAGCGCCAGGAACACCAGCATGGCCAGCAGGATGCCGCCGATCTCGGCGGCGCCCACCAGGGCGATGCCGGCGGCGCGGGCCACGACGTCGGCGGTGACGACCAGCGCCAGCAGGATCAGCGCCAGCCCGCCACCATAGGCGGCCCCGGCATTGATGCGGGTGATCGGATCAGCGGGCATCGGCGGTTTCCTCCGCTTGGGCCAGCTCGCCGCGCCGGCGCAAGGTTTCGACGACCTGTGTCCGCAGCAGGTATTTCTGCACCTTGCCGCTGGGCGTCATGGGAAAGTCTTCCAGCACGACCAGGTATTCGGGAAAGAACTGGCGGGCCAGTTGCTGGCCTTCCAGGTGATCGCGCATGGCGGCGAAATCGAAGCGCTGGCCGGGGCGCACCACCACGGCGGCGCAGGCCTTTTCCTGGAACCGCGGGTCGGGCACGGCAACCACCGCCACCGCGGCCAGCGCGGGATGGCGATGCAACAGGTCCTCGACCTCGATGATCGGGATGTTTTCGCCGCCGCGGATGACGATGTCCTTGGTGCGGCCTGATATGCGGATGTTGCCGCCGTCGACGCGGCGGGCCCGGTCGCCGGTGCGGAACCAGCCGTCGTCGTCGAACAGCGCGGCGGTGATCGCGGGCCGCTTGTAGTACCCGGCAAACATCGTCGGGCCGCGGCCGACCACTTCGCCTTCGTCGCCGGGGGCGACGTCGCGCCCGGCCTCGTCGACCAGGCGGACTTCGTTGCCGGGCAGGACGCGCCCATCCGACAGTGCCGCCGCGTCGGGCGGATCGTCGCGGCGGGTGACGGTCATCAGCCCCAGCTCGGTCATGCCCCAGCCAGTCGCCACGGTGCAGCCCAGCCGTCGTTGCGCCTGGTGCAGCAGCGACCGCGGTATCGGCGCGCCCGAACACAGGAAAGTCCGCAAGCTGTCGCCGGCGGTGGCCGCATCCTCGGCACCCGCCAGGTCCTGCAGGAACGGGGTCGCGCCCATGGTGAAGGTGACCCGTTCACGTGCGATCAGCCGCAGTGCCTCGGCCGGATCCCAGCGTTCCATCAGCACGACGGCCCCGCCGATCATGACGGGAAGCTGCCCGCCGTAGACGAAGCCGGTCTGGTGGCCGAAGGTCGACGCCATCAGGACGACGTCGTCGGACCCCAGGCGCCGGTCGGCGACCAGCCCGACCAGCGGGCACAGATTGGTGTTGGCGGTGTGCATCACCCCCTTGGGTTCGCCGGTCGTGCCCGAGGTGAAGACGATTTCCGAGACATGGTCGGGCCGCGACAGCGGTGCGGGCGGCGTCGCCGCGCCCAGCAGGTCGTCGAAGGCGGTCATGCCGGCCGGCGCCTCGCCCGCCACCACCAGATGGCGCAGCGACGGGATGTCGACTGCGACGTCACGCAGCATCGCGGCATGGTCGAACCCGCGGAAGGTGGCCGGCACGATGGCGACCTTCGGCTCGACCAGTCCCAGCATCTGCCGCAATTCGCGATGGCGATAGATATGGGGCAGCGGCGTGCAGACCGCGCCCAGCCGGGCCAGCGCATATTCCAGCAGCGGGAAATGCCGCCAGTTGGGCAATTGCACCGCGACCACGTCGCCGGGCCCGACGCCCATGGCCGCCAGGTTGCCGGCCAGCCGGGCCGACAGGTCCAGCGCTTCGGCATAGGTCACCCGGCCCGTGACATCGACGATCAGGGTGCGGTCGGGATGGCGGGCGGCCGCATCGGCCAGCATGTCGTGCACGGTGCGGCCGGGCCAGAACCCGGCGGCGGTATTGGCGGCGACGATGTCGGCGGCAAAGGCGGGCCGGGACAGGTCGTCGGTCACGTGCTGCCGACCTTGAAAGGCAAAGGCATTTTTTCCATCCCCGGCATGGCGGCCCGCGTTGGAGCCGTCTTATTCTTGCGTCTCGCTATTTAGGTGAATATATGTTCATATTAATTGACGGTCAAGCCGATTCAGGCGATTGAAAGAACCGGTCGGGCGGCCCGCAAATGTCACGGCCCGACGAACGAGGTGCAGGGGATGCAACAGTCATTGTCAGGACGGCAGGCATTGGTCAGTGGGGCGACGTCCGGCATCGGTGCCGCGATCGCCCGCCGCCTGGTGCGCGACGGGGCGCATGTCGTGGCGCTGGGCCGGCGCGGCGACCGGCTGGCGGCATTGCACGACGAACTGGGTGATGCCTGCCGCATCGCGGTGGTCGACGTCGGCGACGCGGCGGCCGTGGGGAATGTCCTGGCGGACTTCGCTGGCATCGACCTCCTGGTCAACAATGCCGGCACCGCGCGCGGCCAGCACCGGGCCCAGGATGCCGACCGCGCCGACTGGCAGGCGATGGTCGATGCCAATATCGGGGGCGTGCTGAACCTGACCCATGCCCTGCTGCCCGGCATGGTGGCGCGCGATTTCGGCGACATCATCAACATCGGCTCGATCGCGGCGGGCGCGGCCTATCCCACCGGCAATGTCTATGGTGCCACCAAGGCGTTCGTGCGCCAGTTCACCCAGAACCTGCGGGCCGACCTGCTGGGCCGCAACGTCCGCGCCACCTGCATCGAACCGGGCACGGTGCGCACCGAATTCGCCGCCGTCCGCACCGGCTCGGCTGAGGCGGCGGCCAAATTCTACGACCACCCCAACCTGATGGAGGCCGAGGACGTGGCCGAGATCGTGGCGCTGTGCCTGGCCCTGCCGCGGCGGGTCAACGTCAACCTGATCGAGGCGATGCCGCTGGGCCAGGCCCATGGCGGCCCGGTATTCGCCGACGGCATGGCCGTGGTGCCGGGCGCATGACCGACGAGGCAGCGCCGGTCCGCCGCGCCCGCGGCCGCCCCCCGCGGCCCGAGGCGACGCAGGAACGGCGCAAGCAGCTGCTGTCGGCGGCCATCGAGGTGTTCGGCCAGTTCGGCTATCACCAGGCCACGATGCAGCAGGTCGCCGCCCGCACCGGCATCAGCGTCGGGCTGATCTACCAGTATTTCGACGACAAGGAAGCGCTGCTCTTTGCCGTGATCAACGAAATCCTGGATTCGTATCTGCGCGAACTGCCGCGGGCGCTGGCGGCGGAAACCGATCCGCTGGCCCGGCTGCGCGCCGGTGTCCACGCCTATTGCCGGGTGGTCGACGAACACCGATCGGCCGCCCTGGTCGGTTATCGCGAATACCGCGCCCTGTCGCGGGCGCGCATGCGCCAGGTGGTGGCCAAGGAACGCGAGGCGACCGCCCTGATCGGCGACGCGGTCCAAGCCTGCCGCGCCGCAGGCCAGCTCGACGTCGCCGACCCCGAATTGCTGACCTACCACATCGTCGTCTTCGTCCATTCCTGGGCGCTGAATGCCTGGCGCTTCACGCCGCCGATCGGCCGCGACGCCTATGTCGAACGCGGCCTGGCCCTGCTGATCGACCCGGCACGCAAGGCGGTGGCGAAAGTGCCACGACGGCGCAAATCGGCGGGTTGAAGGCGTCTGCCGCATTTGACCTTGGCCCCGGCTCGGCCAAGATGCCGGCATGACCGAATCGACCTCTGCCCAGCCCGACGATGCCGCCTCGACCGTCGAAACCGTGGTCGCGGCGATCACCGAGGGCGTGCGCGGCGGCCTGCTGGCGCCCGGCCAGCGGCTGGTCGAGGCTGATTTCACCAAACGGCTGGGGGTCGGGCGCGGGTCGGTGCGCGAGGCTTTCCGGCGGCTGACCGCCGACGGGCTGCTGGCCTTCGTGCCCCATCGCGGTGTGTCGGTGCGCCAGTTGACGCGGGCCGAAGTCGACAACCTGTTCGATATCCGCGCCGCGCTCGAGGTACTGGCGGTACAGCTGGCCCTGCCCCGGCTGGCGGCCGAACCCGCCGCGCTGCTCGACCTGCAGGCCCGACTGGATGCGGCCGAGGCTGCGGGCGACATGGCCGGTTTCTCGGGCCTGAACCGCGACTGGCATGGCCTGCTGGCCGCGGCGGCGGCCAACCCGCAGCTCGACCAGATGATCGGCCGGTTGGGCAATTCGATCTACTGGCTGCAATTCCGGGTGCTGGTCGATCGTGAGCCGACCTTCGCCACCAATGTCCAGCATCGCGCCGTCACCGCGGCGATCGTCGCGGGCGATACCGACGCGGCGGCCCGGGCGATGCGAGCCCATGTCGATGGCTCGCGCCGGCTGATCCAGGCTTTGCCCGATTCCTGTTTCGCCGCTTGACCTCGGCAATATTGTCGGACAATTTTATCCGACAATAAGGAGGCGCCGATGCCGACCGCCGAATACCGCACCATCCCCCTGCCCGACTATGTCGAATATCCGGTCGACGAGATGCGGGCCCGTGCGCAAGGCTTTCACGAGCGCATCGCCAGGCGCCACACGGTGCGCGACTTCTCGGACCGGCCGGTGCCGCGCGACATCATCGAACGCTGCCTGATGGCGGCGGGCACCGCGCCCAACGGCGCCAACCACCAGCCCTGGCATTTCGCCGTGATCGGCGATCCCGCCATCAAGCACCGCATCCGCCTGGCCGCCGAGGAGGAGGAGCGGGCGTTCTATGCCGGCCGCGCCGGCGAGGAGTGGCTGGAGGCGCTGAAACCCCTGGGCACCGACGCCGAAAAACCCTTTCTCGACCTGGCCCCCTGGCTGATCTGCGTGTTCGGCCAGCGCAAGAGCCGGTCGGCCGACGGCAAAATGCGCAAGAATTACTACGTGCCGGAATCGGTCTCGATCGCGACCGGCTTCCTGATTGCCGCGTTGCACGAAGCCGGCCTGGCCACCCTGACCCACACCCCCGCCCCGATGGGTTTCCTGAACGAGATCTGCCGGCGGCCCGACGCCGACAAACCCTATATCTTGATGGTCGTGGGTTATCCTGCCCCCGATGCCAGGATTCCCGTGCACGCCACCGAAAAGAAGCCGCTGGACCAGATCGCGACATTCTTCTAGTCCGTTCTGGCGCGCAGGCGGCGGTTGCGGCAAAGTCGCGGGCCGTTGTCTTGGGTGCCGAAGGGATTAAACGCGATGACCACCGTCAAGATCGGCGAGGTACGGATAGGGCTGGCCGGCGCCGCCGGCCGCATGGGCCTGGCCCTGGTGCGCCAGATCGCCGCCACGCCGGGCGCCGCCCTGGCCGGCGGGTTCGACCGGGCCGGCATCCCGCCGATCGGCCGCGACCTGGGCGACCTGGCCGGCATCGGCCCGGCCGGCGCGGTCCTGGCCGATGACGGGCTGGACCTGTTCGCCACCGCCGATGCCATCATCGATTTCTCGACCCCGGCCGCGCTGCACGACAATGCCGAGCTGGCCGCGCAGAACCACATTCCCTACATCGTCGGGACGACGGGGCTGGGGGCGGACGAGTTCGCCGCGCTGAAACGCGCCGCCCGCCATACCGCGGTCGTGCAAAGCTACAACATGAGCCTGGGCGTCAACCTGGTCGCGGCCGCCGTGCGCAAGCTCGCCGCCCAGCTCGACGAGGATTTCGACATCGAGATCGTCGAGATGCATCACCGCATGAAGGTCGACGCCCCCTCGGGCACCGCCATCCTGCTGGGCGAGGCCGCCGCCGCCGGGCGCGGCGTGGCGCTGGACGACGTCTCCGACCGCGGGCGCGACGGCATTACCGGCCAGCGCCGGCGCGGCGCCATCGGTTTTGCCGCGCTGCGCGGCGGCAACGTGGTCGGCGAACACACCGTCATCTTCGCCGCCGACAACGAACGGGTCGAGGTCACCCATAAATCGGGCGACCGCACGATCTTCGCCCGCGGCGCGGTCCGCGCGGCGATGTGGGCCAAGGGCCGGCCGCCCGGGCTGTACACGATGAACGACGTGCTGGGCCTCGACGATGCGTAGGGTCCTGGTTGCCGCCGTGGTGCTGGCCGCCCTGGCGGCCGCCGCCCCGGCCCGCGCCGACGACGAGGTCGGCTGCGTCGATACCAAGTGGAACCTGACCGTCGACGACAAGATCTGCATCCAGGCCTTTCGCGACCCCAAGATCGACGGCGTGGTCTGCCACGTCGCCCGCGCGCTGAAGGGTGGGGTCAAGGGGGCGCTGGGCCTGGCCGAGGATACCTCGGACGCCTCGATCGCCTGCCGCCAGATCGGCCCGATCACCGTGCCCGACAAGCTGAAGGACGGCGAGGCGGTGTTCCGCGAGGGGCGTTCGATCCTGTTCAAGACGCTGCATGTCGTGCGCTTCTACGACAAGGCCAACAACTCGCTGGTCTATCTTTCCTATTCGGACAAGCTGGTCGACGGATCGCCCAAGAATTCGATCTCGACCGTGCCGGTCATGCCCTGGGGGCGCTGAAGGCCCTGTTGCCATGAGTCTGTCGCTGTCGTTGCCGCCCGCCTTTCGCCACCGGGCGTTCGCCCTGTTCTGGGGCGGGCGCATGGTCGTCACCTTCGCCATCCAGATCGTGTCGGTCGCCGTCGGCTGGCAGATCTATGACCTGACCCACGATCCCTGGGACCTCGGCCTGGTCGGGCTGGTGCAGTTCGTGCCCTCGGCCCTGCTGGTGCTGTGGACCGGGGCCGCCGCCGACCGCTTCGACCGGCGGGGCATCATGATGCTGTGCGTCGTGGTCGAGATGGTGGCGATCGGTATCCTGCTGTTCCTGGTCATGGACGGCATCGGCCTGTTGTGGCCGATCTATGCCGCGCTGGGGGTGGTGGGCATCGCCCGCGCCTTCTTTGCGCCCGCCTCGCAGGCCCTGCTGCCCAACCTGGTCCCGCGCGAGGATTTCGCCTCGGCCATCGCCCTGTCGGCCTCGGCCTGGCAATTGTCGTCGATCGTCGGGCCGGTCACCGGCGGGCTGCTGTACGGCATTTCACCGACGGCCGCCTATGGCACGGCGCTGGGCCTGCTGGTGCTGGGGCTGGTGATGTTTGCCGGGATCATCGTGGCCCCGCGCGCCGCGCGCATTCGCGAGGCCGGCTGGGACAGCCTGGTGGCCGGGCTGCGTTTCATCTTCGCCGAAAAGGTCGTGCTGGGCGCGATCACCCTGGACCTGTTCGCCGTGCTGCTGGGCGGGGCCACCGCCCTGCTGCCGGCGGTGGCACGCGACATCCTGGATCTCGGGCCCTGGGGGCTGGGGCTGTTGCGGGCGGCACCCGGCGTCGGCGCCCTGGTGGTGGCGGCCTGGCTGGCCTGGCGGCCGCTGAAGAACCATGTCGGCGCGTTGCTGTTTGCCTATGTCGCGCTGTTCGGCGTGGCGACCGCGGTGTTCGGCCTGTCGGAAATTCCCTGGCTGTCGATCGTCATGCTGGCCGCCATCGGCGCGACCGACATGGTGTCGGTCTCGGTACGCGAAACGGTGCTGCAGCTGTGGACGCCCGATGCGATGCGCGGCCGGGTCACCGCCGCCAACATGGTGTTCGTCGGCGCCTCCAACGAAATCGGCGAGTTCCGCGCGGGCGCGATGGGATCGGTGATCGGCGTCGCACCCGCGATCGTCGTGGGCGGCATCGGCACGGTGGTGGTGGCGGGGTTGTGGGCCTGGATGTTCCCGGCCCTGCGCAAGATCCAGCGGTTCGAGGAGCGTTACTGATCCGGGGCGGGCCACGGTGCCCGCCGCCAGTCGTCCAGGGCACGGGCCAGCGCCGCGGCGAAATCGCGGCGCTCGTCCGGGCTCAGGAAACTGCCGACGACCACGCGCGTGCCGCGGCAGGCCAGCACGACACGGCAATCGCCCGACGGGTGTTCCTCGACCTCGACCCGCAGCCAGTAGGGTTGCAGCTCGATCCGGTGTTCGGCCCCGCGGGCGGTGACATGGGCGACCACCAGCTTCTCGCGGTCCAGCCGGATGGTCTCGCGCGCCTCGGCCCCGCGGGCGCTGGCCCGCAAGCACAGCCACAGCACCAGCACGTCGAGCCCCAGGAAACCGAAGACCGGCCAGGCACCCATCGCCCAGAACAGGATGCCGAAGCCGGTCGAGGCGGCCCCCACCCCGGCCAGCAGCCAGAACCGCCCGCGCGGCCCCAGCGAGCGATGCGGGTACAGCACCGCGTCGAACCACAGCCCGGGCTGCGTGCCGCCTGGCGCGGAAGGGTTCGAGGTGGTTGCATCGGCGCGGGCCATCGTAGAAGGATAGATGCCCAACCAAGGCTTCGCCAGACCATCCGTCATCGCCAGCCATACGAGTGCCCATGCCCGCCCGCCGTGCTTCCAGGCTGTCCAAGGCCGAGATCGAGGAATTGTTCTCGCGCCTGGCCGCCCGCAATCCCGAACCCCGGACCGAACTGAACTATTCGAACCCCTTCACCCTGGTGGTGGCCGTCGCCCTGTCGGCCCAGGCGACCGACGTCGGCGTCAACCGTGCGACGAAAAAGCTGTTCGAGACGGTCGACACGCCCCGGAAGATGCTGGACCTGGGTGAAGAGGCGCTGATCGAGCATATCAAGACCATCGGCCTCTACCGCAACAAGGCCAAGAACGTGATCGCCCTGTCGCGCATCCTGGTCGAGCGGTTCGGGGGCGAAGTCCCGCGCGACCGCGACTCGCTGGAAAGCCTGCCCGGCGTCGGCCGCAAGACGGCCAACGTCGTCTTGAACGTCGCCTTCGGCGAGGAGACCATCGCGGTCGACACCCATATCTTCCGCGTCGGGAACCGCACGGGCCTGGCGCCGGGCAAG
>Ga0206117_100348_pt1 | contig 56436 bp, 48 predicted proteins | sample 3A5Ametagenome_FD_177997 | JGI IMG/M metagenome (GOLD analysis project Ga0206117, IMG submission 177997) | Enriched microbial communities from leaf-cutter ant dump, University of Wisconsin, Madison, United States - 3A5A | ecosystem: Environmental > Terrestrial > Nest > Insects nest > Nest dump... | reverse complement strand
CTCGGTCTTGGTCGTGCCGATCTCGTTGTAGCAGCGTTCGATCTGGCGGCGGCGCCAGCGCGCATGGCGCGGGTCGGTATGGCCGCATTCGTCCAGGATCAGCTGGCGCAGGCCAAGCTTGTGGCCCACCGTCGTGTAATAGGCCAGCGCGCGTTCGGACGGCGGGACGAAATCGGCCTCGGCGATGCCGGCAAGCCGCTGCCACACCGCCTGGAAACTGTAGGGGTCGAGGTCGACACCGCAGGCCGACGCAACGGCCCGGGCATCGGTTGCGGCCAGGTCGCGCAGGGCCGGGTCGATCGCCAGCGCCTCGACGAAGCGCTTGATCCCGGCAAAATCGGCATCGCCGCGCAGCGGCGCCACATCCAGCGCCGGCAGCGGCGCCAGCGCGGCAGGTGACGTCTTCGATGCGGCCGACGGTTCCAGCAGCAGGTCGGTCATCACCACGGCCTCTCAACGGTTGGTCGCCGATTATAACAACCGGGCGATCCCTGCGGAATTAAATCCCGGTTAAATCTCGCGCCCCGCACCCCAATAACCCCCTTCGTTCCTGACTACCGCCGAAGGTATGATGCCGGCCATGCTCGACCAGATTCCCCAGATCCATCATGCCCTGGAAATATTCGGCGTCCTGGCGCTGGCGGCCACCGGCGCGCTGGCGGCGGTGCGGGCGCGGATGGATTTCCTGGGCGCCATGGTCATGGCGTTCGTCGTCGGCAACGGCGGCGGCACGCTGCGCGACCTGCTGCTGAACCGCCACCCGCTGGGCTGGATGCGCGACGAAACCCTGCTGCTGATGCCGCTGGTGACCGGCCTGGCAATCTATGGCCTGACGCTGGTGGTCGGCTGGCGGCCGCTGGCCCGGCACGACGACAAGGCGTCACGGCTGGGCCGGCTCTTGATCTGGGCCGACGCGGTGGGGCTTGCGGTGTTCTGCGTGACCGGCGCCCAGGTCGCGCTGGCCCAGGGCGCGTCCGTCGCCGTCACCATCGTCATGGCGGGCATCACCTGTGTCGGCGGCGGCATGCTGCGCGACATCCTGGTCAACCAGGTACCGCTGGTGCTGCGCGGCGATCTCTATATGACGCCGGCCCTGATCGGGGCCGGCGCCTATATCCTGCTGTACGCGCCGATCGGGGTGCCGGCGGCCAGCGCCGCGGCCTTTGCCATCTGTTTCGGCGTCAGGGCCGCAGCGATCCTGTTCAGCCTCAACCCCGCGCGGCGGTGACCTCGACCAGCCGGGCGTCCAGCGCCGGCGTCCGCCAGCCGGCGCGCAGCGCCCACCAGTAGAAGAACAGCCCGACGGCTGCGACCACCACCTGGTCGACGCCGTTGGGAATCCAGCCCAGCCCGCCGAACAGGGGCGAGCCGACGGCCGAGATCAGCGCCATTACCGGCATGTAGACGATCAGCCACAGCGCGCCGCGCAGATGCACGCCGAAGCCCTTGAAGCCGTGGCGGAATTCGTAGAACAGATAGATCACCAGGCCGCCCGCGACCATGAACATGATCTGGCCGGTCAAGGGCCAGCGCGACCAGTACAGCAGCAGCGACGAGGCGACGAAGGCCATGGGCGCGATGATCGACATGCCCTTGATATGCAGCGGCCGTTCGATTTCCGGCGCGATGCGGCGCAGCGTGCCGACGGCGGCGGCCGGGCACAGATAGGAAATCACGTAGCCGACCGAGATGATCGCGGCCAGTTCGTCCCAGCTGGGGAACATCCACAGGCTGCCCAGCGCCAGGGCCAGCACCACCCACATCGCCGGCCGCGGCAGCAGCGATATCGGATCCAGCCTGCCGACAACAGCGGGCATGTGGCCGTCGCGTTCCATGCCGAACAGCATGCGGGCCGAGGCGCCGACATAGATGACGCCGGTGCCCGACGGCGAGATCACCGAATCGATGTACAGAAGCTGCGCGATCAGCCCCAGACCCAGGGCCAGCGCCAGTTCGCCGAACGGCGAGCGCATGTCCAGCGCGGCCCACCCGTTCTTCAGCAGATCGGCAGGCATCGCGCCGATGAAGGCGATCTGCAGCCCGACATAAAGCAGCATGCAGAAGAACAGCGAGCCCAGCACCGCGACCGGCACGGCGACGCGCGGGTTGCGCGTTTCACCGGCGAAATTGATCGGCACCTGGAACCCGTTATAGGCATAGACGATGCCCGCCGTGGTGATGGCGGTCAGCACGCCGGCCCAGCCATAGGGGGCGATGGTGCCGCCCTCGGTGTGGAAGTTGTCGGGGTTCCAGCCAACCCAGATCAGCACGACGATGGTGATGACCGGGATGGCGATCTTGAAGATCGTCAGCGTCTTGATCGCGCGCAGGAACAGCTGCAGCGAGAAGTAGTTCAGGAAGAAATAGACGACGCACAGCGCCGAGGCGGCCAGCAGGCCGGTCGTCGACATCTGCTGGGTCTGGCTGTCGAACAGGGCCTTGGCCCAGGGGTAGTCCCAGGACGATGCATACTGGACCGAGGCCGAGGCCTCGGACGGGATCGACGACACGAAACCGATGAAACAGGCCCAGTCGCCGATGAACGCGGCCAGGCCGCCGTGGCTGTATTGCGAGTACCGTCCCAGCCCGCCCATGTCGGGAAACATCGGCCCGATCTCGGCCAGCGTCAGGGCGATCAGCCCGATGATGAACGCGCCGATGATCCAGGAGAAGACCGAGGCCGGCCCGGCCTGATGGGCGGCGTGGGCCGCCCCGAACAACCAGCCCGACCCGATGATGGTGCCGATACCGGTCAACGTCAGACCGATGGCACCGACCTGGCGCCCCGTCAAACCCGCGTCAGCCATGGCTGAACGATTCCCCCCGAAAACGAACTCTTCCCTCGACCATACCGGCGTTGCTGAAAATAAGCGATGCCCGCCATTGTTCATTACCTGCCACGTCATCGACCCGCCGCCGCGACGACCGGTATCACAGGGACATGGTCGCGATGACGGAGGAAAATCCCATGAACGCGCAGCGGGCCGACGGGCATTCGGTATCGACGCAGTCCTGCCTGACGGGACATGACGGAGTACGACTGTTCCATCGCGACTGGGGACAGGGCAAGCCGGTGGTATTCCTTTCCGGCTGGGCGCTGAGCGGCGATTGCTGGCGCTACCAGATGCTGCCGCTGAGCGAGCAGGGTTTCCGCACCGTCGCCTACGACCGCCGCGGCCATGGCCGCTCGGACGATCCGGGCCGCGGCTTCGACTATGACAGCCTGGCCGACGACCTGGCCGCGGTGCTGGACGGGCTGGACCTGCGCGACGTCACCCTGGTCGCCCATTCGATGGCCGGGGGCGAGGCGGTCCGTTACCTGACCCGCCATGGCGGCCGGGGCCGGGTCGCCCGCGTCCTGTTCGTGGCCCCCACCCTGCCCTTCCTGCTGAAGACATCGGACAACCCCGAGGGGATCGACGGACAGCTGTTCGATTATGTGCGCGAGGTCTGGCGCCGCGACTACGCGCAATGGCTGGCCGACAACGAACGCCCGTTCTTCATGCCCGACACGCCCCAGCCGATCATGGATTGGGGGCGGGGGCTGATGATGCAATGCTCGCTGAAAGCGGTCATCGAGTGCAACAAGGCCATGGTCGAAACCGATTTCCGCGCCGAACTGCGCGGGCTGTCGGTGCCCTGCCTGGTGATCCAGGGCGATCGCGACGCCTCGGCCCCGCTGCCCGTCACGGGGGCGCGGGCCGCGCGCCTGATTCCGGGCGGCCGGCTGAAGATCTACGAAGGGGCACCGCACGGCCTGTTCCTGACCCATGCCGACCGGCTGAATGCCGACCTGATCGCCTTCGCCCGGGGATGACCGGGCCGGCCGGCGGTCAGTCCAGCCCGACCACCACGTCGTCGGCGCGGGTGCAGGTGACCGCCAGCACGTCGTCTTCGACGGTCAGGCGGCGCACGGTGCAGTTGGCGACCCGCATCAGGAACCGGCGCATGGTGCGGCCGACGAAATTGGCATCGTCGCGCAGGGTCAGCCCGGCGCGGGTGGCGAATTCCAGGTTGCCGTCGGACAGGAACCGGACATGGCGGCCGGGATCCAGCCGTTCGGCCCAGGCGGCCAGCGTCCAGGGATTGTTCGGGGCGAGGCAGACGACCTCGTCGATGCCGGCGGCCTTCAGGGCCGGGGACTTGGCGATGAAATCGGGCAGATGCAGCCGGGTGCAGGATGGCATGAAGGCGCCGGGTACCCCGATCACGACCAGGTTGCGCCGGCCGCAGAACGCCTGCAGGTCGACGGTCTGCACCGTGCCGTCGACCAGTTCCGCCACCTGGACGTTGGGCAGCGGTTCGCCGATGCGGATTTCGGTAAAGACACTCATGCCGAAATCCGCATCGCGATGCCGTTACAGATTGATCGTGCGCTTGTCGACCGCCAGCGCCGCTTCCTTGACCGCCTCGTTCAGTGTCGGATGGCCGTGGCAGGTACGGGCCAGGTCCTCCGACGAGGCGCCGAACTCGATGGCGATCACCGCCTCGTGGATCAGGTTGCCGGCGTCCGGGCCCAGGATGTGGCAGCCCAGGACCTTGTCGGTCTTGGCATCGGCCAGGATCTTGACGAAACCTTCGGTGTCGCCATTGGCGCGCGCCCGGCCGTTGGCGCTGAACGGGAACTTGCCGACCTTGTAGTCGACGCCGGCGGCCTTCAGCTCTTCCTCGGTCTTGCCCACCGCGGCCACCTCGGGCCAAGTGTAGACGATGCCCGGGATGGCGTCGTAGTTCACATGCGGCTTCTGGCCGGCCAGCATCTCGACGCAGGCGATCGCCTCTTCCGACGCCTTGTGGGCCAGCATCGCGCCGGCGACGACGTCGCCGATGGCATAGATGCCCGGCACGTTGGTCGCGAAATGCGCGTCGATCTTGACGCGGCCGCGTTCGTCCAGGGCGACGCCGGCCTCCTTGGCACCCAGGCCGTCGGTGTAGGGGACGCGGCCGATGGCGACCAGCACGACGTCGGCGACGATCTCCTCGGCCGCGCCGCCCTTGGCCGGCTCGACCGTCAGGGTGACGCCCGACTTGGCCTTCTTGGCGGCCGTGACCTTGGCGCCCAGCTTGAACTTCATGCCCTGCTTGGTCAGCACGCGCTGGGTGTTCTTGCCCAGATCGGTGTCCATCGTCGGCAGGATGCGGTCGAGATATTCGATGACCGTGACCTCGGCGCCCAGGCGGCGCCAGACGGTGCCGAGTTCGAGGCCGATGACGCCGCCGCCGATGACGACCATGGTCTTCGGCACCTTGGGCAGGGTCAGCGCGCCGGTCGAGGACACGATCTGGGTCTCGTCGATCTCGATCCCGGGCAGGCGGGTGACGTCCGAGCCCGTGGCGATCAGGATGTTCTTCGCCTGCAGCACCTGTTCGCCGCCGTCGGTCAGGGCGACGTTGACCTTGCCGTTGCCGGCCAGCTTGCCGGCGCCCTTGACCCAGGTGATCTTGTTCTTCTTGAAGAGGAATTCGACGCCCGAGGTGTTGGAATTCACCACCGCGTCCTTGCGCGCCATCATCGCGCCCAGGTCGAAATCGACCTTGCCCACCTTGATGCCGTGATCGGCCAGGGCGTGGGTGGTTTCCTCGTACAGCTCGGACGACTGCAGCAAGGCCTTGGACGGGATGCAGCCGACGGTGACGCAGGTGCCGCCGAGCTTGCCGCGCTTCTCGACGACCGCGACGTTCATGCCCAGCTGGGCGGCGCGGATCGCGCCTTCGTAACCGCCGGGGCCGGCGCCGATGACGACGAGGTCGAATTGCTGTTCGGCCATGATTCGGTTCCTATCTCATGTCGGCGCCCCGCCTCGACCGGCCTGAAGCTCAGGAGCGGTGAGGGCGGGGCGCCAGGATCACGTTGCGGACTGGTGGTCAGATATCGAACAGCAGGCGCTGCGGATCCTCGATGCCTTCCTTCAGCTTGACCAGGAAGGTCACCGCCTCGCGGCCGTCGATGATGCGGTGGTCGTAGGACAGGGCCAGGTACATCATCGGCCGGATCACGACCTGACCGTTCACCGCCATCGGCCGGTCCTGCACCTTGTGCATGCCCAGGATGCCCGACTGCGGCGGGTTCAGGATCGGGGTCGACAACAGCGACCCGAACACCCCGCCGTTCGAGATGGTGAAGGTGCCGCCCTGCAGCTCGTCCAGCGAGATCTTGCCGTCGCGGCCGCGCTTGCCCAGCTCGGCGATCTTCTTCTCGACGTCGGCGAAGCTCATCTGGTCGGCATCGCGCAGCACCGGCACGATCAGGCCCGACGGCGTCGAGACCGCCACGCCGATGTTGTAGTAGTTCTTGTAGATCAGTTCGTCGCCCGCGATCTCGGCGTTGACGGCCGGGATCTGCTTGAGCGCGGCGACCGCCGCCTTGACGAAGAACGACATGAAGCCCAGGCGGACGCCGTGCTTCTTCTCGAACGCCTCGACATAGGTCTTGCGGGCGGCGAACAGCGCGGTCATGTCGACCTCGTTGAACGTCGTCAGCATCGCCGCGGTGTTCTGGGCTTCCTTCAGCCGGGTGGCGATGACCTTGCGCAGCTTGGTCATCTTCACCCGCTCCTCGCGCGGGTCTTCCTTGCGCGGGGCGGCCGGGGCCGCGGGCGCCGGGGCGGCGGCAGGCGGGTTTTCCAGGAACGACAAGACATCGCCCTTGGTCACCCGGCCGTCCTTGCCGGTGCCCGAGACGTCGGCGGCCTGCAGGTTGTTCTCGGCCAGCATCTTGGCCGCGGCCGGCAGGGCCTGGCCCGCGGCCTTGGCCGGAGCGGCGGCAGGTGCCGCCGCCGGCGCCGCGGGGGCGGGCGCAGCGGCCGCCGGGGCCGGGGCGGGCTTGGGTGCCGGGGCGGGCTTGGGTGCCGGGGCGGCGGCCGCGGCACCGGCCTCGATCTGGCCGACCACTTCGCCGACCTTCACGGCCGCGCCGTCATCGGCCAGGATCGCCACCAGCACGCCGGCTGCCGGCGCGTTGACTTCCATCGTGACCTTGTCGGTCTCCAGCTCCAGCACCGGCTCGTCGGCGGCAACCGCCTCGCCGGCCTTCTTGAACCACTTCGCGATGGTCGCCTCGGTCACGGAATCGCCGAGACCGGGGATCTTGATTTCTACCGCCATCGGTAAATCTTCCTCTGCTTTAGCCGACCAACGCGTGTTCGATCAGGTTGGCCTGTTCGGCCATGTGTCGCTTGTTCAGGCCGGTGGCGGGCGAGGCCGCCTCGGGCCGGCCGGCATAGATGGGACGCTTGGGTTTCATCCCGGCGTCGTTCATCACCTTTTCCAGCCGCGATTCGATGAACCACCAGGCGCCCATGTTCTTGGGCTCCTCCTGGCACCAGATCACTTCCTTGGCATTCTTGAAGCGCGCCAGCTCCTTGGTCAGCGCGTTGAACGGCAAGGGATAGAGCTGCTCGATGCGCAGGATGTAGCTGTCCTTCAGGCCGCGCTTCTCGCGTTCCTCGTACAGGTCGTAATAGACCTTGCCCGAGCACAGGATGACGCGCTTGACCTTGTCGTCCGGGCAGACCTGCTTGAGGTCCCACAGGACGCGGTGGAAGGTCGAGCCCGGGCCCATGTCGGCCAGCGTCGAGGTCGCCAGACGGTGCCGCAGCAGCGACTTGGGCGTCATGATGACCAGGGGCTTGCGGAACGGGCGGTGCAGCTGGCGGCGCAGGGCGTGGAAATAGTTCGCCGGCGTCGTCAGGTTGCAGACCTGCCAGTTGTCCTCGGCCGACAGCTGCAGATAGCGTTCCAGGCGGGCCGACGAATGTTCCGGCCCGTTGCCCTCGTAGCCGTGCGGCAGAAGCATGACCAGGCCGGACATGCGCTGCCACTTGGATTCGGCCGACGAGATGAACTGGTCGATGATCACCTGGGCGCCGTTTGCAAAATCGCCGAACTGCGCTTCCCACAGCACCAGGCTCTGCGGTTCGGACAGCGAATAGCCGTATTCGAAGCCCAGCACCGCCAGTTCCGACAAGAGCGAGTCGACGACGTCGAACTGGGCCTGGCCGTCACGCAGATGGTTCAGCGGGACGTATTTTTCCTCCGACTGCTGGTCGACCAGCACCGCATGGCGCTGGCTGAACGTGCCGCGGCCGACATCCTGGCCCGACAGGCGGACGGGGAAGCCTTCCAGCAGCAGCGTGCCGAAGGCCAGCGCCTCGGCCTGGGCCCATTCCAGGCCCTCGCCATCCTCGATCGCCTTGAACTGCTTGGCGCGGATGCGCCCGAGCGTCCGGTGCAGGTTGAAGCCCTCGGGCTCGACCGAATAGAGCTTGGTGCCGATATCCTTGAGCACGTCGAGCGAGACATCGGTCTTGCCGCGGCGATCGTCCTTGTCGTCGGCGATCGACAGGCCCGACCAGCGCCCTTCCAGCCAGTCCGCCTTGTTCGGGCGGAAGGACTGGGTCGCCTGGAATTCGGTTTCCAGCAGGGCGTTGTAATCCTCGATCATCCGCTCGGCATCGGCGTCCGTCAGCACGCCCTGCTCGACCAGCCGCTTGGCATAGATCTGGCGGGTGGTCTGATGGCGCGCGATCTCGCGGTACATCAGCGGCTGGGTGAATGCCGGCTCGTCCGTCTCGTTATGGCCGTGACGGCGATAGCAGAACATGTCGATGACGACATCGCGGCCGAACATCTGGCGGAATTCGGTCGCGATCTTGGCGACGTGGACGCACGCCTCCGGATCGTCGCCGTTGACGTGGAAGATCGGGGTCTGCAGGCCCTTGGCGCCATCCGACGGATAGGGCGAATTGCGCGACGCCTTGGGGCTGGTCGTGAAACCGATCTGGTTGTTGACGATGATGTGGATCGTGCCGCCGACGCGATAGCCCTTCAGGTCGGACATCGCGAAGCATTCGGCGATGATGCCCTGGCCGGCGAAGGCCGCGTCGCCGTGCAGCAGCACCGACATCACCTGGCGGCGTTCGACATCGTGCAGCTGCGACTGCTTGGCGCGCGCCTTGCCGTTGACGACCGGGTTGACGGCCTCCAGATGCGAGGGGTTGGCGGTCAGCGACAGATGCACGCTGTTGCCGTCGAATTCGCGGTCGGACGACGTGCCCAGGTGGTACTTGACGTCGCCCGAACCCGAGACGTCGTCCGGCGTCGTCGCGTTGCCCTGGAATTCCGAGAAGATCGCGCGATAGGGCTTGGCCATGAAGGTGGCCAGCACGTTCAGGCGGCCGCGATGGGGCATGCCCAGCACGATCTCCTTCATGCCCATCTGGCCGCCGCGCTTGATCAGCGCTTCCATCGCCGGGATCAGCGATTCGCCGCCTTCCAGGCCGAAGCGCTTGGTGCCGGTGTATTTCATGTGGCAGAAGCGCTCGAAACCCTCGGCTTCGGTCAGCTTCTTGAGGATCGCCACCTTGCCTTCCGGCGTGAAGTGGACTTCCTTCTCGCGGCCCTCGATGCGCTCCTGCAGCCAGGCCTTCTGGGCCGGGTCCGACATGTGCATGAATTCGATGCCGATGGTGCCGCAATAGGTGCGGCGCAGGATCGTCAGGATCTCGCGCACCGTCGCGGTCTCGAGGCCCAGCATGCCGTCGATGAAGATCGGCCGGTCGAGATCGGCGTCGGCGAAGCCGTAGGTCCTGGGGTCCAGCTCGGGGTGGACGCCCGGCTTCTCGATGCCCAGCGGATCGAGATCGGCCTGCAGATGGCCGCGGATGCGATAGGCGCGGATCATCATCGCCGCGCGGATGGTGTCGAGCGCGGCGGCGCGGACCTCGGCGTCGCTGGCGCCGGCGGCCTTGGCCTTGTCGGCCGACTTGGTCGCCTTGCCGGTCGGGCCGAGCAGGTCGGCCTCCTCGAACGCGGTCCAGTTGATCGGCGCGGCCCAGGACGGGCCGGTCTTGGCCGTCGTCGCGGTTGCCGCCTCGTCGCCGAGGGCCTGGAAGAACTGAGCCCAGCTCTCGTCAACCGAGGCTGGGTCGGACAGGTAGCGAGCGTAGAGCTCCTCGATGAGCCCGGCATTGGCGCGGTAGAGGAACGACGTACGGTCGAGATGGGCGGTCATGTGTCAAAACGGCGGGTCTTGCGACCCGCCGTCCTTCAGAATGTTTAGCCGCGCAGCACTTGCACGAGGGTGGAACCGAGGGCCGCCGGACTGTCGGCCACTGCGATGCCGGCCGAACGCATCGCGTCGACCTTCGAACCCGCATCGCCCTTGCCGCCGGAGATGATCGCGCCGGCATGGCCCATGCGGCGGCCCGGAGGGGCGGTACGGCCGGCGATGAAACCGACGGTCGGCTTCTTCACCTTCGACGCCTTCAGGAACTCGGCCGCGTCTTCCTCGGCCGAACCGCCGATCTCGCCGATCATGATGATCGACTCGGTCTCCGGATCGCCCAGGAACAGGTCCAGCGCGTCGATGAAGTTGGTGCCGTTGACCGGGTCGCCGCCGATGCCGATGCAGGTCGACTGACCCAGGCCGGCCGCGGTGGTCTGGGCCACCGCCTCATAGGTCAGCGTGCCCGAACGCGACACGATGCCGACCTTGCCGCGGCGATGGATGTGGCCCGGCATGATGCCGATCTTGCACTCGTCCGGCGTGATGATGCCGGGGCAGTTCGGGCCGATCAGGCGGGTCTTGGAGCCCGACAGGGCGCGCTTGACCTTGACCATGTCCAGCACCGGGATGCCCTCGGTGATGCACACCACCAGCGGGATCTCGGCGGCGATGGCCTCCAGGATCGAATCGGCCGCGAACGGCGGCGGCACGTAGATGACCGAGGCATTGGCCCCGGTCTTCTCGACCGCGTCGGCGACCGTGTTGAAGACCGGCAGGTCAAGATGCGTGGTGCCGCCCTTGCCCGGGGTCACGCCGCCGACCATCTTGGTGCCGTAGGCGATCGCCTGCTCGGTGTGGAAGGTCCCCTGGGCACCGGTGATGCCCTGGCAGATGACCTTGGTGTTCTTGTTGACGAGAACCGACATCTTCTAGGTTCCTTCCCCTCAGCCCTTGACCGCCTTGACGATCTTCTCGGCGGCATCGGCGAGGTTGTCGCCGGAAATGATCGGCAGGCCCGACTCGGCCAGGATCTTCTTGCCCAGCTCGACGTTGGTGCCTTCCAGACGGACGACCAGCGGCACGGCCAGCGACACTTCGCGCGCCGCGGCGATGATGCCCTCGGCGATGATGTCGCAGCGCATGATGCCGCCGAAGATGTTGACCAGGATGCCGTTCACGGCCGGATCCGACAGGATCAGCTTGAACGCGGTGGTCACCCGCTCGCGCGTCGCGCCGCCGCCGACATCCAGGAAGTTCGCAGGCTCGGCGCCGTAGAGCTTGATGATGTCCATGGTGGCCATCGCCAGGCCCGCGCCGTTCACCATGCAGCCGATGGTGCCGTCGAGCTTGACGTAGTTCAGGCCGTGCTTGGCGGCTTCCAGTTCCGAGGGGTCTTCCTCGGCCGGGTCGCGCAGCGCCTCGACGTCGGGATGACGGTACAGGGCGTTGTCGTCAAAGTTCATCTTGGCGTCCAGCGCCACGACGTCGCCGGCACCGGTCACGACCAGCGGGTTGATCTCGACGATCGAGGCGTCGAGCGCCAGGAACGCCTGGTACATCGCGGTGATGAACTTCACCGCCGACGACACCTGCTTGTCCTTCAGGCCCAGGCCGTAGGCGACCTGGCGGGCGTGGAACGGCGACAGGCCCGAGGCCGGGTCGATCGCGATCTTGAGGATTTTCTCGGGGTGGGTCGCGGCGACTTCCTCGATCTCCATCCCGCCTTCGGTCGAGGCCATGATGGTGACGCGCGAGGTGGCGCGGTCGATCAGCATGCCGAGATACAGCTCGCGGGCGATGTCGCAGCCTTCCTCGACGTAGAGGCGGCCGACTTCGCGGCCCTGCGGGCCCGTCTGATGGGTGACGAGGGTCGTGCCGAGCAGCTTCTTGGCCGTCGCCTCAACGTCCTCGATGCTCTTGACGACCTTGACGCCGCCGGCCTTGCCGCGGCCGCCGGCGTGAATCTGCGCCTTGACCACCCACACCGGCCCGCCGAGATCCTTGGCGGCCTTGACCGCCTCGTCGACCGTCAGCGCGGCGCCGCCACGGGGTACCGCCACACCGTATTTCGCGAGCAGGCTTTTCGCCTGATATTCATGAATATTCATCAGGTGTCCTTCGGGGGGTCCTTCGGGAGGAAACACTTGGAGTTATACCACCCTCGGCGGGCGAGGCAACCTGGGGCCGGCCAAGCTGGGGAGGGCACGGGGGCGGGGCGCCGAAGGGACCGATGGCGGGCGGCGGGACCGTTCAGCCCGCTGCCTGCGGGCGCAACACCATTGCGCGCCATGTCACCTTTCCCAATTGCACCGCTCAGGAGCCGCGAGGCCGCCAGGGCCCGCGCTCCGATCGGGAGGGAGGTAAACCCTTTCCCGGGCCTCGGCAAGCCTTCCGTGCCGCACTGCACCGAAAACCGGCTGTGTCATTCGAACCAATGGCGTAGCCTTAAGCCGCACTTAAGATAAACACGTGTCGGATGTGTGAAGAATGGCCCGAAATCCCGAAATCGGATGTGACGAATGCGTGACCGGATCCTGGTAACGGGGTCGGGCGGCACGGTCGGCCGCGCGCTGGTGGCAAGTCTCGGGGCGGCCGGGCTGCCGGTCGTGGCCGGGGTCAGCCGGCCGGATGCCCCCGGGATCGAGGGTATCGAGACCAGGCTGTGCAATTTCGGCGACCCGGTCGGCATGGCCGAGGCGATGGCCGATGTCGACCGGCTGTTCCTGCTGACCCCGTTCGTCCCGGCGATGGCGACCCAGGTGGCGGCAGCGCTGGCCGCGGCCCGCAGCGCGGGCGTCGGTTTCGTGCTGCGCCTGTCGGCCTTCGGTGCCGGGGGCCCGCACCTGTTCGGCGGCCAGATGGCCGCCCTGGATGCGCGGGTGGCGACCAGCGGCATCGATCATGCGCTGATCCGCCCCAACAGCTTCATGCAGAACATGGTGAATTTCCAGGGCTGGGCCATCCGCGCCCACCGCGCCTTCTGGCTGGCCGAGGCCGAGGGCCTGATCAGCCAGATCGACGTGGCCGACATCGCCGCCGCCGCGACGGCGATCCTGGCCGAGCCGGCCCGCCATGCGGGGCAGGCCTACGACCTGACCGGCCCGCGCGCGATCGGCCATGCCGAGGTCGCCGGCCTGATCGGCGACGCGATCGGGGCGCCCGTCACCTATCACGCCGTCAGCCCGGCCGAGGCACGCGCCGGCATGCAGGCCGGCGGGCTGGACGACTGGACGATCGAGCTGCTGCTGAGCCTTTCAGCCTATGTCAGGGCTGGTGCCGCGGCACCGGTCACCGACACGGTCGAACGGCTGACCGGCCGCAGCCCGCGCGATTTCGCCGATTTCGTCGCCGCGAACGTGGATGCCTGGCGCTGAGGCAGGGTAAGCGCGGTGCCGCTTGCGGCCTTCCCCGCCCTGGGCCCCGGCCTGCGCCGGGGCGACGATTGGTTTTGAGGGACCGCGCCCGCGTCAGCGCCCGGTCAGCATTTCCCGGTCCAGCTGCTGGCGCACCACCAGGCACAGGGATTCGCCCTGGATTTCGAAGGACTTGGACGACGCCCGGGGCAGCGGGATCTTGTTGGCCTTGCAGTACAGGATCATCATCGCGGCGAATTCGGCCTGGGGGAATGTCGCCAGCTGGAACTTGCCGCCGCCCAGCACGTCGACCTTGACGGTCACCCGCGGCGCATCGGGGTTTTCCAGCATGATGTCGTCGATGCGGCCGGGCGGCAGGCGCTGGTTGCCGCGCTTGCGGCCGAATTCCAGGATGTCGACCAAGGCCTCCTTCGAGAACATGACTCGACGCACTTCGGTAATCATGCCGGTCCCCACCTGTCCCGCCGATCTCCCTGGTGCATCAGTAAACGAGCGGGACGGCCTTGCCAACGATGTTGCAACCCCGGGCCCCGCGCGCCATCCTGCCGGCCCTTGTTCGGGAGGAATGAACCATGACCAGGCAGATCCATCACATCGTCGGCGGCAAGGCGGTTGCCGGCACGTCGGACCGTTTCGGTCCGGTCTACAATCCGTCGACGGGCGAGGAGCAGGCGCGGGTGCCGCTGGCGACCAAGGCCGAGGTCGAGGCCGCGATCGCCGATGCGCAGGCGGCGTTCCCGGCCTGGGCGGCGCAGTCGCCGATGGTGCGCGCGCGGGTCATGTTCAAGTTCAAGGAACTGATCGAAAAGAACATGGACGAACTGGCCGTGCTCTTGTCCAGCGAGCATGGCAAGGTCGTCTCTGATGCCAAGGGCTCGATCCAGCGCGGGCTGGAGGTCGTCGAGTTCGCCTGCGGCATCCCGCATCTGATGAAGGGCGAGTTCTCCGATTCGGTGTCGCGCGGCATCGACCTCTATTCGATGCGCCAGCCGCTGGGCGTGGTCGCCGGCATCACGCCGTTCAACTTCCCCGCCATGGTGCCGATGTGGATGTTTGCCGTGGCCATCGCCACCGGCAACACCTTCATCCTGAAGCCGTCGGAAAAGGACCCGAGCGTGCCGGTCCGCCTGGCCGAGCTGATGCTGGAGGCCGGCGCGCCCCCGGGCGTGCTGAACGTCATCCACGGCGACAAGGTCGCGGTCGACACGCTGCTGACCGACCCGCGGGTCCAGGCGATCTCCTTCGTCGGCTCGACCCCGATCGCCAAATACGTCTATGCGACCGGTGCGGCGCACGGCAAGCGCGTCCAGGCGATGGGCGGTGCGAAGAACCACATGATCATCATGCCCGACGCCGATCTCGACCAGGCGGTCGACGCGCTGATCGGGGCGGGCTACGGCTCGGCCGGTGAACGCTGCATGGCGGTCTCGGTCGCGGTGCCGGTGGGCGAGAAGACGGCGGATGCGCTGATCGAGCGCCTGGCCCCGCGCGTCCGCGCGCTGAAAGTCGGCCCGGCGACGGCGGCCGAATCCGAGTTCGGCCCGCTGGTGACGCGCGAGCATCTGGCCAAGGTGACGGGTTACGTCGAACAGGGCCTGCGCGAAGGCGCCGAACTGGTGGTCGACGGCCGCGGCGTCAAGCTGCAGGGTTACGAGAACGGCTATTACCTGGCCGGCTGCCTGTTCGACCGGGTCACGCCCGACATGACGATCTACAAAGAAGAGATCTTCGGGCCGGTGCTGTCGGTGGTGCGCGCCCCCGATTTCGAGGCCGCCGCCCGCCTGCCGACCGACCATGAATTCGGCAACGGCGTCGCCATCTTCACCCGCGACGGCGATGCCGCCCGCGATTTCGTCAACAAGGTCCAGGTCGGCATGGTCGGCGTCAACGTGCCGATCCCCGTGCCGCTCGCCTTCCACACCTTCGGCGGCTGGAAGAATTCCGCTTTCGGCGACACCAACCAGCACGGCCCCGAAGGCATCCGCTTCTTCACCAAGATCAAGACCGTGACCTCGCGCTGGCCCACCGGCATCCGCGCCGGCGCCGAGTTCAACATCCCGACGCTGAAGTAAGCATGAGTGCCGTCGTCGCCGGGCCTGCCCCGGCGGCGACGGGCACGGCCCGGTTCACGGAATCGGGACCGACAGCCCGACCTTGACCCGGTTCATCGTCACCAGCGTCTCGAAGCGCTTGACGTTGCGGTCCTCGTGCAATTCTTCGCCGACGAAGGCTTCGAAATCGGCCATGTCGGCAAAGGTCGCCAGCACGACGAAATCGACCGCCCCGGTGACGTAGAAACACATCATCACTTCGGGCCGGCGGCGCATGCGCCGCTTGAAATCCTCGATCAGGTCGCGACGCTCGGCTTCGACCGTCACCAGGATGGTGACGCCGAGCGCCTGTCCCACCGCCTCGGGCGAAACCACCGCGACCTCGCCCAGGATCACGCCTTCGGCCCGCAAACGCTGGACCCGGCGCAGGCAGGCGGCCGGCGACAGCGGCACGATCTCGGCCAGTTCGGCGCCGGTCAATCGGGCGTTCTGCTGCAGGGCGACCAGCAGGCGGCGGTCGAAATCGTCGAGAATCGGCGGCATGGCGGCGATAATGAACGAGGACGGCGGGCAACGGGCGAAATTATCGCGCGGCCAGTCCCCTAGCTTTCCGGGCGGACAGACACCCCGCCCGGAGGCATCCATGATCGACCATCTTTCGCTCGGCGTCGCCGATTTCGACCGTTCCCTGCCCTTCTATGGCGCCTTGCTGGCACCGCTGGGATTTAGCCTGATGTCGAACACCGGGGCCGAGGCCGGTTTCGGCAATGACGCGGTCGGCCGGCCGTTCTACCTGTACCCGATCGACGTCGTGGCCAGCGGCCGGGTCAGCGCGCCCGGCACCCATGTCGCCTTTGCCTGTGCCGACCGGGCGGGGGTGGATGCGGCCTTCGCCGCCGCGATCGCTGCCGGCGGCGCGGCGGCACGGCCACCCGCCGCCCGCCCGGAACTGTCGGCGACCTATTACGGCGCCATCGTGCTGGATCCCGACGGGCACCGGCTGGAACTGGTCACCTATGCCGCCTGAGCTTGACGCCATGGCCGCCGTGTTGTTACTAATTACGGAACACTGTTCCTAATAGTGAAACAATAAGGCAGGTCATGGCGCAGCGCCGCCGGCTGGATGCAGAGGCGGCGACCGGGCTTGGCGACATGCTGGCCCGGTTGCTGGCGCCCGAGGGGCTGAACCGGTCGGTCTATTCCGCCGACGGGCCGGCGGCAGTCGCCACCGCCATCGCGCTGGCCCGTCGCCATTGGCGGCTGGCCGGCAGGCCGGACCGCCACCGCATCCTGACGCCGGGCCAGATCGGCGATGGCGGGGCGGAGACGGCCGCAGCCCTGCTGTTCCGGCCGTCGGACGCCATCGATGCCGATCGGCTGCGGGCGATCCGCGCCCGCCACGGCACGCTGCTGATCGCCGATGAAACCGTGACCGGCCTGGGCCGCACCGGAACGATGGTCGCCTGCCGTCATTGGGCGCTGCGGCCCGATCTGATGGCATTGGCCGCGCCGCTGGGGATCACCGCGATCGGCCGGCGGGCGGCGGGGGCCGCACAAGGCGACGGCCGGCGCGGCCGCCTGCCTGCCTGCGCCCAGGCCCTGGAAGCGATCGAGGCGATCGTCGACGGTAACCTGACCGGGAATGCCGCCCGGCAGGGGGCGTTGCTGCTGGGGGTGCTGGCGCGGCTGGCCGAAACCGCCCCGCTGATCGGCCGGGTGCATGGCCGCGGACTGCTGATCGGCATCGACCTGGTCGCCGACAAGGCCGGCGGCGCACCGCTGGCCGCCAACGATCCGCGCTGTAATGCGATCATCACGGCCTGCGCCGATCACGGCCTGCCGGTCCATCTGGCCGCCAGCACCCTGGTGCTGGTGCCGCCCCTGACCCTGACGGCGGATGAAACCGCCGCGATTGCCCAAGCCTTGCGCGTTATCCTGCGCTGATCATCGTGGCCCGCGGCCCCGGCGGCGGCAGACGGCCACCCATCGCCTTGGTGATCGCGGCCGCCTCGGCCCGTACCTCGTGCGCCCGCTGCCACAGCGCCTCGGGCTCGATGCGCGGGCGCGGGCAGGACACGACCAGGGAATGGGCGATGGCCCCGTCACGATCCCGAATGGCGGCGGCGGCGGCCGACACGTCGGGCACGTTGGTACTGAGCGTGGCGGCACATCCTTCGTCGCGGATGCGGTCGAACAGGCCCGGATCGGGCGCCGGCAGGCCGGGATGGCGCGCCATGCTGCAGGCGATGGCGACGTCGCGTTCGCGGTCCGCCATCTCCGACAGCCACAGCAGGCCCGACGCGGTGCAATGCAGCGGCCCGCGCTCGCCGATCACGAAACTGACCCGCATGCCGCCGCGCGGCTCCAGCGCCTGCAGGCAGACGATCTCGAAGCCATCCCGCGCCATCACCGCGACGGTTTCGCCCGTCGCCTCGCGCAGGCGGTGCATTGCCTCGTTCGCGGCCTCGATCACCCCGAACTGGGCCAGCCGGACGGCCGCCAGGTCCAGGACGCCGAACCCCAGGCGATAACGTTTGGTCAGCGGGTCCTGCTCGACCAGATTGGCCTCGCACAGGCTGCGCACCAGGCGGTAGGTCGAGGTCTTGTCCAGATCCATCAGACGCGCCAGGTCGGTCACGCCGTGTTCGGGCGCGGCGACGGTGAACTGGCGCAACAACTGCGCGGCAGTGCGGACGGTCTTCATCGCCTGACAGGCTTACACCATGGGCGCAGGACTGCAAATGTTGCGCTAGCCGGTTTGGCGGCTTTTTTGTTATGTCTGCCGCCATGACCGACACCGACGGCCCGATTTTCGCCTACCGCGCCAGGCTCGCCGCAGGGGCGATCAAGGGTGACCCCAACCAGGAACTTGCCGCCGAAAAGCTGCAGGCGCTGCACGGCCGGCTGCGCCACTACCAGCCGCCGTCGCGCAACGAGGGCGGCGGCTGGCTGGCCCGGCTGGGCCTGGGACGCCGCAAGCACGAGGAGGAGGCCCCGCCCAACGGCCTCTATATCTACGGGTCGGTCGGCCGCGGCAAGTCGATGCTGATGGACCTGTTCTTCGAGGGGGCCCGGGTCGAACGCAAGCGGCGCGTCCATTTCCATGCCTTCATGCAGGAAGTGCACGCCGACATCTTCCGCTGGCGCCAGGCCGACCCCAAGACCCGCGGCCCCGGCGACGACCCGATCCAGCCCGTCGCCCAGGCGATCTTCGACCAGGCCTGGCTGTTGTGCTTCGACGAATTCCAGGTCACCGACGTGGCCGACGCCATGATCCTGGGCCGGCTGTTCGAAGCCCTGTTCAACCTGGGCATCGTGGTCGTCGCCACGTCGAACCGTGCCCCCGACGACCTCTACCAGGGCGGCATCAACCGCCAGCTGTTCCTGCCGTTCATCGCGCTGTTCAAGGAAAAGCTCGACCTGCTGCATCTGGACGGCCCGATCGACTATCGCCTGGGCCGGCTGCACGGCCAGCCGGTCTGGCATGTCGGCACCACAGCGGAAACCGAATCCCGCCTGGCCCAGGCCTTCGCCACCCTGACCGACGATGCGGCGGGCCGGCCCGAAACCCTTGATGTCAACGGCCGCAAGATCCCGGTGCCGCGCGCCGCCAAGGGCGTCGGCTGGTTCGAATTCGACGCGCTGTGCAATGCAGCGCTGGGCCCGGGCGATTATCTTGCCATCGCCAGGACCTATCACAGCGTCATCCTGTCGGGCGTACGGCGCCTCAGCCCGGCCCAGCGCGACGTGGCCAAGCGGTTCACCACGCTGGTCGACGCGTTGTACGAAGCGCGGGTCAAGCTGTTCGCCTCGGCCGAGGCGAGCCCGGAGACGCTCTACACCGAAGGCGACAATTCCTTCGAATTCGAGCGCACGGTCAGCCGCCTGATGGAAATGCAGAGCGAGGATTACCTGAGGCACCCCCACATCGCCTGACGGCATGGAGAGGTCGATGCAGAACCCGGGCGGCGCGACGACGACAAGGGTATTCGACCTGGCCGATGAACGCGGCGTGCTGCGGATGTCCATCGGGGTCACCGTGCTGGTCGCGTCGCTGGGCGTTGCCTTCGGGCTGGCGTCAGGATCCTATTCGATCGTCTTCGACGGCGTCTATTCGCTGGTCGATGCCGGCATGAGCGGCCTGTCGCTGGTCGTCGTCAACCTGATCACCGCGTTCACCACATCAAAGCAGGTATCGCGCAAGCTGCGCGAACGCTTTTCCATGGGGCTTTGGCATCTCGAACCGATGGTCCTCGGCCTCAACGCCATGCTGCTGATGGGGGTTGCCGGCTACGCCCTGGTCAATGCGATCGGCAGCCTGCTGCAGGGCGGCCGGCATCTCGAATTCGATCTGGCGATCATCTACGCGGTCGTCACCCTGGCTGTCTGCGCGACGACCGCGATCGTCGAGGCGCGTGCCAACCGCCGCATCGGATCGGCGTTCCTGCGTCTCGACGTCCGGGGCTGGATCATGTCGGGGGGCATCACCGCCGCGCTGCTGATCGCCTTCCTGGTCGGCTATGCCGTGCAGGGAACGCCCTGGCAGTGGATTTCGCCCTATATCGATCCGGCCGTGCTGGCGGTGGTCTGCGTCATCATCATCCCCCTGCCGATCTCGACGGCACGGCAGGCGCTGGCCGACATCTTCCTGCTGACCCCCGTCGAACTGATGCAGCATGTCGACGACGTCGCGCGGGGCTTCGTCGAGAAATACGGTTTCGTCACCTACCGGGCCTATGCCGCCCGCGTCGGCCGGTCGCGCGAGATCGAGCTTTATTTCATTGTGCCCGCCGACGCCCCGGCCCGTCCGATCGCCGAATGGGACGCCCTGCGCGACGAGATCGGCGCCGCCATCGGCAACGACGGTCCGCATCGCTGGCTGACGGTCGTCTTCACCAGCGACCTGGCCTGGGCCGAATAGGTCAGCCCGGCGGTGCGACCGCGACGATCCGGTCCAGCACGGCGGCAATCTCGGGGTCCATGCGATCCGCCGGCACGAACCGCGCCAGGTCATGATAGTCGGTGCGGTCCATCAGATCGGGCAGGCCCAGCCGCTCGAAGAAGCGCCTGAACAACGGCGTCAGGAACTGGTCTGACGCCTTGATGTCGGCGCCCCAGGGATCGTCGCCCAGTTCGATGCGGGCGCCGGCGATGCGCTCGATCGTGTCGACCATCGCCTCGCGCCAGTTGGTGGCGAACAAGGGGCCGACGGCCGCGCCCGATTTCTGCTCGACCCAGTCCAGGATGACGTCGCGCCGGGCCAGGTAATTCGCCAGCTCGCGCCGCCGCCACATCATCTGTTCAAGGCCATGGCCCGGCGGCGCCGGGGCATCCAGCCGGTCGTACAGTGCGAAACCGGCCAGGTCGGGCTTGGCCGCGCGCAGCGCCTGAAAATGTTCCTGGGCCCGGCGCGGGTTGTTTTCGACATAGTGGACGAACGGGCGGTCCAGGCAGACCCGGGCCGGATGGTTCAGGGTCTGGGCGAAGATGCGCAAGGTGGCCAGGTCGGCCGCACCCTTCAGGTACAGGACCCAGCCGGTGGCCTCGGCCTGGTAATATTGTTCGAAGCCGATCTCGCGCAGCGATTTCAGCACCTGCGAGCCGCGATCGTCGATGCGGTGCGGCCGGCCGACGAAGGCCACGACGACGTCGCGGTCGGCGGCTTCGTTCAGGATGACTTCGGAATGGCTGGTGGCGATGAACTGGCTGCCGCTGGCCTGCGCGGCATCGGCCAGCAATTGGTAGACCTGGCGTTGGCGCAGGATTTCCAGATGGGCATCGGGTTCGTCCAGCAGCAGCACCGCGCCGGGATTGGCCGCCATATGCGCCAGCAGCAGCAGCGTCTGCTGCACCCCGCGCCCCGACGAGGCGATGTCGAGGCGCACGCCGCCGGCATCGACATAAGCCAGCGTGATCTCGCCGCGTTCGGCCAGGTAGCGCGGTTCTTCCAGCGTCAGGCCGAACTGCCGGCGGACATGGGCGACCAGCTCGGCCCAGCGCGCCCGGCCGTCGGGGCCGGTGGCGATCTGGTGGCACAGGTTGCGCAGCACTTCCGACGTGCGCCCCTCGCCCAGCCGGGCCTGGATCGCGCCGGGATCGATGCGCATCTCGGTCGCCGACAGGCCCGCCATCGGCGGCAGGAAGGCGACCCGCACCCCCGCGGCCTCCGGCGGGACCGGCATGCGCTCAGGGTTCTCGTCCTCGCTGAGGCGCAGCGGGCGGCAATAGAACGATTCCTCGTTGGCGTAGTCGAATTCCAGGCCGCAGGCCCAGGCCCTGCCGTCGGTAACGCCGCGCACGACGATGTCGATGCGGATGTTGCGCGTGCCCTTGGCCGACGCGCCGCGGACCTGCAGGTTGCGCCACAGCAGGTTGGCATCGGGCACCGGCACCGCCGCCAGGTCGTGGCGGTTGACCGCGACGCCGGATTTCCTGAGTGCCGCGGCGGCCGTGCCCCGCTTCTCGATCCAGCGGCGCAGGCCGGTTTCCCACAGGGCCAGGGCCTGCAGCGCGGTGGTCTTGCCGGCATTGTTGGGGCCGACGAAGACGACACGGTCGCCCAGGTCGATATCGACCTGATCGAGCGCCTTGAAATTACGGATCGTAAGCTGGGTCAACACGGAAAAAGCCGCTCCCCGGTCCCGGGCATTGCGCAAACGTGGGCGCGGAGAATAGGCCGGAAGACGAACGAAGGCTACCGCCCGACGTTATCGCCCGAACTGGGCCCGCAATTCCGCCAGCGGCACCGGATCCTCGGCTTCGATCCGGGCGGCCCCTGAATCGACCAGGCTTTCCAGTGCCAGGCGCCAGCCCGGCGCCAGGTTCAGGGCATCCAGCACCGCCGGCACGCTGGACGGTTCGGCCAGGAACTGGATGCGCGGCGCCAGCCCGCCGTCGTGCAGGCTGAGCGTCGCCTCGGAAAAGGCCGGGGCCAGCGCCTCGTCGGCGACGGTGCGCGCGCTGAGCATGGCCGAGCCCATTCCTGATATCGCGCCGATGAACCGCAGCCGCACCAGGTCGTCGCCATCGAAGACCAGCGTCACCTTGGCCGTGCCCGACAGCTTGTCGTAGCCCAGCGCGGCCAGCGCCAGGGCGACACCCGGCGCGCGTTGTTCCAGGGCGGTGACGCTCAAGGCCGGCGGCGACAGGTCGATGACGTATTCGCCGCCCTGTTCGGTGACGACGGCATCGCCCAGCGGCCAGCCCCAGGCCATGATGTCGCGCACGCGCAGGGCGCGCCGGAACGGCGCCGGATCGATCGCCGCCCAGCTCAGCCCGTCGATCTGCCCCAGGCGCTGGGCCAGCCGCGCGGCGCTGGCGGTGGCGGCCGCATGGAACAGCAGGGCGGCCGCGACCAGCCCGACCACCAGGGCCAGGCCGACCAGGCCGAGCATCAGCCGCTGGCGGCTCATGGCGGCAGCGGCCCCAGCTTGCGCAGGGCCAGCGCCAGCGGATCGCGATATTCGGCGCAGGCCGGTTCGGCGCAGGCGGCGGCATGTTCGACCGTCACGCTCAACGCCGGCACCGGGAATTCGGCGCCGCGATAGCTGACCTTGACCGTGCCGTCCGACGACGCGCGGCCGGCGACCAGCAGCCAGCCGCCCGGCTTGGCGCCGAGATCGTCGGGGACACCGGTCAGGCGCAGCGGTCGCGGCCAGTCGGCCTGCCAGAAACCGTCACCCTGGCGATGCAGCCGCACCAGTTCGTAGACCGGGCGTTCGGTGCCGCCCAGCGCCAGCCGGCCGACCAACTGCGGATCGGCCAGCGTGCCGTAGCCGTCGAGGGCGAACCCGCCGATATCGGCGATGCGGCCCGGCACGTCCAGCATGGCCAGCCGCGCGGCTTCGACGTCGATACGGGCCTGGGCGGCCCGGCGCGCCTCGCTGCGCCGTTCGGTGACGAAGTTGCGCGTGTCGGGCGGGCCCGAGAACCAGCCCCACTGGCCGTTCTCGCGCCGCAGCACGGTGTGGAACAGCGCCACCGCCTCCAGCGGCTTGCCCGACAGCACCTCGGGCACCGCGACGATGCGGAAGGCGTCGCGCCGCGGGCAGCTGCGTTCGACTGCCTGGGTGACCGGGGCCAGCCAGCGGTCGATGCGCCCCTCGTCCAGGAAATTGTTCTCGTCCGATGTCTCGACCAGCACCGTCGGCGGCTGTTCGGCCGGGCCGTCGCACCAGACGAAGAACGGCAGCGGCTTGGCCGACAGGAACAGCGCCATGATCGGCGCGGCATCGGGGCTGGTGCGACCGATTTCGGCGGCCAGCATCGGCCAGTCCTGCAGCGTGTTGTCGCCCCGCGCGATCAGCGGCAGACCCAGCGGTTCCTGGCGCCGCACCAGATAGCCGGCCAGCGCACCCAGTTCCAGCGCCACCAGCCGCGTGCCTTCGCGCGTCACGAAGGCGGCGACGCCGCGCCCCTGGGCCCAGCCGCCCTCGCAGGTGAATCCGGCCAGGTCGACCGTGGCCGCCCGGCGCAGTTCGGGCGCCAAGGCGCGCTGGGGCAGGCGCACCGCGCAACTGCCGTCCCGGGTCTTCAGCACGATGTCGGGCCGTTCCAGCGGCCGCGTCACCAGCTGGTCGGCGGGGGCGGGCACGGCCGGCGCCGGTGCCTCGGCCGCGGTGGGCTGGACGCGGGCCTGATCCTCGTCGGCGGGGCGCAGGGAGGGCCGCCAGTCGGCGGCGGCCACCGCCTCGCCCCGGGCGATCGGCGGGGCGCCCAGCCGGGTCACTATCGAAAGGTCGAGGCGGGTCAGTTCGCCGCAACGTTCGCGCGCCATCGGCCCCAGCTTCTCGACCTGCACGGCCAGCACGCCCGAGGTGACGACGCCGGGATCACCGACGACGACCGAGACCGGCACGCGCGGCGCGCACCAGCCGTCCTGGGTTTCGGTCACGTAGAAGGCGATGCCGTGCTGGCGGCTGTAGGCCAGTTCGCGCACGGTTTCGGCGGCCAGGGCGGCATGCCCCGGGACGGCACAGGCGGGCCCCGCCAGCGCAAGGCCCAGTCCGATCGCCCGGATGAAGCGGCGCATTCGCATCCGCCCAACATAACCGCCCATGGCGCCCATTGGCCACAGCCTGTTGATGCGCCACGCAAAACTTGCTGCGAACGGTCAGTTGCCCAGGAAGCGCGCCTCGAATTCGAACAGCTTTTCTTCGTGCCGCCATTGTTCGCGGGCCTTGGGGTTGGCGGCGAGATAGGCACGGCAGGCCGCGCCCGCCGGTCCGTCGGCCATCCAGCTGGGCTGTTCGCCCTGGCATTGGGCGACATACCCGTCGAAGGCCGGCGAACGCCACAGGCTGTCGCCCTGGATGAAGGCGAACTGCAGCGCGTTGCGCGCCATGCGTTTCAGCAACGGATAGTCCGCCCCCTGGTCCTGCACCGCCCGGGCATATTCGTTGGTCAGGTCGGATCGCGAGACGCCCTCATCGTCGGTCGACAGGGCGACGGGCACGCCGGCGGCGACATAGGTGGCGAACGGATGGGCCGCCCCCTGGACGCCCAGGATCGAGGCATTGGACGACAGGTTGATCTCGACCATCACCTGGCGGCGCGCCATGGTCTGCAACAGGCCGTTCATGTTGGTTTCGTAACCCAGGTCGATGCCATGGCCGATGCGGCGGGCGCCGGCCACTTCCACGGCATCGCGGATATGGAATTTCAGGTCGGCCGGCGGGACCAGCCCGCCCGTCAGTTCGCCGGCATGCAGCGACACCGGTGCCGGCCCCAGCCGCTGGGTCAGGAACTTGATCATCTGCATGTGCAGGGAATAGTCGCGGCGGGCGACCAGGTAATCCTCGGGCGCGACCAGATTGATGCCGACGACACGCGGGTCGGTCAGCGCCAGCTTCATCCCCAGCGCGATCTGGGCGAAGACCTGGTTGGGCGCGGCATTGCGGTTGATCTGGGCAATGAAGCGGATGGTGACGTCGCAGCCCGGCTGGGGCATCGTCGAGAAGCAGCCCATCTTCGCCCGCATCGCCGTCAGCGCATCGTTCAGCACCACGGTCTCGATTGCCACCTGGTTGTAGAGCCCCGCAGCCTCCAGCCGCTGTTCCAGCACGGCGAAGCTGTCGGTATCCCCCACCTGGCCGGCCAGGCGGCTGGCGGTGCTGCCACCCAGCGTCTGCATCAGTTCCAGGTAATAGTTCGACTGGGCCGCATTGCGCTGCGCCACTTCGACCAGCATGTCGGCGAACCGGCCGTCAGTCGCCGCCCCGAAGCGGCCGAAGGTGATGAAGAACTGATCATGCAGCGTCGGGATCACCGGCGTCGGCACGAACGACCGGATCGAGAAGGCGTCGACCAGCCGGTCGTAGAACGTCTGGTCGATCAACGCATCGCTGAGCGGGCGGGTCGTCATGACCGCACAGGGCGGCATGGTCAGCGTCATCGTCGCCAACGTGACGCACAGCCCGTCCTGCGCTCCCCAGCCGATGAAGCTTTCGGCATAGATCGCGCCGCTGAGGTGGTTGTGCAGGTCGCCGCCCTTGGGAAACCGTTCCAGGAAGGCGCGCAGCTGCGGCGGCTTGCCGCGCACGGCATCGAAGGCCTGGATGGTCGCCGTCTCGGCCGAGCCGGCGGCCCGGGCGGACCCGGCGGCGGTGGCGGCAGCCAGGCTCAAAGCCAGCAGCAGTGCGGATACCAGGCGCATCGGTGCATCCCCCCAAGGATTTCGATGGCTTATACCGCATGGATGACGACGTGAAGAAGAACCCGTAGCGAAAAAAAGGGGGATAGCCTGCGCCATCCCCCTTTCATCGGGCGAAAGATCGATCCGGGATCAGACCCGGCGTTCGACCATCAGCTTCTTGATCTCGGCGATCGCCTTGGCCGGGTTCAGCCCCTTGGGGCAGGTCTTGGCGCAGTTCATGATCGTGTGGCAGCGATACAGGCGGAACGGATCCTCGAGGTTGTCGAGGCGCTCGCCCGTCATCTCGTCGCGGCTGTCGACGATCCAGCGATAGGCCTGCAGCAGGATGGCCGGCCCCAGATAACGGTCGCCGTTCCACCAGTAGCTGGGGCACGAGGTCGAGCAGCAGGCGCACAGGATGCACTCGTACAGCCCGTCGATCTTGTCGCGGTCTTCCTTGGACTGCAGGCGTTCGCGGGCCGGGGCCGGCGACTGGGTCTGCATCCACGGCTTGATCGAGGCGTACTGCGCATAGAAATGGGTCAGGTCAGGGACCAGGTCCTTGATGACCGGCATATGCGGCAGGGGATAGATCTTGACGTCGCCGTCGACATCCTCGATCGCCTTGGTGCAGGCGAGCGTGTTGGTCCCGTCGATGTTCATCGCGCAGGAACCGCAGATGCCCTCGCGGCAGGAACGCCGGAAGGTCAGCGTCGGATCGATCTCGTTCTTGATCTTGATCAGCGCATCGAGAACCATCGGGGCGCAATCGTCCAGATCGATCTCGTAGCTGTCGATATGCGGGTTCTGCCCGTCGTCGGGATTCCAGCGGTAGACGCGGAAGGTCTTGACCTTCTTGGCGCCCGCCGGCGCCTTGAACGTCTTGCCGGTCTTGACCTGACTGTTACGCGGCAACGCAAACTCGACCATGATTATCTTCCTTTGTCGCTTGGGTCCGCGCAGGTCAGTAAACGCGCGCCTTCGGCGGGATGTACTGGATGTCGTTGGTCAGGGTGTAGGTATGCACCGGCCGGTAATCCAGCGTCACCTTGCCCTTTTCGCTGAACCAGGCCAGCGTGTGCTTCATCCAGTTTTCGTCGTCGCGATTGGCGAAATCCTCGCGCGCATGGGCGCCGCGGCTTTCCTCGCGGTTGGCCGCGCCATGCATGGTGACGACGGCCTGGCCGATCAGGTTGTCGAGCTCGAGCGTCTCGACCAGGTCCGAATTCCACACCATGCCGCGATCGGTGACGCCGATATCGGACATCGACTGGAACACCTGGTCGATCAGCTTGACGCCTTCATGCAGCACGTCGCCGGTGCGGAACACCGCGCAGTTGGTCTGCATGGTGCGCTGCATGGCATCGCGGATCTTGGCGGTGGCCGTGGCGCCCTTGGCATTGCGGAAATGGTCCAGGCGGCCCAGCGTGAAGTCGTCGGCCGAGGCCGGCATCGGCTTGTGCCGGGCGCCGGCCTTGACGACTTCCTTGGCGCGGATCGCGGCGGCGCGGCCGAACACGACCAGATCGATCAGCGAGTTCGAGCCGAGGCGGTTGGCGCCGTGGACCGACACGCAGGCGGCCTCGCCGATCGCCATCAGGCCGGGCACCACGGTATCGGGGTTGCCGTCCTTCAGCGTCAGCACCTCGCCGTGATAGTTCGTCGGGATGCCGCCCATGTTGTAGTGCACGGTCGGCAGCACCGGGATCGGCTGCTTGTTGACGTCGACGCCGGCGAAGATGCGGGCCGATTCCGAGATGCCGGGCAGGCGCTCGTGAATGATCTTGGGGTCGAGATGGTCGAGATGCAGGTAGATGTGGTCCTGCTTGGGCCCGACGCCGCGGCCCTCGCGGATCTCGATGGTCATCGCGCGGCTGACGACGTCGCGCGAGGCCAGGTCCTTGGCCGACGGCGCGTAACGCTCCATGAAGCGCTCGCCCTTCGAGTTGACGAGATAGCCGCCCTCGCCGCGCACGCCCTCGGTGATCAGGCAGCCGGCGCCGTAGATGCCGGTCGGATGGAACTGGACGAATTCCATGTCCTGCAGCGGCAGGCCGGCCCGCAGCACCATCGCCCCGCCGTCGCCGGTGCAGGTATGGGCCGAGGTGCACGAGAAATAGGCGCGGCCGTAACCGCCGGTCGCCAGCACCACCATCTGGGCGCGGAAGCGATGGATCTGGCCCGTCGACAGGTCCCAGGCCATCACGCCGCGGCACACACCCTCTTCGTCCATGATCAGGTCGAGGGCGTAGTATTCGATGAAGAATTCGGATTCGTACTTCAGTGACTGCTGGTACAGCGTATGCAGGATCGCATGGCCGGTCCGGTCGGCGGCGGCGCAGGTGCGCTGGGCCGGCTCCTTGCCGAATTCCTTGGTCATGCCGCCGAAGGCGCGCTGGTAGATCTTGCCTTCCTCGGTGCGGCTGAACGGCACGCCGAAATGCTCGAGTTCCAGCACGGCGGGCACCGCTTCGCGGCACATGTATTCGATGGCGTCCTGGTCGCCCAGCCAGTCGGCGCCCTTGACGGTGTCGTACATGTGCCAGCGCCAGTCGTCGGCACCCATGTTGCCCAGCGCCGCCGAGATGCCGCCCTGCGCGGCCACGGTATGGCTGCGGGTCGGGAACACCTTGGTGATGCAGGCGGTCTTCAGGCCGGCGGCGGCCATGCCCATCGTCGCGCGCAGGCCGGCGCCGCCGGCGCCCACGACCACGACGTCATAGATATGTTCGGTAATCGGATATGCCGCGGCCATCATCAGTCTCCCAGGAACATCTTGACGATCGACAGCATGGCGGCCAGGCCCACCACGTAGATCGCGCCGTTGACGGCGAACAGGGTAAGCAGCTTGGCCGCTTCGCCGTGGACGTAATCCTCGATGACGACCTGGATGCCGAGCTTGAAGTGCCAGAACAGGCTGCCGACGGTCAGCAGGCCCAGCATGGCGACGAACGGGTTGTGGAAGGCGGTGCGCACCTGGGCCCAGTCGGCACCGACCAGGCTGAAGATCGCCGCCAGGAACAGGATGGTCAGCGGGATCAGCGCGATCGAGGTGACGCGCTGCAAGAACCAGTGATGCGTGCCGTCCTTGGCCGACCCCAGGCCGCGGACGCGGCCCAGCGGGTTGCGCAGCGCCGAATTGCTCTTGCCCATGTTTACGCCCTACCCATCAGCACGAAGGCGACGACCCAGGTCAGGACGGTCAGGATGCCGGCGCAGACCAGCACGACGACGTCCGACTTGGCCGATTCCTGCGGCAGGAAACCGCGGCCGGTGTCCCAGTAGAGATGCCGGATGCCGTTGCAGAAATGCACGAAGAAGGCGACGGTGAAGCCGAACAGGACCAGCTTGCCGAGCCAGAAGCCGGGGACCCACTTGACGAAGGTCGCGTAGGCCTCGGGGCCCATCGCGGCGGCGATCAGCCACCAGGTCAGGACCAGCGTGCCGATGCCCAGACCCACGCCGGTGATGCGGTGGGTGATCGACATCTTGGCCGTCAGCGGCAGACGATAGATCTGCAGATGCGGCGAGAGTGGGCGTTCCACTTGAGCCATGGTGTTTGAGATACCCCCGGAAAGCAGAGTTCGGCCGCTTTCAGGCGTATACCCCGGCCGATCGGTCGGGATACTAGCCACCGAACCCCCGCTGTCAAAGCTTTTGCCACGAAGCGACGACGGGCTTTGACATTTCCGACGCCACTCATTCTCAATCGCAGAAACCGCTGCGCCGGCGGCCGCCTCGCCGATGATTCTTCAGGTCGCCAGCCAGCGGTCGAGAAACCCTTCCAGCCAATGCGCCAGTGCCGCGTCGTGGCGGACCCAGTCGCGGCACTGCGCCTCGGCGGCCTGCGCGCCCGGCTCGACCAGGCGATGGGCGGCCTTGACCTGCCAGCGCCGCATCATCGCGCCGGTCACCTCGGGGTGGAACTGAATCCCAAGGCCACGGGGCGAGAACTGGGCGGCCTGATTGCGGAAGACCTCGCCGCAGGCCAGCGCCACCGCGTCGTCGGGCAGGTCGAACCCCTCGCCGTGCCACTGATAGACGTTCAGCGGCCGGTCGAACCAGTCGCGGCCGGCCTGGGTGGGCGTGATCTCGACATACCCGATCTCGTAGAGTTTGTCGGGATGGCAGCAGACGCGCGCGCCACGCGCGCGGGCCATCAGCTGGGCCCCCAGGCAGACGCCGAGGAAACGGGTATCGGTCGCCGCCACCCGCTCGACGAAGGCCAGTTCGGAGCGGATGAAGTCGAGATGATCGTCATTGGCGCTCATCGGGCCGCCGAAGACCACGACGCCGTCATACTCGTCCAGCCGCTCGGGCAACGGATCGCCGCAGGCATGGCGGCGGATGTCGAGCGCATATCCCCGCCCGCTGAGGGCCGCGCCGATCCGCCCGGGATCGGAATGTTCCTGGTGGACCACGACGGCGATGCGCCCCGATCGCCCCTCTTCCCGCCGGCTCACAGCGATGCCTCGATCAATGCCTGGGTCCCCTCCGGGTCGATCACGCGGCGCAGCCGCTCGGCCGCGACCAGGCCGAAGCGCAGGGTCAGGGCCTTGCGCCGCGCCGGGCTCATCGGGCGCAGCGGCGCGGGCCGCAGCACCATGCCGCCGAACCGGTCGGCGATGATGATGCCGACCTCGTCGGGCAGGACGTCGCGGGGAAAGGTGGCCGACACGGCGAAATGAAAGCTTTCGCAATAATCGAGGTAGTCGGGCCATTTCTGGTCGGTGCGGAAATCGACCAGCGACGACTTGATCTCGACGATCGTCACCCGCCCCGCCCCGTCGATCGCCATCACGTCGGCGCGCCGGCCGTTGGCCAGGCCGACCTCGGTCAGGCTGGCGGCACCCAGCGACGCGAACAGCCGACCGACACCGCGCGCCAACGCGGCAGCGTCCGGCGACTCGGGCAACAGGTCCAGATCGGGGGCGGCCATTGCCAGCACTATTGCGTGCGGCGGGCCGGGCGGCAAGCCGGTGACCACGGCCCGGGACATGCCAAACGCGCGGGTCTGCCATGCAAACCGCAGGAAACTGCGCGGAATTACCGGGTCTTAACCTTGAATCGGGCTGGAATCAGGCGTCACGGCCCTGGATTTTCCAGGCTGGTTATGCTAGTCTCTGCTTCCTGATTACGGCGCCTTTGCAGCCGTACAACCATGATTGTCGCTGTTGTTTGAAGCAGTTTCGGCTCGGCAACATAATGTTCCGAGTCAGGATTGCAACCGACATTCGGCGTTGACCGTGGTGACGTGACGATCATGTCATGGTCATGGCTGCTTTGCCATTGATCGCCGCCCGCCATTCTTGCGGAAGGCCGCACCCTCGCGGTCTCAGGCGAAGACCCGGACAGTTCGTGACGACGACCGCGTTGACGAACCGGGAACGACACCCGATATGAAGATCATAATCTGATCTTCATCGGATCGATTGCCCCGCAGACAGTCATCCCGCCGCGGCGGATGGCCTGGCAGGTGGGACGCCCCGGAACGGATGACGCGGAACGGCTATCGCGACCGCGCCAGTATGGCGAGACAAAAGCGTTAGGCGAAAAAGCGGGGCTTTACAAGCCGATCCGCTGCCGGTGGTGGTTTTTGCGTGACGAGGTAATCACCGTGAGCAAGATGTCGACAGAATCCAGGCCGCGCCAGACGGCCAAGGCGGCACCGCCCAAGGCGCCGCCGATGAAGGCGCCGTCGCCCAAGGTCAAGGCGTCGCCGGTCAAGACGCCGCGGGCCGTGGCGCCCGTCGCCAAGCCCGCGCCCACGAAGGCGGTGCAGGCCAAGGCGGCGGCACCCACCAAGGCGGCGCCCCCCAAGGGCGCGCAAGCGAAATCGAAGCCGGTCCCCGCCAAGTCCGCCGCCCCCAAGGCGACCCTGCCCAAGGATGCGCCGAAGGTCGCGAAAAACGCCCCGGCCACGGCGACCCCGGCCACGGCGACCCCGACCTCGCCCCCGACCAAGACGTCAGCCACGCAAGCGAACATCCCGGCGGCCAGACCGGCCGCCCCCCAGGTTTCCCCCGCCAAAGCCGCGATCGCGGCCAAGGTATCCCCGGCGAAGGCCGAGACCAAGTCCGTGACGGCGAGTGTGCCTAAAGCGGCGAAGACAGTGAGTGTAAAAGCCGCCATGAGCGTAAAGTCGAGTGCATCGAAGTCCAGCGTCAGCGAAGACGGCGTCGAGGCCCAGGCCGCCGAGAAGTCGGCCAAGGTGAAGCCGGCCGCCGTCCAGGCCGTGACCACGGCGCCGGCCGCGGTCGACACCGCGCCCAAGACCGCCGCCAAGGTCGTGCCGCTGAAGACCGCCGACAAGGAAGTGTTCCAGCCCGACGATTACGTGGTCTATCCCACCCACGGCGTCGGCCGCATCCTGAAGATCGAGAAGCAGGAAATTTCCGGCATCGCGCTCGAACTGTTCGTCATCGAATTCGACAAGGACAAGATGACCCTGCGCGTGCCGCTGGCCAAAGTGCGCCAGGTCGGCATGCGCCGCCTGTCGACGCCGCAGAAGATGAAGGCCGCGCTGGACACCCTGAAGGGCCGCGCCCGCGTCAAGCGCACGATGTGGAGCCGCCGGGCCCAGGAATACGAGGCGAAGATCAATTCGGGCGACCCCGTCTCGATCGCCGAGGTGGTCCGCGACCTGCACCGCAATGCCGGCCAGCCCGACCAGTCCTACAGCGAACGCCAGATCTACGAGGCGGCGCTGGATCGCCTGGCCCGCGAACTGGCCGCGGTCGAGCGCATCGACGAGGACGCCGCGACCAAGCGTCTGGAAAAGCTGATGAAGGCCGCCTGATCAGTCAGGCTGCCTTCCGGATATCGCGGCCTTCGGCCGCAGGCTTTCCAGATATCGCGGCCTTCGGCCGCAGGGGCCACCGCATTTTGTTGCGTTGAAGGGGCCGACAGGTTAACAAATCCTTGTCGGCCCTTTTTTTGCGAGCGCGGTGTCCTTGTTCGACGTCGAGAAATTCGCCGTCTTGAGATGTGCGCGCCGGATCTGGGCGATTCCCGCGATCCATGGCGACGCCGAACGGCTGATGCGGCTGCACGACCAGCTCGGCGAGCGGCTGCAGCGAGGGGACCGGCTGGTCTATCTCGGCAATTACCTGGGGCCCGCCGGCGACGTGGCCGCCACCATCGATGAATTGCTGGCCTTTCGCCGCATCGCCCTGACCCTGCCCGGCGCCGAACCCGACGACATCGTCTTCCTGCGCGGCGCCCAGGAAGAAATGTGGCGCAAGCTGCTGGAACTGCAGTTCGCCACCGAGCCCGCCCAGGTCTTCTCCTGGATGATGGCGCAGGGTATCGAGGCGACGCTGCGGGCCTATGGCGGCGATCCCGCCCAGGCGGCCGCGACCTTCCGCGAAGGGGCGCTGGCCACCACCCGCTGGACCGGGCGGCTGCGCCAGGCGATCCATGCCCATCCCGGCCATGACGAATTCCTGGCGGTGCTGAAGCGCGCCGCCCTGACCGAGGGCGGCGAATTCCTGTTCGTCCATGCCGGCGTCAATCATGCCCGGCCGCTGGAGGACCAGAAGGATGCCTTCTGGTGGGGCGGGTCGCTGGCGGTCGACCGGCTGGAGGCGCCGTTCGCCGACTTCATCGGTGTCATCGCCGGCTGCGATCCGGCGGGGCACGGGCCCGCCCGGTTCGGACCCTATGGCGGCATCCTGGACGAAGGGTCGGGGTTCGGGGGCGTGCTGGCCGCCTATTGCTTCGACCTGTCGGGCGAGGTGGTCGACCGGCTTGCGGCATAGCGCCACATTCCGGGGCCGGGGCGGGCGGGATTACTGTGCGCCCCATTATGAGCGGCTACAGCCAGGCGTTGATCGCCACCTACGAAACCCGGGTGCCACGCTACACCAGCTACCCGACCGCGCCCTATTTCCTGGCTGCCGGCCATGACGGCACCTACAGGGAATGGCTGTCCGAGCTGGATCCGGCCGAGCCGATATCGCTGTACCTGCATGTGCCGTTCTGCGCCGCGATGTGCTGGTATTGCGGCTGCAACACCCAGGTCGCCAAGTCCTACCTGCCGATCGGCGACTACGTCCGCCTGCTGGACCGCGAGATGGCGATGGTCGCCCAAGCCCTGCCGGCGCGCATGCGCGTGGCCCATGTCCACTGGGGCGGCGGCACGCCCAATACGCTGACGCCGGGCGACTTCGCCTGGCTGATGGCCGCGATCCGCCGTCGCTTCGACGTGCTGGATGATGCCGAGATCGCGGTCGAGATCGACCCCCGCCACCTGACCGCCGAACAGGTCTCTGCCTATGCGCTGGCCGGGGTGAACCGGGCCAGCCTGGGGGTGCAGACGCTGGACGACAAGATCCAGCGCGCGATCAACCGGGTCCAACCCTTCGCAAGCGTCGCCGCCGCCGCCCACCGCCTGCGCGAGGCCGGGATTTCGCGGCTGAACTTCGACCTGATCTACGGCCTGCCCGGCCAGACCACCGCCGACGTGGTGGCGACGGTCGCCGAAGCGATGCTGCTCAATCCCGACCGCATCGCGCTGTTCGGTTATGCCCATGTGCCCTGGGCCAAGGCCCATCAGCGCCGCATCGACGAAACCGCCCTGCCCCAGGGGCCTGAGCGGCTGGAGCAGTCGATGGCCGCTGCCCGCCATCTCGAACAATCCGGCTTCCGCCAGATCGGCCTGGACCATTTCGCGCGTGAGGACGATCCGCTGGCGATCGCCGCGGCGGCCGGCCAGCTGCATCGCAACTTCCAGGGCTATACCACCGATACCGCCGATACGCTGATCGGGCTGGGGCCATCGGCGATCGGCGCCCTGCCGCAGGGCTACATCCAGAACGATCCGGGCTTCCGCAACTGGTCCGACCATGTCGGCAACGACCGCCTGCCGGTCGCGCGCTGGCGCGGCCTGATCGAGGACGACCGTCGCCGCCGCGCCGTCATCGAACGGCTGATGTGCGACGGCCGCGTCGACCTGGACCGCTTCGGCGGCTGGTCGGGTTTCCCCGAGGCGCGCGGCCGCCTGAACGCGATGGTCGAAGACGGCCTGGTCAAGGTCGACGAGCACGGCGTGATGGTGACCGATTATGGGCGGCCGTTCCTGCGCGCCGCCGCCTCGGCCTTCGACCGCTATCTGGGGCTGGGCACGGCGCAGCATTCGTCGGGGGTATGACCGGCAGGCGCCGGCGTCGAGCGCCGGCGCCAACCTGGAAGCACCGATCGTCGCGCCGGACCGGCGCTCAGGCGCCGGCGTCGGGTTTCGGACTGAAATACAGGTCGTACTTGCCGGTGACGTTCTTGAAATCGTCGGCATCCGCCGGCGCGTCGACCTTGCGCGTGATGTTGGGCCACTTGGTCGCGTATTCGCGATTCAGCTCCAGCCACTTGTCGGCGACCGAATCGGTATCGGGCACGATGGCCTCGGCCGGGCATTCCGGTTCGCAGACGCCGCAGTCGATGCATTCGTCCGGGTGGATGACCAGCATGTTCTCGCCGGCATAGAAGCAATCCACCGGGCAGACTTCGACGCAATCGGTGTACTTGCACTTGATGCAGGCTTCGGTAACGACGTAGGGCATACTTCCTCTCCCGTCTCGCCCCGTGCCGCGGCGCGAACGACAGGTTTGCGCTTGAGAGCATAGGCAGCATAGGCAACTGCCCTTTCTTTACTGGGCAATATATGCGGCGCGCAAGGCCCTCAACCACCAGCCTGCGACGTGAAATCGATCTCCTCGTAAAGGGTGCGCGCTTCGGTCGCCGGACCGCGGCGTTCACCCAGGGCCAGCACCCGCAGGACGCGGATCCCATTGCCCAACGGCAGGGTGATCAGATCGCCGGGTCTGACCGGATGGGCGGCCTTCTCGACCACCACGCGGTTGACCCGGATGCGGGTATTCTCGATCAGGTCCTGGGCGCGCTCGCGCGTTTTCACGAAGCGGGCATGGACCAGCCATTTGTCGAGGCGCAGCGAACCCGCCGCGGTCACCGCGCCAGTTCCCGCAGCTTGGCGAAGGGCGAGGCGGGGTCGACAGGCACGGGCGCCTGGCGGGGCGGACGATGCTGACGCCGGGCGTCAGCCATGCGGCGGGCGAACCGGTCGCCATCGCGCCGGCGATAGCCCAGCGCCTGCAGGGCCGGGGCGACCTCGGCCTTGCCGCAGCCCAGCAGGGCCAGAATCTCGGGGCCGGGTTCGAACGGCCCGGCGTCGTTCGCCGCGCGCGCCAGTTCGGCCACCCGCTCGAGAATGTCGAGACGCACGGCCCGCGGGCCGCATAGCTGGAAACCGACGGCCCGCCACCAGTCCTCGGGACGCCCCGGTCCCTCGACCTTGACCGACGTCAGGCCGGGCCGCGGCGGGGCCACGACCGCCTGGTCCAGCCGGGCGGCATGCAGGATGGCCGCAAGCCGCGCCGCCTCGGGTTTCAGCAGCGCGGGCAGGAACAGGTTGGCCTCGCCGAACTGCACCCCCAGCCGCTTCAGCCGGTGGCGTTCGGCCGGCACCAGATGGTCGAGCTGTTCGGCGACCGTGCGCCGCGGCACCGCGCCCAGCCCCTCGGCGATCTGGAAGGCGATGCCGCGCCCCGGCCCGCCCAGTTCGGCGGCCAGCAGCCGGCGCAGCGCACCCAGCCGGCGTTCGATGCGACGGTCCAGCCAGGCGGTCAGCCGCCCCTGCACCGCCGCGCGGCCGGGGCCATCCAGGTCGCGGGCTCCGACGATGCGGAAACGCGGCTTCAGCACGGTCTCGCCGGGTCCCAGATGGGCGACCACCGCCCCATCCCAGGCGATGGCGCCGTCGTCGCGCAGCTCGAACGCCTCGTCGGCTGCCTCGGCCAGGCGGGTGGCGCGCTGGCGCAAGGCATCGCCCAGCACACGGTTGGCGGCGGCGCGCAAGGCACGGTGCTGCCCCGCCCCTTCCAGCGGGCGGAAGGCCAGGCCGTCCAGCCGGCCGACCGGTTCGCCGGCCACCGCGACCGTACCGTCATCGGCGATGTCGGCGGTCAGGTTGGGGCCGTCATCCAGGCTGCGCGACAGCATGGCGGCGCGGCGGTCGACGAAACGCTGGGTCAGCCGGGCATGCAGCGCATCCGACAGCCGGTCCTCGATCGACCGGGCGCGCTCCTGCCACTGCTTGGGATCGGCCAGCCATTCGGCGCGGTGGGACACATAGGTCCAGGTGCGGATATGGGCCAGCCGGGTGGACAAGGTGTCGATATCCCCGTCGGTGCGGTCCAGCTGGGTCATCTGGCGGGCCACCCAGTCGGCGGGCAGCACGCCCTCGGGCCTGCCCAGATGCAAGAAGATCGAGCGGACCAGCCGGACATGCTGGTCATGCAGCGTCTTGCGGAAATCCGGGATCTGGCAGATCTGCCACAACAGCCGCAGCGAACCGCGGCTTTTCGCCATGTCGGCCACCTCGTGGTCGCCGGCCAGCGCCCGCAGGGTCAGGTAATCCTCGGCGTCGCGGGCACGCAGCAGCACCTCGTTGGGCGGCGCCTGTTCCAGCGAGCGCACCAGGCCCGGCAGCGAGGTGAAGTCGAGGTCGGCCGACCGCCAGCGCGCCTGGGTGACCGGATCGAAATGGTGATTCTCCAGCCGCTCGACCATCTCGGGGTCCAGCGGGCCGACATCGCCCGTGGTGCCGAACGACCCGTTGCGCAGATGCCGCCCGGCCCGGCCGGCGATCTGGCCCATCTCGCCGGGGGTCAGCTTGCGCACCGCCAGACCGTCGAACTTGTGCAGCCCGGCAAAGGCGACATGGTCGATATCCATGTTCAGCCCCATGCCGATCGCATCGGTCGCCACCAGATAGTCGACCTCGCCCGACTGGTACAATGCGACCTGGGCATTGCGCGTGCGCGGGCTGAGGGCGCCCAGCACCACCGCCGCGCCGCCCCGCTGGCTGCGGATCAGTTCGGCGATGGCATAGACGTCGGAGGACGAAAAGGCGACGACCGCGCTGCGGCGGGGCAGGCGCGACAGCTTCTTTTCGCCGGTATAATAAAGCCGCGACAGCCGCTCGCGCTGGATCAGTTCGTGCCCGGGCACCAGGCGGCGGATCAGCGTCTTGACCGTGTCGGCCCCGAGAAACATGGTTTCCAGCCGGCCGCGGGCGCGCAGCAGGCGGTCGGTGAAGACATGGCCGCGCTCGGGGTCGGCGCAAAGCTGGATCTCGTCGATGGCCAGGAAATCGAACGGCCGGTCCAGCGGCATCGCCTCGACCGTGCAGACGAACCAGCGCGCCTCGCGCGGGATGATCTTTTCCTCGCCGGTCACCAGGGCCACGGTGCGCGGCCCCTTCTGCGCGGCGATGCGGTCGTAGATCTCGCGCGCCAGCAGGCGCAGGGGCAGGCCGATGATGCCGGTCTGGTGGCCCAGCATGCGTTCGATGGCCAGATGGGTCTTGCCGGTATTGGTCGGGCCCAGCACGGCGACCACGTGGCTGTCGCTGCGCGACGGCTGGGCAGGCACGAAACGCGTGGACGAAACGCTCATGACCCGACTCTACGGCTTTGCTGCGCCCGGCGATACCGGTTTGCACGCCGGGCCGATGATCCATTCGGTTCTTTGTACGTCATGTGTTTCATTTGTTGCATCACGATGTAACACATGGTTCACTCGGAATCGGGACGGCAGAATGGGGCGACGGCGGTCATGAGCAGCGTCATGCACAGGAATGGTGTCGGCGGCCTGCCGGTTGCAGTGGGCGGCGACGGGTGCTGGCTGATCGACGCGGACGGCCGGCGCTACCTCGATGCCTCGGGCGGGGCGGCGGTATCGTGCCTGGGCCATGGCCATCCCAGGGTCGTCGCCGCGCTGCACGCCCAGATCGACCGGCTGGCCTATGCCCATACGTCGTTCTTCACCACCGAGGTGATGGAGCGCCTGGCCGACCGGGTGATCGCGACCGCGCCGCCGGGCATCGAGAAGGCTTATTTCGTCGCCGGCGGGTCCGAAGCGATGGAGGCGGCGCTGAAACTGGCCCGCCAGTATTTCGTCGAGATCGGCCAGCCCCAGCGGCGCCACGTCATCGCCCGGCGGCAGAGCTATCACGGCAACACGCTGGGCGCCCTGGCGGTCGGCGGCAACATGGCCCGGCGCGAGGTGTTCGCCCCCCTGCTGATCGGCGCCCATCACATCGCCCCCTGTTATGCCTGGCGCGACCGCCGCGACGGCGAAAGCGACGAGGCCTACGGCCGGCGCGTCGCCGACGAGTTGGACCACAAGATCCGCGACCTGGGACCCGAGACCGTGATGGCCTTCGTGGCCGAACCGGTAGTGGGTGCCACCGCCGGTGCCCTGCCCGCCGTGCCGGGTTATTTCCGCCGCATCCGCGACATCTGCGACCGCCACGGCGTGCTGCTGATCCTGGACGAGGTGATGTGCGGCATGGGCCGCACCGGCACGCTGCATGCCTGCGAGCAGGAGGGGATCGCCCCCGACATCATGACCATCGCCAAGGGGCTGGGCGGCGGCTACCAGCCCATCGGGGCGATGCTGGCCTCGGGCACCATCGACCGGGCGATCACGGCCGGGTCGGGGGCGTTCAAGCACGGCCATACCTATGTCGGCCATGCCCTGGCCTGCGCCGCATCCCTGGCCGTGCTCGAAACCATCGAGCAGGACGGCCTGCTGGCCCGCGTCCGCGCCCAGGGCGACAGGCTGGCCGCCCGCCTGACCGAACGGTTCGGCAATCATCCCCATGTCGGCGACATCAGGGGCCGGGGGCTGTTCAAGGCATTGGAGTTCGTCGCCGACCGCACGACCAAGGCGACGTTCGACCCCGCCCGGCGGCTGCATGCCCGCATCAAGGCCGAGGCGATGGCCCGCGGGTTGATGTGTTACCCCATGGGCGGCACGATCGACGGCATCCATGGCGACCACGTGCTGCTGGCCCCGCCCTATATCATCGACGATGCCGAAATCGACCAGCTGGTCGACCGGCTGGGCCAGGCGGTCGACGCCGCGCTGGCATCATGACCGCGCCCCTGGTCATCGCCGTCGCGCCGAACGGCGCCCGGCGGGTCAAGGCGGATCACCGGGCCATTCCGCTGACACCGGCCGAGATCGCCGATACCGCCGCGGCCTGCGCCGATGCCGGCGCCACCGTGCTGCACCTGCATGTCCGCGACGACCGGGGCGGCCACAGCCTCGATGTCGACCGTTATCGCGCGGCCACCGCCGCCGTGCGCGACGGTGCCGGCGACCGCCTGGTCATCCAGGCCACGACCGAGGCGGTAGGCATCTATTCACCCGACCAGCAGATGGCGATGGTACGCGAGTTGCGCCCCCAGGCGGTGTCGCTGGCGATCCGCGAACTGGTGGCCGATGCGGCGGCCGAGGGGCCGGCCGCCGACTTCCTGGCCTGGGCCGACCGGGCCGGCATCGCCGCCCAGTATATCCTGTACGACCAGGCCGACCGTGACCGCCTGATCGCGCTGCAGGCCCGCGGGATCGTGCCGCAGGCGGCGCCCAACGCCCTGTTCGTGCTGGGCCGTTATACCACCGGCCAACAATCCGATCCGCGCAGCCTGCTGCCGTTCCTGGCCGGCTGGCCGGCCGGCTGGCCGTGGAGCCTGTGTGCCTTCGGCGCGGCGGAAGCCGCCTGCGTCGCCGCGGCCTGTGCGCTGGGTGGCCATGCCCGCGTCGGGTTCGAGAACAACATGACCCTGCCCGACGGCGGAATGGCGCCGGACAATGCCGCGCTGGTCGCCAATCTGGCCGCGATCGCCGCCCGCATCGGCCGGCCGATCGCCACGGCGGACCAGGCCCGAAGTACCTACGGCGCCACGGCGCCCTGACCACAGTCTTTTTTCCCGATCATCCGTCAACTTGGTACCGGAGGAGGACCAGGCATGAATTCTTTGCGTCCCGTGCTGATCGCCGCGACCCTCGGCCTGCTGGCCCTGGCCCAGCCCGCCCAGGCCGCTTCGACCCTGGACACCGTGCGCGAGCGCGGCGTGCTGCATTGCGGGGTCAATACCGGCCTGCCCGGTTTCTCGTTCCCCGACAAGCAGGGCAACTGGACCGGCATGGACATCGACCTGTGCCGGGCGATCGCCGCGGCGACCCTGGGCGACGCGACCAAGGTGCGGTTCACCCCGCTGACCGCCCAGCAGCGTTTCGCTGCCCTGCAATCCGGCGAGATCGACGTGCTGGCCCGCAATTCGACCATCACCCTGCAGCGCGACACCGGCATCGGCATCCAGTATGCCGGCATCAACTTCTATGACGGCCAGGCCGTGGTGGTGCCGGCCAAGCTGGGCGTCGCCAAGCTGGCGGACATGAGCGGATCGGTGATCTGCGTGGCCCAGGGCACGACGCATGAGCTGACGCTGTCCGACTGGTTCCGCACCCGCAACCTGCCGCACAAGCCGGTGGTCTATGAAAGCCAGGACCGGATGTACGAGGCGTTCTTTGCCGGACGCTGCGACGGCATGACCCAGGATGCCTCGGCCCTGGCCGCGGCGGTGGCAAGCTTTGCCGCCAACCCCGCCGATTTCACCATCCTGCCCGATCGCATCTCGAAGGAACCGCTGGGCCCGTTCGTGCGCAAGGGCGACGACAAATGGTTCTCGATCGTGCGCTGGGTGGTCATGGCGATGGTCGAGGCCGAGGAGCGCGGCGTGACCCAGGCGAATGCCGAGGCCAAGCTGAAGGACACTGATCCCACCGTCCAGCGCCTGCTGGGGGTGACGCAGGGCAACGGCAAGGCACTGGGCCTGGACGAGGCCTGGGCCTACAACCTGATCGCCCAGGTCGGCAACTACGGTGAAAGCTTCGAGCGCAACGTGGGCAAGGGCAGCCCGCTGAAACTGGCCCGGGGGCCCAATGCGCTGTGGACCGAAGGCGGGCTGATGTATTCGCTGCCGATCCGCTGAAGGACAAGGAAGGCCGCCGGAGGGGAATGCCCCCTCCGGCGGCGCATGGTCAGAAGCGCCAGCGGCTGATCGCGACCGACCGGCCGTCGGGCAGCTGGGCCGTAGCCCGGTCGGTACCGGTGAAGCTGAGCCGCAGCGTGCCGACCGCCGTCGAGGACGGTGCATTGCTGCCCGCGCCCGACCAGGTCGACCCGCCCGAGTAAAGGTAAAGCTGGCCCGAGAACGACCCGTCCGTGGCCAGGTTCCCTTCCGCCGCATACCACTGCGCGTTGCCGGCTGCGTCGTAACCGAACAGGGTCACGTGCGTCGCCTGGGTGGACGCGCCGCTGCTGGAAACCTGGGTGTCGGTGTCGATGAACAGGCTGGTGACGCCGGCGGCGTTGCCCGCCACGCCCCAGTAACCGTTCTGCGGCAGGCCGCCATAGCCGGTCGTGCGGGTGCCGCCGACCGGATAGAGCGCCAGGCTGCGCGCGGCCGCGCCGCCCAGCACGAACGAGGCCTGCTTGCCGTCCGCCGTGAAGGTCAGGGTGACCGGGCCCACCGGGGTTGCGGCCGCGCCTGTCCGGGTCCACTGGCTGACGCTGCCCTGGCAGACCAGGCCCGTGAACGTGCACGAGCCCGCCGCCCACACCGCGGTGCCGCCGTTGGCATTATAGGCCAGGCCGGCGATCAGCGCCTTGTCGCCCCAGCGCTCGACGCTCCAGGTCAGGTTGCCGCCGTCGGTCGTGTACCAGTAGCCGGTGCGGCCGGGCAGGACCAGCGGGTTGGCCGCCAGGTGGATCTGGCCGGGCAGCGGCGTGCCGTTGACCAGGTCGCGGGCCAGGCTGGCGAAGCCGATCGACGATCCGTCGCCCGACAGCGCCGGGTCCGACGAATTGCCGGTGCCGGGCGCGCCCGCCTCGGTCTGCGTCACCAGCGCGGTCTGCCCCCGCATCACGTCGCGGATCCAGACCTGCTGATAGCCGTTGTCGGCATACCCGGCCGCCAGGTCGGTCGCGACCGACCGGAAGGCGACGAACCGGCCGTCGGCCGACACCGTCGGCTGGGTCGAATCGCCGTTGCCCGGGATGCCCGCCTGCGTCACCGAAACCACGGTGGTCGCGCCGGTGGCGATGTCGTAGCGCATCACCTGCGACTTGCCGCCGGCCGAGCCGACATAGACTACGCTCGAACCCCGGGCATCCAGCTTCGGGTTGCTGCCCACGCCCAGGCGGTAGATCGCCCCGGTCGAAATGACCTTGTAGAAAATCTGCCGGCCGCTACCGCCCGCGGCAAGATTGGTCGCCGTCGAATCGAACACCGCGACATTGCCGTCCCAGGACAGCGAGACATTGCGGCTGTCGCCGTCGCCGGCGACGCCGCCCGCGGTCGACGACACCAGGACGATCGCGCCCGTACCGGCATCCTTGCGCCAGATCTGGCTGAGGCGGTTCGGGTTGGCCCCGATATTCCCCGCCGCACTCTCGAAGGCAACGAAGGTTCCCTGCTCGGAAATCGAGGGCAGATCCGCGGCAGCATCGGCGGCGATGCCGGCCGCCGTGGTCGAGATCATCACCGCCGCGGGGGTCGCCGCCTCGTTCAATGCGACGCGCGGATAGGCCAGGCTGGTCCGATAGACCTGGCGCAACCGGTTGTTCGCGGTCGCCGACACGCCCGGCGCCGCCGACGAGAACGCGGCATAATTTCCTGCCGCGGCCACGGCCGGGTTGTTCGTGTTGCCGTCAGCGCTGTTGGCCACCCCGCCGCCGGGAACGGCGGTCTGGGACAGCAGGTCACGCCGGCCCGACAGGCCGTGATAGCGGATCAGCGCGCTGTATGGCCCCAGGGCCGCCGGATCGATGTTGGTCGCCAGCGTCTCGAAAACGACCTGGCCGCCATCCCACGACAGCGACGGCCGGGCCGACACGGCATTGCCGCTGCTGCCCCCGGCGCTGTAGCTGACCGCCGTCATCGCCACCGGCGAGCGCGGCGCATAGAAGTCCATCGCGACACTGGCAGTATAGCTCTGCCCGTTGCCCGTGGCCGTCAGCGCGACCGGCACGGTCTGCACCAGCACGGCCAGCGGATAGACCGTGTTGACGATGCTGCGCCCGGCCTTGACCGCCCGCTCCGTCGCACCGGCCGAGACATCGGCGGCCGAAGGCTGGATCGGCAGGTTCGACGGCAGCGGCACGTTATAGGTGAAGCTGACCGTCGACGGATTGAAGGTCAGCCAGGACGGCAGGGCCGCACCCGAGCTTTGCGTCGCCGTGAAGGTCAGGTTCGAGGTGTCCGAGAACGACGAGGCCAGCGAGACCGTGCCCTGGCCCGAGCCCGAGGTATTGGCGTTGAGCACGGTCGGCGGCGGGTTCGTCGTCGATACGAAGGACGGCGGCGGAACCGGTATGACCGGCGTCGGCGTCGGCGGGGTCGGGTTCACCGTGGTCTGCCCGATCGCGGCCAGGAACACGGCCCCGTTGGCCGGGTTCAACGCGGCAAGCGACCCGAACTTCACAGGCCCGCTGAACGTGCCGGTGACGACGACGTTGGTGCCGGAAATCGCGACCGGATTGAGGGTCGTGCTGGCCGAGGGCGAGCCGTTATAGGCCTGGCCCCAGACCACGTTGCCGTTGCTGTCCAGGCGGACGACCAGGCCGTTCGTGCCGGTGGTGCCGACCTTGTCCAGGGACAAGGTATTGCTCAGCTTGACCGACGTCCCGCCGAACTGGCCGGACGCATAGACGTTGCCGCTGCTGTCGAGGGCGACGCCCAGGCCGGTGGTGGTCGCCGCAGCGGCGGTCCCGAAGTTTTTGGCCCAGACCGTGTTGCCCGCCGTATCGACCTTGACCACGACCATGTCGGTCGAATTCGTGCTCAGCTTGGTCAGGGCACCGGTACCGAAATCGACATTACCGGTGCCGAAGCTGGTGACGAAATGGCTGTTGCCGGCATTGTCGACGGCCATGCCGTTGAGCTGCGTGCCGCCAGAGGTCGCCGCGGTGCTGCCGGCGCCGTAATTCTTCGCCCAGACCGGGGTGCCGGAGGAATCCAGCTTGACCAGGAAGAAGTTGAGGTCGCTGCTGGCAGTCCGGGTCAGGGTCGTGCCTATGACCAGCGTGGCAGCACCGCTGGTGCTGCTGAAGGTCCCCGTAATGTAGACATTGCCGGCAGGATCGACACCGGTATTGGGCTTGTTGACGGTCGAGTTGCTGTTGCCGCCGAAATTCTTGACCCAGGTGACGGCGCCGGTGGAACCGTTCAGCTTGGCGACCAGCAGATCGGTATTGGCGATCCGGGTAACCACGTTTCCGCCGATGGTCGTGTCGGTGGAACCGGAGTAAGTACCCGACACGACAGGATTGTTGGCGGCGTCCAGCGCTACGCCGTAGGGCGTGATAGCGCCGGCACCACCGATGGTGCCACCGGGCAAGCCCGTTGCCCAGAGGGCCGAACCATCGCTGGCGGCAAGCTTTACGACCACGCCGGTACGGCTGCCTTCGGCAGTCACCTGGTGCGCACCGAACTGCATGACGGTGGTGTTGGCGCCGAAATAGGCGGCGAAATAGACGTTGCCCGACGGGTCGACGGCCATGCCGTAGCTGGAGCCGCTGGGGTTGCTTTGAACCGGCACGGTGGCGCCGCCAAAGCTCTTGGCCCACTGGACCTGGCCCGCCGGCGAAACCTTGGCCACCCAGAGGTTGGTGCCGGAGCCGGACTTCGGCAGGGAGATACCGCCCATGCTGGCGGCGATACCGCTGAACTGTCCGTAGAAATAGATGTTGCCGGCGGCATCGGTGCCGATCGCCTCGGCGTTTTCCGAGTTCCCGGCGAACGACCAGACCGGGTTCGGCGTCACGGTCTGGGCAACGACGGAGCCGGGTGAACCTGTCAGGGCGATGACGACAAGCGCAAGTGCCGCAAAACACCTGACGAACAAGACCTCGGCGAGTGCCGCTTTTCCACGCATCTGACATCCCCATGACTCGGAGGCGTCACATTGGCACAATTGTCAAACCAGTCAACGACCAACTCGGCCGAGGGCAAGCAGGACGAACAAAATCTACAAGCTTTTACGTCGAATTAACGACTGACGTTGCTGCCGGCCCGAATAGTGAGGCGATACCGGCCCACCTGAATTCCCGATACATATCTATTTACCACAAACCGCAGCCCGGAATGCCGACTTCCATAGGCAGTCTATTTCCGGATGCAAAAATTACTGCAATGTTATCTACCACGTTGTGGATGCGTATCAGTCGGCCGCCCCTGGATGCTTGCGGTGAACCATTCACCAGGGGCGGCGGCCGGCAACGCCGCCCTGGTCGAACTGGACCTATGCCGGCTCCTGCTCGGCCAGCCAGGCGATGGCCTGGCTGACGCCGTGGCGGCCATGCGGGATCTTGAGCGCGGCAAGCGCAGTCTCGATTCCCCCCAGCACACCCAGCATGGTCGGTGCGTTGACATGCCCCATATGGGCGATGCGGAACCCCTCGCCGCGCCGTTCGCCGATATTGGTGCCCAGCACGATGCCCAGCCGGTCGCGGCAATAGGTCATCAGGCGCTGGGTCCGTTCGGCGTTCATCAGCAGCATGGTCACCGAATCCGACCGCTGGGCGGGATCGAGGATGTTGAATTCGAGGGCGCCTTCCGCGGCCCAGACGGTTGCCGCCCGCCGCGTCGCCTCGGCCAGCAGGCGGTGGCGGCGCAGGATGCGGTCGATGCCTTCCTCGTTGATCAGGTCGAGGGCCTGGCGCAGCCCGAACAGCAGATGTTCCGGGCAGGTGCCGCAATAGCGCTTGTAATGTTCCGGCCCGTCGCGGAACGACCAGTCCCAGTACAGCGTGCGCATGTCGGACGTCGCATGCGCGGCCTTGGCCCGGGGCCCCGCAGCGACGAAGGACAGGCCGGGCGTGCTCATCAGCGCCTTCTGCGGGGCCGAGACCGCGACATCGACGCCCCAGCCATCCATGTCGAACGACAGCGCGCCGAGCGATGCGACCAGATCGGCCATGAACAGCGCGGGGTGGCCTGCCGCATCGATGGCGCCGCGCAAGGCGGCCAGGTCGTTGGCGACGCCCGAGGCGGTATCGACATGGGCGACCATCACCGCCCTGATCCGGTGTTCGCCGTCGGCCGCCAGCCTGGCCTGCAACTGCGCGGGATCGACGGCGCAGCGCCAGTCGCCGGGCAGCACCTCGATCTGCAGGCCCAGCATCCGGCCCATCTCGCCCCAGCCGCGGGCGAACAGGCCGGATTCCAGCACCAGCACCAGGTCACCGCGCCGCAGGGTGTTGGTCAGCGACGCTTCCCAGGCCCCATGGCCGTTGGCGGCATAGATGTAGACGTCGCCCGCGGTGCGGTGCAGCCGGCGCAGATCGGCCAGGCAGGACAGGGTGATGGCTTCCAGCGGCGGGGCATACAGATCGATCGCCGGGCGGTGCATCGCCCCCAGCACGCTGTCCGGGATCATCGTCGGTCCCGGTGTCATCAGGAATTCGCGGCCGCGGGCCAGGCTCATTGTGGTGTTCCCCAAGACTCGGTCAATCAGGCGTCATCCTGGCCAAAGCCGCGCCGGGCGGCAATCCCTTCAGCGCGCCAGCCGCACCGCCGCATCCGGGTTGACCGCGCCCGGCGGCATGCGGCCGGCGGCGATGGCCGCGACCTGGGCCACGGTATCGAAGGCCTGGTGACGTACCGCCTGCGGTGTCAGCCCGCCGACATGGGGTGTGGCGATCACGTCGGGCCGGCCAGCCAGCAGGATGGACGGCATCTGGTCGGGCGCGCGGCCGACGTCGATCGCGGCGCCGGCCAGATGGCCCGCATCCAGGGCCGCGGCCAGCGCCGCCTCGTCGACCAGTTCGCCGCGCGCCAGGTTGATGAAGAAACTGCCGCGCGGCATGGCGGCGAAGGCTTGCGCATTCATCAGGTCAGCCGTTTCGGGCAAGGCCGGCGCCAGGCAGACGACGAACCGCGACGACGCCAGCAATTCGGCCGGATCGAGCCTGACGATGCCGGGCGCCAGATCGCGGGCAAACGGATCGCTGACCCGCACCGTCATGCCCAATGCCTGCGCCAGTGCCGCCAACCGCCGGCCGATCGCGCCGTAGCCGATGATGCCCAGGGTCGCACCGGCCAGTTGCACGCCCTCGCAGATCGCGGGCTGGCGCCCGGCGCGATAGTCCAGCGCAGACCGGCTGATGCCGCGCCCCAGGTCGATCATGAACCCGATGGCCAGTTCCGCCACCGCGTCGATGAATCCGGCGCTGGCGCGTGTCACCAGCGTCCCTGCGCGGCTGGCGGCCGCGACATCGACATTGCGGATATCCATGGCGCAGCGCACGAAGGCGACCAGGCCGGGCAGGGCGTCGAACAGGGCGGCGGGCGCCGGCGTCTGGCGGTCCGAAACGATGACCTGCGCCTCGCGCGCCAGCGCGATCAACCCGGCGGTATCGAGCGGGGCAGCACCGGCGTGGCGCAGCACCGTGCCGTGGGCCGACAACGCCGCAAGCGCGTCCTCGCCATAATAGTTGCGGAACGCGGCGGGGGTGTGGGTCAGCAGGATGCGCATGGCGCATCCTAGCGCCTGGCGGCGGCGGGCGGAAAGCCGGCCGGACATCCTGCTTGAACCCGCGACCACCACCTTATGGACGAATTGCAAACCATCATCCCCCCAAATACTACCGGGCGATGATGTCGGCGATTGCCAAGTTGATCAGCCGCGGTTTGTTCGGCCAGGCTGAAACGGCGTGTATGGAAGCCATATCCAGCGGCGCCGGCGGGTGGATCCCGTATAGTCACCTGTCGGCAATTCGCCTGCGCACCGACCGCCCGGACGGCTCGTTGCGGGCGGCGCAAGCGGCCGTGGCCCTGGCACCGGCCGAGACGGCGGCGCTCAACAACCTTTCAGGCGCCTGGCGCGCCATCGGTTCACCCGCGCGCGCGGCCACCTGGGCCAAACGATCATTGACGCTGGACATCCATCAGCGCCCCATGCTTTCCCACCTGATCTTTACGCTCAACGAGCTTGGCCACCCGGCCGTGGAAGCGGCGGCACGGGCGTTCGACGCGCTGACCCGCCCCCCGCCCATGGGGGCACGCGCGGCCCGGGCCGGGCGATTGCGCATAGGCATGGTTTCAGCCGATTTTCGCAATCACGTCTGCATGACGTTCTTGTCCCCGCTGCTCGACCATATCGATCGGCGCCGGTTCCACCTGACCGCCTATTCGGCGACGCGTCTGCCCGACGACACGACGGACGTCCTGAAGACCCGGTTCGACCGATGGCACGATATCCACCCCCAGTCCGACGGGCAGGCCGCCGACCTGGTGCGGGACGACGAGATCGACGTGCTGGTCGACCTGGGCGGACATACCAACGACAGCCGCCTGGGCCTGTTCGCAAGCCATCCTGCCCGGACCCAGGTCAGCTGGCTGGGTTACAACGGCACCACCGGGCTCGGCGCCATGGACTGGCGCATCGCCGACCGATGGATCGTGCCCGAAGATGGCAGCCAATGGTTTGCCGAGCGGGTGCTGCGCCTGCCCCGGGTAAGCCATTGCTGGCGCCCACCTGAAGACGCGCCGCCGGTTTCCCATCCACCGTCCGCACTGGGACAGCCCTTCACCTTCGGATCGTTCAACAACATTGCGAAGCTGTCTCCCGAAACGATCGCGGCCTGGGCACGCGTGCTGCTGGCCGTGCCCGGCGCGCGGCTGCTGCTGAAGTCCCGCTTCGCCGGCGAGCCCGAAACCCGCGACCGGCTGATCGCGCGGTTCGTTGCGGTGGGTGTTGCGGCAGACCGCATCCTGTTCAGGCCCCCCAGTGCCACGCAGGCAGCCCATCTGTCGTCCTATGCCGACATGGACGTGGCGCTCGACCCGTTCCCCTACAACGGCACGACGACGACCTGCGAGGCGTTGTGGATGGGTGTGCCCGTCGTGGCCATGCGCGGCACCAGCATGCTGTCGCGGGTCAGCTACAGCCTGCTTGCGTCCTTGAAGCTCGAAGATCGGCTCAGCGGCGGCACAGTCGACGAGATGGTCGCCATCTGCGCCAGACTGGCCGGCGACCGGGCCGAACTGACGGCATTGCGCGCGGGCATGCGATCCCGCTTCGAGGCGTCCTCCCTGCGGGACGAGGCGGGATTTGCCGCGGCCATGGAAAAGGCGTTCATGAGGGCGGCAAAACAGGCGGCCGTACGACCGCGGACCTGATCGTCAGACCGGGCGCCCGAACAAGCCGTCGACAGCAGCCCGCACGGAACACAGCAGCCCCGACCGACGTTACGAGGCGTCGAATCTGCGAGGCGGCCATGCTCCAGTCCCACGATTTCGCCCCCGGCGCGGCCCCCCGCGCCATCGTCGCCATTCCGGTGCGGGACGAGGCCGAGCGGCTGTCGCCCTGCCTGGGTGCCCTGGCCGCCCAACGTGCCGCCCGCGACATGGCCGTCGTACTGCTGTTCAACAATTCCACCGACGCATCCGAGCACATCGCCGCGGCGATGCGTCCCGGCCTGCCCTTCGCGCTGCGCACGCTGCGCATCGACCTGCCCCCGCACGAGGCACATGTCGGCACCGCCCGGTCGCTGGCGATGAAGGAGGCGGCCCGCCTGTTCGCCGCTGCCGGCCGCCATGACGGCATCATCCTGACCACCGATGCCGACAGCCGGGTCGCATCGGACTGGCTGTCGGCCAATCTGGCCGCCTTTAGCGCCGGGGCCGATGCCGTGGCGGGATTCGTCGATACCGACGTCATCGAACGCCATCGCCTGCCCGGCCACATGATCGACCGCCTGGCGGCCGAACACGCCTATGATGCAGTGCTGGCCGAACTGGAAGCCCGGCTGGACCCGCTGGACCACGATCCCCTGCCCCGCCACCGCATGGCATCGGGCGCCAGCCTGGCCCTGACCTTGCAAGCCTATTGCCGCATCGGCGGCATGCCGCGGGTCGCAGTGGCCGAGGATCGTGCGCTGGTCGCGGCGCTGCGCGGCATCGACGCCCATGTCCGCCATGACCCGAACGTGCGGGTAACGACATCCTGCCGGGTCCTGGGCCGCGCACGCGGCGGGGCGGCCGACGCCATCAGGCTGCGCAGCCTGAATCCGGCCAGTCCCTGCGATCCGACGCTGGAAGCAGCCTTCCGCGCCGGCCGCCGTGCCTGGTGGCGTGGCCGGCTGCGCGGATTGTACGCGGGCGACGGGCTGCATCCCACCGGTCAATGGGTCGGCTGCCTGGGGCTGTCACATGCCACGGCCATCAGGGCGTCGGCGGCGCGATCGTTCGGCCGGGCCTGGGAAATGATCGAGATGGCAAGCCCGCTGCTGCGGCGGCGTCCGCTGAACCCGCGGATGATCGCCCGCGAAATTCGCCGCGGCGAATTCATGCTGTCGATGTTGCGTGCGGGTGCGGCGGTCAGCCAGATCGCCGCAATGTTTCCAGGCGATAGGCTGGTTCCCGCCGCCGCATCGTGACCTGCAGTTCGGGCAGGGCGGCCACGAAGCGCTCGACGGCCTCGTCGCCCGACAGGGGGTAATCGGTTTCGCCGGTCCAGTGGACCAGCACCACCACCCCCCCCGCCGCGATGTCACGCCCGACCAGTCCCGCCACACGTTCCAGGTCGGGCGGATCAAAGTAATACAGCACTTCCGACAGCACGATCAGATCATAGCAGCCATGCGGCCAGCCGGCGGGAAGGACACGTTCGGCAAAACGCACGCCGGGCAGGTGGCCGCACCGGGCCCGCGCCCGGTTCAGCGCCAGGGCCGAGGCATCGATGCCCAGAAGCCAGTCGCAATGCGGGGCCAGCCGTTCGGTCAGCACGCCGATCGAACAGCCGACCTCGAGCGCCGTGCGGTAATGATGCGCTCCCAGCGCATCGACCGTCGCCTGATATTTCGCCCGCTCGTAGTCGCTGGTCTCGAAGGCCCAGGGATCGGGGTCGGCAGCGTAAAGGGCGTCGAAATAGCTGGCCGGCAGCGACAGCTTCGCCCGTTCGGTCATTGCAGGAAGATTTCAAACGGCCGCGCGAAACGCGCCTGCATCTCGCGGTCCAGGACAAACCCGTCGGGATCGTCGTCGACCACCAGCCCCAGCTGGGAACGATGGGCGGCGATCGCCCGCGACTTGCGCGTCACATGGCGCGAGATGTCGAGGCGTCCGCCGCGTGGCGGGCCCGGCGAAACCTCGGTCGCCGCCGGCAGGGTATGGCCCCACACCGGATAGGACAGCAATCCCGCATCGCAGAACAGGGCGGCCGCAGCGGCCATCGCATGCGCCGCCTGATGGTCGCGATGCGGGTCGTGCGCCCAGGTCACGCAGATCGTTGCTGCGCGGCAGGCGCGCGCACTATCGGTAATGGCATCCACGGCACGGTCGAAATCCGGCCCGCTGCGTGGCAGGCCGCCATCGGCCAGGCCGAGAAACGTCAGGCGTTCCGGTCCCAACCCCAGAATCGCGGCGGCAACCTTGGCCTCGGCCGCGCGCAGGTCGCGCAGCCGCGGTCTTGGCCAGGCGCGCGAGGCGGGATGGGAAGCGCCGCCGTCGCTGACGAAGACGATCTCGACATGGCGGCCGCGGGACACGGCCTCGGCGATCAGGCCGCCGCAGCCCAGCGTTTCATCATCGGGGTGAGGGGCAACCACCAGCAGGGCGCCGCCGGGCGACAGCGCATCGAGGCCGACCAGCGGCAGCGCCTCGGCCGCCGCCAGGAAATCGGCCGCGATCACGACAGGACCCCACCGCGCTCCAGCACACGCGCGGCAGCCAGATCCAACGCCCGGTCGGGTGCCGGCTGGCGCAGATAGGTGGCAAGGTCGCGGGCGAAGCGTTCCAGCGGATGGGGCCGCATGAACCCGGCCAGGCCGACCGAGCGTTGCACGGCTTCCAGCAGATCCAGCGCGCAGCGTTCCACCGCCAGCCGGGCCAGGCCGACGACGGTGACCGCCGCTTCCGCCGGTTGGTCGTCGGCGGCGACGGCTGCACGGCCGACCCACAGCGCCGCGGTCTCGACCGCGATCGCCGCCTGGCCGATCCGCGCGCGCTGATGCGGATCGGTGTCGCGGCCGATGTCGCGCAGATGGCGGCAGGCCAGTTGCAGCAGCCTAGCCATGCCGCCCTGCTGCACCGCCAGGAAGCGCCAGGCGCCGGCCGAGAAATGCGGCTCGCGATGATAATCGCCTGGCTGGCCCAGGATCTGGTCGGGTGTCATGGTCAGCTCGGTGAAATCGACCCGGCCGGTGGCCGAGGCGCGCATGCCCTGCGGCGTCCAGCCCGACAGGTCGGCACGGGAGCCGGCCTCCAGCCGCGGCACCACCATGACGATGTCGTCGCCGCGCCGCGCGGTGATCAAGGGCCGCGTCACATGGCCGGCGCCGGACGCGAAGGTCTTGGCGCCGCTCAGCACGAAACCCGGACCAAGCCGCACCCCGCCACCGTCCGGTTCAGTGTTCCAGACGCCCGACAGCGCCCCGCCGGCGATGTCGCGGGCCAAGCGGCGCTGCAACACTGCGTCACCGTACAGGTTCACCAGGCGGATGGCATTGACGTGGCCTTCGTACAGCCGGCCCAGCGCCAGGCTGCCGCTGCCGATGGTCGACAGCACGGCGGCGAGATCGGGGCCGTGATCGAGCCCCGCCCCGCCAAAGGCCGGGGCCAGCGGCGCGGTCAGCAGGCCGGTTTCGTGCAGCCGCGCAACTTCGCGCACCGGAAAGCCATCGTCGCGGTCGATCGCGGCACCGTTGGCGAACGCCATGTCGGCCACGGCACGGGCGGCATCGATCAGGGAGGGAACGGCGGAAACGGGGAACTTCGCGGGCAGCGGCATGACCATAGGAACGTCATGGCCCCACCCCGGTTCCGAGTTCCATCCGGGCCAGCCGCGCCTTGTTCCCGATCGCCTCGATCGCGGTGATCCGGCCATCCGCGATGGTCATGCGCAAGACCAGCAGCAGCCGGCCGCCCGGCACGACGAAGGCGCCGACCTGCCCGTCGATCAAGCCGGCACGGGCACCTTGCGCCCGCCCGGCGAAGGAGCGCGCCACCGCATCGGCGCCGAAACGTTCGCGCACCGGCCCCATATCGGCGGTGAAGACGATATCGGGATCCAGCAGCGCCAGCAGCCCGGCCAGGTCGTTGGCGCGAGCCGCCGCCAGGAAGGCATCGATCACCCGGCGCTGGCCCTCCAGCACGCCTGCCGCCGCCGGCGTACCGCGCACCCGCCGCCGCGCCCGGCTGGCCAGCTGTCGTGCCGCCTCGGCCGTGCGGTCGAGGATCGCGGCGATTTCGTCGAACGGCATGTCGAACATGTCGTGCAGCACAAAGGCGACACGCTCGGCCGGCCCCAGCCGTTCCATCACCGCCAGCACCGCCAGCCCGACCGCCTCGGCCATCAGCAGTTCGGCCTCGGGATCGGCCGATGCCGGTGCGGCGGCATCATCGAGGCCTTCCTCGGCCCGGACCTTGCGGTTGCGCAGCATGTCGAGGCAGACGCGCGATATCACCGTGGTCAGCCAGCCCGTCAGGTTATCGATGGCGGCGGGATCGGTACGGTCGAGCCGCAGCCAGGTTTCCTGCACCGCATCCTCGGCTTCGGTCAGCGACCCCAGCAGGCGATAGGCGACGGCGCGCAAATGGCCGCGGTCGGCGGCGAAACGCGCGGCCAGAAAATTTTTGTCGATCATCGGTCACGTTTTCCCGGTGCTGTCCGTCAGGGTCATGACGGCGCGATCCGATCCGACCCGAAGCGCGCCGCCGCCGCGAAACCGACGTGACCCCTATTGATCAAAAGGTTGACCGCCGATGCAAGCCCGAATGAACAACCCCGCCGTCGTCCTGCCCGCCGCGCTGGAAGCCCTGCTGACCCTGAACAAGGCGGTCGAGGCCGAGGCCGTGCCCTACGAGACACACAAGCTGGTCCATCTGCGGGCCAGCCAGATCAACGGCTGCAGCGCCTGCGTCGACATGCATGCCCGCGAACTGAAGAAAGCCGGCACATCGGACCAGCGCATCTTCGCCGTCGCCGCCTGGCGCGAGGCGCCGTTCTATACCGATGCCGAGCGCGCGGCGCTGGCCCTGACCGAGGCGCTGACCCGCCTGGCCGACCGCGGCGATGCCGTGCCCGATGCCCTGTGGGACGAGGTGGTCAGGCATTACGACGACCGCGCGGTATCCGCCCTGACCCTGTCGATCGGCATGATCAACCTGTGGAACCGGCTGAACGCGGCGGTGCGCCAGGTGGCGGGCGGCTGGGGCTGACCGCCGGCCGTCTACCGGGCCGTGCGCGATCAGTCGCGGGCACGGCCCGACAGGCGGACCCGCATGTCGGAATCAAGCACCAGCCGGCTTTCCAATTGGCCATGCAGCAGGCGCACATGCCCCTCGGCCTCGACGATATGGGCCAGCATCAGCCGGCGCACCTTGGCCGCGTCGCGGGCCTTGACTGCCTTGAGGATCGCGCGATGCGCCGCGACATTGGTGCGGCCCAGTTCGGAATTCTGGATATGCATCGGGTTGGCATCGAACACCACCAGCCGGCGCAGCATCTGGTTGATCAGCTGGCAGATGAACCGCAGGAACGCGTTCGGATTGGCCGCTGCCAGGATATCGTGGAAATGCAGGTCCTGCTGGCGCTGCTCGACCGCCTCGTCGATCGTGGCCGGGCCGGGTACGCAGCTTTCGATCGAGGCTTCCAGCTGGACAATCTGCTGGTCGGTCAGATGCGGCACCGCGCCCGCCGCCAGTTCCGGTTCCAGCAGGCGGCGCACCGCATAGATCGCGTCGACGTCGACGTCCTGGAAGAACAGGTAGTTCTGGACCAGCTGGACCGTGCGGTCCAACGGTACCTCGACCACCGTCGCCCCGCCGGTCGGTCCGGTCGAGACGGTGACGAAACCCTGCACTTCCAGTGATTTCAGCGCTTCGCGCACCGTGCCCTTGCTGACCCCGAACAGGGCCTGCAGCTCGCCTTCCTTGGGCAGCTTGTCACCGGGCGCCAGTTCGCGCGACACGATCCAGCGCTTGATCTCCTCGACCACGAGATCGCCCCGTTTCAGGCTTTTCAAGGCTAAGGCGCCGGCCAGCATTTGGTTGTCGTGTCCCCGAGAAACTAATTTATCGCTATAAATAGGATCGTTTGGCTGGTGTCAATGCGCGGCGGGGCGATGATCGCCGCAACGCGCGAAGGGACGCGGCCCGCCGCTGACGGCCAGGACCAGCGCCATCTCGTCGGGTTGCAGGCCGTCGAGACGCAGATGCAGGCTGTCCCAATGGTCGGGCGACCAGGCATCGACGACATGCCCCAGCGGCACTGTCATCTCGACGGTGCCGTCGGCGACCCGCTTGGTCGCCGGCATCAGTGATACCGAGCCCGTCAGCGTGCGCCGCAAGGCCGGTACCAGCAGGATATGCATCAGCGCCGCGGCATGCTCCAGTTCGCCGGCCGTGCCGACCACCGCCGCCTTGCCATAGCCCTCGACCGCCCCGCCGCAGGCGGCAAGCGCCCGCCCGGCCAGGATCGGCGCCACCCGGCGGCTGAACC
>Ga0206117_100347_pt1 | contig 56450 bp, 55 predicted proteins | sample 3A5Ametagenome_FD_177997 | JGI IMG/M metagenome (GOLD analysis project Ga0206117, IMG submission 177997) | Enriched microbial communities from leaf-cutter ant dump, University of Wisconsin, Madison, United States - 3A5A | ecosystem: Environmental > Terrestrial > Nest > Insects nest > Nest dump... | reverse complement strand
CGCCTCAAATCGGCGGATTCCGGTGAAATCGGCCGAATAGGCCGACGCATGAAGCTCGGTAGCGCTGATCTTACGCTCAAGCAGACCCAAGAACGACCAACAGACAGGGTTTTTCAGCACCCTGCTAAAGGCTGATGCCGGCCCGCCGGGTCGCGGCGGTGATGGTGTTGTCCAGCAGGCAGGCGATGGTCATCGGCCCGATGCCGCCCGGCACCGGCGTGATCCAGCCGGCGACCTCGACCGCCTCGGCGAAGGCGACGTCGCCGACCAGTTTCGTCTTGCCCGGCTCGGCCCCCGGCACGCGGTTGACGCCGACATCCAGGACCAGGGCACCCGGCTTGATCCAGTCGCCCTTGACCATTTCGGGCTGACCGACGGCGGCGACCAGGATGTCGGCGGTGCGGCACAGCCCGGCCAGGTCGGCGGTGCGCGAATGCGCGATCGTCACCGTGCAGCTTTGCGCCAGCAGCAGGGCGGCGACCGGCTTGCCGACGATGTTGGACCGGCCGATGACCACGGCGTTCAGCCCGGCCAGCCTGGGCAGCGTTTCGCGCGCCAGCATGACGCAGCCGGTCGGGGTGCAGGGGACCAGCGCATCCTGGCCCAGCCACAGCCGGCCGACATTGATCGGGTGGAACCCGTCGACATCCTTGGCCGGGTCGATGGCGGCGATGACCAGGTTCGAGTCGATCTGCCCGGGCAGCGGCAGCTGCACCAGAATCCCGTCGATCGCGGGATCGGCGTTCAGCCCGGCGACGATGGCCAGCAATTCGGCCTCGGTCGTGGTTGCGTCCAGCCGGATTTCCCGCGACACCATGCCGGCCTCGACCGTCGCCCGGCCCTTGGACCGGACATAGACTTCCGAGGCGGGGTCGGCGCCGACCAGCACAACGGCCAGGCCGGGGGCCCGACCCGTGCGGGCGGCAAAGCGGGCGGCGGCATCCTTGACGCGGGCACGCAGTTCGGCCGCGCGCGCCTTGCCGTCGATCAGGGTCGCAGTCATCGGGAATACCTCTCGATCCATCGGCCCAGGGTGGCCATCAGCATCTCCGGCGCCCCCTGTACCATCAATGCCTTGTGCCGGTCCGTCACGCCGGCGACTACGGACAGGTCACTTTTCGACATGCCCCATTCGCGGGCCAGAAGATCGATCAGCGCCTTGTTGGCGCGGCCCTTCTCGGGGACGGCGGTCAGGGCGACGCATAATTCGCGCCCGCCGGCGGCGGTGGGCTTCAAGCCCATGACCTGGTCGCGGGCGGCCTTGGGCGTCACCCTGACGGCGACGCGCACCCCCTGCGCGGTCGGCTGGAACGGCAACAGGTCAGGCGTAAAGGGACAGGACCACCCAGTCGATCAGCGGTATGACCAGTAACTTCAGCACCAGGATCAGTACGACAGGGGAAATGTCGATGCCGCCCAGATTGGGCAGCAGCCGCCGGATCGGGCGCAGGGGCGGTTCGGTGATCCGGTACAGGAAATCGCCGATCACGTAGATCACGCGGTTCCGGGTATTCACCACCTCGAACGCTACCAGCCAGGTCAGGATCGCCGACGCGATCAGCAGGTAGACGTAGATATTGATGATCACGATCAGAAAATTGGCGATAGCAAACATCGTATCCGATCCGTCCCGCGCACTGGCGGCTGAGAGATAAGGCAGGCGGGGCGCCGACGCAACGGATTTAGGCCCTGTCCGCCGCCTGGTCGTCGACGATCCGAACCCGGTCGACGCGGCGGCCGTCCATCACCTCGACCGTCACGCGCAGGCCGTCGCGCTCGAAACTGTCGCCGGCTTCCGGCAGGCGGCCCAGCGACCACAGCACGAAGCCCGCCACGGTCGAATAGGCATCCGACGGTTCGGCGATGCGGCGGCCGATCAGGTCCTCGATCTGGCGCAGATCGGCGCCGGCATCGACCGACCAGCTGCCGTCGGCCTCGCGCGCGGCCAGCGGGTGGGTGTCGCCCTCGGCCGAGAATTCGCCGGCGATCGCCTCCAGGATGTCGGTCGTGGTGACGATACCCTCGATCGAGCCGTATTCGTCCAGCACCAGCGCGACATGGACGGTCGAGTTGCGGAACTGTTCCAGCAGGCGCAGCACGCTCATGCTTTCATGCACGATCAGCGGCTGGTGCAGGATGTCGGCCTCGGCCACCGCGTCGGGGGTCAGCAGCCGGGCCATCAGGTCGCGCGCCCGGGCAATGCCCAGGAAATGGTCGAGATCGCCGCGCGCCACCGGGAAATAGGTGTGGCCGGTCTCGGTCAGTTCCTGCCGGATGACGTCGGAGGGATCGTCCAGGTCGATCCATTCGACCTCGGGGCGCGGGGTCATGATCGAGCGGACCTGGCGGCGGCCCAGGTCCAGCACGCCGCGGATCATCGCCTTTTCCGCCTGGTCGAACAGCGGCCGCGATTCGGCCCCGTTCATCGACGCGGCGGCGGCATGGTCGCCGACCACGGCTTCCTCGGCCCGGCCGCCCATCAGGCTCAGCACCGCCTCGGCGGCCCGCTCGCGCCGGTCGCGGCCCGAACCGAACCGCTTGCGCAGCCCGGCGCGGGCCAGCTGGTTGAACACCTCGATCATGATCGAGAAGCCGATGGCGGCGTACAGATAGCCCTTGGGGATGTGGAACCCGATGCCCTCGGCGATCAGGCTGAAGCCGATCATCATCAGGAAGCCCAGGCACAGCACGATGACGGTCGGCCGGGCGTTGACGAAGGCGGTCAGGGGCTTGGATGCCGCCAGCATGATCACCATGGCGATCGACACCGCGATCACCATGACCGACAGATGCTGGACCATGCCGACGGCGGTGATCACCGAATCGATCGAGAAGACGGCGTCCAGCACCACGATCTGGGCCACGACCGGCCAGAACTGGGCGCCGCGCTTGCCCTGGTTGCCGTGGCCTTCGCCGCCTTCCAGACGTTCGTGCAACTCCATCGTCGCCTTGAACAGCAGGAACAGGCCGCCGCCCAGCATGATCATGTCGCGGCCCGAGAAGCCGTGGCCGAACACCGTGAACAGGGGGGCCGTCAGCGTGACCAGCCAGGACAGGCTGGCCAGAAGGCCCAGCCGCATGAACAGGGCCAGCGACAGGCCGATGATCCGGGCCCGGTCGCGCTGGCCGGGCGGCAGCTTGTCGGCCAGGATGGCGATGAAGATCAGATTGTCGATGCCCAGGACGATCTCGAGCACGACAAGGGTCGCGAGGCCTAGCCACGCGGTGGGATCAGCAAGCCATTCCATGGGGGTTCGCGATGTCGTCTTTCATGACGGCGGCGTTGAGCATATGGCGAAGTTAAATGGGCGCCGCGTGCGGTGATTTCAAGACCGACAAGGTATCGGATGATTGATCGCCTTGCCAGCGGCGCCAGCGGCGGTTAGACCAACGGACATGCCGTCCGCTTTGCCCGCCATGCTGGAATTCGAAGGAATCGGCCACGCTTACGGTGCCAAGGTCGCGGTCGAGGATTTCTCGCTGACCATCGCCGCAGGCCAGGTCACCTGCCTGCTGGGCCCGTCGGGCTGCGGCAAGTCGACCCTGCTGCGCCTGGCCGCCGGCCTCGAGACGCTGCGCCACGGCCGCATCCGCATCGGCGGCGAGGTCGTCTCGGCGCCGGGCCGGACGCTGCCCCCGGAACGCCGCGGCGTCGGGCTGGTGTTCCAGGATTTCGCCCTGTTCCCCCATCTCAGCGTGCTGGACAACGTTGCCTTCGGCCTCGACGGGGCCGACCGGCGCGACCGGGCGCTGGCCGTGCTGGACCGGGTCGGGCTGGCCGATCGGGGCACCAGCTTTCCCCATATGCTGTCCGGCGGCCAGCAGCAGCGCGTCGCATTGGCCCGGGCCCTGGCCACCCGGCCGCGGGTGATGCTGCTGGACGAGCCGTTCTCCAGCCTGGATGCCCGCCTGCGCGAAGCGCTGCGCGAGGATACGCTGGCCCTGCTGCGCGAATCGGGCGCCGCGACCCTGATGGTGACCCATGATCCGGACGAGGCGATGGCCCTGTCCGACCGGATCGCGGTGATGCGCGCCGGCCGCCTGCTGCAACTGGGCGATCCGGCCGACATCTATCATCGTCCGGCCGATGCCTTCACCGCCGCCTTCCTGGGCGAGGTCAACGACCTGGCCGGCCGTGTCCGCGACGGCCGGGTCGATACCGTGCTGGGGCCGGTCGCCGCGCCCGGCCGGGCCGAGGGCGAGGCGGTGTCGGTGATGGTCCGGCCCGAGGCGTTGCGCCTGCGGCCCGCAGCCGATGCGTCGCCGGCCACGGTCGCCGATGCCCGCCAGATCGGCGAGGCGCTGGTCCTGCGCCTGGTCTGCGCCGACGGCACGGCGATCCGTGCCCGCCAGATCGGCGGCGCGGCCCCACCGGTCGGCAGTCTGGTCGGGGTCAGCGCCGATCCCGACCGGCTGATGGTGTTCGCCGGGCGGTAGCGAGGTCCCGGGTAGCCCGCTACACTTGTCCAAGGATATGGGGGGCGCGGGGGGCGCATGGTGACGGCGGACGATGGCGAAGGGGCGGACCAGTCGGGGGCGCAGCCCCGCCGTCGTGCCGCCCTGCTGGCGGCCCTGCCGGTGCCGGTCGCGCTGGTCGACCAGGACGGCCTGCTGCTGGATGCCAACCCGGCCTTTGCCCGGCTCAGCGAATATTCGCCGGCCGAACTGGGCTACAGCGCCATGCGGCTTTATTTCGCCCGGCCCGACGGGGCGGGCCTGGCCTTGCGCACGCTGCCCCGCGGCGTCACCGCTCCCTGCCAGGTCGAACTGAACCGCAAGCTGGGCGGGCGCGTCGAACTGGCGTGCACGGTGGGCTGGGCCGAGGATGCCGGCGGATGGTGCGTGACGGTGCTGGACGGGGCCCCGCGCGCCCAGGCCGGCGACGCGGTGCCGGGGGCGCTGGCCGCGGCCCTCGACCATCTGCCGCATCCGATCGCTGTGTGGGACCAGGCCGACCAGCTGCATTTCGCCAACGCCGCCTTTCGCGCGATGACCAGCGCCCGGATCGGGCCGTTGCCGGCAGGCGTCGATTTCGCCGACTATCTGGTGCTGATGCGCCAGGCGGCCGGCACCATGGTGCGGTCACAGGCGTGGTTCGAGCAGCGCCTGGCCCTGCATGCCAGTCCCGCCGGCCCCTTCGAATCGATGACGCCGGATGGCCGGCGGGTGATGGTGACCGAAGCCCGCCTGCCCGGCGGCGGCATCGTCACCCTTTATACCGACATCACCCGCCAGGCCGAGGTCGAGCGGCGCCTGGCCCAGACGGTCGACCAGTTGAAGGACCGCGAACGCGCCCTCGAGGAATCGCTGCGCCGGCTGGAGGAAGCCGAGCGCATCGCCCATCTCGGCTATTGGGAATACGACCTGATCGGGGGCACCGGTTTCTTCTCGACCGAATTCTTCCGCATGCTGGGCGAGACGCCCGCGACGATGAAACCGAGCTTCCGCGCCTTTGCCGACCGGCTGGAAAGCTCGGAACGGCGCCGGCTGATCGAGGCATCGCGCCAGGCCTATGCCGGGCAGCGCAACGGGTCGATCGAGCTGCGCTTCGTGCGCCGCGACGGCGAGGTGCGCCATTTCCGCTTCCACGGTTTCATCGAACACGCCCCGGACGGCCGGGCGCGGCGTTCGACCGGCGTCGTCCTGGACATCACGGCCGAGCGCAACCATGCCCTGGCGCTGCGCGATTCGCAGGCCCGGCTGCTCGATTTCGCCTCGGCCTCGTCGGACTGGTTCTGGGAAACCGGGCCCGACCACCGCTTCACCTGGTTCTCGGCCGGCGCCTACGACCTGGCAGAACGGGCACACCATCATGTCGACCTGGGCCAGACCCGGTGGGAGATCGCCGGCCGGCCGGCCGACCATGCCGCCTGGCGCCATCATGTCGACGATCTGGAACACCGCCGGCCGTTCCGCGACTTCCGCTATCAGGTGATGCGGGGCCAGGGCGAACCGCGCTGGATCTCGGCCTCGGGGCGGCCCTGTTTCACCGACGGGGTCTTCACCGGCTATCGCGGCGTCGCCTCGGACGTGTCGGTCGCGGTGGCGGCCGAAACCGCGCTGCGCGAAAGCGAGGACCGCTTCCGCCGCATCTTCGACGACGGCCTGGTCGGCATGGCGCTGATCGGCCAGGACGGGCGGATCACCGCGGCCAACCTGGCGCTGCTCGGCATGATCGGCCTGTCCGAGGCCGCGATCGGCCATGTGGCGATGGCCGACCTGGCCGATGTGGCCGAGGTCGATCCGGCCTGGTCGTGGCTGGGGCGCGCCTGGTCGGATCCCGGCCAGTCGACCTACGAGGGCGAGCGGCGCTTTCGCCATTCCGACGGCCGCACCGTCTGGCTGCGCGTCGGTGCGGTCATGCTGCGCGACGGCGCCCGGCCCCTGCATGTCATCGCCCAGTTCCAGGACGTCACCGGCCAGAAGCAGGCCCTGGCCGATCTCGCCCAGGCCAAGGAAGCGGCCGAGGCCGCCAGCCAGGCCAAGTCCCTGTTCCTGGGCAACATGAGCCACGAGCTGCGCACGCCGCTGAACGCGATCATGGGTTTCGGCCAAATCATCGGCGATGCGCTGTTCGGGCCGCTGGACCCGCGGTACCGCGGTTATGGCCACGACATCGTGCTGTCGGGGCGGCATCTGCTGGAACTGATCGACGAGATCCTCGATACCTCGCGGCTGGAGGTCGGCGCCTATCGCATTACCCCGGCCCCCGTGGCGCTGGCCGAGCTGATCACCGAAACAGCGCGCATCCTGCACGAACGCATCGACCGCGGCGGGCTGGCCCTGGACCTGCCGGCCGTCGACCCGGCCGAAACCGTCACCGTCGATGCCCGCGCCATCCGCCAGGTGCTGATCAACCTGGTGGCCAACGCGATCAAGTTCACCGCGGCGGGCGGCCGCATCGGCATCAGCGTCGCCCGCTCGGCCCGCGCGGTCGAGATCGCGGTCAGCGATTCGGGCGTCGGCATCGCCGAAGCGGATCTCGAGCGCATCTTCGTGCCCTTCGTCCAGGTCGAACGCGAACGCGGCCGGTTCCACGAGGGCGCCGGGCTGGGCCTGCCGCTGTCGCGGCGCATCGTCGAGATGCATGGCGGCAGCCTGCATGCGGAAAGCCGGCCGGGCCAGGGCAGCCGCTTCGTCGTCACTCTTCCGATTGACTGATGATTCATTATTAAGGATCATCCGCCCGGCCAAAAGGCACAACGACCCGGGAGGAAACAGGCGTGGCTGCTTCGTCATCTGAAGATATCGTGCTGGCTGGCGGCAAGCGCTCGCCCTTCGGCGATTTCGGTCGCTCGCTCAAGGATGTGCCGGCCTCGGACCTGGCCGTCCATGCCGCGCGTGCCGCCCTCGACCATGTCGGGCTGACGCCCGGCCGCATAGATCACCTGGTGCTGGGCAATACCCTGCCGGTCGACCAGGACGGGCTGTTCGGCGGCCGGGTCGTCGCGCTGAAACTGGGCATGCCCGAGGATTCCTGCGCGATGAACGTGGCGCGGGCCTGCGGCACCGGCCTGCAGGCGATCGTCTCGGCCGGCCAGCAATTGCAATCGGGCCACAGCCGCATGGCGCTGGCCGGCGGGGTCGAGAACTACTCGCGCGCGCCGTTCGTCGTCACCACGGGCCGCTGGGGCCATGCCCGCGGGCCGCAGGTGATGACCGACATGCTGGATTACTGCTACCGCGATCCTTTCAACGGCGAATACATGGGCGAGACGGCCGAAAACCTGGCCGACGAATTCGGCTATGACCGCGACGCTATGGATGAATGGGCGCTGATGAGCCAGCGTCGCGCCGGCCAGGGCCAGGCATCGGGTTTCCTGGCCCGCCAGATCGCGCCGATCACCGTGCCCGACGGGCGCGGCGTCCGGGTCTTCGACATGGACGAATTCCCCCGGCCCAACATCACCCCGGAACGGCTGGCCGGGCTGAAGCCCGCCTTCCGCAAGGACGGCCGCGTCACCGCGGGCAATTCGTCCGGCGTCACCGACGGCGCCGCCTTCGTCGTGATGACGACGCGGGACGAGGCGCGCCGCCAGGGCATCGAACCGCTGGTCCGCCTGGTCGACTGGGCCGTGGTCGGCGTGCCGCCGCGCATCATGGGCATCGGCCCGGTGCCGGCGATCGCCAAACTGTTCGAGCGTACCGGCCTGGAGGTCGACGACATCGACTATTTCGAGATCAACGAAGCCTTCGCCGCCGTCAACCTGCATGCCGAGCGCGAACTGAAGATCCCGCGCGACCGCACCAATCTTTATGGCGGCGGCATCTCGATCGGCCATCCGCCCGGCGCCACCGGCGTGCGCATGGCGCTGACCGCGATCGACCACCTGCGCGAAACCGGCGGCCGCCGTGCCGTGCTGTCGATGTGCCTGGGCGCCGGCCAGGGCATGGCGGTGCTGATCGAACGGGCGTAAAGGGCTGCTCGTCATGCCGGATCTCCGCTTCGCGGCGTCCGGGATGACGGGAATGGCTTATATTCCTAAATCGTCAAGTCGAAGGCGCCCTGCCCGACGACATCGCCGTTGACCAGCAGCTCGACCGCGTGCCGGCCTGCGTAATGCACGCGGGTGGTGAAGTCGCGCACGGTCTGGCGCCGGGCGATCTCGAGCGTCTCGCCCGGTTCCAGGGTGCAGGTCTTCAGCTTGAACACCTTGCGTGACGGTCGGCCATCCTTCTTGACGTAGAGGATGGCGTAGTCGATCACCAGGCGCTGGGACGCCCGCGCCGTCGACGTCAGCCGGGCGGACAGCGTCACGCTGTCGCCCAGCCGGATGCGCCCCGGCGCCACGGTGAAGGCCGCAAGGTCGACCTGCGCCTTGTCGCCGGCGCCCAGCAGGCCCAGTGCCCCGCGGTCGCCCTGCTTGATCAGGCTGCGCAGGGCATGGCGGGCGATCCAGGCGGTATGGACCTGGTCCAGCGGCCAGCCGCCCAGCCGGTCGACCACCCAGGCGGGGTGGTCCTTGGCCAGGTCGTTCAGATGATTGGCGACCGACTTGCGGACATAAAGGCTGGGGTCCTGGCGCAGGCGGTCCAGGATCGGCCAGGTCAGTTCGGGGTCGGCTGCGACGGCGTCGAGGCGCGCGGCCCACGGCAGGCGCGGCCGGCACCCCTCGCTGGCCAGGCGGCGGACATGGTCGTTGTCATGCCCGGCCCAGTCGCGCATCACCGCCAGCGTGCCGGCCAGGTCGCGCTGCAGGAACGGGCGGATGGCGAATTCGGCGCTGCCGAAGGTGGTGAAATGGGCCAGCGCGTCGAGGGCCGCGCGACCCTGATCCAGCCCGTACAGCGCGACATATTCCGACGGCACGATGCCGACGAAGTTGTGGCCGATGCGCGGCGCCAGGTCGCGCAGCACCGCGACGGCAGCCGGAAAATCCAGGCCCAGCACGGCATGCAGGCTTTCCGCCATGCGCCGCAGGCGCTGCATGATGCCGAGCGCGTCGAGGTCGCGGGTGCCGATCGCCACGAACCGCCGCGTATCGAAGCCGGGGTGGATCGCCGCCATCTCGGCCCCGATGCGTTCGAACCGCGCACGGTCGAAAATCTCCTTCAGCGCCGGGGCGGCGCCGCCTGAATCAGCCATCGGATCCCGCCGGAAAAAAAGGTCGACCGGCAGGTGATAGCCGAGCGGGGCTGGCATGGCCAGCCCCGGCCGGCATCACGCCAGCTGCGCTTCGGCGTATTCGTAATTGGCCAGGCGGTCCAGGAAGTTGGTCACGTAATCGGGCCGGCGGTTGCGGAAGTCGAGATAGTAGCTGTGTTCCCACAGATCGAGGCCGAGCAGGGCGCGGCCCTCGCCGGTGGCCAGCGGGTTGCCGCCGTTGGGCGAGCGGGCGATCCGGAGCCTGCCCTGGCCGTCCTGGACCAGCCACGACCAGCCCGAGCCGAACTGGGCGATCGAGGCAGCCTTGAAGGCATCCTTGAACGCCGCCTCGCTGCCGAAATCCTCGTCGATCTTTTTCGCCAGCTTCGGCGGGATTCGCCCGCCCGTCGGGGACAGGGCCTGCCAGAACAGGATGTGGTTCCAGTGCTGGCCCGCATTGTTGAAGACCGGCGCCAGGTCGTCGCGGCCATGGGAGAGGTGCACGATCTCGTCCAGGCTTTTGCCCTGCAGGTCGGGGTTCTTCTCGACGAAACCGTTCAGCGCGGTGACATAGGCCTGGTGATGCTTGCCATGATGCAGTTCCAGGGTTTCCTGGCACATGCCGGCCTCGGCCAGGGCATTGGTCGAGAAGGGAAGCTGGGGAAGGGTGAAGGCCATCGATCACTCCGGTGGTGGTTGACGCGGTCGGCGGTGGATGAGTCCGGATTATCTAATATTGATATGCATTATTATTATCAAGTTTTCTCCCGTCGCCGCCGTCGCCCCGGGGCCCGATTGAATTCGGCCCGACGGCATGTCACATCTCGGTAAGCAAGCGGGCGAGGTGACCGGCAGGGCCATGCGGCAGGTGAATTTTTCGATCGACACGCTCGACAGCCTGGCTGCCCGGCTGGATACCGCCGAACTGCGTGCCGCCGCCGCCACCGCCAGCGCCGTGCTGGTCCAGATCTTCTCGGCCGACGGCCGCGCCGCGCGGATCGCCGATGTCGCCGGCATGGTTCAGGATTTCCTGCCGGCAGCGGTGGTGGTCGGCATCTCGACGGTCGGCGAGGTGCTGGACGGTCGCACCGTCATCGGCACCACGACCGTCGCCATCTCGTTCTTCGCGACCACCCGCCTGACCCTGGTGGGCGGTCGCTGTGCGCCGGGCGGCGAACGCGCGGCCGGCATCGGTCTGGGCCGCGCCATCGCCGCCGTACCGGAGGCGGCGGGCGTCCTGTTGCTGGCCACGCCGATCAGCCTGGATGCGGCGACCTTGCTGGACGGCCTGTCGTCGACCTGCGGCGCCCTGCCGGTATTCGGTGGCGGGGCCGGTGATTACGAGGTGGCCGGCCGCTCGGCCATGGCGCTGGGGCGCGACGGGTTCGAGACCGGCGCGGCGGCCGTCGTATTCTCGGGCCCGGACCTGCGGATCGAGGCCCGCACCTATCTCGGCTGGCAGGCGCTGAGCCGGGCGATGACCGCCACCGCGGTCGACGGCATGGTGGTGCGCACCGTCGACGACGCCCCGGCCTTCGACATCTATCGCCGCTATCTCGGCCTGGTCGGGACCGAGAACTTCTTCCTGAACGCCCTGGAATTCCCGTTCCTGATCGAGCGCGGCGGCGAGACGCTGGCGCGGGTGCCGGTCGCGGTCGAGGCCGACGGCGCCCTTCGCTTCGTCGCCGATATCGGCCAGGGTGAAACCTTCCGGCTGGGTTATGGCAATCCCAGCCTGATCGTGCGCGATGCCCATGACATCCGCGCCGTGATGGACGATTTTGCCCCCGAGGCCGTGTTCCTTTATACCTGCGGCTGCCGCCGGTTCCTGATGCAGGACGATGCCGATCTGGAGACGACGCCGTTCCAGACCGTGGCCCCGACGGCCGGTTTCTACACCTACGGCGAATTCTTCGGCCGGAACGGCCAGGTCCATCTGCTGAATTCGGCAATGGTCGCGGTCGGCATGCGCGAGGGGGTGCCGGCCGACCGCCCGCTTCCGGTGTTCGACACGCCCGGCCCCGCCGCATCCGGCATCCACGATCCCTATGCCAACCAGCATGCCCGGGTGGTGTCGCGGCTGGTCCGGTTCATCGGTGCGGTCACCGACGAACTCAATGCGTCCAACGCCGAACTCAGCCGCCAATCGGCGACCGACCGGCTGACCCAGACCTATAACCGGGGCAAGCTGGACCAGGTCCTGGCCGATGCAGTCGCGCGGGCCGGGGCGGGCGGCGAGGATCTGGCCATCGTCCTGCTGGACATCGATCATTTCAAGCAGGTCAACGATACCCACGGCCATCACGCCGGTGACGCGGTCATCGTGCTGATGGTGGCGGTGGTGCGCGAGGTGCTGGCCGGTCGCGGCATCTTCGGGCGCTGGGGCGGCGAGGAATTCCTGCTGATCCTGCCGGGAACCGGCGTCGCCGCCGCAGCCGATCTGGCCGAGGCGATCAGGGCACGGATCGCGGCCACCGATTTTGCCGGCGTCGGGCGCAAGACGGCCAGTTTCGGGGTGGCGGGGATAGGTGTCGGCGACACCGTGACGGCCCTGCTGGGCCGCGCCGATCAGGCGCTTTATCGGGCCAAGCGGGCCGGGCGCGACCAGGTGGCGATCGGCTGACGGGTGCCGGAAATCGCGCAAGGCACAGGCCTCGCGATCTCCGGCCCCTGGTTTACCGGCATGGGGCGCGCACTCAGCGCCAGAACGGACGGTCGGCCTCGTGATCGGCGTCGGCCCGGCTGATGCCGATGTCGGACAGGGCGGCGTCGCTCAGCGACTGCAGGGTGGCGCGCTGGCGGTGACGCTCGACCATCTGGAACAGGCCGTCGGCGATGCGGGTCAGCAGCGACGGCTGCGGCGCGGCGGTACGCGACAGGCTCGGCGACAGGCTGTGGGTGGTGATGGACATGACGGTTTCCTTCTTGGGGCTGGCCGGTCAGATCATCTGTCCCGGTGATCTGATAATTGGGCGGCAAGCCGCCTTTGACAAACCAGACTTTGTCGCCATCATGTTTAGAAAAACTAACCTGTGGAACCGTCATGCGCCTGCCGTCGCTGAATGCCTTGCGCGCCTTCGAATCGGCCGCAAAACACCTTAGTTTCCGCCTCGCCGCGGCGGAGTTGCACGTCACGCCGGGCGCCATCAGCCAGCAGATCAAGAAGCTCGAGGACGAATTAGGTTTATTGCTGTTCGAACGCCGGCCCGGCGGCCTGGTCCTGACCGAGGCGGGGATCGATTACCTGACCCCGGTGCGGCGCGCCTTCCAGACCATCGCGGATGCCACCGCCCGGCTGAAGCCGACGCGGCGGCCCGATACGCTGACGGTCAGCGTGCTGCCGTCCTTCGCCATCAAATGGCTGGTCCCGCGGCTGGGGCGCTTCCGCGAACGGGCGCCAGAAATCGACGTCCGGGTATCGTCGACCAACCGGCTGGTCGATTTCGGCTCCGAGGATGTCGATATCGGGGTGCGCCACGGCCTGGGCCGCTGGCCCGGGGTGCGGTCCTGGCGGCTGGCCGACGAGGTGCTGGTGCCCGTGGCCAGCCCCGCCCTGCTGGCGCAGAAGCCGGTGGCGGGGGTGCAGGACCTGGCCGGCCATGTCCTGCTGCATGACGGCCTGCGCCGCGACTGGCCGATCTGGATGACGACGCTGGGCCTGACCGGGATCGACCCCGATCGCGGGCCGTCGTTCAGCGACGACGGCCTGCTGATCCAGGCGGCGATCGACGGCCAGGGCATCGCGCTGGCCCGCGGCGTGATGCTGGACCGCGACCTGGCCGAAGGACGGCTGGTGCGGGTGCTGGACGTCGATCTGCCGTCGGACTTCGCCTATTACGTCATCGTGCCGGAACGGAAAGTGGACCTGCCCAACGTCGTCCTGTTCCGCGACTGGATGCTGGAGGAAGCCGCGGCGGCCGGCGCGGTGGCCGCCCCTCAGCCGTAGAAGCGGCGGACCGAGGCGATGACGTGCTCGACCGCCGCGCTCTCCAGTTCCGGATAAAGCGGCAGCGACAGCACGCGGTCGACGATGCGTTCGGTGACGGGCAGGCCCCCGGGGGCCAGGCGGACATGCGGGCGATAGCCCGGCTGCTGATGGGCGGCCTGGGCGTAATGGATGCCGGCCAGCACCCCGTCGGTCTTCAGATGGGCCAGCAGCGCATCGCGCCGGTCGGTGGCGATGACGAACAGGTGCCAGACCGCCTCGTTGCCCGGGCGCACGACCGGCAGGGTCAGGGGCAGGTCGGCCAGCGCCTCGGCGTAACGCCGGGCGATGGCCTGGCGGCGGCCGTTGTCGTCGTCCAGATGGGCCAGCTTGACCGCCAGGATCGCGGCCTGCATCTCGTCCAGCCGTGAATTGACGCCGATATCGGCGCTGATCCGCCTGTCATCCCAGCCGTACTGGCGCAGCCGGGTCAGGCGGTCGCCCAGCGCGGCGTCGGTGGTCACGATCATGCCGCCGTCGCCGATCGCGCCAAGGTTCTTGGTCGGGTAGAACGAAAACGCGCCGGCATCGCCGATCGACCCGCAGCGGCGCCCGCCCTGGCGCGCGCCCGTCGACTGGGCGCAGTCTTCCAGCACCTTCAGCCCATGGGCCCGCGCGATCGGCATGATCGCGCCGAGGTCGGCCATCTGGCCGTAGACATGCACCGGCACCACCGCCTTGGTGCGCGGGCCGATGCACGCCTGCAGGCTGGCCGGATCCATCGTATAGGTCGCCTCGTCGACATCGGCCAGCACGGGCGTCGCCCCGGTCATGCAGACCGCGGCCACGGTCGCCAGGGCGGTGTGCGACACCGTCACCACCTCGTCGCCCGGGCCGACCCCCATGCCCCGCAGCGCCAGGGCCAGGGCATCGGTGCCGTTGGCGACGCCGACGCCGTGGGTGGTGTCGGCATGGGCGGCAAAACCCTGCTCGAACGCCTCGCATTCCGGTCCCAGGATATAGCGGTTCGAAGCCAGCACCCGGGCGATCGCCGCCTCGATCGCGGCGGCGTGGCGCTGGTACTGGGCGTGGGGGTTCAGGCAGAGGATCGGAGTCAGGGCGGGGGTCAAGGCGGGGGTCACGGCGGCGTCGCTCCAACGATTGCAGCATCAAGTCGTTTGCGGGTCAAAGAACACGCCAACACTGCGGCGCAATCAAGGCCGGCAGCGGATGGCATGCACCAAAGACTGGCTGGCGCAGCGATAGCACATCCGGTGGATGGGCTTCTCGGGTTCCTTTGCCCGTACCTTACCAAACGTGACAATTTTTGTGTTCTGCCGACGCGCCGATCAGCTAGGCTTTGCCGCAATAAAACTTCGTGGGTGGAGGTTTTTTGGTGGTGAACAAGATGACTGCCGCCGGCATGCTGATCGCTGCCGCGGCAACCCTGGTTGCTGGCCCGTCGCTGGCATCGGTCGGGCGCAACCCGGACAGCGTGGCTTGGAACAAATTCTATCCCGGCCGCATCACCGTCCTGATCAAGGAATCCGAGGCGACCGCGCCCGACGTCTGTCAGGCGCTGGCCCAGGGCGCGGTGGTCGTATCCGACACGCGCAAGCTGGAACGCTGCTTCCGCGGTCTGGGTACCAGCGGCACCAGCAAATAGCGGCTATTTCCTGACCCCGGTCTGCGACCAGCGGCCGGGGTTCAGGACCAGCCGTCCATCGCCGGCAAAGCTGAGCCGGGTCGGACTGCGGGCGGGCAGGTAAAAATCGCTGGCCGATATCGCCAGCACCGCTGATGGCTTGCCCTTGGCAAAGCCGAACACCGCGGCGTCGCCGCTGGCCCGCACGACCAGGCCGTCCTTCTCGGCCTTCACGGTCAGGCGATGGCCGCCGCCGAAGTCGTAGTCGCCTTCCAGCGCGCGTAGCGTGTCGTCGCCCGGCGTGGCCGGCACAGCGGGCGGCACGAAGGCCGGTTCGTCGGGCACGCTGGCCAGGATCGCGTCCCACATCACCTCGCCGGCGATGGCGGCCAGCGTCATCGGCCCCAGTTCGGTATCGTCGACATCCTGGGTCGAGACCGCGAACAGCGTGTCGCCGTCGTTCATCGTGGCGAACGGCTGGATGCCGCGCGCCATCGACCCGTGCACCTGCACCGCCAGCCGCTGCAGCAGCGGGTTGGCCAGCTTGCGGTTGGTGACGATCAGGCTGATCGTCGTGTTGGCGGTGGGGCCGGAAACGGGCTGTTCCTGCACCCAGTCGGTGCGCTGGCTGGCCGGCAGGTTATGCAGGATGTCCGCTGTGCGGATGCCGGGTTTCCAGCCGGGATTGGGGTGGCATTTCACCATCCGGCCGTCGCGGTCGGTCACCGCGCCGACGGCATTGACGACGACGAAGGCGGCGATCTTGGTGCGCCCGACCTGGCGGAAGGCGCCGCCCTGGCCGGAATGACTGTCGCAGCCGAAGAAACCGCCCTGCATCGCCATGCGGCCCGCCCCCTGGTCGCCCTGCGGGAACACCCCCGGGCGCAGCGCCCGCAGGGCTGCATGGGCCAGGCGCTTGTCGGGGTGGATCTCGTTCAGGCGGCGGCCGCCGAAATCGTAGATGATCGCGCCCGGGCTGACCGCGATGTTGCGCCAGTCGCCGGAACGGATTCCCATTTCCTTCAACCCGGTCTGGACCGCCGCGATCGCTTCCTCGCCATAGGCCGAACCGCCCGACAGCACGATGGCATCGACCGTGCGGTCGTTATAGCCCAGCCGCAGCAGGTCGGAATTGATGGTGCCGGGCGCGCCGCCGCGCACGTCGACGACGGCGCTGACCCGTTCGGGAAAACGGAAGACGGTGACGCCGGTCGGGCCGGCCTCGTAGCTGGCGACGCCGATCTCGACCGCGGCCCAGTCGAAGGCCAGGCTGCGGCCGACGATGTCGGTGGTGATGGCCAGTTCGTCCTGAGGGCCCGCCAGGGCGGGCTGGACAAAAAGGCTGGCGGCGGCGGCGACGAGGCCTGTGAGGATGCGCATGGCGTGGCTCTCCCGAATCGGGCCTGAGCCTAACCGCGTCCTTACATCGGCGCCAGCCGCCTGCGCAGGCGGTCCAGCGCCCGGGTGAACACCTCCCGGTCGTCGACCGCGCGGGCCAGGACCAGCGCGCCCTGGATCGCCAGCACCGCATCCTCGGCCATGTCGCGGGCCTGGTCGGGGGGGCGGCCCCCCCGTGCCAGGGCCGCCGCCAGGGCATCGGTCCATTCGGCGAAATATCCCTGGACCCGATCGGCGAAGCGGTCCCGCACCTGGCCCAGCGCGAAGACGCCGACCAGGCAGACCCGGCCGCCGCCGTCGAAATAGGCCGCCACGCCGTCGATCATCCGGGCGATCGCGGCCGCGGGATCGGGGTCCTGGCGCAGCGGCCGGAAGATGGCGTCGGCAAACCAGCCGTCGATATCGGCCAGCACGGCCGACGCCATCTCTTCCTTTCCGCCGGGAAAGAAGTTGTACAGGCTGCCCTTGCCCAGCCCGGTGCCGGCGGTGATCTCGGTCAGGCTGGCCCCTTCGTAGCCATGCTGGCGGAAGACTTCGCCCAGGCGGCGGATGGCGTCCTGGCGGTGCTGTACCGGTCGCGCCATCTAGACGCCCAGGGCGGTCAGCCCGGGATGATCGTCCGGCCGGCGGCCGGGCGCCGGCCAATGAAACAGGCGCTGGTCGGCACGGATCGGCACGTCGTTGATCGAGGCTTCGCGCCGCTGCATCAGGCCGTCGGCGTCGAATTCCCACTGTTCGTTGCCGTACGAGCGGTACCAGGCGCCGGAATCGTCATGCCATTCGTACTGGAACCGCACCGCGATGTGATGGTCGTGGAAGGCCCACAATTCCTTGATCAGGCGGTAGTCCAGCTCGCGCGCCCATTTGCGCTGCAGGAAGGTGACGATGGCGGGCCGGCCGGTCAGGAAGTCGGCCCGGTTGCGCCAGCGGCTGTCGGGCGTATAGGCCAGCGCGACCCGCTCGGGGTCGCATGTGTTCCAGGCATCCTCGGCCAGGCGGACCTTGGCCGTTGCGGTTTCCAGCGTGAAGGGGGGCAGGGGCGGGCGTTGGGTCATCGGAACGATCCTTTGTGTTGCGAGCAGGATGGATTGTACCGAACGGTACAATCTACGCAAGGCCCTTGATGCGTCAGGCTCGACACCCGGCGACGGTTGTTATAAGCCGGGCCGGGTTTGCATGCCTTGAGGAGGCGCGTTTTGGGCGGTCAGTGGCGGATTGCGGTGATCGGGCTGGGTTATGTCGGGCTGCCGCTGGCAGTGGCGCTCAGCCGCCATTTCCCGGTCACGGGCTTCGACATCAGCGAACCGCGCGTGGCCGAGCTGGCCCGCGGCCATGACCGCACGCGAGAAGTGCCCGACGACGTGCTGGCCGCCACCGCCCTGACCGTGACCAGCGACGCCGCCCGGCTGCGCGGCGCCGACATCTACATCATCACCGTGCCGACACCCGTGGATGCCCGCAACCAGCCCGACCTGGGCGCGGTGCTGGCCGCCTGCGACACCGTCGGCGCCGCCCTGGGCCGCGGCGCCACCGTGGTGCTGGAAAGCACCGTCTATCCCGGCGTGACCGAGGATGTCTGCGGCCCCCGCCTGGCCGCGGCCTCGGGGCTGGTGTCCGGCATCGATTTTTTCCTGGGTTATTCGCCCGAACGCATCAATCCCGGCGATCGCGAACATACGGTCGAGCGCATCACCAAGGTGGTCGCCGGCCAGACCCCCGACATCACCGATCGCCTGGCCGAGGTTTATGGCAGTGTGACCACCGGCGGCGTGTTCCGCGCCGCGTCGATCAAGACGGCCGAGGCGGCCAAGGTGATCGAGAATGCCCAGCGCGACATCAACATCGCCTTCGTCAACGAGGTGACGCAGATCTTCAACCGCCTGGGCCTGTCGATCTACGACGTGCTGGCGGCCAGCGCCACCAAGTGGAATTTCCTGAACTTCAAGCCGGGGCTGGTCGGCGGGCACTGCATCGGCGTCGATCCCTATTACCTGGCGGCCTGCGCCAATACGCTGGGCCACCGGGCCGAGGTCATCCTGTCGGGCCGGCGCATCAACGATGCCATGGGCGCCTTCGTCGCCGACCAGATCGCCGCCGAACTGGCGCCGCTGATGCCGACGGCCCGGCCGGGCCGGGTGCTGATGCTGGGGCTGACCTTCAAGGAAAACGTGCCCGACCTGCGCAACACCAAGGTCATCGACCTGGTCGAACGGCTGCGCAGCCACGGCCATCAGGTCGACGTCCACGATGCCCTGGCCGACGCGGCCGAGGCGCGCCACGAATATGGCCTGGACCTGTTGGGCACGCTGGACGGCGTCGAACCCTATGACGCCATCGTCGGTGCCGTGGCCCACGACGCCTATGTCGCCTTCACCGCCGCCGACATCGCCCGGCTGCTGCGCCCCGGCGGGCTGGTCGCCGACGTCAAGAACCTGTGGCGCGGCGTCGAACTGACCGGCGATCGCCGGCGCTGGACGTTGTGAGGTTCAGGCGGTCGCCCCGGTCACCACGTCGGGCGACAGGTCGGCCAGCACCTCGTTGACCGCCAGCAGGCTGGCCACCAGGGCGCGGCGATGGTCGTCGCGGTCGTGGCGTCCCTCGGCGCGATAGCGGCGGCAGGCGGCCAGCGCCGCGTCGCGCCCCTCGGGGCCGGTGCGGGCGACCACCTGCCCCGACGCGACCAGCCGGTCGGCCAGCACGGCGAACAGCCCCGGTTCGATCGGATCGACGTCCAGCGCCGCCTCGCTCGGGCGGAAGCGCTTGGACTGGGTCAGGGCGATCATGTAGTTCGACGCCGGCTCGATCCGCACGGTGCTGCCCGGCGTCGCCACGATCAGCGGGCAATAGGGCGCCAGTTCCGGCAGGACATGGTTGGGCAGGATGCGCGCCCGCCAATAATTCGTGGCCAGGCGACCGTAATGGGCGAAATCCTCGATCGGCAGGAAGTCGGCCTCGGCCAGCGGCTTGATCTCGACCTTGGGCTTGTCGGGCACCACGGTATCGTTGGCGACGTCGACATACAGCGTGCCGAACAGCATCGCGTTCTGGAAATAGGTGCGCCTGAGGTCGCCCCAGACCTGGCGGGCATCGCCGCCCTGCTGCAGGAAGGCGACCAGGGCGGCATGGCCGGCCCGGGCCTGGGCGGGCAGGGTGGCCGGATCGAACTGGGCCAGCCGTCGTTGCGCCGCGATGGTGATCTCCAGGCATTGGCCCAGCGGATAGGGCCGGCCCTGCTTGATCGGCTGGGCCTGGGGCAGGGTCTGGTCCAGCCCCGCCCGCAGATGCAGGAAGAACGCTTCCAGTTCGGCCAGGGCCGGCAACAGGAAACGTTCGGTCAGGGCCTGCTGGCGCGGCCGGTCGGCCACGCGCGGTTCGTTGGGTAGAAGTTTCCGGGCCTGCATGATCCATACCTGCCAGACCGGCGGCGGGCTGGCAACCCGCCGCGCGATCCGGTGGCGGTGATCAAAGCTGGGGGGCCAGCATCGTCCTGGGGTCGACCAGCCGGTCGAATTCATCGCCGTCCAGCAGGCCCATGACCATGCAGGCTTCGCGCAGGGTCAGGTCGTGTTCGAAGGCGTGGTGGGCGACCTTGGCGGCGTTGTCATAGCCGATGCGGGGGCTGAGGGCGGTGACCAGCATCAGCGAGCGCCCGACATAACTTTCGATCTGGCGTTCGTTGGCCGTCATGCCGGCGACGCAGTGATGCTCGAAGTTATGCGTCCCGTCGGCCAGCAGCCGGGCCGACTGCATGACGTTGTGGATCATCAGCGGCTTGTAGACGTTCATTTCCAGAAAGCCGCCCGCGCCGCCCATGCCGACCGCGACGTCGTTGGCCATCACCTGCATCGCCAGCATGGCCAGCGCCTCGCACTGGGTCGGGTTGACCTTGCCCGGCATGATCGACGAGCCCGGCTCGTTGGCCGGCAGGCTCAGTTCGTTCAGGCCGCAGCGCGGACCCGACGACAGCAGGCGGATGTCGTTGGCGATCTTCAGCAGCGATGCGGCCGTGGTGCGCATGGCGCCGGACAGCATGACCAGCCCGTCATGCGATCCCATCGCCGCGAACTTGTTGGGCGCGGTGACGAAGGGCAGGCCGGTGCGCTGCGCGATCGCCGCGGCGATGCGCACGGCGAATTCCGGATGGGTATTGATGCCGGTGCCGACCGCCGTGCCGCCGATCGCCAGCTTCAGCACGTCGCCCAGCGCGTATTCCAGCCGCGCCTCGTTCTCGGCCAGGATCTCGACCCAGCCTGAGACTTCCTGGCCCAGTGTCATCGGCACCGCATCCTGCATGTGGGTGCGGCCGATCTTGATGATGTCCTTCCAGGCCTCGGCCTTGACGGCGAATGCCTGGCGCAGCGCCGTGATGGCCGGAATGACCCGGTTGCGCACCGCGATGGCGGCGGCCATCCCCATGACGGCGGGAAAGCTGTCGTTGGACGACTGCGACATGTTGACGTCGTCGTTCGGGTGGATCGGCTTCTTCGAGCCGAGCGTGCCGCCCGCCATCTCGATGGCGCGGTTGGCGATCACCTCGTTGACGTTCATGTTCGACTGGGTGCCGGACCCGGTCATCCAGACATGCAGCGGGAAATGGGCGTCCAGCTTGCCCTGGGCCACCTCGTCGGCGGCGCGCACGATCAGGTCGCGCTTGTCGGCGGGCAACAGGCCCAGGTCGTGGTTGACCTCGGCCGCGGCGGCCTTCAGCTGGCCATAGGCATGGATGACTTCGATCGGGATCAGTTCGATCCCGATCGAGAAATGCTCGATCGAACGTTGGGTCTGGGCACCCCAATAGCGGTCGGCGGGTACCTCGATGGGGCCCATCGAATCGGTCTCGACGCGCATCGGTCTCTCCTCGAACTGGAAGATAAGGTCGGATCCTGGCGAGCGGGCTGGACGGTTTGATTTTTTGTCGTGGCCCGTCAGGCTACCCCGGCCATCGTCTGAAGGAAACGCCCGACCTGATCACGGATCGCGGCGGCCGCCCGTTCGACCGCCGCCGATGCCGCCTCGACCGCCGCCGCGGCCTGGCCGGCCTCGGCGGCGCTGTCGCGCATCCGGGCGGCGCGGCCGGTCATCGCCTCGACCTCGACCGCGGTCGCGTTCAGGTTGCGCGCGATGTCGCCGGTGGCCGCGGTCTGCTGGGCCACCGCCGCCGATGTCGCCGCCGCGCTGGCGGTCAGCCCGCCGATCAGCCCGGCCATCTCGCCGATCGCGGCGACCACGCCGCCCACCGCGTCCTGGATGGTCTGGACCCGGCGGCCGATATCCTCGGTCGCGCGCGCGGTCTGGCTGGCCAGGTTTTTCACCTCGCCGGCGACGACGGCAAAACCCTTGCCGGCGTCGCCCGCCCGCGCCGCCTCGATCGTCGCGTTCAGGGCCAGCAGGTTGGTCTGGCCGGCGATCGCCTGGATCAGGCCGATCACGCCGCCGATGTCGCGGGCGGTTTCGTCCAGCAGGCGGATGCGGCCCGCGATGCCGCTGGAATGGCTGGCGGCCTGTTCGGCGAGGCCTGAGGATTGGGCGATCTGGCGGCTGATCTCGGCGATCGAGGCGGACAATTCCTCGCTGGCGGTGGCGGCGGTCTGCAACTGGGTATTGCTGGCGGTGGTCGAGGCCAGCACGTCCCCGGTCTGGACCGAGGTGTCGCGGGCGGTGGCGCCGATGGCACGGGCCGAGCCCGACATCTCGGCGGCGGCACCGCCCAGCCCGGCCAGGGCGGCGGCGACCTGTTCGCGGAATTCGTCAATGGCGCGGGTCATGGCCGCGGCGCGGCGGGCGGCGTCCTCGCGCTGGGCGGCCGCGGTGGCCGCCGCCTCGCGCGCCTGGGCCTCGCGCAGGGCCTGGGCTTCCAGTTCGGCGGCGACCCGCTCGGTCTCGCGCGTCGCGGCCAGGCGCCGGGCCTCGGCTTCGGCCAGGCGCCGTTCCTCGGCGGCCTGGCGCGCCTCGGCCTCGCGGGCCCGCGCGGCTTCGTTTTCCTCGGCCAGGCGGCGGTTGTCCTGCAGGCCCTGGCGGAAGACGGCGACGGCATCGCCGATCGCGCCGATCTCGTCGGGCCGGGCATAGGGCGGCAGCGGCCGGTCCAGGTCGCCCGCGGCCAGGCGGGCGATCGCATCGGCCAGCCCGGCCAACGGGCCGGTGATGGTGCGGCGGACGACGATGACGGCGACGAGACAGGCCAGCAGGATGGCGGCAAGGCCGCCGCCGACCAGCACCCAGGGCAGTTGCCGCCCGGTCCGCTCCAGCGCGGCGTCGGCGGCCCGGGCGGCCCGCACCGAATCGGCGACATAGGTTTCCATGGCGGCGTTCAGGGCCTGGCGGCCGGCCCGGTTCTGGTCGTTGTCGCCAAAGGCGCGGGCGGCGGCCAGTGCGCCGGCCCCGGGTTCGCGCGACAGGCGCACCAGTTCGCGGCGCGTGGCGGCGAATCGGTCCAGTTCGACCACCAGGGCGCCGCGCGCCATGGCCGCGCGGTCGTCATAGGTCGCGACCAGCCGGTCGCGGCGCTGGACCATGCGGTCGACCGCCTTCAGCAGGTTGTCGCCGTAGCGGCGGGCCTGCTCGCGCTCGGCGGTCATGTAGATACCGCGGCTTTCCATCACCACGGCATTGATCAGCCCGTCGATCTCGGCGCCCAGCTGGGCGCGGGCGCTGGCCAGGACCATGCGGTCGACGTCGCGCTGGTAGTCGTCCAGGGCGGCCAGGGCATAGGCGATGATGGCGGCGGCGGCAAAGGCGAGCAGGCCACCCGTCGCGTAGATGCGGCGGGCCAGCGAACGACGACGAGCCATGAGTTCTCCGACTGAGAAGACAGCTGATCGTCCAACGGTATCAACGTATTTATTGCAATGCAGCAATTGCTGCACGAACGTCCGTTATCCCTAGTCTTATGGACTAGGGTTGCGCGCCGATCGGGTCGGGGGACAAAACGCTTGCGGCGGACCGGTCAGGGTCCGCCGCCGGGTCGTCGCGTCGGGAAGAAATCAGGCGGCGGTGGCCGCGCGAGCCTTCTTGATGGCGCGCTTGAACTTCAGCGCGTCCTCCGACAGCTTGTCATTGGCGGTCTTGACCAGCCAGTTGTCGATGCCGCCGTTATGCTCGACCGAGCGCAGGCCGTGGGCCGACATCTTCAGCGTGATGTGGCGGCCGAGCGCGTCGCTCTGCAGCGAGACGTCGCGGACGTTCGGCAGCCAGCGGCGGCGGGTCTTGTTGTTGGCGTGGCTGACGTTGTTGCCGCTCTGCACACCCTTGCCGGTCACTTCGCAACGACGGGCCATGGCAAATCCTCGTAATTCTCTGGTCTCTAGGACGATTTGTCCGGGAAGTGCGGCTATTTACCGAGGGTGCCCCGCGGCGTCAAGCTGATTCAGCCGGCGTCCGGCCCAGAAACGCCGCGATCAGCCGCTCGGCCCCGGCCGCCGGCGTCAATCGGCCCTGGCGCACCGCCTGTTCGACCGCGGCCCAGTTGCCGGCGACCTGCGGATGGCGGCGGGCGGCATCGACCAGGCCGTCGGCCAGTTCGCGGGCCAGCCAGGCCTGGGACTGGTCGGCGCGCCGTTCGGCCAGTTCGCCCGTCGGTTCCAGGGCGGCGCGATAGGCCTCGATGGCTTCGCGGATCCCGGCGATACCCTCGCCCGTCACGGCCGAGGCCAGCAGGACCGGCGGTTTCCAGGACGGCGAACGCGGCCGCATCAGCGACAGGGCGGCCTGGTAATCGGCCTGGGCCAGCCTGGCCGGGCGCAACAGGTCGCCATCGGCCTTGTTGACCACGACGATGTCGGCCAGTTCCATGATGCCGCGCTTGATGCCCTGCAGGTCGTCGCCCCCGCCCGGCGCCAGCAGCAGCAAAAACAGGTCGACCATGTCGGCGACGGTCGTCTCGGACTGGCCGACGCCCACGGTCTCGACCAGCACGATGTCGAACCCCGCCGCCTCGACCAGCGTCACCGCCTCGCGCGTGCGGCGGGCGACGCCGCCCAGCGTGCCCGACGAGGGCGAAGGGCGGATGAAGGCGTTGGGATCGCGCGACAATTCGGTCATCCGCGTCTTGTCGCCCAGGATCGATCCGCCGCCGCGCGCCGAACTGGGGTCGACCGCCAGCACCGCCACCTTGTGGCCGCGGGCCGTCAGATGGCGCCCGAATGCCTCGATGAAGGTCGACTTGCCGACGCCGGGCGTGCCGGAAATGCCGATTCGGGTCGACACGATGCCGGCCGGCGCCACCCGCGCCAGCAGGTCGGCGGCCAGCGCCCGATGGTCGGGGCGCGTCGATTCGACAAGGGTGATGGCCCGGGCAAGCGCCCGGCGGTCACCCTGGGCAAGGCGCTCGGCCAAGGCCGGCAGGTCGGAAGCGGCAATCATGACGGCGGGCAGAAGACCCTAATCGGCGGGCGCAGGCAAGGGCCTCGGGCGGGCGACCACCGACGAGCGGGCGGTCGAAAAAACCTGCTTCTGCCCGTTGACAGGTACTCTTTGTGATGTTCAAGTATACACGACATCAAAACAGCGTACTTATGGTCGCAAACATGAACCTCGTTGCGACCGCTGATGGAGGGGATTGCAGATGGTGTGGTTTGCCCTGGCAAGCTATCGCGACGGTGCGTCGCTGCGTGCCGCCCTGGTGCTGGAAGAGCGCCTTTATGATTTCGCCCGCACCGCGCGCGCGGCGACCGACCCGGAACCGGCCTGGGCCGGGTTCGCCGTGGACGATCTGATCCGCCAGTGGCCCGACCTGCGCGACGAAGTCTCGCGCATGGCCGCCCGCGCGGCCGGCATGGCCCGGGAAGGCCGGCTGACGGCCCTGACCATCGGTCAGGCCGATATCGCCGCGCCGCTGCGCCCGGCCCGTGTGTTCTGCGCCGCCTCGAACTTCGTCGAGCACGCGGCCGAAATGGGGACGGTCCTGGCCACCAAGGCGGAAAGCCGGCCCTATATCTTCATGAAACCCGGCTCGACCGTGATCGGCCAGAACGAGGTGGTGCGGCTGCCGGCACGCTCGGCCAAGGTCGACTGGGAAGTCGAACTGGGCGCCGTGATCGGCCAGCGCGCCCGCCACGTCTCGGCCGCCGACGCGCTGGACTGCGTCGCCGGCTATACCGTGGTCAACGACATCTCGGCCCGCGACCTGAACGTCCGTTCCGACTTCCCGTTCAAGTTCGACTGGTTCCAGGGCAAGTGCTTCGACGGCTTTGCCCCGATCGGCCCGTGGATCGTGCCGGCCCACCTGATCCCCGATCCGCAGAACGTCCACATGACGCTCGCGGTCAACGGCCAGGTGATGCAGGACGACACGACGGCGGCGATGATCTTCACGCTGCGCGAACAGATCGAATATCTGTCCTCGATCCTGACGCTGGAACCCGGCGACGTCATCGCGACCGGTACGCCGACGGGCGTCGGCATGGGCCGTGGGATCTTCCTGAAACCGGGCGACGTGATGGAGGCGCGCATCGCCTCGATCGGCCTGCTGCGCAATCCGGTCGCGGCGGAATAACCGCGCACGAGCGGGAAAACATAAAAGGGGACGGTGGAGCGATGAAGACACGCATGACGGTGCTGGCCGCGCTGGTCGCCGGCGGCTTGGCCTGGTCCGGCCAGCCGGCCGCGGCCCAGGACAAGGTGACCTTCAATCTGGCCTGGCTGCCGCAGGGCAGCCTGGCCGGGGTGCTGGTCGCGATCGACCAGGGTTTCTACAAGGCAGCCAATCTCGACGTCACCGCGGTCCGCGGTTATGGCGGCAACCGCACGGTCAACGAGATCGACCAGGGCCAGTTCGAATTCGGCTATGGCGATCCCGTCTCCATCGCGCTGAACCGTGCCAATGGCGGCAAGACCCGGCTGGTCGGGGCGATCAACACGCGCTGGCCCGCCGGCCTCTGCTATGTCAAGGAGCATCACCAGCCCAACGGCCTCAAGGACATGCAGGGTTACAAGCTGGGCGGCGGCACCGGCTCGCCGGTGCACAACCTGCTGCCGGTCTGGCTCGAAGCCAACAACCTGCCCCGCACCTATATCGAGACGCTGCGGATGGATCCCGCCGTCGTCGACGTCTCGCTGATCAAGGGGCGCATCGACCTGGCCGAATGCTGGAAGGCGTCGAACCGCGCGCTGATCGAGCGCCAGGCCAAGGCCGACGGCGTCACCGTCGCCTGGATCGATTACGCCGATTACGGCCTGGACATGTACGGTTCGGGCATCGCCACCTCGGACGCGCTGATCGAAAAGAATCCCGACCTGGTGCAGCGTTTCGTCACCGCGACCTATCGCGGCTACGAATTCGTCATCGCCGAGCCGGCCAAGTCGACCGAAAGCCTGCTGAAGCAATATCCGGTGCTGGACCGCAAGGTCACCGAACAGCAGATCCGGGAAATCGCCGAACTGCTGCAGGATCCCGGGGCGGGCGACCGCAAGATCGGTTATCTGCGGGCCGACCGCATGGACAAGACCGCGGCCTTCATCGACAAGGCGTTCGAGCTGGGGGGCAAGGTGCGGGCCTCCGACCTCTATACCGACCGTTTCGTGAAGTAGGCCGGCCATGCCACGTCCCCGCCCGCGCAAGCTTGGCCATATCGTCCTGATGGTGCGCGATCTGGCCGCGTCGGCCGCCTTCTATACCGACATCGTCGGCCTGGAAGTGTCGGACTGGATCGACGGCCAGATGGTTTTCCTGCGCTGCGGCACCGACCACCACGACATCGCCCTGTCGCAGCTGCCGCCGGACTCGCCGCTGTTTGGCGAAAGCCCCGACACGCGCCGCCCCGGCCTGGAACATTTCGCCTACGAACTGGCCGACCTGGCCGAGGTCGAGGCGGCGGCAGCCTTCCTGCAGGAAAAGGGGGTCGAGATCGTGCGCGGCATCGGCAAGCACGGTCCCGGCGAGAATGTTTTCCTGGTATTCCGTGATCCCGACGGCAACTACGTCGAATATTACTGTGAAATGGTCCAGATCGCGGGTGACAGGCCGCATCACCCGCAGGTCTGGGCCAACACGATCGAGGCGTTCGACCAGTGGCGCTTCGATCGCTTCGTGGTGCCGCCGCCGGCCTGGGGTCCCAAATCGTGACGGGGCTGATCCGCCGCGCCGTCCGCCATCTCGACACCGTGCTGGGTTTCGTCGCGATCGGCATCGTCTGGGAAGTCGGCGTCCGCGTCACCGGGGTCAAGGCTTACCTGCTGCCCTCGATCGGGGCGGTCGGCGCGGCGCTGTGGGACAACCGCGCCCAGCTGGCCTACCACACCGCGGTCACCACGGGCCAGGTGCTGCTCGGGTTCCTGGCAGCGGTGGTGGGCGGCGTGCTGATCAGCCTGGCGGTGTTCTTCTTCAACCCGGTCCGGCGCATCGTCATGCCGGTGGTGGTGGCGCTGCAGGGCATCCCGAAGATCGCCCTGGCACCGCTGTTCATCGTCTGGTTCGGCTATGGGCTGACCTCGAAGGTGCTGATGGCGTTCCTGTTCGCCTTCTTCCCCGTGGTCATCGCCACGCTGGGCGGCCTGGCCGGCACCCCGGCCCATCTGATCGAACACTTCCGCGCGGTCGACGCCTCGGCGGCCACGACTTTCTGGCGGCTGCGGCTGCCGTCGGCGCTGCCGGCCTTCATCGACGGCTGCAAGATGGCGATGCCGCTGGCGGTCATCGGCGCGATCGTCGGCGAATTCGTCGGGTCCGAGGCAGGCTTGGGCAACCTGATCCTGATGGCCAATTCCTCGGCCAAGACCGACCTGCTGTTTGCCGCGATCATCGTCATTACGGTGGTTTCCGGCGCGCTTTACGGGCTGATCCACCTGGCGGGCCTGCGGGTCTGGTGGCGCGCCCTGTGACATCCGATCGACCCCTTTCCTGAAGGAGAGCCAGACATGGCAAAGCTGCGTCACATCGCCATCGCCGTTCCCGATCCCGACAAGGCGGCGGCGTTCTACTGCAAGGCGTTCGACATGACCATCGCCGGCCGCACCGACAGCCCGCTGGCCTCGGGCGTCTATCTGTCCGACGGCACCATGTGCCTGGCCCTGCTCAACTACAAGAACGACGAATCGGCCGGGCTGGACAAGGGCAAGGACTATGTCGGCGTGCATCACATCGGCTTCTGGTGCGACGATCTCGACGTCCAGTCCGATCGCATCAAGTCCGAGGGCGGCACGTTCTTCATGGACCTGCCGATCGACAAGGACTCGCTTTATTACGAGATGAAGTTCCGCGACCCGAACGGCGTGATCTTCGACATCTCGCATAACGGCTGGGTCGGCGCCAAGGCGTGACGTCGGACGGGGCGGGGAGGGGTGCGATGATCGGCGGGGCGACGATGACACGACCGGACAGGACCGACGCGGTGACCGACGAACCGCCGGCGATCGGCCTGGCCGGCGTCGCCAAGACCTTCGGGGACGGGGCCGTGCAGGCGCTGGCGCCGATCGACCTGGCGCTGCCGCGGGGCGAATTCACCGCGGTGCTGGGGCCGTCGGGCTGCGGCAAGTCGACCCTGCTGCGGCTGATCGCCGGGCTGTTTCCCTGCGACCCCGGCGGCAGGGTAACGGTGCTGGGCGATGTGGTCACGCGGCCGTCGCGCCGCGTCGGCGTCGTCTTCCAGACCTACAACCTGCTGCCCTGGGCCGACGTGATGGCCAACCTGCGGCTGGCCGCCGAAATCCGCGGCGTGCCCAAGGCGGTCATCGCCGAACGGGCCGAAGCGATGCTGGGCGTGCTGGGCCTGACCGATTTCCGCCGCCACCATCCCCACCAGCTGTCGGGCGGCATGCGCCAGCGCGTGGCGCTGGGCCAGGCGCTGATCATGCAGCCCGACGTGCTGCTGCTGGACGAACCGTTCGGCGCCCTCGACGCGCTGACCCGCGACAAGCTGAACGTCGAGCTGCTGCGCCTGTGCCAGGCCAACCGGCAAAGCGTGCTGCTGGTCACCCATTCGATCGACGAGGCGGTGCTGCTGGCCGATCGCGTGCTGGTCATGTCGCCGCGGCCGGGCCGCGTCGTCGAGGATATCCGCATCGACCTGCCCCGCCCGCGCGATCCCCGCGAAACCCGCCTCCTGCCGGCATACGGCGAATACGTCACCTGGCTCGGCCGCCTGATGGGCGTGATCTGAGCACGATATCGGAGTCCACATCGATGACCGACCTTTCCCGCTTCCACGGCGTCGTGCCGGCCATGGTCACGCCCTTCCACCGCGACCAGCACCTGGACGAGGGCCGCGTGCGCAGCCTGGTCGACGGTTACGTCGCGGCCGGTGTCCACGGCATCTCGATCGCCGGCAGCCAGGGCGAATTCTTCTTCCTGGACCAGGCCGAGCATATCAGGCTGATCGAGGTGGCGGTCGAACAGGCCAACGGTCGCGTGCCGGTCTATGCCGGCACCGGCGCGGTCACCACGCGCGACACCATCGCCCTGACCCGGGCGGCCCAGTCGATCGGCGCCGATCTCGCCCTGGTGATCACGCCCTATTTCGTCCAGCCGTCGGACGACGAACTGTACGATCATTTCCGCGACGTGGCGGCGGCGACCAGCCTGCCGGTGATGGTCTACAACAACCCGCCGCGCACCCAGGTCAACGTCTCGCTGCCGCTGTTCCGGCGCTGCGCGGCGATCGACAACATCGTGGGCGTCAAGGATTCGTCGGGCGACGTCACGCAGTTCGCCGAATATGTGCGCCAGACCGGCAAACTGGGTTTTGCCGGGCGGGACACCATCATCCTGTCGGTGCTGCTGCATGGCGGGGCCGGCGCCATCTCGCCGGCGGCCAACGTCTTCCCGGAAAAGGTCGTGGCGATGTATGACCATGCCCGCGCCGGCCGGTGGGATGCGGCCCGGGCGCTGCACGACGTGCTGGCGCCGCTGCGCGTCGCCTGGGCGCTGGGCTCGTTTCCCGTGGTCATCAAGGAGGCGATGGGGCTGGTCGGCCGCGATGCCGGCCCGACGCGGGCGCCGATCGCCGGCCTGGCCGGACCCAAGCGCGCCGAGCTGGAGCGGATCGTCGGGGCGATCAAGGCCGCGGCGTGACCCATCCCTACGACAACAGGGCCGCGGTGCCGCACTGGGCCGAGCATTTCGCCCGGTGGCGCGCCGGGTCGGACCGCCTGCGGGCGATGCCCGGCGTGCAGCGCGACCTGCCCTATGCCCGCCACCCGCGTGCCTTGATCGACCTGTTTCCGGCCGTCGGGGCACGTCGGGGCACCGTCGCCTTCCTGCATGGCGGCTATTGGCAATGGAACGACCGGCGCGAATTCGCCTTCGTCGCGCCGCCGTTCCAGGCGGCGGGATACGATGTCGCGCTGGTCGGTTATCCGCTGGCCCCGGAGTTCGGGGTCGCCGGGATCGTGACGGCCGTGGCGGCCGGCCTCGAAACCCTGCGCGGCCCGCTGGCGGTCTGCGGCTGGTCGGCCGGGGCGCATCTTGCGGTCGCGGCCTCGGCCGCCCTGGCCGTGCCGGTGGTCGCCCTCAGCGGCATCTACGACCTGGTGCCGATCTGCGCCACGCCGCTCAACGATGCGCTGGGCCTGACGCCCGCGACCGCCGCCGCGGTCAGCCCGGCCTTCTGGCCCGATCGCGTCGCCGGTCCCTGCCTGATCGGCGTCGGCGGGGCCGAGCGGCCGGCCCTGCGCGACCAGGCGTCACGGTTCGCGGCGATGCTGAAAGATGCCGTGGCGCTTGAATGGCCGATGCTCGACCATTACTCCATTCTGGACGCGCTGGCCGATCCGGCCGGGGTGGTCGCCCGCGATGTCCTGGCATTCCTGAACGACCGCATGACCGGAGGAGACGCATGCAGCTGAGCGACGACGACAGCGGCGATACCTTGTCGCGCAAGGTCGCCCGCGGCCTGGCCGAGGAAATCGTCAGCGGCCGCCTGCCGTCGGGCTTCAAGCTCGAGGAAAAGGTGGTGGCCGAACGCTTCGGCGTGTCGCGCACGCCGGTGCGCGACGCCCTGCGCGAACTGGCGATCACCGGCCTGGTCGAGATCGCGCCGCGCAAGGGCGCGACCGTCGTGCGGGTCGACCTGGCCCGCCTGCGCGACATGTTCGAGGCGGCGGCCGAGATCGAGGCCCTGTGCGCCCGCTTTGCCGCCGAACGGATGACCCAGTCCGAACGGCTGATCCTGAAGCAGATTTCCGAACGCGGCCACGATGCCGCGGCCGGCGGCGATCCGGTCGGTTATGCCGGGATGAACGAACATTTCCACGACGAGATCTTCGACGGCAGCCGCAACGTGTCGCTGGCCGAGCTGGCGCGGGTCTTCCGCCTGCGCCTCAGCCCCTTTCGCGCCCAGATCTTCTATCTGAAGGCCCAGCGGATGAGCGCGTCCGACGACGAACACAAGGCGATCGTCGCCGCGATCATCGCCGGCAATGCCGACGAGGCGCAGCGGGCGATGCGGGCGCATCTGTCGAATTCCAGCCTGAACGTCATCGAATTCTTCGACCGCCGGCGCTGAACGATGCTCGACCAGCACACCCTGGACCGCCTGTTCCGCACGGCGCGCAGCCATAACGGCTGGCACGACCGGCCGGTCGCGCCGACCCTGCTGCGCCAACTCTACGACCTCGTGAAATGGGGGCCGACCTCGGCCAACTGCCAGCCGATGCGCCTGGTCTTCGTCACCTCGGCCGAGGGGCGCGCACTGCTGGCGCCGCTGCTGAATCCCGGCAACCTGCAGAAGACGATGACGGCGCCGGTGACGGCGATCGTGGGTTACGACCTCGATTTCCCGCGCCACCTGCCCCGCCTGTTCCCGCACAATCCCGATGCCGCCGCCTGGTTTGCCGGGCCGGAGAAACAGGCCTTCGCCGCCGAGACCGCCTTTCGCAACGGCACGCTGCAGGGCGGTTACCTGATCCTGGCCGCGCGGGCGCTGGGCCTGGATTGCGGACCGATGTCGGGGTTCGACGCCGCGGGGGTCGCCGCGGCGTTCTTTCCCGGCCAGGCGGTACGGGTGAACTTCCTGTGCAATCTCGGCTATGGCGACGATGCCCATCTGTTCGGGCGGCTGCCGCGGCTGGATTTCGAGGACAGCTGCCGTTTTGCCTGATTGACGATTCCGTCAACTGGCCAGTGGGCGCTTGACCGCGGGCGGTTTCCGCCCAAGATCGTTGGACATGCGCTCATTCGCCCTGATGCTGGCCGGCCTTGTTGCCACCACCGCGGTTCTGCCCGCCCCGGCGCAGGCAGATGCCAACCGCCTGCGTTTCTCGTTCGATTTCTATTCGGGCGGGGCGCAGCTGATGACGGTCGACACCCGGGCCGAACGCCAGGGCAGCGGTTATCGCGGCGAAAGCACCGCGCGGTCGACCGGCATCTTCGATTTCCTGATGCGGCTGCGATCGACCAACACCGTCGAAGGCCGGATCGAGGGCGGCACCGTCACGCCGCGCCGCTTCGTCACCGATGCCGACTGGCGGTTCTCCAAGCGCCGGGTAGACATCACCTGGAACAGCAAGGGCGAGGCGATCTCGGTCGCCGATCCGCCGCCCGAGGCCGACGACCGCGAGCGGGTCGAGCCGATCCAGACCGTCGGCGCCCTGGACCCGCTGAGCGCGGCGCTGAGCCAGGTGCTGTATACCGCCGCCAAACCCTGCGAGACGCGGGTACCGATCTTCGACGGCCGGCGCCGCTATGACCTGGTCATGACGCTGGACGGCGAGGATACCTTCACCCCCACCGACTACACGACCTTCTCGGGCAAGGCGCTGCGCTGCGCCGTCAAGGTCGAGCGCATCGCGGGTTACTCGAACAACGAGGAACAGAACCGCGAGAACGACAAGCGCAAGACCACGCTGTGGGTGGCGCTATACCCCGAACAGCAGCTGGTCGTGCCCGTCCGCCTGGTCAGCGACAGTTTCCTGGGGTCGGTCATCGGCCATCTGACCTATTCCGAGATCGACGGCCAGGTCCGCACCCCCCGCAAGGGCTGAGGGTCAGACCTGCACGCGGAAATGGGCGGCGATCGCCAGCACGGATGCCGCGAACAGGATGACCATCGTCAGGATCGTGCCGATCATGCGCCCGGGCGAGGCGCCGGTATTGCGGGCCAGGCCCCAGCCATGGGCCGCCCGGGCGAACACCAGCCCGCCGCCCAGCAGATGGATGAACAATTGCCGGGTCAGCAACGCCTCGGCCAGCGCGATCAGCAACAGGGTCAGGGGCACGTATTCGGCGAAATTGGCATGCGCCCGGATGGCGCGGGCCAATTGCGGATGCCCGCCATCGCCCAGCGCCACCTGCAGCGAGAAGCGATAGCGGATGACATTGGCCGACAAGGCAAAGTAGATCAGCCCGAGAATACCGCCATAAAGGGCGGTCGTGGCAACCGGCGCGATCGTCATGCGTATATCCCACCAAGGGCTGTGAAATCCGGAGGCAGTATGGTCAGCGGGATTCCGAGCGTCAATGCACTGGCATTGGTCCTGGGGCTGATCGCCTGGCCCGTCGCGGCGCTGGCCGAGCAGCGCACGCTGGACTGGCAGGACCTGCCCCGCGGTTATGCCATCGTCAGGCCCGACGGCGGCGGCCAGCCGCAGGACCTGGTCGTGGTGCTGCACGGTGCCGGCGGCAGCGGCGATGCCGCCCTGACCCGCCAGGGCTGGGCCGAGCTGGCGGCGACGGCGGGGTTCATCGCGGTGGCGCCCGATGCGCTGCCGCCCGACATCACGCGGCCCCCGTCCTTCCGCGACAATCCGCGCTACTGGAACGATGGCGGCGAGCGGACGCCGCCGGCCAAGGCCTGGGTCGACGATGTCGGGTTCCTGGCCCGGCTGATCGGCACGCTGAAGACGCAGTCGGCCGTCAACCGGGTGTTCATGACCGGGTTCTCGTCGGGGGCGGCGATGGCGATCCGCTTTGCCGCCCAGCGGCCCGACCTGCTGACCGCGGTGGCGGCGGTGGCTGGCCATCCGACGCCGGTGCCGCAACCCTCGGGCACGCCGCCCAGCCTGCTGTACGCCACCGGCACGCGCGACCAGTTGAACCCGATCGCCGGCGGCCAGGTGCACATCGCCGTGTGGTCGGCGCGTTTCGCCAAGGCCGCGCCGATCACCGTGCCCGAAGCCTGGGCCCAGGCCCTGGCCTGTGCCGGCACCACCGATACCCGGCCGGGCGACGGCGTCCGGCTGATTGCCTGGCAGGATTGCCGCGGCGGGGCGCAGGTGCGCTATTACGAACTGATCGGTCTGGGCCATCATTGGCCCGGCGCGCCCGCCGAACTGCCGGAATCGATGGCCGGGCCCTTCGTGCCTTCGGTCGACGGGCTGGAACTGATCTGGTCGTTCTTCAACGCGCGCTGACGGTCAGAGCGTTTCCCGGCGGATATAGTCGGCCACCAGCCGCTTCAGCGCGGCCAGCGAGTCCACGTCCATCACCATGGCGACGTGGCCCGATATCTCGTGGCCCTTGATCTGGAAGTTGATGCGCACCACCAGGACGACGTCGTCCTCGCCCGCCGAGAACAGGTCGATGAACTGGCCGATGGTGCCGGTGACGATGTCGGGCAGCGACATCGACAGCGACCGGTGCATCAGGTTGGCGATGGTGCCGATGCAGCCGTTCAGGATGATGTTCCCGATCTCGGCCAGCGCCTCGTGTTCCAGTTCGACGATGTCGTCCAGCGCCAGCTGGCGCCCGGCCACGGCGCGGACCAGTTCCAGGCTGGAAATCTCGGGAAAGATCAGAAAGGCCTGGCCGGAGAATTCGCCGCTGAAACCCTGGCGCACGGCGACCAGCAGGGCGGTGTGATCGGCGCTCAGCGCCGGCGCCGCCTCGGCCCGCGACAGGATCGCCAGCGACGGCACCGACAGCAGGACCTGGGCCCCGACCAGTTCGCGCAGGGACAGCGCGCCGCGACCGACGCCGATATTGACCAGTTCGGTCAGCGCATCGAGCTCGATGTCGTTCAAGGCCATGTTCATCGCCACCCCCCGGGGCGATCCGGTCGACGATCAGGTCGAGATCATCTCGCGAATCTTCAGGCCCAGCGCGTCCAGTGCGAACGGCTTGGTCACCATCTCCATGCCCGGCGCCAGAAAATCGCTCCGTCCGGTCGCCTGCTCGGCATAGGCGGTGACGAACAAGACCTTCAGGTCCGGTCGTTGCTGGCGCGCCATGTCGGCCAGCTGCCGGCCGTTCAGGCCCGGCAGGCCGACATCGGTGATCATCAGATCCAGCCGCACCCGCGACGTCAATATCTGCAGCGCCGCCTGGCCCTCGCCGGCCTCCAGGCAGGCATAACCCAGCTCGCGCAGCACTTCGGCGATCAGCAGTCGGACCGACGGGTCGTCCTCGACCACCAGGACGGTCTCGCCCTCGCCGCGCGGCGCGGTGACCGGGTCGTCGGCATCCTTTTCGTCGAGGTCGCCGACATGACGCGGCAGGTACAGCCGCACCTTGGTGCCGCGGCCGACCTCGCTTTCGATGCGGACATGGCCGTTCGACTGCTTGGCAAACCCATAGACCATCGACAGGCCAAGGCCGGTGCCCTGGCCGATCGGCTTGGTGGTGAAGAACGGATCGAACGCCTTGGCCAGCGTCTCGCGCGACATGCCGATGCCGGTGTCGGCGACGCAGACCACGGTGTAGTCGCCCGGTTCCAGGTCGGTCTTGGCGCCGCCGGCGGGCCGGTTGATGCGTACCGACGAGGTTTCGATGGTCAGCCGCCCGCCGCCGGGCATGGCATCGCGGCTGTTGATCGCCAGGTTCAGCAGCGCATTCTCGAGCTGGTTGGCATCGGTCACCGCCGGCCAGACGCCGTCGCCCAGCGCGATGTCGAGCTGGACCTGCTCGCCCAGCGAGCGGCGCAGCAGGTCGGCCATGCCCTCGACCAGCCGGTTGATGTCCAGGGCCTGGGGATCCAGCGGCTGGCGGCGCGAAAAGGCCAGCAGGCGATGGGTCAGCGCGGCGGCGCGATTGGCCGAGGCGACGGCTGCAGCCATGAAGCGTTCGGTATCGTCGAAGCGCTTGGCCGCGATCCGCCGCTTCAGGATGTCCATCGCGCCGATGATGCCGGTCAGCATGTTGTTGAAATCATGGGCGATGCCGCCGGTCAGCTGGCCGATCGCCTCCATCTTCTGCGACTGGCGCAAGGCGTCCTCGGCCTGGCGCAGGGCCTGTTCGGCCTCGCGCTCGGCGGTCACGTCGCGGCCGACGGCCTGGACGAATTTGTCGGCGGCCACCGCGCTCCAGGCGATGCTGCGGCTGGACCCGTCCTGCGCCTTCAGCGCCACTTCGAACAGCCGCGGCAGGGCCGGGCCGGTGGCCAGCTCACGCAGGGCGGCGGCCAGCACCGGGCGATCTTCCGGCACCACGAATTCCTGCAGCTCGGTCCCGTGCAGCTGGCGTTCCTGCCAGCCCAGCAACGTGGTCCAGGCCGGGTTGGTCGCGACGATCTCGCCGTCGGGGCGGGCCACCAGCATCACGTCGCCCGACAGGCGCCACATGCGGTCGCGGTCGGCCGTACGCTCGGCGACGCGGCGTTCCAGTGTCTGGTTCAGGCTGCGCAGCGCCGCCTCGGCCGCGCGGCGTTCGTTGACGTCGCGCAGGATCGCGGTGACGAAGACGCGCGCCTCGGCCTGCCAGCGCGCGGCCGACATCTCGACATGGCTGGGCGATCCGTTGTGGCGCCGGGCGACCAGTTCGACCGGCCGGGTCAGCGCTTCGCCGTCCAGCAGCGTGGTCCAGGCCGTTTTCCAGTCCTGCTGGTCGCCGAACAGCAGGGCGATCGGCTGGCCGACCAGGTCGCGCACCGCATACCCGAATTCGCGGGCCGCGGCCGGGTTGGCCATCTGGATCACGCCCGCCATGTCCAGGGTCAGGATGGCGTCGGGGGCGCTGTTGACGACGGCGTCGTAGCGGGCGTTCTGGCGTTCGCGCAGCACCCGGTCGCGCTCGGTCGCCATCGTCACGTCGGAAACCTGGATCAGGCAGCGCCGGGGCTGGCCCCGCATCGGCCGCACGGCGACGTTGTGGATCAGGTCGCGGCCGGCCCGCGTCTTCAGCGGAAACACCGCCTGGTGCAGCGAATGGGTCAGCACCGCCGACGTGCCGGCGCGCAAGGCATCGTCGACCGCCAGCGCCAGCCGGCCGGCGATCACATGGGGAAAGATCTCGTCCAGCTTGCGGCCGCCGGCCGCGGTCGCGGCAATGCCGGTCGCGGCCGCCATCCACGCGTTCCAGCCGCAGACCCGGGCATCGGCATCCAGCACCACCAGGCCGGTGTCGACCGCATCGAAGACCGCGGCGAGGTCGTCGGCTTCAGCGGGCGTCATCGATTGCGTACACGCCGTCCGCGGTGCGCCGGATCAGTTCGCCCAGCAGACGCCGCAGCGACGCCAGCGCCGGCAGGTCCATCAGCATGGCGATATAACCGCGGATGTCGCGCTGACGGACCGAGAAGGTGATGTAGAGGAACAGGACGACCTGCTGTTCGGCATCGGCCGCGTCGGGCAGCGAAAAGAAATCGGGGCCCGTGCCGCGCAGGATTTCCGGCAGCGACATCTGCAGGCTGCGCTGCAGATTGTTGGCGATGGTGGCCAGGCAGCCGTTCAGGATGATGTTGCCGGTCTCGGCCAGGGCTTCCTGTTCCAGCTCGATGATATCCTCGAGCGGCAGGCCGCCGCCGGTGACCGCGCGCACCAGTTCCAGGCTGTTGGTTTCGGGAAAGATCAGCAGCGCGCGGCCCGAGATGTCGCCGTCGAACGCCTGGTGGACGGCGACCATGCGGCCGTCGGACGCCTCGCCGATGATCTTGGCAGCCCGCGCACGGGTCACCACCGCGACCGACGGCACCGACAGCAGGACTTCGTCGCCGACCATGTGGCGCAGGCTGGCTGCGGCGCGGCTGACACCGAGATTCACCAGCTCGGTCAGGGCATCGAGTTCGAGTTCGTCGAGGGCGGCCGACTCGGGCAGGTTCACGTCGCTGCCGATCCCAGGCGCGGCAGGATGGTGTCCAGGAAACCGGCAAGCGAGGGCGCGGTCAGCGGCTTGGGCAGGAAGGCGGCGCCGATCTCGTGGCTGCGCGCGACGATTTCATCCTGGATGTTGGCGGACACGATGGCGATGGGCATGCCCGGGCGCATCGCGATCAGGTCGGCGGCCAGTGTGAGTCCGTCGCGTCCGGGCATGTTGAAATCGAGCAGCACGACATCGGGTTGTTCCTGCGCCACCATCGCCACGGCCTCGTCGGCGTTCGACGCTTCCAGACGGGACCATGCCGGCTGCAGGCTGTGCAAAGCCTTGGCGACCGACATCCGCGCCAGTTTACTGTCGTCGACAATCAGAACTTTGTAAGTCATCAGCGCGTGTTCCGTTCCCGGTGCCAGCATGATTTTTTGCTGAAGGGGATTGAAAGGAAATTAAGGTGACAGCTTTGCATATAAGACACTCCAAGAAAAGATCACCAACCCCTTCAACCTAAAAGCGGCGCGACATGCCGTTGCAGAAACTCCCCTGCCGGCGGTCCGGCCAGCGCGGGGAGCAACGCCATCAGCACCTGGACGACGGCGGCATGCGCGGCGGTGCAGCCGCGCCAGTCGACCAGCGCCGCGGGATCGTCGCCCAGCAGGCGCAGCAGGGTGTCGGCATCCTCGACCGGACAACTGCCCGACAGATGTATGACGCCATCGTCGTCGCGGGTCACGGTCATTGCAGCAGTCCCTGCACGTCCAGCACGATCAATACCCGGCCGTCGCCAGTCAGCGTGGTGCCCGCGATGCCGCGCATGCCGGCCAGCAGCCCTTCCAGCGGTTTCAGCATGACGTCCAGCGGTGCGCCGATCCGGTCGACTTCCAGCGCGCCGACCAGGCCCGCGGCCTCGGTCACGACGATGCTGGCCAGCGGGCGTCGCGGTATCTTGGTCTCGCGCCCCAGCGCCTCGGCCAGGTCGATCAGCGGGATGGTGCGGTCGCGCAGGACGAAGGCGGCGGCCCGGCCGACCGTTGCGATGTCGCCGCGTGCGCATTGCGTCGTCTCGACCACGGCATCGAAGGGGATGCCGAAGACCTGGCCGCCGGCTTCGACCGTCATCACCCGGGTGACCATGACGCTGAACGGCAGGGCGAAACGCACCGTCGTGCCGGCGCCGGGCCGGCTGGCCACGGTCACCCGCCCGCCGATGCGGCCGATCGCGGTGCGCACCGCATCCATGCCGACGCCGCGCCCCGACAGATCGGTCACGGCCGTCGCCGTCGAGAATCCGGGGGCGAAGATCAGGTCGATCGCCTCGTCGTCGGGCAGCGCGTCCAGGGCGGCGGCGGGGGCCAGGCCGCGGGCCGCGGCCACCCGGCGGATCACGGCGGGATCGATGCCGGCCCCGTCGTCGGCGACGGCCACGATCACCTGATCGCCATGGCGTCCGGCCGACAGCACCAGCTGTGCGGCCGCCGCCTTGCCCCGGGCGGCGCGGGTTTCCGCATCCTCGATGCCATGGTCGAGCGCGTTGCGCAGGACATGCAGCAGCGGTTCGAACAGCGCCTCGACGACGGTCTTGTCGGCCTCGGTGTCCTCGCCCTCGATGTTCAGCTGCACGGTCTTGCCCAGGGTCGCGGCCATGTCGCGCACCATCAGGGGGAACCGCTGGAACACGTGGCGCAGCGGCAGGACGCGGATGGCCAGCACCGCCCGTTGCAACTCGGCGGTCAGGCTGTCCAGCATGGCATGCTGCCGGCGCAGCAGTTCGGCCAGCGGCCGGGCATCGCCGCCGTCGCGCGCCATGCCGGCGGCGTGGCCGATCGCGTTCTTGACCACGGTCAATTCGCCGGTCAGCCGGACCAGCGCGTCGATGCGCTCGACATCGACGCGCAAGGCGCGCGCGGCGGCCGTGGTTCCCGGCGCAGCCGCCGGGGCAGCCTTGCGGGCATCACCCGCCAGGGCGGCCTCGACCGCGGTGACGAAGGGTTGCGGATCGCCGGCATCCAGGCCGATGGCCAGCGCGGTTTCGATTGCCGCGGTCGGACGGCCCAGCCGGCGCAGGACGTTTGCCGCGACCCGGCCGGCCGCGCCCAGCCGCCCGGCCAGGTTGTCGCCTTCCACCCGCGCCAGCGCGATCTGCGCCTGCAACAGGGCGGCGGCCGGCGCGGGCAGGCCGCCGGCCGGATCCTGGGCCAGCGCCAGGATCTCGGCCTGGCGGCGCATCGGGCCCAGATGATCGCCGACCGCTGCGACCGTCGATCGGCACAGCGCCATCACCACCAGGTTGCAGGCAAAGGGGTCGATGTCGCCGGCTGCCGGCCAGGGCCGGCGCGGCGCCAGCCCGACGGCGGCAAGCCCGGGCAGCCCGGCGACCAGCGCCAGCGGATCTTCGGCCCGGAAGAAGCAGTCGGCGTCGGGTATCAGCCGCAGCGCGACGGTCGCATCGGGCGCGCGGGGGCGCAAGTCGTCGATCCACCCCTGGTCGCCGGCCGGGGGCGATGCGGCGGGGGTGCTGGCGGGCGCGGCAAAACCGGCCACCAGCGCATCGGCCGCCGCGTCGGCATCGGCGGGCAGGTCGCCGGCCGCCTCGATCCGGTCCAGCCAGCCGCGCACCGCCTCCAGACAGGCCAGGCTTGCATCGATCACGTCGGTGCCGGCCGGCCGCACGCCGCGACGCACGGCGTCCAGCACGTCCTCGGCCGCATGGACCGCCCGCCCCATCGCGGCAAATTCGACGATGGCGGCCGCGCCCTTCAGCGTGTGGAAACCGCGAAAGGCGCTGTCCAGCCGGTCGCGGTCGCCGGGGTCGCGCTCCAGGGCCAGCAGGTCGTCGGCCGCCTGCTCGGCCAGGTCGCGGACCTCAATGACGAACTGTTCCAGGAATTCATTCATGCCGGCAACCCGCACAGCAGGGCGGCATGTTCGACCAGCACGTCCTGGCCGATCGGCTTGACCAGATAGAAATTCGCGCCGGCCGCGCGCGCGGCCGTGAAATCGTGGTCGGCCGCCTCGGTCGATGTCACCAGGGCCGGGATCGTCGCGTTGGGGCCGGGCTGGCGGCGCAACAGCCGCAGGAAGGTCAGGCCGTCCATCCGCGGCATGTTGATGTCGACGATCAGCAGGTCGACCGGGGCCAGGCTCAGCCGTTCCAGCGCCTCCAGCCCGTTCAACGCCTCCTCGACCGCGAAGCCCGCGCCTTCCAGCGCGTCGCGGTAATAAAGCCGCACCAGGCTGGCATCGTCGACGATCAGCACGCGGGCGGGCTCGCGCTCAGCCATGGCGGGACCTTTCGGGGCGGCGATAGACGATGGCGTCGTCGAAGCGGCAGATCTCGAACAGGGGCGATATCCGGCTCATCGATTCGCTGTGTCCCAGGCAGATATACCCGCCCGGCAACAGGCTTTCATACAGATTCTCGGCTGCGATCCGGCGCGAGGCATCGTCGAAATAGATCAGCAGGTTGCGGCAGAAGATGACGTCGAACCGGCCGTGGGCGCGTACCGCACCGGCATCGACCAGGTTGACCGGGGTGAAGCGGACCGACCCGCGCAGATCGGCGATCAGCCGATAGCGGTCTTCGCCCAGCCGTTCGAAATAGCGGGCGACCAGGCCCGGGTCCAGCCGCATCAGGGCGCGGCTGCCGTAGATCCCGTCCACCGCCGCCTGCAGGACCTTGGTGTCGATGTCGGAACCGACGATCTCGATATCGTAGGCGTCGACCCTGGCCCAGTTTTCCAGCAGCCAGATGGCGATCGAATAGGGTTCCTCGCCGGTCGCGCAGGGCAGGGACCAGATCCGCAGGGTGTGGCCCGGCGGCTGGCCCGCGCTGCGACGTTCCAACAGGTCGCGTGACAGGCAGCGCAGCTGGTTGTCCTCGCGGTAGAAATAGGTTTCGTTGACGGTCAGGGCATTGATGAACTGCTCGACCTCGTCGTCGTCGCCGGACCGCAGCCGCGCGAAATACAGCGCAAAGCTGGCACAGCCGGTGGCGGCCATGCGCTCGGCGATCCGGCGGTCGACGTAGTAGCGGCGCGCCACGGTGAACGCCATGCCGGTGCGCCGATACAGGAAATCGCACAGGCGGCCGTATTCCTCGGGGCTGGCGACGCGCGTGTCACCCATGGCCCGACGGCGCCTGGACCCCGATGCGGCGCAGGGCCACCTTGACCGCGAAGGCCAGGAACGGCTGGCCGGAAAACCGCGCCAGGCAGGTCGCCAGTGCCGCGCCCTGGTCGGGCGTGCCGATCTCGGCCAGCACGTCGATGGCGGCGGCACAGACATTGACATCGGGTTCGGCCGCGATCAGCCCGGCCAGCAGGCCGGCGGCCTGGGCGCCCGGCACCGCGCGCGCCAGTTCGCAGGCCAGGATGCGGACGTCGGCGTCCGGATCGGCCAGCAGGGCGGGCAGGTGATCGCGCGCCGCACCGGGCATCGCCTTCAGCGCGTCAAGCGCGCCGGTCCGCAAGGCGGCGTCATCGGCTTTCAGATGGGGCAGCACCGCCTCGACGCCGGCGCGGCCGCCGGTCTGCACCAGGCTGGTGAACATCGCCTCGCGCACCTGGTCGCTGGTTTCGGCGGCCAATGCCTGTCCCAGCCGGGCCGCGGCATCGGCCCGGCCGGCAAGCCGGCGGGCCGCGGCCCAGCGTTCGTCGATCGTGCCCCGTTCCAGGTCGGCCGCGGCGGGATCGGCTGCCGGGGCGGGCTGGGCGTCGCGGCGGATCAGCGGCATGGCAGGAATTCCTGCAGCCGGGCGGCGATGGCGGACAGGGGGGCCACGACGGTCGCGCCGCCGGCCCGGACCAGTTCGCCCGGCATGCCCCAGACCACGGCGGTTTCCTCGGCCTCGGCGATGGTGCGGCCGCCCTCGGCCCGCAGCGCGGTCATCGCCGCGGCGCCGTCGTCGCCCATGCCGGTCATCAGGACGCCCACCAGCCGTTCGGGGGGAAGATGGTCCATCGCGCTCCTTACCAGCCGGTCGGCGCTGGGGTGCCAAGGATAATGCCGCTCGGCCGGCGCGGCCAGCGCGACCAGCCCGGCGGTTCGGCGCGACACGATGACGTCGCCGCCCCCGCGGCCGATCAGCACCATGCCCGGCCGCAGCAGCGTGGGTTCGACCACTTCCTGCACGGTCAGCGCACACAGCCCGTCCAGCCGCCGGGCCAGTGCGCCGGTGAAGGTCGCGGGCATATGCTGGGCCACCACGATCGGCCACGGGAAATTTGCCGGCAACGGTGCCAGCAGCGCTTCCAGCGCGCTCGGACCGCCCGTCGAGGTGCCGACCAGCACCACCCCCTCGCCGTCGGCTGCGACCGGCCTGGGCGTTCGCGCGCTCCTGCCCCGGCGGCTGGTCGCCGGATGGCCCGCGCGGTGGCGGACGCGTTCGCGCAGCCGCAACGCCGCGGGCAGCCGGGCGCCGGCGGCGGCGCGCACCTTGGCCACCAGCTGGGGGGCCATCTCGTGCAGGCCCAGCGACACGGCGCCAGCGGGCTTGGGCAGGAAATCGACGGCACCCAGCCGCAATGCCTGCAGCGTCGCCTCGGCCCCTTCGGCCGTCTGCGACGACAGCATGACGATCGGGCAGGGCCGTTCGACCATCAGCCGGTCCAGGCATTCCAGCCCGTCCATCTGCGGCATGTTGATGTCCAGGGTGACGACGTCCGGACGGAACGACTGGGCCAGGTCCAGCGCCTCCAGCCCGTTGCGGGCGAAGGCCAGTTCGAAATCGGCCTCGCGGCCGAAGATCTCGCCCAGCAGCTTGCGCATCAGCGCGGAATCGTCGACGACCAGCAGCCGGATCAAGCGCGCGGCCGGATCAAGAGGCGGGGCGGATGGCGGCAAAGCCGTCCAGCAGGCGCCGTTCGGTCCGCGTCAGCAATTCCTCGGGGTCCAGCAGCAGCACCAGCCGCCCGGCAAGATTGGCGACGCCGGTGATCAGCCGCGTGGTTTCGTCGGCCAAGTCGGGGCCCGGGCCGATCGCGTCGCCCGGCAGGCGCAGCACTTCGCGCACGCCATCGACGATCAGCCCGGCGCGATACCGGCCGGTGCGCAGCACCACCAGGCGCCGGCGCGACCCGGCGGCGGCCGGCGGCATCTCGAACCGGCGGCGCTGGTCGATCACCGGCAGGACCTCGCCCCGCAGGTTGACCACGCCTTCCAGGAATTTCGGCGTCTTCGGAATGCGCGTGACCTGGTCGGGCGCGGCGGCCACCTCGACCACCGCGGCGACCGGCAGGCCGTATTCCTCGTCGCCCAGGCGGAAGACCAGAAAGGCCGCCTCGGGCGCGGCGGCCGTGGCCGGCGCGGTGCTGGCGGGGGAGGCGCGTTCGCCCAAATGCTGCATGACATCGTCCCGGAACAGCTGGTCGGGGGCCAGGATCGGAATCGGGCGCCGGCCGCCCGGCGCGCGATGGATGGCGGCCAGCCGCGCCTCGCCCCCGGCACGGGCGGCCAGCAGGGGCGGGGCCGGTTCGATCGTGGCGGGGTCGGCCCGCAGCACCGCCCGCACCCGGTCGGCCAGCAGGCCGATATCGGCGCCGGCGACACGGGCGATGATCACCTTTTCGCCGCCGTGGCGGCCCGTGGCCGGCGGCAGCCCCAGCAGCGCGCGCAGCGACAGGATCGGCAGCAGCATGTCGCGGCAGGCGGCCAGCCCCAGCACCGCCCCGTCGGCCCGCGGCACGGTGGCGATGGCGGTGGGCGCGGCCACGATCGCCTGCACCCGGTCAAGGTCCAGGGCATAATCCTGACCGGCAACGTCGAAGGTCAGCAGCAGCCGGGCTGCCGTTCCGGCCTGGTGCGGGGCAGCCGCGACAGCCTGGCCGATGGCGCGCGCGGCCGCCGGGCGCGGGTCCGCCGCCGGGCGCGCCAGGGCGCGGGCCAGAAGCGGACGGATATCCAGCACCTTGGCGATGCCGGCCGGGGCGGCAAAGGCCGCCTGCAGCATTTCGCCGGGTTCGGCGGCCAGGGCGGCGGGGGTGGTTTCGATCGCCGCGGTATCGGGCGCCACCAAGCTGTCGACGGCATCGACCACCAGGGCGATCGGCGCGGCGCCGTCCAGCACGATGGCGCGACCTATCCCCGCCGGCGCGGCAGCGCGCCCCAACAGGCCGCGCAGCGACGCGACCGGCAGCACGGCGCCGCGCAGATTGGCCATGCCGAGCAATCCCGGCGGGCTTTGCGGCAGGCGGGCGACGGCGGGCACGCGGATGATCTCGGCCACGTCGGCGGCGGGCAGGGCGTAAAGCTGGCGGTCGACCCGGAAGGTCAGGAACGAACCGGCGGCGCCCTGGCTCACCCGCGGGTCAGCCATCGCCGCGGGTCAGTTCGTCGGCCAGCGAGGCGATCTCCTCGATCGCGGCAGCCAGATCCTCGGCGCTGTGGGCCTGTTGCGCGGCGGCCGCGGCGGCCTGGCGCGACGTCGATCCGGCCTGGTCGGCCGCGGCCGCGACCTCGTGGGCACCCGCCGCGGCATCGGCGACGGCGGTGAAGATCGCCTCGGCCCCGGCCAGCATCGCGGTATTGGCCTCGGCCAGCGCGGCGACGTCGCTGTCAACCTGGTTCAGCCCGGTCAGGACCTGCCGGTTCTTGTCGATTTCGCCGCCGGCCGCGTCGATCACCTGTTCCAGGTCGCGGCGCACGGTGGCGATCTGCCCGGCGATCGAGACGACGGTGTCCTTGACCTGGTCGGCGCTGGCGCCGGCTTCGCGCGCCAGGGCGCGGATATCGTTCGAGACGACGGCGAAACCGCGCCCCGCCTCGCCGGTGCGGGCGGCTTCGACCGCGCCCGAAACGGCCAGCATGCCGGTCTGCACCGCGGCCAGCGCAATGCCGTCGATCACCTTGGCGATGCGCCGTCCGGTGGTTTCCAGCCCCGTGACCAGCTCGATGCTGGCGCGGCTGTCGGCCAGCGCGGCGGCGACGCCGTCGACCAGGCCTTCGATCCGCCCGCGGCACTGGCGCAGCGCGTCGTCCAGCGCGGCGACCTGCTCGGCGGCCCGGCCGGCATTGGCCCGGGTGGCGCCGGCGCCTTTTTCGATCTCGGCCAGCGCGGCCGAGGTTTCTTCGGTCGCCGCCGCCTGGGACTGGGCGCCGCGGTCGATCTGGGCCACGGCCGCCATGATCTGGCCGGCGGCACCCGACAGCTCCTGGATGGTGGCCGACAGTTCCTCGGCCCCCGCGGCAATGCGTTCGGTGATCGTGGCATCGGCGGTGCCGGCGCGCATGCGGTCGGTCTGGGTGGCCAGCGACTGGGCGGCGATCCGGCCCTGGTCCAGCGACCGGGCCTGTTCCTGGATCGCCTGCTGGGCCTCGGTCGTGGCCGCCGACTGCTGTTCGGCGGCGGCGGCGATGATGCTGGCGCCGCGCTCGGCCTCGGCCACCGCGCGCTGGGTGTCGATGGCCATCGCCAGGGTCGACTGCGCCCCCTCGGCCAGCCGGGCCATGTCGTGGCGCATCGCGTCCAGCGCGGTGACGATGCTGCTGCCGGTGCGGGCTTCGGCCGCGGCGGTGGTCGCGGTGGCGGTGACCGACTGGACCACGGCGCGGACCTGTTCCTCGACCGTTTCGGCCAGCGACTGGACCTCGCCCGCCGCCTGTTCCGACGTCTCGGCCAGTGCCCGCACCTCGTCGGCGACGACGGCGAAACCACGGCCCTGATCGCCGGCGCGTGCCGCCTCGATCGCGGCATTCAGCGCCAGCAGGTTGGTCTGGTCGGAAATCCGGCCCACGGTGCGGGTGATTTCGCCGATGTCGCGCGCCTGCTGTTCCAGCACCGCGATCACCCGGACCGACGCCTGCTGGCGTTCGGCATTGCGCTCGATGGCCCGGACCGACGCGGTGATCTGGGTGGCGGTTTCGGCCAGCACGATCTGCAGCGTCTCGGTGCGGCGCCGCGACGTGTCGGCCTGGGCGCGTGCCAGGTCCAGATTGGCCGAAATCGCACCGACGGCGGCCAGCTGGCGCTGGGCATTGCCTGCCGCCTGCTCGGCCGTCGCCGCGATCTGCACCATCGACCCGCGCAATTCCTCGGCCGCGCTGGCGGCCTGGTCCAGCCCGCGGGCCAGTTCCTCGGATGCCGCGGCCAGGCGTTCCGACGCCTTGTCCTGGCGGGTGGCCCCGCCGGCGGCCGGCTGGCGAGCGCGCGCCGCCTTGGGGGCCTTCGCCGGTTCGGCCGGTCCGGGCCTGGAGGCTCCCGCGGCGATCTTCGAGGTCTTGACGAGGGCCATCGGCATCTCCGGCTGGGGCTTTGAGCGGCAGTCGTTTATAGCCCTGCTCGCGCGCGTGGGATACCACGCTCATGTGGGGTGCGACCCATCCTTTGGGTGAGGTGCAGTAGCGCTGAACGATAAAACCCGCAATCGGCAGCCTTGGTTCCCAAAAATAATACGTCGCCCATGCGGATTACGAGCGATCACCGATAGTCGCGCTATCCATGCGCAACTGTACGTTCCCGGCGTCATCGTCCCGCCGTCCGTCGGCTGGTGCAGCCCGGCCTGCCGCAATCGGGCTGGTGGTACGATCCCGCGGCATACGACAATGTCGGCTACTTCCTGGGAATTTCCACCCAGCCGCAGGCCGATGGCGGCGTGGCCCATATCGGCTATCTCGCCGTGCTGGCTTACGACCCCTCGGGCCGCCAGGTCTGGCAGACCGCCCAGGCGACATTGGCGGCCGATCTCAGCTTTACCGGCACGCTGACGCAATATGCCGGCGGCGCGCCGTTCGGGTCGGCCGTGGCGGCAACGGCTACGTCAGGCACGGCGGTCGGCCAGGTGCGCATGACCTTCGACGGCACGGACCGGGCCCGCATCACCTTGCCATCAGGTGGCAGCACGACGCTCCCCCGCTTCGGCTTATGATCGTTACGCAACAATAAGTAGTCTAAAATAAATCATATACATCACTTGTATGGGGGCTGCCGACGGTTGACCCTCCGTGCGAGTGTCCCTGCATCTCTCCCGGCGGCGTCGGTCTGACGACCGTCTGGGGAAACAGGGGAAACGCAGCGGCGTACCCCGGCAACCCAGGGGTAGTCGAAGAATGTTTTTTTCCACCCGCAATCCATGGCGTGCAGCGCGATTCGTCCTGATCGTCGCCTTCATTCTCGGCCCCCTTGTTGCCGCCCAGGCGGCGACCAGCATGGTCGACACCAGCTTTATCAACCCCAACCTGAACGCCGCCATCTACTCGATCGCGGTGCAAAGTGACGGGAAGATCCTGGTTGCGGGCAATTTCACGACGGCGGGACCGAATTCGACGGCATACGGGCGGGTCGCGCGTTTCAACGCCGACGGCTCGCTCGATACCGGCTTCGTCAATCCGGCCGCCAATGGCAGCCTGCGCGGCATCGCGGTCCAGAGCAGCGGCAAGATCGTGATCGGCGGGTCGTTCACCAAGATCAACGACGTGAACCGGAGCCGCATCGCACGGCTGAATAGCGACGGGTCGCTCGATACCACGTTCGGCGACCTCAGCCTCAACGGCGGCGTCAACAGCTTGGCGGTGCAAAGCGACGACAAGATCGTGATCGCCGGCCAGTTCAACACGGTCTCGGCTGTTTCCCGCAAGATACTGGCCCGGCTGAACAGCGACGGCACGCTCGATACCACTTTCGCCAACCCGAATCTCAACAGCGCTGCCCAGGCGCTGGCGGTGCAGCCCGATGGCCGGGTCGTCGTCGGTGGTTCATTCACGACCGCGGGCGCCAGCAACACCACGCGGCAGCGTGTTGCCCGATTTAATACCGATGGCACCCTCGATACCGGTTTCGCCGATGCCAACCTGGGGGCGACCGTGGCCGCCGTTGCGCTGCAAGACGACGGCAAAGTCCTGATCGGTGGGGATTTCACCACGGTCGGTGCGGCCAATCTGCCCTATGCCCGTCTCGCCCGGCTGAACGCCGACGGTACCGTCGATACCGATTTTGCCGATTCGGGCATCGGCGGCGCCGTCTACACCGTCACGGTGCAGGGCGACGGCAAGATCCTGGTCGGCGGCAACTTCACGACCGCGGGGGCATCGAGCGCGACCTATGGCCGACTTGCCCGCTTCACCGCGGCGGGCGTGCTGGATACGAACTTTCCCAACCCGGCCCTCAACGCCGAAGTTCGTGCCATCACGCCGATCAATGCGGGCACGATCCTGGTGGGCGGCAATTTCCAGATAACCACCCCCGCGACGTACACCCGCCTCGTCCGGTTCCTGACCGGTCATATGTTGTCGCTGGCGGCACCCGCGAACGGGACGGTGACCAGTGATATCGGCGGCCTGGCCTGCGGCGCAACCTGCTCGGGCTGGTTCGATGCGGGCAGCACGGTCACCCTGACCGCGACGGCGGCGGCAGGTTACGGCTTTACGGGCTGGGGCGGCGGCTGCGCGGGCGCCGCGAACCCGCTGACGCTGACCATCGATGCCAATATGTCCTGCACCGCGACGTTCACGGCCACCGGCCCCACGCCGATGCCGCCGCCTGCGCCGCCGCCGGCCTTCGTGTCGACGCCGGTGCCGGTGACGTCTGCGGTGTCGACGGTCGGTTCGGGGACGGGCAGCACGTCGTTCGCCTCGTCGTTCAGCAACCCGTCCAGCCTGGTCTTCACGGCGACGCAAAGCGGCGGGGCGGCGCTGCCGTCGTGGCTGACCTTCGACCCGGGCACGGTGTCGTTCACCTATGACGTGCCGCTGCCGGCGGCCCTGCCGTATCAGCCGGCGGCCGATGTCGCTGTCAGGGCCGAGGCGCGGACCGTATCGGCCAACACGATCTACCCGCTGCTGCTGCGGGTGGCGCAGGTGCCGGTGGCGCTGACCGCCAGCGGGGCTGGGCAAACCTATGCCTCGACCATCCGCATGGATTTCTACGCGCCGCGCACGCCGGCGACGGTGTCGGCGGTCTCGGCCAGCCTGGACGGCGTGCTGGGCAATGGCCGTTCGGGCCGGTCGGCCCTGTCATGGGATGGCGGCCAGGTGGTGTTCGAGACCGCCGCGACGAATCTGTTCCCATCCTCGCCCAATGCCTATGCCGACATCGTGCGTTATGACGGCCTGTCGGGTAATCGCGACCGGCTCAGCCAGACGGCGATCCCCGGTGGCGGTGTCGCCAATGCCGCCGCCGGCGCGTCGATGAACCCGGCGGTGTCGTCGGACGGGCGCTATGCCGCCTTCGCCTCGGACGCGCCGGGCATCACCCTGATCCCGACCGGGAAGACTCGCCAAGTCTATCGCTCTGCGCTGGGTTATCCGCGCGTGCCGCTGGATGGCCAGACGACCCCGGCGCCCGAGCTGGTGTCGGTGACCGCGGCCGGTGTCGCCGGCAATGCCGCGTCCGACAACCCTGTCCTGTCGCAGGACGGGCGCTATGTGGCGTTCGACAGCGCGGCGACCAATTTCGGCATCACGCCGGACGGCGCCAGGACGATCTGGCGCAAGGACCTGCAGACCGGGGCGCTGGAGCTGGTGATGCGGGGCGGCAACCCCACGATCTCATGGGACGGTCGGTATATCGCCGGCGAGGCCGGCGGCCAGGTCTATCTGCGCGACATGGCGGCGGGCACCCGGCTGATCGGTGCCGGCGCGTCGCCGCGGCTGACGGCGCGGGCCGACCGCCTCGTGTTCACGGCCGGCGACCAGGTTGTCATCGCCGAGGTGGCGTCCGGCAGCGTGCGCAACCTGGCGGCGGGCGACCAGCCCGACATCTCGGCCGACGGGCGCTTCGTCGTCTATCGCTCGACCGCCGGACAGATCGTCGTGCATGACCTCGACCGGAATGTGGGCGCGCTGGTCACCCAGACCACGACCGGCGCGGCGGCCGATGGCGCCAGCTGGAACCCGGCGATTTCGGGCGACGGCGGCACCGTTGCATTCGGCTCGGCCGCCCGCGACCTGGTCCAGGGCAACCCGGCAGGCGGCCAGGCCTATATCGCGGCCAACCCGCTGCCGCTGCCCGACAAGACCGGCTACTGGTTCATGGCGGGTACCGGCAATGGCCAGGGCTGGGTGATGGAACGCTGGGGCAATAGATCCTATGTCGGCGGCCTGGCCTATGACGCGCAAGGTCGCAGCCAGTGGCTGGCCGGGTCCTGCACCCTGTCGGGCCTGACCTGCAGCGGCATGCTGACCAATGGTCCTGCCTTTGCCATTGCCACCGCGGACACCGGCAACCGTGCCAGCCTGGTGCTGGGCACGGACGCACCGCAGACCCTGACCCCATTCCCGATCGGCGGGATCAGGACCACGGGCTTTGCCGGCCTGCCGCAGCGGGGCTGGTGGTACGACCCGGCGGCCAATGACGGTGTCGGGTATTTCCTTGAAATCGACACCCAGCCGCAGCCCGACGGGTCGGTGGCCCAGGTCGGTTACCTCGCCGTGCTGGCCTACGACCCCTCGGGCCGCCAGGTGTGGCAGACCGCGCAGGCGGTGCTGGCAGCGGATCTCAGCTTCACCGGCACGCTGACCCAGTACACCGGCGGCGCGCCGTTCGGGTCTGCGACCGCCACGACCACGGCGTCGGGCACGCCGGTCGGCCAGGTCCGGCTGACCTTCGACGGCACCGATCGCGCCCGCATCACCCTGCCGACGGGGCGCAGCGCCGCACTGACCCGCTTCCGCTTCTGAGATAAAAAAAGCCCCGGCTCATTGGCTTGAGCCGGGGCACCGGTGACGGCCGCATCGCGGCCATCGAAGCTTTGTGCCGGATCAGGACAGCGTACGGATATCCTGCAGGTGGCCGGTGACGGCGGCGGCCACCGCCATCGCCGGGCTGACCAGATGGGTCCGGCCGCCGCGGCCCTGGCGGCCTTCGAAATTGCGGTTCGAGGTCGAGGCGCAACGCTCGCCCGGCTCCAGCCGGTCGGCGTTCATCGCCAGGCACATCGAACAGCCGGGCTCGCGCCATTCGAAGCCGGCCTCGACGAAGATCTTGTCGAGACCTTCTTCCTCGGCCTGATGCTTGACCAGGCCCGAACCCGGCACGACCATCGCCTGCACGTGGGCCGCGACCTTGCGGCCCTTGGCCACGGCGGCGGCGGCGCGCAGGTCCTCGATCCGGCCGTTGGTGCAGGACCCGATGAACACGCGGTCGATGCGCACGTCCTGAAGCTTCATGCCCGCGGTCAGGCCCATGTAGGACAGGGCGCGTTCGACCATGGCGCGCTTGTCGGCGTCCTCGATCCTGGCCGGGTCGGGCACGGTCGCGGTGATCGGCAGCACGTCCTGCGGGCTGGTGCCCCAGGTGGCGTGCGGCACGATGTCGGCGGCGTTCAGCGTGATCTCGACGTCGTATTTCGCGCCGGGATCGGACGGCAGGGTCTTCCAGTAGCTGACGGCCTGTTCGAAGGCGGCGCCCTTGGGGGCGTGGGGGCGGCCCTTCAGGTATTCGAAGGTGACGTCGTCGGGCGCGATCAGGCCGGCGCGGGCACCGCCCTCGATCGACATGTTGCAGACGGTCATGCGGCCTTCCATCGACAGGCTGCGGATGGCCGAGCCCGTGTATTCGATGACATAGCCGGTGCCGCCCGCCGTGCCGATATGGCCGATGATGGCCAGCACGATGTCCTTGGCGGTGACCCCCGGGCCCAGTTCGCCCTCGACGGCGATCTTCATGTTCTTCGAGGGTTTCTGGATCAGGGTCTGGGTCGCCAGCACATGCTCGACCTCGGATGTGCCGATGCCGAAGGCCAGCGCGCCGAAGGCGCCGTGGGTCGCGGTGTGGCTGTCGCCGCAGACGATCGTCATGCCGGGCAGGGTCAGGCCCTGTTCGGGGCCGACGATATGGACGATGCCCTGGCGGGCGTCGTTCATCGAGATGTGCGGCACGCCGAATTCGGCGCAGTTCCTGGCCAGCGTCTCGACCTGGATGCGCGATTCCTCGTCGGCGATGACGCCGGTCAGGCGGTCGGGCGTGGTCGGCACGTTATGGTCGGGAACGGCAAGCGTCGCCTCGGGGCGGCGCACCTTGCGGCCGGTGGCGCGCAGGCCGGCGAAGGCCTGCGGGCTGGTGACCTCGTGGATAAGGTGGCGGTCGATATAGATGGCGGCGCTGCCGTCATCGCCCTGATGGACCAGATGGCTCTGCCAGATCTTGTCGAACAGCGTACGCGGCGTGTCGGTCACGGCCGTTTCCCTCCCAAACCGACGGATACCCGCTCGGGCGGGAATCGCGCCGGGTCGCTATGCCGTCATCGCCACCCGAAGGCCCGCCATCCGAAGGATGACGCGGCGATGCGGCTCAAAATGGGACCGGCCTGATGGGCGGCGACGATCCCTGCATGGCTGACCAGGGCCGGCCGGGGCCGGCCCTGTGCTGGCTTGCGCCGTCTCAGGCCTTGCTGGCCTGGGCCTTGTCCGACTGCGTCTCGCGCTTCTCGGTGATGCGCGCGGCCTTGCCGGTGCGGCCACGGAGATAATAGAGCTTGGCGCGGCGCACGTCACCGCGGCGCATGACCACGATCGATTCGACGCGCGGGCTGTACAGCGGGAACACGCGCTCGACACCCTCGCCGTACGAGATCTTGCGCACGGTGAAGTTCGAATTCACGCCGCGGTTCGAGCGGGCGATGCAGACGCCCTCGAACGCCTGGACGCGCTCGCGATTGCCTTCGACGACCTTGACGTTGACCTTGAGCGTGTCGCCCGGGCCGAATTCGGGCACCGCGCGGGCCGCGCTCAGCGTGGCAATCTGCTCGGCTTCGAGCTGCTGGAGGATGTTCATCGCCGGACCTTTCCTTATTCGTATCCGTCAAACCGTATCGTGTAGCCGGCGGGCCCAGAGATCGGGGCGTCGTTCGGCCGTCAACCGTTCCGCCTCGGCACGACGCCAGGCGGCAATCCTGCCGTGATCGCCCGACAGCAGCACTGCCGGCACCTCGCGGCCTTCCCATTCGCGCGGCCGGGTGTACTGGGGGTATTCCAGCAGCCCGTCCGCAAAACTCTCCTCGACCAGCGAGTCCGCGTTGCCGGCGACACCGGGCAACAGACGCACCACCGCGTCGAGCAGGGCCAGCCCCGCGATCTCGCCGCCCGAAAGCACGAAATCGCCCAGACTGACCTCGACCAACCCGCGCCCCTCGATCAGCCGTTCGTCGATTCCTTCGAACCGACCGCAGACCAGGGTCGCGCCGCCCGCGGCGACCATCTCGCGGACCAAGGCCTGATCGAGCCTTCGGCCGCGCGGGCTGAAATACACCTTCGGCTGGTGGGCCGCAACCGCACCGGCCCGGGCGACCGTCGCATCGATCGCCGCCGCCAGCACGTCCGCGCGCATCACCATGCCCGGGCCGCCACCGAAGGGGGCGTCGTCGACCGTGCGGTGGCGGTCGGTGGCGAAATCGCGGATATCCACGACGTCGAGCGACCACAGCCCTTCGGCCAACCCCCGCCCGGTGATCGAGGCACCGAGCGGTCCCGGAAACAGTTCGGGAAACAGGGTCAGAACCCGCGCCTGGTACGGCGCCGCGGTCATGACCGCCCATCCCCCTCGTCATCGTCTTCGGCGTCGCCGCCGTCTTCACCCGCCGCCGATCCCGAACCCGGCGTCGGCTTGACCTCGACCTCGGCCGGCGGATCGACCACCAGCCGGCCCCCCTTCAGGTCCACCACGGGCACGACCTCCCGGGTGAACGGCAGGAAGATCGTCCCACCGATGGGCTGGCGCAGTTCCAGCACGTCGCCCGCGCCGAAATCATGCACCGCCAGCACCGTGCCGACCCGTTGGCCGCCCGCGGTTTCCGCGGGCAGGCCGACCAGGTCGGCCAGGTAGAACTCGTCCTCCTCGGGGGCCGGCAGTGCCGCGCGCGGCACATACAGCCTGAGGCCTTTCAGTCCCTCGGCGGCATCGCGGTCGGCGATGCCCTCGAGATGGGCGACGATCACCTCGCCCTGGACGCGGAAATGCCGCAGCGTGAACTGGCGGCGGCCCTTCTCGTCCGTCAGCGGCCCATAGGCGGCGATATTCTCCGGCCGTTCGGTGAAGGTCTTGATCTTGACCGCGCCGCGCACCCCGTGGGGGGCGACGATCACGCCAAGACAGACCGACTGGCCGGCTTCGCCCATGGGCCTGATCGGTCCTTAGGCTTCGGCGGCCTGCTGCTTGGCCAGCTCGGCGGCCTTCAGGCGTTCCTGGGCCTTGGCCTTCGGCGTGCCCTTCTTCGGGTTCGAGCCATGCTTCCACTCGTAGGCGCCGAGCTCCGACAGGGCGCGGGCGACGCGGTCGGTCGGAACCGCACCCTTGCCGATCCACTCCTTGGCCTTCTCGACGTCCAGCACCCAGCGCTGGCGGTCCTTGGGCAGCATCGGGTCGTAGGAACCGATCTTCTCGATGAAACGGCCGTCGCGCGGGCTGCGCGAATCGGCGACGACGATGCGGTAATAGGGGCGCTTCTTGGCGCCGCCGCGCGACATACGGATCTTCAGGGACATACCTGCTTCCTTCTCAAAGAACGTCGAACTCGGTGATTGCTGTCTGTTACTGGCGCGGGAAACCGGGGGGCAGCGGCGGCATGCCGCCGCCCATGCCCGCCATGTTGCCCAGGCCGCGCATGAAACCCTTTTTGCCGAGTGCCTTCATGCGCTTCATCATGTCGGCCATCTGCATGTGCTGCTTCAGCAGCTTGTTCACATCCTGCACCGAAACCCCCGACCCCGACGCGATGCGCTTCTTGCGCGAGGCGTGGATCAGCTTGGGGTTGCGCCGCTCGGCCTTGGTCATCGACAGGATGATGGCTTCCTGGCGCAGGATGATGCTGTCGTCGATATTGGCTTCGGCGATCTGCTTCTTGATCTTCTGCACGCCGGGCAGCATGCCCAGCACGCCCTGCATGCCGCCCATCTTGCGCATCTGGCGCAGCTGGCCCAGCAGGTCGTTCATGTCGAACTCGCCCTTGGCGAGCTTCGCCATGAGCGCTTCGGCCTCTTCCTTCTCGATGGTCTCGGCAGCCTTCTCGACCAGGCTGACGACGTCGCCCATGCCCAGGATGCGCGAGGCGATGCGGTCGGGATGGAAGGGTTCCAG
>Ga0206117_100346_pt1 | contig 56510 bp, 45 predicted proteins | sample 3A5Ametagenome_FD_177997 | JGI IMG/M metagenome (GOLD analysis project Ga0206117, IMG submission 177997) | Enriched microbial communities from leaf-cutter ant dump, University of Wisconsin, Madison, United States - 3A5A | ecosystem: Environmental > Terrestrial > Nest > Insects nest > Nest dump... | reverse complement strand
GCCGGCGGCGTCGGCACCATGATCGGCACCCTCATCGGCGCGCTGATCATCGGCATCATGAACAACGGCATGAACATGCTGTCCGTTCCCTACTTCTATCAGTTGATCGTCAAGGGCCTGGTCATCCTGCTGGCCGTCTGGCTTGACGTTCGCTCCAAGCGGGCCAAGCAATAATGGGTCAGAGCAAGGTTCTCACCATCGGCGAAGTGCTGGTGGAAATCGTCGCGACCGAGCGCGGCAATGGCTTCCGCGAACCGGTCAAGCTGATCGGCCCCTTCCCCTCCGGCGCGCCGGCCATCTTCATCGATCAGGTCGGCAAGCTCGGGCAGGCGTCCGCGATCATCTCGCGGGTTGGTGAAGACGACTTCGGTCACGTCAATCTGGAGAGGCTGAAGCGCGACGGCGTGGACGTCTCAGGTATCGAGGTCGATCCGCTCGGCACCACCGGCAGCGCCTTCGTGCGCTACCGCGAGGATGGCGGCCGCAACTTCGTCTTCAACATCCGCCACAGCGCCTGCGGCACCATCGCCCTCAAGGGGCCGGCCGCGGCTCTGGTCGAGACTTGCACCCACATGCATGTCATGGGCTCGTCGCTCTACGCGCCGAGCGTCGTCGAAGCAGTTCTCAAGGCGACGCGGACGATCAAGGCCAAGGGCGGCACCGTGTCGTTCGATCCCAACCTTCGCGCCGAGATCCTGAACAGCCCCGGCATGCGCGAAGCGCTGGCCGTCGTGCTGGCCGAAACCGACCTGTTCCTGCCGAGCGGCGAGGAACTGTTCCTGTTCTCGCCGGCCGACAGCGAGAAGGAAGCGGTTGCCAACCTGCTGAAGGGTGGCGTCAAGGCGGTGGTTTTGAAACGCGGCGCGGCCGGCGCCAGCTACTTCGATGCGACCCGCGAGGTCAGCCTGCCGGGATTCCGGGTGACGGAAGTCGACCCGACCGGTGCCGGCGACTGCTTCGGCGCCACCTTCGTCACCTTCTGGCTTGCCGGCGCCGATCCCGAGACGGCGCTCCGCTATGCCAACGCCGCCGGTGCCCGCGCCGTCACCCGTTCCGGTCCGATGGAAGGCGCGTCGACCCGCGCCGAACTCGACGCATTGATTGCCGAACAGAGGAGCTGAAGACATGGCTACCAACCCGCTCAGCGACATTTCCACGTGGCGCTTCCGTGCGTCGGGTCTGCGCGGCATTCCGTCGATCTGCTCGGCCCACCCCGTGGTGATCGAGGCGGCCATGCGCCATGCCGCGCGCCTCGGCCTGCCGGTGCTGATCGAGGCGACCTGCAATCAGGTCAACCAGGATGGCGGCTACACCGGGATGACGCCGCGGGACTTCCGTGACTTCGTCGAAGCGATCGCCAAGCGGGTCGGCTTCCCGTTCGACCGCGTCATCCTCGGCGGCGACCATCTCGGCCCCAACCCGTGGAAGAAGCTGCCGGCCACCGAGGCCATGGACAAGGCCAAGGTGATGATCGACGCCTTCGCCAGTGCCGGTTTCACCAAGCTTCATCTCGACACCTCGATGGGCTGCGCCGGCGAGCCGGTGGCGCTCGCCGATGCGCTCACCGCCGAACGGGCGGCGGCGCTCGCCACCGTCGCCGAAGCGGCGACCAAGGATGCCGCCATCAAGCCGGTCTACATCGTCGGCACCGAGGTGCCGATCCCCGGCGGTGCCATGGAAGAGATCGAGGAACTTGAAGTCACCAAGCCCGAGGCCGCGCGCGAAACGATCCGCGTTCACCGCGAGGCCTTCGCCAAGGCCGGCATCGCCAGCGCCTTCGACCGCGCGGTCGGCGCGGTGGTGCAGCCCGGCGTCGAGTTCGGCAACCACAACGTCGTCGCCTTCGACGTCGACAAGGCAGCCTCTCTCTCGGCCACGCTGTCGGAACTCAAGGGATTCGTCTTCGAGGCGCATTCCACCGACTATCAGACGCCGGAGGCGCTGAAGGCGCTCGTCGACAATGGGTTCTCCATCCTCAAGGTCGGTCCGGCCCTGACCTTCGCGCTGCGTGAGGCGCTCTACGGCCTCGACCATATCGCCGAGGTTCTCTACGCCGGCCGCCGCAAGGAAACGCTCGCCGCCACCTTCGAGCGGGTGATGCTCGCCCATCCGGACAACTGGGCGAAGTACTACTTCGGCACGCCCGACGAGCAGCGTCTGCAGCGGCACTTCAGTTACTCGGACCGCATCCGCTACTACTGGCCGGAGCCGGAGATCGCCAAGGCCGCCGAGGACCTCCTCGCCCTCTTCGGCGACACGCCGATTCCCGAGACGCTGATCAGCCAGTATCTGCGCGGCGTCTACGAGGGCGTTCGGCGCGGCCGGGTCGAGCCCACCGCCCACGGCCTGTCTCTGGCCATGGTCGATCTCGTGCTCGACGACTACTTCAAAGCCTGCCTCTGACGGCGGGCAAACAGGACGCAAGGCAAATGGATGACATCATCTTCACGCTGACCGATACGGCCGGCGGGCTAGAGGTCGCCGATTGGGCGGTCTCCTCCGGCGAACTCGGCCTCAAGTGCGACACGCCCTTCGAGATCGTCAAAAGGACGCTGCATGGCGGCCGGCAGGAGGGCAGCACGCTCGTCACCATTCGGGCCGGACGTCTCGCGGTGACCGTCATCCCGACGCGCGGCATGGGCATCCTGAAGGCAAGCCTCGACGGCGTCGATTTCGGCTGGGCCTCGCCGGTCGACGAGGTCGTGCATCCCTCGTTCATCCGCCTCGGCGAGCGCAACGGGCTCGGCTGGCTCGAAGGCTTCAACGAGCTGATGGTGCGCTGCGGCTACGAGTGGACCGGCCACCCGATGGTCGACGGCGACAAGGTCTATACGCTGCACGGCCGAGCCGGCAACACGCCGGCCTCCAAGGTCGAGGTGCGGATTTCGCGGCAGGCGCCGCACCGCATCACCCTGTGCGGCCTCATCAAGGAGAAGGCGTTCAAGAACGTCGAGTTCGAGACCTTCACCGAGCTGACCGTCGTGCCCGGCGACACCGGGTTCTCGCTCGACGACCGGTTGGTCAACCGGGCCGACTATGCCCACTCCTACGAGGTGATCTACCACACCAACGTCGGCCGCCCGGTGTTGGAGGAAGGCGCTCGCGTCATAGGGCCATTCGCCCACGTCACCCCCTTCAACGACGCCGCCAAGCCCGACCTCGCGAGCTGGGACCGCTATCGTGGCCCGACGCGCGACTTCGACGAAATGCTCTATGCGTGCGAGCTTGCGGCCGGCGCCGACGGTCGTACCGAGGTGGCACTGATCAATGCCTCGGAAACGCTGGGCTTCTCGGTCACTTACCACGTCGAGGAAATGCCGGCCTTCACGCTCTGGAAGAACACCGACACCGACAAGCAGGGCTATGTGACCGGGCTGGAGCCGGGCTCCAACTACCCCTACCCGCTGCCGGTCGAGCGGGCCGCCGGCCGACTCAAGACGCTGGAGCCGGGCGCGGAAGCGCGCTTCCGCATTCGCTTCGATCTCCTGGCCGGCACGTCCGCCGTGGCAGCCTGCGCCGCCCGCATCGACAAGCTCAAGGCCGGCGTTGGCGTGACCGTGCACAACGAACCTATCCTGCGCAGCCAGACAAAAGCCTGACAAATAGACCGCTAGCCGCGCACCCTCTCCATGCCCAGGCATGGGGAGGGTTCTTTTTTTATGCGGGGAAGGAAACCGGTCAGGCCGACGTGCGCAGCATGATCTCGGCGTTGAGCAGCACGCGCTCGTTCGGCCGGGGCTCGACGTCCTGGTCAAAGCGGGCATTGATCTTGTGCAGCAAAAGCTCAACGGCGATGCGGCCGATCTCGTTGTAGTTCTGAGCGACGGTGGTCAGCGGCGGGCAGGTGTAGCGCGACAGCGGATGATCGTCGTGTCCGGCGATCCGCAGATCGCAATCGTCACCCCGCCCGACCTTGAGGCCGGCCTGATAGGCGGCGGCCAGAACGCCGAAGGCGATGCGGTCGTTGGCGCAGAGGACCGTTCGCGTGGGAAAGCCACCCTCCCCCAGAATGCGACAGGTCTCGGTAAAGCCGAAGCGTTCGAAGTCCCAGGAGCTGTCCGGCAGCGTCGCCACGTAGCGCGGCTCCAACTTCAGGGCCTCCATCGCCAGACGATAGGCTTCCCGACGCTCGCCGGCATTGCGGTTGACCGAGGGCATGCCGAAATAGCAGGGCGCATCGCCCGAGCGCGACAGGTAGTCGACGATGAGCCGGAAGCTCTGGCGGTTGTCGGTGCCGACGAAGGCCGAGGCGGCATCGAGCTGCGAGTCGACGTAGATGAGCGGGATGCTGGCACCCAGCCGGGCCAGCTTGTCGAGATGGGACTGCACGCCGAGCGGCGCAATGACGGCGCCGGCGACGTTCATCGCCTTGAATGTCTCGATCGCCCGCTCCTCGAGCTTCGGCTTGCCGTCCGACGAAAGAACGAAGGCGAGATAGCCGGCTTCCTCGGCCAGAACCTCGATGCGCCTCGTCAACGCCATATAGAACACGTCGGTCGAGTTGGGGATGATGATGCCGAGGATGTTGGTGCGCCGGCGATTGAGGTTCACCGCGAACAGGTTAGGCCGGAAGCCGGATTCCTTGATGGCCTTCTCGATGGCTTCGCGCGTCTGACGCCGGACGGAGTTGGGGTCGTTGAAATAGCGGGAAACGGTTGGACGCGACAGACCGACGTAGTCGGAGAACTCTTCCATCGTTCGGATTGTCGTGGTCACTCTGCCATCCCCGTTCCACCCGCAACCGGAGCACCACAGTCATTGTAAATGCTTCCATGGCGGGGCGCCATTCATGAGATTGCCGCCCAGAAGTCGGAACGAGCAAGTGCGCTTTTCAACTGAGGAATCTTGCAGTCACCATTCCTCACGTCAAGTTCATTTTTTTCGCGCGTAAAAATACTTCTTCGGCGTCACTGATGCGAATCTTGTCTTGATGCGGCGGGCGCATGCACCCCGTAACCTGTGCACAAAATTGAAACGGAGTTGATGGTCGCGCCTCTCCCCGTTCGCGGTCGCCCACAAAAACCTACTGCTCTCAATCGCCTTTTCCGCGCAAAGACATTCCGAAAAATTCGCCTCCAGCGAACCTCCTTTCCGTTCCTTGCGCAATTCGTCCCTCTTATTCCCATTTCGCATCAGTCTTGATCCGAAAAATGCATTGGACGCATTTATGCCGGCCTTTTAGGCTGACTTTGTTTTCAGCAGAGAGAGTTGGCGGCATGTCCGTCCTGAAGTCCGGAACGCTCAGTCAGGAGCGCATCGTTTTCCTGTTCGCCGTCGTATTGTTCGCCGCTTATGCCGTTCTTCTCGACGGCTTCCTGGCGCCGAACAATTTGGTGGCAATCCTGCGGTCGGTATCGGTGCTGGGCATTCTCGCCGTCGGCATGGGCATCGTGGTGATCGGCCGGGGCATTGACCTCTCGATGGTCGCGGTGATGGCCATGGCCACCGCCTGGCAGCTTGCGATGATGAACGCCGGCATGTCGCCGCTTGTCGCCACGGCCACCGTGTTTGCCGGCGTGGTGGCGGTCGGCATCATCAACGGGTTGCTGATTGCCTATGCCGAAGTGCCGGCAGTGTTTGCCACGCTCGCCACCGCCAGCTTCGTGTTCGGGCTCGTCCGTTCGCGTTTCATCGTGCAGGACGCCGTGCCTGTGCCGCCGTCGGCTTCATTCATCATGGAGTTCGGGCAGGCACGGTTCGCGCATATGCCGATCGAAGTGCTGATGTTCGCCGCGGCCGCCTTCCTGAGCTTTGTCGCGCTCCGCTTCACCAAGTTCGGCCGTTACGTCTACTATATGGGCGACAACTATCAGGCGGCCCGCACCATGGGCATCCCGGTGCGGCCGATGATCATCGGCCAGTATGTGGCATCGGCGCTGATTGCCTGGCTGGCCGGCCTGATCACCGCCGCCGGCCTGCAGTCGATCAATACCCGCGTGGTCAACTCGACGCTGCTCTATGACGTCATCCTCGTGGTGGTGATCGGCGGCATCGGCCTTTCCGGCGGCAAGGGCGGCATGCGCAACGTCGTCATCGGCGCCTTGCTGATCGGCATCATGCTGAATGGCATGACCATTCTCGACCTGCCGAACATCTACCAGAACCTGATCAAGGCAACGATCCTGCTCGTCGCCCTGGTCATCGACAGCCGCCTCAACCCGCGCGACGAACAGGTCGGGCAGCAGGGAGACATCTGATCCTCTTCCGGCCGTCGCGACGCGACGTATCACCGGAAAACGGACAGGAATTGGAAACCCATCGCTTGGCTCGAGGGGGGCGAAGCGATGCACTCACCGGGTAGGAAACCCTTGAAAAGGAACCGCTCATGACGATCAAGACAAAGCTGGCGCGGACCCTTGCCGCCGCCCTCTGCCTCGCCACCCTGCCCGCGCTCGCCCAGGAAACCGGCGACCCCGGCCCGGCCTATGTCCAGCAGTCGCTGGCCGGCAAGAAGGTGGTGCTGATCCCGCTCGCGCTCGGCTTCGATCTGGCGCAGGGCTGGAACCACTATATCGGCAGCGAGGTGCGCGGCTTCGGCGGCGTCTGGGAGACCCGCGATCCCAACTGGGATACGGCGGCTGGCGCCCAGGCGATCACCGATCTGATCTCTTCGGCTGACAAGCCGGCGGCGATCCTCGTCCACACGCCCGACCTCACGTCCTACTCCAAGCTATTCAAGCGCGCGCAGGACGCCGGCATCTTCGTGATCCAGGTCGACAACCGCTCGAACTTCGCCTCCGACGCCTTCGTCGGCTCCAACTGGGAAACGTTGGGCGAACTTGAAGCCAAAGCTGCCATCGCGGCTTGCGGCGACGGATCGTCGAAAAAGATCGGCCTTATCCAGGGCGACCAGGTCAACTCGTCGTCGCTCGACCAGTATGCCGGCATCGCCAAGGTGCTGAAGGATCATCCCGACTTCGAGATCGTCGGCGCGCCGGACAGCAACTGGGACGTCACCACTGCCCGCAACGTCGCGACGACGCTGCTGCAGCAGCATCCGGAAGTCTGCTCGATCATCGACTTCTGGGACAACACCGCCGCCGGTACCGCCGCGGCGATCCGCGACGCCGGCCTTCAGGATAAGGTCAAACTGGTCACCACCGGCGGTGGCGAGGAGCTCGACTGCAAGGCGCTGGAAGACGGCACCTTCCACGCCGTCGTCATGACCGACGTCAAGGGACAATCGCGCGACATCTCGGCACTGCTGAAGTTCCTGCTTCAGTCCGGTCTAAAGCCGGGTCAGGCCAAGAGCTGGATCTACACGCTGGAGACCGCCACCACCAAGGCCGACCTCAAGCCCGGCACCTGTTGGAGTCTCAAGGACGTGCAGGCCGCCGAAGCTGCGCTTGCCAAGTAAAGGTGCGGACGACCGCTCTTCCTCTTCGAGCCGGGAGAGCGGCGTGCGTCAAGCGGAGGCGGCCGAGCCAGCGGCCGCCTCCATCCTTCGTTTCGAATGCGGACTATCCGATCCGGTAGCACCGGCCGGATGATCGATCAGGTGGAAGTCTCATGCGCCTACCCGAGAGCCTGTCGCGCTTTTTCTACAACGCGATTCCCTCCCACCTCGTCGGCGAGATCCTAACCAAGCGCTGGGCCGACAACCTCGTGCCCTTCCTGCTGCTGTCGGCCGTCATCGCCATCTTCGGAACAGCGATCAACGGCTTCTTTGCACCCGCCAGCCTGCTGGACACGACGCGCCAGCTCGGCGAGTTCCTGATCGTCGTCATTGGCCTTACCATCGTCATGCTCGGCGGCGGCATCGACCTCTCGGTCGGTTCGATCTACGCACTGTCCGTGTTCATGTCGGTGGTCGGAATCTATCTTTGGGAGCTGCCGGCGTCGCTCGCTCTCGTCCTGGCGATTGCCACCGGTGGCCTTTGCGGCGCCTTCAACGGCGTGCTGATCGGCTATCTGCGCCTGCGCGCCTTCCTGACGACGCTTGTCACGCTGATCATGGGCAGGTCGCTCTACGACATCCTGATCATCGCCTGGGGCAAGCAGCTTCAGATGTCGCCGATCCTCAACGACCAGTTCGACTACATCGGCACCGGCTCGCCCGGTGGTCTGCCGGTGTCCATCCTGATTGCGGGCGCGTTTGCGCTTTTGGCCCACGTGCTGCTCAGCCGCTCACGGCTCGGCTGGCACATTTCCGCCGTCGGCGGCTCGCGTCGCTCGGCCTTCAATGCCGGCATTCCGGTGCGCCGTACGGTGTTCCTCACCTATGTCATCTCCGGCCTCAGCGCGGGTATTGCCGGCTTCCTGTTTGCCGCCCGGCTGTCGGGCGCGGGGCCAGGCACCGGGTCAGGGCTCGAACTTGCCGCCCTCACCGCCGCCGTGGTCGGCGGCAACTCGCTGGGCGGAGGCCGCGGTTCGATCGCCAAGGGCCTGATGGGCGCCATTGCCGTGCTGACCATGACCAACGGCTTGATCCGCCTCGGCTACGGCACGGGCTCCAACCAGTTGGTCCTCGGCTTCATGCTGGCCTTCGCCGTGGTGCTCGATATCCGTTGGGCGAAGAACCGCCACAAGGTGTTGGCCGAGGTCTACGTCGCTCCGGTTCACCACCGGATGAGCGGCGACGAGTCGGCTCTTCCCAACGGCGGCGGCGCCTACGCCCTCAATGACCGTCTGTCGGAAGCCTCGCCTATTGCCCTTGGCGAGGTGGAAGGGCCCGAGGACGTCATTCTCGACGAGGACGGCAACCTCTATGCAGGCACGCGCCATGGCGAGATCGTTCGCTGGTTCGGACCCGACTACAAGCGTTCGGAAGTGTTCGCCCATATTGGCGGCTTCCCGCTTGGCCTTGCCATGGACCGCGACGGCTCGATCAAGACCTGCGTTGGTGCCATGGGTCTCTATTCCATCGCCAGGGACGGCGAGGTGACGCGGCTTTCCACCGAGACCAACCGATCCTGGGCTTCCGTGGTCGATGACGCTCGCCTGCGCGACCCCAATGACTGCGACATCGGCCCGGACGGGCGCGTCTGGTTCACCGACTCCACAACCCGCTACGACGCCCACGACTGGGTGCTCGACTCCATAGAGAGCCGCCCGACCGGCCGCCTGCTGGTCTATGATCCGAAGACCGGCCGCACCAAGACCGTCTATGACGGTCTTCGCTATGCCAACGGCGTCTGCCTCGCCCACGATGGCCGGTCGATCCTGATCGCTGAAAGCTGGGCCTGCTCGGTGCATCGCTACTGGATCGAGGGGCCGAAGGCCGGCACTCTGGAGTGTCTGATCGCCGACATGCCCGGCTATCCCGACAACATCAATCGCGCCTCCGATGGCTGCTACTGGATGGCCTGGCTCGGTGTGCGGACGCCCACCTTCGATCTGTCGCTGCGCCACCCCGGCTTCCGCAAGCGCATGACGCGCCGCCTGCCGGGCGACGACTGGCTATTCCCCAACATCAACACCGGCGGCGTCATCAAGTTCGACGAGACCGGCCGCATCGTCGGAACGCTCGGCGATCTCACCGGCAAGAACCACCCGATGGTCACGTCGATGCGCGAGCACAAGGGCGAACTGTTCGTCGGCGGCATCCTCAACAACCGTATTGGCCGGTTCAAGATTCCGGGCGCCGACCCGAACTGGACCAGTTGGAAGTCCTACTGGAACGGCAAGACGCCATCCGTCGCCGAGATCGCCCCTTCCGAAGGGAGGGCCTGAACATGTGGTGGGACGCTCTTCTCGACCCCTTCCGCGGCAAGGCCGTGACCATCCCGCCGATGGATGGTGCCTTCCGACCCAACACGCTTCTTGAGACCGCCGAGACCTTTGCCGAAGTGGCGCATCCCGAGGCTCTTCTCGTTTACGAGGGACGGCTTCTGGTCGCCTCGGGAGCCGACCTTCTCGCCTTCCCTCTGGAGGGCGGCGCGCCGACCCTATTTCGCCGCTTCGAAACCACCATTTCTGCCCTGGGGGCCTTTCCGGACGGTGGTCTCGCGATTGCCCTGGTTGCAGGGGAAATCCGCTTCTTGGGTGGCCGCTTTGACGGACGCGTCATCACCGAGGTGGCCGGCCGCCGCATCCATGCACCGACCGCGCTTGCGACGGCCGGCGAAGGCGTTGTCTACGTGGCCGACGGTTCGGCCCGCTTCGCCGCCGACGACTGGCAAAGCGACCTGATGGCCCACGGGGCGAGCGGCGCCGTGCTTCGGCTCGATCTTGCAGAAGGGGAAGGCCGGATCCTGGCCGATGGGCTTGCCTGGCCAGCCGGCCTGCTCGTCGAACCCGACCGGTCGGTGATCGTATCCGAAGCTTCGCGCCACAGGCTCCTCCGCATCACCGGCGACGGTCGCTCAAAACCCCAGCCAGTGCTCTCCAACCTGCCCGGTTATCCGGCACGACTGGCACGCGCCACCACCGGTGGCATCTGGCTGACGCTGATGGCGCCGCGCAACCGTCTTGTCGAACTGGTGCTGACCGAGCGTGCTTATCGCGAGGACATGGTCGCGACGGTTCCCCGCGATCTCTGGATCGCGCCGCAGATGAGTTCTGGCAACTCCTTTCTCGAACCGCTGCAATGCGGCGGCGTGGTCACCATGGGTGTGCGCAAGCCCTGGGCGCCGGGACGCTCCTATGGCCTGATCGCCCGCCTCGACGATCACTTCCGCCCGATATCCAGCCTGCATAGCCGGGCCGACGGCCGACGGCACGGCATCAAGGACATGGTTGAAATCGGCGGCGTGCTGTTTGCCGCCTCGCGTGGCGGCAACGCCGTCCTCGAGATTGAGACAGGTGCGGCATGACGCTGATCGAGACGCGCGCCCTTTCCAAGAGCTATCGCGGCAACCTCGCCGTCGACGCCGTCGATTTCGATATTGCCGAGGGCGAAGTGCATGCGCTTCTCGGCGAGAATGGCGCCGGCAAGTCGACCCTGACCAAGATGATCGCCGGCGTGGTGCCGCCGTCGTCGGGCGAGATCCTGCTCGACGGCAAACCGGTCACTTTCGACGGCCCGGCCGATGCGCTGAAGCAGGGCATCGCCATGGTGTTCCAGGAAACCTCGCTGGTGCCGTCGATGACGGTGGCGCAGAACCTCTATCTCGGCGACGAGAAGTTCCTGAACCGGCTGCGCGGCGTCGCCATCTCCGCGCAGCAGTTCCTGCAATCGCTGAACTTCACCGTCGATCCGACGGCGACGGTGGCCACCTTGGGCGCCGCCAAGCGGCAGATGGTGGAGATCGCCCGCGCCGTGCGCCTCAAGGCGCGGATCATCATCTTCGACGAACCCACGGCGACGCTGACACCGGAAGAGAAGCGTCACTTCTTTGCGCTCGTTCGCCGGCTCAAGGAACGCAAGGTGGCGGTGATCTTCATCAGCCACGCGCTCGAAGAGGCGCTGCAGATCTCCGACCGCATCACGGTGATGCGCGACGGTGCCCGCGTCGTCACCGACGTCACGGCCAACTTCACCCGCGAAACCATCGTTCGCGCCATGGTCGGTCGCACGCTGGCCGGCAGTGATGCCGCGCGCAAGACGACTGTCCGGCCGGTCGGCGACAAGGTGCTGTCAGTTCAGGACCTTTCGATGGGGGCGATCGTCAAGAACACCTCCTTCTCTATCTTCGCCGGCCAGATCACCGGCCTGTTCGGCCTCGTCGGCTCTGGGCGAACCGAAACGGCCAAGATCATCGCCGGCGTGATGAAGCGCGACTTCAATCGCGGTGGAGAGGTCGCGCTGGATGGCAAGCCGGTGCGCTACAACACGCCGCGACCGGCGATGCAGGACGGCATTGTCTATGTCACTGAGGACCGGAAGCTCGAAGGCTTCTTCGAAACCATGTCGATCGCCGAGAACCTCTATTCCGGCCATCTCGCCGCCGGTGAGAACAAGATACCGGTGGTCAGCTGGGCCGAGATGACCCGTCTCGCCGAGAGTTGGAGCCGCACGCTCAACATCCGGGCGATCAATCCGGACGCGCGCGTGGTCGAGCTATCGGGTGGCAACCAGCAGAAGGTGGTGATCGGCAAGGGCCTCGTTCAGAAGCCCCGCCTCGTCATCTTCGACGAGCCGACGCGCGGCGTCGACGTAGCGGCGATCGCAGAGATCCATCACCTGATCGAGAAGCTCGCCGACGACGGGCTCGCGGTGGTGGTGATCTCGTCCTACCTGCCGGAAATCCTGAAACTCTCCGACCGTATCCTGGTCTGCCGCCAGGGTCGCGTGGTCGAGGAATTCTCCCCGCTGGACGCCAGCGAGGAGCGCATCATGTACGCCTCCGTCCATTGACGAGAAGCGCAAAAACAAGAGGAAAGCCAAGACGATGTCCCGTATCTGGACCTATTATCACGGCGCCTGGCACGAGGGCGACGTCCGCGTGCTCGGGGCCAACTCCCACGCCACCTGGCTCGGCTCGCTGGTGTTCGATGGCGCCCGTGCCTTCGAGGGTGTGGCCCCCGACCTCGATCTGCATGCGGCGCGTGTCAATCAGTCCGCCCGGAACCTTGGCCTCGAACCGACGCTTTCCGACGCTGAGATCATCGGCCTGACGCAGGAAGGCCTCAAGAAGTTTGGTCCCAATCCGGCCGTTTACATTCGTCCCATGTACTGGGCCGAGGAAGGCGACTCTTCGGTGGTTGCCGCCGACCCCGCTTCGACCGACTTTGCGCTCTGCCTTGAGGAGATGCCGATGGTCGAGCCGAAGGGCTTCACCATCACCACCACGCGCTTCCGCCGGCCGACGGTGGAATGCATGCCGACCAACGCCAAGGCGGCCTGTCTCTACCCCAACAATGCCCGCATGATCCGCGAGGCGCGGGCCAAGGGCTTCCACAACGCGCTGGTGCAGGACTTCGCCGGCAATGTCGCCGAGCTGGCCACGGCCAATGTGTTCCTGGTGAAGGATGGTGAGTACTTCACGCCGGTTCCGAACGGCACCTTCCTGGCCGGCATCACGCGCAAGCGCGTCATCGGCCTTCTGCGCGAAGCCGGCGAGACCGTCCACGAGATCACGCTGTCGGTCGACGACTTCCGCGCCGCCGACGAGATCTTCTCGACCGGCAACATCTCCAAGGTGGTTCCGGTCATCGGCTTCGACGACAAGACGCTTGCCTTCGGCTCCAAGGGGCGCAAGGCGCGCGAACTCTATTGGGCCTGGGCCCATCGCTGAGGATAGATCATGACAACCGTGAAACTCTGGACCGACGCCGAAGTCGAGGCCGACCCGCGTATCAAGGCGGTGTTCGACGATATCCGCGCCACCCGCAAGTCGGACTTCGTCAATAACTTCTGGCGCGGCCTCGCTAACCAGCCGCAACTTCTCGAGCGCACGTGGGCCAGTCTGAAGGAAGTGATGGTCGCACCGGGCGAGTTGTCGCCGGTGGTCAAGGAAATGATCTACGTCGCGGTGTCGACGGTGAACGGCTGCAGCTATTGCATCCATTCGCATACCGCTCAGGCCAAGGCCAAGGGCATGACCGAGGGCATGCACGCCGAACTGCTGTCGGTCATCGGCATGGCTTCGGAGACCAACGCCGTCGTGCAGGCCCTGCAAATCCCGGTCGATCCGGAATTCCAGGTCTGACGGGGAAGATAAAATGTCGAAAGCCATGCTGCTCGGCGCTCCCGGTGGTCCGGAGGCGCTGAGCTGGGAGGAGGTTGCCGACCGTGCGCCGGCAACTGGCGAAGCCGTCGTCCGTCACACTGCCGTCGGCGTCAACTTCATCGATACCTACTATCGCTCCGGTCTCTATGCCTGGCCGGAGGCGCCGCTCGTCGTCGGCGCCGAGGCGGCCGGTGTGGTGGAAAGCATCGGGCCAGGCGTCAAATCACTGAGAGTTGGCGACCGGGTTGCCTACACGACGCCGCTCGGCGCCTATCGCGAACGGCGGGTGATTGCCGCCGACCGGCTGGTGAAACTGCCCGACACCATTTCGGATGAAATCGCCGCTACCGTCATGCTGAAGGGGCTGACGGTGCAGTATCTCGTCACCTCGACCTTTGCCGTGAAGGCCGGCGACGTGGCTCTGGTGCATGCGGCGGCCGGTGGCGTCGGTCTCCTGATGGGGCAGTGGCTGAAGGCGCTCGGCGCCACGGCCATCGGCACGGTCGGCTCGCCGGAAAAGGCCGAGCTGGCGCGTGCCCATGGTTATGACCATGTCATCGACTATCGCCGCGACGACTTCGTGGCGGCGGCACTCGGCGTTACCAACGGTCGAGGCTGCGACGTGGTCTATGACAGCGTCGGTCGCGACACCTGGGCCGGGTCACTGAAATCCTTGCGAAAGCGCGGCACTTTCGTCTCTTTCGGCCAGTCATCGGGACCGATCGAGGGGTTTTCGCTGTCGATGCTGGCGCAAGGCGGTTCGCTTTCCGCCTCCAGGCCGATGTTGTTCCACTTCATCGAGGAGCGGGCGGAACTGGAAGCACGCGCCGCCGACCTGTTTTCTCGCCTGGCCTCCGGCGCGGTGGCGGCAGAAGTGCGCCAGCGCTTCCCGCTTGTGGCAGCCGCCGATGCCCATCGTGCCCTCGAAGGACGGGCCACCACCGGCGCATCGGTCCTCACGGTGTAGGACGGCCGCCCTTGAGGGCGGCGTCTCACGCGTGTACGACATAAGGCTTATCCCCAACCTGGGAGCAGGCCATGGACGACAGGCTGCTGCAAAGCTTCATGACGGTTGCCGAATGCGGCAGCTTCACCGTTGCCGCCGACAAGCTGTCGATCACCCAATCGGCCCTGTCTCGCCAGATCCAGAGCATTGAACAAACGCTGGGGGTGGAGCTGTTCGAGCGAATCGGCAAGAGGATCCGCGTCTCGCCCGCAGGCGAAGCGTTGCGATCCCGCATCAACGAGGTGCTGATCGCTACCAAGAACCTGCGCCTCTCCGCCGAGGAACTGAAGAAGGGTGAGGCGGGCGTCCTCAAGGTCGGCGCCTGCTCTCAGCTCATCGAACGCTACTTCCCCGACTTCCTGCGTGAGTGGCAGGCCGAGCACCCCGCCGTCGACATCCGTCTCGAAGAGGGCGGCGGCGCCGATCTCGACGCCAAACTGATGTCCGGCGTGGTGCAGCTCACCATCAACGCGTCGAGCTATGCAAGAACGCCGGAAGTCGAGGCGAGGCCGCTCTGCCATCTCGCCGTGCTGGCCATCGGCACGGCGGAGCGCATCGGCAGGACGGGCGCTCCGATCGACATCGCCGACGTCTGCGCCCATCCGCTGCTGCTGCTCAACCGCCGGCACGTCAGCCGTGAGATGTTCGATGCCGCCTGCCGCCTGACCGGACTGGAACCACGCATCGCGCTGGAAAGCGGCTCCCCTCACACCGTGTTTTCCATGGCCATCGGCGATGTCGGCGTCGCCGTGTTGCCCTCATCGATCCGTGCTCTGAAGACCGACCTCACGGTGCGGCCGATTACCATCGAAGCACGGCCGGTGGAGTTCGAAATCTCCGCCATCTGGTCGCGCTCGACGCCACTTCCAGCCTATGGCCGCCGTTTCGTCGATGCGCTGGCCACCCATATCGCGCGCGAGCAGGACCAAGGATCGGGGACGGCAGCGGTGGCGTAGTCAGCTCGCAAAACAGAGCCCTCCGGCCTTTGCTTGACAGTTCTCGGAATCGTCCCTACAAAAAGTGAAACCGCTTTCACAAGTAAAAACGGCGGGGGAACACGAGTGCGTTTTTGGAGGGTGATCGAGCCCCATATCGGCTTTCTGTTGCAGGGCTTTGCCCTGACGATCGCCGCTTGCCTGATTGCCATCGTCGGTGCGGTGCTGCTCGGCGCGCTGACGGCATCGATGCGCTCGTCCGGCAACAGGTGGGTGCGAGGCGCCGCCAACGCCTATGGTGACGTCTTTCGCAACGTCCCCTTCCTCGTTCAGCTGTTCTTCTTCTTCTACGGCCTGCCCGAACTCGGCATCTACATCGGTGCCTTCGAGACCGGCGTCATCGCCATGTCGATCGCCGGTGGCGCCTTCGTTTCCGATGTCATCCTGTCGGGCATCATGACCATCGACACCGGGGTGATCGATGCCGCCAAGGTGTCCGGCCTCAGCCGGGTCAAGATCTTCACCCGCATCGTGCTGCCGATTGCCCTGCGCGTTTCGGTGCGGCCGATGGGTTCGGTGCTGATCAACCTCGTGCTGACCTCGTCGATCCTCTCGACCATCACCGTCAACGAGCTGACGGGCGCCGCCAAGATCGTCGCCGCCACCACCTTCAAGCCGTTCGAAGTCTATGCGGTGCTCCTGGTGCTCTATGCCTCGCTGACGACGCTGCTGTCCTTTGCCATCTCGGCGACCCATCGTCGTCTCAACCGCTTCATGATGGGGGGCTGATGCGCTACGCCGATTTCACGCCCTACGACATCGTGCTCCTCTTGCAGGGCCTAGGCGTCACCCTGGCCCTGTTCATCGGCACGACGCTGATCGGCCTTGCGATCGGCCTCATGCTGGCCGTCGTCCATCATTACCGGATACCCGGCTGCCGCCCGGTGATCGTGCTGGTCACCGAAGCGCTGAAGAACTCGCCGGTGCTGGTGCAGCTGTTCCTGGTGTTCTTCGGCATTCCGGCCTTCCTGCATATCCGGATGACGCCGGTCGAGGCGGCAACGCTGACCATCAGCCTCAACACCGCCGCCTTCGCCTTCGTCGTCTTCCGGTCCGGCATCGAATCCATCGATCGCGACCAGATCGAGGCCGCGCAGGTGTTCGGTCTCAGCCGAGCGCAGATTCTGCGTCTGGTCATCGCGCCGCAGGCCGCCGCCTTTTCGGTCGGGCCTCTCATCGGCATCCTGGTCAACCAGTTGCAGGTGACCTCGCTGATTTCGGTGATCGGCGTGTTCGATCTCACCAAGATCGGCAACATCCTGAATCTCAGGACGCTGCAGCCCTTCATCGTCTGGGCGGTGATCGGACTCATCTACTATCTCGCGGCGAAGACGCTCGCCCATGCCGGCAGCCGCATCGAGGCGGCGCTGCGCAAGTCCGTGAAATGGGGAGGCATCTGATGATCGTCGCCGAAAACGTCGAAAAGCGCTTCGGGGACGCCCTCGTGCTGAAGCGCGTCAACCTTCGGGTCGAACCGGGCGAAGTAGTGACCGTTCTGGGCGCCTCGGGCTCCGGAAAATCGACGCTGATCCGCTGCATCAACGGCCTCGAGGCCCTGTCGGGCGGCAAGATCACCGTTGACGGCCATGACGTCTCCACCAAGGCCGGCCTCGTCGCCGCCCGCCGGGCGTCGGCCACCGTCTTCCAGCTGTTCAACCTCTATCCGCACATGACGGCGCTGAGGAACATCACCCTCGCGCCGATCGAGGTCCTGAAGCTGCCGAAGGCGGAAGCCGAAGCACGCGCCCGTGCGCTGCTCGACAAGGTGGGGCTCGGGGCGCATGCCGACGCCTATCCGCAGCAACTGTCCGGCGGCCAGCGCCAGCGCGTCGGCATCTGCCGGGCGCTCGCCATGCAGCCGCGCTATTTGCTGCTCGATGAGGTGACCTCCGCCCTCGATCCGGAGATGACCGGCGACGTGCTGCGCATCCTCGCCGAGCTCGCCGCCGACGGCACGACCATGGTGTTCGTCACCCACGAGATCGAGTTCGCCCGCCACATTTCGACCCGCATCGTCTTCCTCGAACAGGGCGAACTGATCGTGGACCTGCCGACGGCGCAGTTCTTCGCCGAGGACGGCGGTCTCGCCGTGCCGCGCATCCGTCAGTTTCTGTCCAAGATGAAAAAGGACTGAGCCTTGATCCTGCTTGCCAACACCGAGGCCGAGCCCGGCTTTTCGCATGCCGTCAACACCTTGCTCGCCGGGGGCGCCGCCCTCGACGCACTGGTAGAGGGCATTGGCTACGTCGAGGCGGCGCCGAGCGTCCGTTCCGTCGGCTACGGCGGCTGGCCCAACATGGTCGGTGACATGGAGTGCGATGGTGCCGTGATGGACGGGACGACGCTCTCCGTCGGGTCCGTCGGCGCCGTGCCGCGCACGCTGCACGTGGCAGCGCTGGCGCGTGAGGTGATGCGCCGCTTGCCGCATGTCATGCTGACCGGTGAAGGCGCGCGCCGCTTTGCAAGTGAAATCGGTTTCACCGAAGACGACGTGCTCTACCCCGACAGCAAGCGCGTCTGGCGCGAAAAGCTCGACGGCCTGCTCGACGAGACGGCGCGCGCCGCCTTCCCGAATGTGCCGCTGATCCCGCTTTCCAATGCCATCACCGACCCCGAGCGAGTGCGCGACACCACCGTCTTCCTCGGCTTCGACGCCGGCGGCAATGCCGCCGTCGTCACCTCGACGTCCGGCTGGGCCTGGAAGTATCCCGGCCGGCTCGGCGACAGCCCCATTCCCGGCGCCGGTTTCTACGCCGACAGCCGCTACGGAGCCGCTGCCTGCACCCACACCGGCGAGATGACCATGCGTTGCGCCACCTCGCATGCCGTGGTGCAGGGTTTGAAGTTCGGCCTTTCACTCGATGCGGCGGTAGAGCGCGCCGCCGAGGACCTCCTCGCCCTCAAGGGTGGCTTCATCGGCGAGGTGGTCATTCATGCGCTCGACAACAAAAACAAGCATCGCGTCGTCACCCTGAGGGGCGAGAAGCCGGTATCCTATTGGTTCTGGGAACCCGGCATGCCCGCACCCGAGCGGCGGCAATCGGAACAGCTTTGATCACAGGAGAGACATCATGCATCGGCTTCTGAAGACAACCCTTGCCGCCGCGGCCGTGTGCCTTGCGCTGGCGAGCACGGCGAGCGCCGGCTCCAAGCTGCAGGAAATTCTCGACGCCGGCACCATCCGCATCGGCGTTTCGCTCGGCGGCGAGCCGATCGGGTTCCGCGACGACCAGAACAACCCGGTCGGCTACGACGTCGATGTCGCCACCATGCTGGCTGAAAAGCTCGGCGTGAAGCCCGAGTTCACCGACGTCTCGGGCGACGCCCGCGTGTCCATGCTGGTGTCCAACCAGCTCGACCTCGTGGTTGCCAACACCTCGGCGACGCTCGCCCGCGCCAAGGCCGTCAGCTTCTCCATCCCCTACAACCGCGCCGGTCTTCGGATCATCGTGCAGGCCGATGCCGGTATCACCACGCTGGAAGGCCTCGCCGGCAAGAAGGTGGTGGTCGGCCGCGGCACCACGGGCGAAACCTTCCTGAAGCGCGCCGTGCCGACGGCCGAGCTGGTCTACACCGACAACTTCTCGCCGGACGGCGTGCTGCTCCTCAAGCAGAAGCGTGTCGATGCCGGCATCGAGGACTCGTCGATGCTCGACTATCTCGCCACCAAGGATCCGTCGCTCGCCACCCTGCCCGGCCTCTACTCCAACGATCCGATCGGCATCGCCATCGCCCAGGGCGACCCGGATTTCCAGCGTTGGGTCGACATGTTCGTGTCCGACTACATCCAGTCGGGCGCCTATGAGGCCAACTATAAGAAGTGGTGGGGCGAGAAGGCCAACCCGCCGACGCTGACCCCGCTCTGGTAAGGAGGCGGCGGAAGACCGCCAACTCAGGACCGCAGACCCACCTCGGCGCCGGTGACAACCGGCGCCGAGTTTTTTTTTGTGGCAGCAGCCTCAGCCCGTGCTGCGGGACATGAAGCGGGTGGGAATGTCGAGACCGGCCTCGGGAAACTCGTCCGGCACCCTGAGAAAGGAAAGAATGCCGGCAACAAGGGCCGAGCGGTCGAAACCGACGCTGGAAATGTCGTAGGCGGCGAAGTTGCCCTTCTCCACGGCGTCAAAGCCGTAGAGCAAATAATCGGTCGGCGGTTGCCGGCCTTCCCGACGCAGGCCATCCATCACGCCCATCGCCATGGAGTCGGACGTGCAAAAAACGGCATCCGGTCTCGCCTTGCCGATGGCTTCGACCGCCCCGAAACCCGACTCGTAGGAATAATCGCCGCTCATCTCTGCGACGAGATCTATGCCGGCGGCGGCACAGGCCGACCGGTAGGCGGCGATGCGCGCTTCCTCCACCAGCGAACTGGCGCGCCCGGTGACCAGCGCGGCGCTCTCGACACCCCTCGCGCGGGCGTGCCGTACCAGTTCGCCGATACCGCTCTCCTCGTCGATGTGAATGCGGGCGCTTTCGGCATCGAACCGTCCGTTCAGCATCAGCACGTTGTCGCTATGGAACAGGGCGCGCACCTCGCCGGCATCGGCGAAGTCGGAAAACACCAGCGCGGCATGCACGTGATAGGTCAGCGAGTTGCGCAGGAAATCGTCGATGCGCTTGGTGCGACCGACGCGGATCAGGATGGCCTGCTTGCCAAGCGATTGGATGCCTTCGAGCAGCGGATCGAACAGGTCGAGATCGGAGAGATCGCTGAGATAGTTGATGATGACGGCGACCAGATCGATCGACTTGGTGGCGAGCCCCCGCGCCAGCGGGTTCTGATGGTAGCCGAGCTCCGCCGCCGCCTTCAGGACCCGTTCCTTCTTCTCCAGCGAAACCGGGCGGCGGCTCGGGGACAGGGCTCGCGAGACGATGGCCGGCGCCACGCCGGCGACGCGCGCCACATCGGCAATCGTCGGGCGCTTGCCCTCGCGAGGCGGCTTCTCGGTCATGATCTGCGGGGTCCATTCCGGAAAGGATGCAAGGGCTTATCGCACGTTTGGCAACCGAGTGGAAAGCGCCGTTGCGCCCCATGTCCATCGTTGACCGCCGGACTCGCGAACAAAGGGTTCCGATCAATGAACCGATATTTCACTCTTTTCTGGAACTATCCGCGCAGGACAGGAGTGGCAGAGTGATTTCAGAAGGCACGTCCCGCCAACCCGATCTCCGCGCGGTATCCGATCAGCTTGAGGCGGCCCGTTCGCAGATCGAGGAACGTTTTGTCGAAGGCGGCAAGGCCCTAATGGCCGCCTATGACATCGTCGCCCGGCTTCTGGCGGCAATCGACGGCATAACCGGCGCCCTCGACGACCATGCCTGCGATGAGGCGGCTACCCGGCTGACCGCGACGCTGAAAGGTCTCGCCGACCTCGTCGAGACCGAAGTCGCCGCCGGACAGCGCCTCTCCTCGGTCCTTGAGGACAGCGAAGCCATCGCGCCGCGCATTCGCGACATGCAGCGTTCGCTGCGCTATCTCAACACCTGCGCCATGGAGACCCGCATCGCCGGGGCCGGCGTCACCGAATTCGCCCAGTTCGCCGACGACGTCGACAAATACGTGGGATCGGCGATCGAGCAGATCGAGATTTTCGCCGACAAGGTGGGGCAGCTCGGCGCCCAGGTCGCGGCGGCCTGCTCGGGCGGCAAGGGCACCGGCATCGCGAACCAGGTCGCGACGGTTTCGTCTACGCTGACCGAGGCGCTCGAGGCCGTGCGTGGTCGTCGCTCCGGCCTCAGAAAGCTTGCCGTCGGCACGGCCGACGTGGCGAAGTCGGTGCAGGAAAAGGTCGGCAAGGTCCTGTCGGCGTTGCAGGCGGGCGACGTGGCCCGGCAGCGCATCGAACACGTTCAGGCCGGCATCGCCATCCTCCTCGACGAACAGACCAAGTGCGACTCGGAACAGCAGGCCGAGGTTCTCTCGCAGGCCGGCATACGGCTGCTGGCCGCCCAAACATCGGCTCTGATCAAGGACTTCACCGAACAGACGCGCGTGGTCGTCGCCACGATCGAAGGCCTGGCGGGCGAAGCCTCGCGCGTGCTGACACTGACCGGCAAGGCAGGTTGCAATGGCGGCGGCGAGATGCAGGCCATCGAGGAAGGTGTCGGTCTGACGCGAGGCGTTGTGGGCGACATCGAGCAATCGGGAACCCTTGCGGCGGCAGCCTATGCCTCCACCAAGCAGGTCGCCACCGAGCTGCTCAGCAACATGGGCAACATCGGCAATATTCGTAGCGTGCGCGACGACATTCGCTGCCTTGCCATCAACGCCTACCTGCGCAGCAACCGACTGGGCGCGAACGGGCGCGCCGTTGGCGTGGTAGCCGCGGAAATGAACACCTATGCCGCACGGCTTGGCGTCGCCGCCGAGGACATCCTGCAACGCCTGTCGACCATGCGCGAAACCGCCGCCGGTCTCGACGGCGAGCGCGCAAGCCAGAGTGTCGACATCGTCGGCGAGATCGACGGCGCCGTCGCGACGTTACGCGAGGCCAGCGCCCGAACCAGCCTTCACCTGAAGGAGGCTGAGGAAAGCGGTCACGCGGTCGCCGAGCGCATCGGGCACATCGCCCGTCACATCGACTTCAGCAAGGATCTCGGCGAGCACCTTCACGCCTGCCACCGGATGTTCGGCAGCGTCGCCAATGCCGGTCCGGTGGAGAGCTCCAAGGAGTACGCCGGATTTTCCGAGCGTCTTTTCGCCGTCTACACGATGGCCGCCGAGCGCGACACCCATCACGCCATCCTGGGCGGCAGCCCGCGCACTGCTCCCGCGCCCGCCGCTCCACCCCCGCAGAGCGAAGACCTGTTCGACGACGTGCTGTTCTGACCTTCGCGCGACCGTGCATTGGCCGAAGCGCGAACATGACGGGCGCCGAACGCGCTCCTATAATCCCTCCGAGGAAGTGGCGACTCCAGAGCATTCGCTAACTGGAACAGTCACCTTGCGGTCCGGTCGTCTCGACCCGACCGGCTGGTGGCGAGGCGAACCGCCACGGAATGACCGGAGAGGAAAATGAAAAAGCGCCCGCTCGGGAAAACCGGCTTCGACATCGCGCCGCTGGTGTTCGGTGGCAATGTCTTTGGCTGGACCATCGACGAGAAGGCCAGCTTCGACGTGCTGGATGCCTTCGTCGATCATGGCTTCGACGCCATCGACACCGCCGACGTCTACTCGCGCTGGAAGCCGGGCAATCGAGGCGGCGAGTCCGAGACCATCATCGGGCGCTGGCTGAAGGCCCGCCCGGGCGTTCGCGACAAGCTCAAGATCTTCACCAAGGTCGGCTCCGATCTCGGCCAGCCCGGCGAAAAGGGCCTTGGGGAAACGTGGATCCTCCAGGCAGTCGATCGCTCGCTTGCGAGGCTCGGCATCGACCGGATCGACCTCTACTTCTCGCACTGGCCGGATCAGACGCCCTACGAGGAAACACTCGGCGCCTATGACAAGCTGATCCGCGCCGGCAAGGTGCGCGCGATCGGCGTCTCCAACGTCACCGCCGAGCAGCTGGCCGAGTCGCTGTCGGTGTCGAGGCAACGGCACCTGCCGGCCTATCAGGTCCTTCAGCCCAACTACAGCCTCGCCGAACGCTCTCTGTTCGACGGCGCGCTTCGCGACCTGTGCATGCATGAGGACATCGGCGTCGTTCCCTATTACAGCCTCGCTTCCGGCTTCCTCTCCGGCAAATACCGGTCTGCCGACGATCTCAAGGGCAGCAACCGGGCGGGCGGCGTCGAGAAATACATGAATGAACGCGGCTTCCGCATCCTGGCGGCCCTCGACCAGGTCGCCGAAGCTCATCACGCCAAGCCGGCCGAGGTGGCGCTCGCCTGGCTGATGGCGCGGCCGGGCGTCACCGCACCGATCGCCAGCGCCACCAAGGTGGCGCATGTCGAGAGCTTCGCCCACGCCGCGACGTTGCATCTGACCCCGGCCGAAATCGAACTGCTGGGCAAGGCCAGCGCCTGACGCTGAGCAAACCAAGGCGTCGTGGCCAACCTGTCTTGGTGGCCACGGCGCTGCTCCCTGGGCGACCGTCGATCCGTTCGGCTGGATCCGACTCGACTTCAGCTTCCGAAATGAGCCTCGCGCATCAGGGCGACGCCACGGCTGGTGCCGATACGGTTCGCCCCCGCCTCCACCATCGCCATGGCCTCGGCAAAGGAGCGGATGCCGCCGGACGCCTTCACGCCCATTTCGGGCCCCACGGTGCGGCGCATCAGGGCCACCGCTTCGACGGTCGCTCCTTTCTGGGTGAAGGCGGTCGAGGTCTTCACGAAGTCGGCGCCCGCCCTCTTGGCGGCAAGCGAGGCGGCGACGATTTCCTCGTCGGTGAGGAGCGACGTTTCGAGGATCACCTTCAGCGGCACCGGGCCGCAGACCGTCTTGAGCACGCCGACCTCGTCGCCGATCGGACCGGCGCCGACGCTCTTCAAGGTACCGATGGAGATGACCATGTCCACCTCGGCCGCCCCCTGGGCAAGCACCCAATCCAACTCGTGACGCTTCAACTCGGTCGGCGTCGCACCGAGCGGAAAGCCGATGACCGAACAGGTCTTGACTGGCGAACCGCGCAGGGCGGCCGCTGCGCGCGGCACATGGAGCGGGTTGACGCAGACGGCGGCGAAGCTCCACTGCACCGCCTCGGCGCAGAACCGCTCGACATCCGCCTCGGTGGCGTCCGGTCGCAAGATGGTATGATCGATGATGGCAGCGAGCGCAGCTAACGAGGTGACGGACATGAAGCCTCCCATCGCACATTTTTCGCGGCCGCGACGGAGGGCCGAACCGGCCCACTTCGACCTTCCGAACGGTCGCGCAGTCGTTCAGCCGTTTGGTACCACGCTTTCGGCCACCATCCCAGACGGAGCCAGACAGACTTAAGCCGCGATGCCGGTGTTGGCGCGGATGTAATCCAGGCAGGGGCCGCTTTCGAGCGGTCTTGAGAACAGATAGCCCTGGAAGCGAGCGCAGCCGAGATCGATGAATCTCGGAAGCTGCTCGGGTTGCTCGATGCCTTCCACCACGGCGCGCAGGCCCAGCGTGCGGCTGAGGGCGACGATCGACCGGATCACGTGCTCGTTGAGGTCGCCCTGGCTGGTAAAGGTGAGCGAGCGATCGATCTTCAGCGTGTCGAGCGGCAGTTCGCGCAGATAGTGCAGCGACGTGTGACCCATGCCGAAATCGTCGAGAGCGATGCGAACACCGGCATTGCGCAAACGCAGCAAGGCCCCGATCGACTGGACCGCCGGTGCCAGCGATGTCGACTCGGTGATTTCCAGTTCGACGAGATGCGGGTCGAGATTCTCCTCGGCGAGGATGCGCAGAACCCTGCGGTCGAAGTCGGCGTCCTGCAACTGAAGGGGCGACACGTTGACGGAGACGATGAGGTCGTCGGGGACCGACGCCCCCCAGGCGACGCGCTGCCGGCAGGCAAGACGCAGCACGTGCTCGCCGAGCCGGTCGACGACGCGCATGTCCTCGGCCAGCGCCACCGTTACCGACGGCGGGATGCGGCCATAGACCTCGTGGTCCCAGCGCAGCAACGCCTCGACGCCGAACACCCGGCACTCTTCGACGCAGACCTGGGGCTGGTATTGAAGGAACAACCGATCGGTCGCCCCCAGCGCGTCCACGAGATCGCGGGCAAGCACATTGGCGAGATCCCCCGCGGTGCCCTGCAAGTCGATCAGCCGATGGCCGTGCACGGCCTCGTCGGACTCCGAGGCATTTACAAGCGTGCGCATCGCCTTGGCATTGGCGGTCATCCGCAACCGTCGCGCAATCCGGACGAAGGGCAGATAGAGCCCCGCTCCGATGGCCACCGTCAGGATCTGCAAAAAGGCCCCGGCCGACGAGCCGGTGGCCAGATAGCCGCTGAGCGGCGCCGGCATCGTCCATGAGACCGCTTGGGTGGCCACGGGAACGAAGCCGGCGGCCGTCGCGGCATAGGCGATGAGCGTCTGCACGACGGGGATCAGGATGAAGGGGATGGCGTAGATGGGGTTCAGGATCAGCGGCAGACCGAACAACAGGGGTTCGTTGACGTTGACGAGAGCCGGCAGCAGCGACAGCCAGGCAAGACGCCGGATTGCCGGTTCCTTGTCGGCGGAGAGCAGCGCGATGATCAGGCAGAGGGTAGAGCCGGAGCCGCCATAGGCCGAGTAGATGGGAAAGAAGCTCCAGGAGATGGCACTGGTCGCCCCCGTGACGGCGGCCTCATCCACCGACGCCATCATCTGTTCCATGACCGGCGCCAGCATGTTGCTGCCATGCCCGCCAAGGAACCAAACGAGCTGTCGGACCAGCACGTAAGCCGCCGTGAGCGGCGCCGAGGGGTCGGCTCCGACGAAAGGAGCCGATATGGCGGTCGACAGCGTCGTCGCCAGATCCGGCCCACCGAGGCTCACCTGTATCTGGCGGACCAGAGCAAAGACGATCAGCGTGACCATCCCGGCCGGCAGGACGGAGAAAAGATCGCCGACGAGCGGATCGGCGCCAAAGCCCGGCAGGCGGAGGCGGAACCACGGACGACGCGCTAGGAAAAGGAACAGGTAACTGGCGCTGATAGCAACGACCAGTGCCGACGGTAATCCGCGCGACGACGAGAGAGCGGCCTTCCAGCCCTCCATCGTCTCGGGCGCAACCACGATGAAAAAGCAGGCCAGCACCACCACGGACGCGCTGGCCGGGCTGACCGGATAACGATCGGCGCGCGCACCGGTCAGAGATGCCAGCGAATGCGAGAAGCCAGCAACCACCACAAGGGCGACAAGACCAAATGTACCCCCGACAAGGGTGGTGCAGAGGGAACGCAGGGCCTCGATGGCCTCGGCAGGAAGCGCTCCGACAAAGGGGAAGGAGACCAGGGCATTGACGAAGTGGGCGAAAGCGCCAACCAGCACCAGCGGCAAGGACAACAACAGGGTGCGCCGGAGAGCGACCATCAAGGGCCAGGCGGCAAACCGCCCCATTGCCTCGACGATTGCACTCGACAGACGGCGCACCATGACGCCGCCACCAGGCAATGCGGCGGAGAACGGCGCTGACGTCGATTGCGGCGTCGCGAGGCGCGTCCGATTTTCCTCTGCGATCGGCTCATTCGTCATGGCGGTCGCCTGTCCTGTTACATCGCTTACGCTGCTCTTGGCTGGCAGCTGTACGGACAGCATCCTTGACCAAAATCCTTGCCGAAATACTGAATAGGTAGTCGGAGGCCTCTATTGTTCAACGAAAACGAGTATTCCGGCATTTGCCGTTGGCCCTGCCCCGAGGCTCGGCCGCTCGCCCTCCGCAAGACCGTCATTTTCCGGAGATTTCCGCCTTTTGAACTCCAATAGTGCGGCGGGTAGCCAAACTCCTGTCCCATCCTGTTGACACACAACGATGTTCCACCGCTGGGCGTAGGACACCGGGCGACAAACGCCATTGTGGTAAATTCCCCCAGATCTTGAAGTTAAGGTTATTGAAAAGTTGCCGGCCTAGCCTCGCATTCGACTGTGGCGCTCGCACTGACGCCATATTATTAACGTATGGTTGACTGAAGAAGTTGTACGGGCCGCACCTTTGTTGTTCGGTCCGGCCAGCCGACCGGCAACAGCGGGTTTGGCTGTTGGTGCCACCGGTCGAAGCGACCCTTGATTGGGGAAAGTTGGAGACGCGGCATGTCCGGCGGAGCAGATCTGTTCAGAGTCCTGAGCCAAACGGAAAACCTCGGCGCGCTCGTGGCCGATAGCCGGCCGTCTCTCGTCGTGGACCGAACCGGCAGCCGCTTGCTGTGGGCGAACGCCGCAGGCGCCGCCTTTTTCGGCGTGACGTCGGTTGAGAAGCTGACGGACCTGCGCTTTGCCACCTCCTCGCCGTTTGCCCGGCGCATCGCCACGCTGGACGAGATGCTGGTCAGCGGCCAGGACCGGATCGAGCGTCTGCCGCTGCAACGCGGCATGCTGCCCCGCCCGACGGTCTGCAAGGCAAGTCGCGTCTCGACCGACGGCGTCAAGGCGATCCTCCTGACCATTGTCGACGGTACCGGGTCCTTCGCCGGCGATCCGGCCGCAGCCTTCGCGACGCTAGCCGCAACGGCTCAGCCCATGCCGCAAGAGGACATTGAGGCTGTCGTCGAGGACGTCGAGCCGGCAGAAGCCGCCGTCGCGCAGCAGCCGGACGAGGCCGCACAGATCGAGACCGTCAGCGACGATGGCACGACCGACGAGATCATCGCCGATGGGGCGCCTCTCGATCTTGCCGCGGACGATACCGAAGCCGTGACGGACGCCCCCTTGCCCGAGGCGGCGGAAACCGCCGACGCGGTTCCCGAGGAGACCGCCCCCGAAAACCTTGAAGAGAATACTGCGTTCGAGCCTGACGCATCCGCCGAGAGCGCCGAACCGGAGACAGTCGATACCGACGTTGAGGACACCGAACCGGTGGAGCCCGCCACGGTTGCCGAGGACGTCGCGCCGGAGCCGGCGGAGGATGCCGAAATCGTATCGGAAGCCCCGGTGGCTGAGGCGGTCGACACCGTCGAGCCGCCGTCCGAAGACGCTCCGATCGAGCCCGACGAAGCGCTGCCCACGACCGCCGCCGAGCCGGCCTTCGTTTTCCCAACCCATGGACGGGCGGTGCGCTTCGTCTTCGAACTGGACCCGCGCCTCGCCTTTACCTTCGTTTCGGCCGACCTCGCCGCGACGGTCGGCCCCGACATGGCGGACATTCTCGGCCGAACCTGGTCCGAGGTCGCAGGCCGCCTCGAGTTCGATCCGGCGGGACGGATTGCCGAGGCACTCGGTCATCGCGACACGTTCACCGGGCTCACCGTCGACTGGCCTGTCGAGGGAGAGAATCTCAGAGTTCCAGCCGATCTGGCGGGAATGCCGGTGTTCGGGCGTGAGCGGGCCTTCCGGGGCTATCGCGGCTTCGGCGTCCTGAAAACCGGAGCTGCGTTCGAGGCTCCCGTACCCGCCGAGCCGATCGCCGCCTCCGAGCCCGACGAGGTCGCTCCGCTGCCGTTGATTGGCAGCGTCGCACCGGACGTTGCCATTGACGAGACGACTGCGGGCGAACAAGCCCTCGTAGAGAACGAGGGTCTCGACCTGCCCGTTGCCGAGGAGATCGCGGACGAGCTTCCGACGGAGTTGGAGCCCGCCGAGGGCGTTGAGTCAGTCGAGGATGAGACAACCGACGAGGGCACGGACACCTCGGCCGGCGTGATGTCCGAGGTCGACACTGTCGAACCGGATACCTCCGACATGGGCGTTGCGGTCGAACAGACGGCTGAGACGCTCGAGGAACCTGCTGAGGTCGAGGCCGCGCCTGAAGACACCGATCCGGTCGCGGACGCCGAAAAAACGCGTTCGGAAGTGACCGAGGTGCCCGGAGAGGCCGTCGAGACCACTACCGCCGACCCGGAGGAGCTTGCTCCCATCGAGGTCGTGCGCGAGGCGCCTCCCGAGGATGCCGAGACATCGCCCGAACCGATCGCCGACGTGGCCGAACCCGCCACGGCGGACGAGGCTCTGAGCGTCGAAGATGAAGCGGACGAACTGCCCGAACCGCTGCCGCTGGTTCCCCCTCCGGCGGAAGAGGACACAGCGGAATCGGCCGAGCCGGAACTGGCGGCTCCAACGGTTTCCGAAGTGGCTGCTTCGCCGGCTTCCCATCACACGACCTTCAACAGCCTGACCGGCGACAAGGCGCGGGCGCTTTCCAAGCCGGAGCGCGACGCCTTCGACAAGATCGCGGAGGCGCTTGCCGACGCCTTCGGGCCGCGCATCATCGCCGATCCGGCGGACCGGTCGCCTGTCCCTCCGACGCATTTGGTCGGACGCAAGCCGGACGTCCCGGCCGATGCGGGGCCGGTCGTCGACATCGCCCTGCTCGACAAGTTGCCGGTGGCGCTCGCCATCCTGAGGGGCGGCGACATCATCCATGCCAACCGCGCCTTCCTCGACCTCTGCGGCTACCCGGACATTGCCACGATCGATGCCGATGGCGGGTTCGCCCAGGTGTTCGAGGGGGCAGCCCTCAGTCGGGACGCGGCCATTCCTGCCGTTCGTCGGCGCGATGGCGTGGAGATTCCGGTGTCGGCCCGGCTGCACTCGATGCCCATGGAAGGCGGCATCGCCTCGCTTCTGGTAGTGCAGGAGACGGCCGCTGCCACAAGCCGCGATCGCCTCGCCACAGCCGAGCAGAGGGCGGAGGACATGGAAGCCATCCTCGACACCGCCACCGACGGTGTGCTTGTGCTCGACCACAAGGGGTTGGTCATCGGGGCCAACAAGTCGGCCGAAGCGCTGTTCGGCACCGAGCGATCGCACATGATCGGCATGACCTTCGTCGACCTGCTGGCGCCGGAAAGCCACCGCTCCGCCCTCGACTATCTCGACGGCCTCGGTCGGAACGCCCTTTCAAGCGTGCTCAACGACGGGCGCGAAGTGATCGGCCGCGTGGCCGGTGGCGGGCTGGTGCCCCTGTTCATGACGGTGGGCCGGGTGTCGACGACCAAGTTCTGCGCCGTGCTGCGCGACATCACCCAGTGGAAGCGGGCCGAGGAGGAGCTGACCTCCGCCAAGAAGGCCGCCGAAAATGCCTCGTCGCAGAAATCCGACTTCCTGGCCAAGATGAGCCACGAGATCCGGACGCCCCTCAACGCCATCATCGGCTTCTCCGAGGTGATGATGGAGGAGCGCTTCGGTCCGGTGGGCAACGACCGCTACAAGGAATACCTGCGCGACATCCATGTGTCGGGCACCCACATCATGAGCTTGGTCAACGACTTGCTCGATCTCTCGAAGATCGAGGCGGGCAAGCTGGAGCTGACGTTCGAGGCGGTGGGGCTCAACGATGTGGTGCGGGAATGCGCCGCGCTGATGCAGCCGCAGGCCAACCGCGAACGGATCATCATCCGCACGTCGCTGTCCTCGAGCCTGCCGCCGGTGGTGGCCGACAACCGCAGCCTTCGGCAGATCATCCTGAACCTGCTGTCCAACGCCGTGAAGTTCAACTCGGCCGGCGGACAGGTGATCGTTTCGACGCTCTACGAAGAGTCCGGCGAGGTGGTGCTGAGGGTGCGCGACACCGGCCAAGGCATGAGCGAGGGCGATATCGTCAAGGCCATGGAGCCTTTCCGGCAGCTGTCGACATCGCGGACAGGCGGCGGCACGGGCCTCGGCCTGCCACTGACCAAGGCGCTGGTGGAGGCCAATCGCGCCTCCTTCCAGATCGACTCGACGCCCGGCCAGGGAACGATGATCCAGATCACCTTCCCTTCAACCCGAGTTCTCGCCGAGTAACGGCAAGCCCAAAATGCTCGAAATACGACGCCCGGCGGATGTCTTCGCCGGGCGTTTGTTTTTTGCCCGGGCGGCCAGTGTCGGCGAATGCGCAGCCCTGCATCCATCGGCCGGCAGATCTGCGCCGCCGATAGCGGGTTTTCACGTGCTTGAAAATGAAGTTGAGAATGATTATCAACAAAGGCGTGGCGGCGAGGAGCTACTGTCTTCCTCCCAAGCAAGCCACGGAGAGCCACGGGCGCTCAAGCACCCCCGGAGTTCATCGATGATCGTCTGTCATTGCAACGTCCTGACCGTCGAAGACATCCAGGGTGCCGTTGACGAGTTGCTGACCGAGATGCCGCTGCGCGTGATCACGCCCGGCCTCGTCTATCGTCGGCTGGGAACGCGCGGACGCTGCTGCGGCTGCTTCCCCTTGGCCATCGACGTCATCAACGCGCATATCGAGAAGCGTCTCGCCACCGACGACCTGGCCGAACGCAGGCAGCAGATCGTCGAGCAGCAGCGCGCCTATCGCGAGAACATGCCGACACGCCGGCGCGTCACTGCCCCGGCCTGAGCCAGATACCGAGACGAGGGCGCGCCACGACCGAAGCCGAAGCCGCCCTCCTCTCCCCGATCAGTCGACCTTGTCGGTGCTGCCGGCGTTGAGCTGGATGTAGGCGGCTTCGCCGATCTTGTCATAGAGGGAGATCTGCGACTCCAGGAAGTCGATGTGCCCTTCCTCGTCCTTCAGAAGATCGGTGAACAGTTCCATCGATACGTAATCGCCTTCCTCGGCACACAGCAGTCGCGAGGCGCGATAGGAGTTGCGCGCGTCGATCTCTCCCGCAAGGTCGGCTTCCAGGATTTCGCGAACCGTCTGGCCGATGCGAAGCGGCGGAATGGTCTGAAGGTTGGGGTGGCCCTCCAGGAAGATGATGCGGGAAATCAGCCTGTCGGCGTGATGCATCTCCTCGATCGACTCCTCGCGCTCCTTCTTGGCGAACTTGGTGACGCCCATATCCTCAAGGAGACGGTAGTGGAGCCAATACTGGTTGACGGCGCCGAGTTCGAGGAACAACGCCTCGTTCAGCCGCTCGATGACCTTCTCATTCCCACGCATGAAAACCTCCTTGGTTAGAATTCTTCTAACTTACGGCAAGTCGGAAGAAATGCAAGCTGTCTTCGCGTGGGCGCCCCCGTCCGGCTCACCCAGACATCACTCTAGAAGCAAAAGACTGCCCCGGGCAATTGACCCGAGGTCTGAGCCGCTCGCGCAGCGCCGCGTACAGCGGGCTGCCCCCCGAGGTTCGGAGCGGAGTCGAACTCCAGCCGCCGTTTGAGGCTTAGCCGCCGAGAAACACGGCGCGCTCGGCCTTTTCCTTTTCCACCTGCGAGCGATGCGACAGCACCGAGGCCACGATGACGCCGACGGCGATCACCGAGATCAGGATGGTGGAGATGGCGTTGATCTCCGGCGTCACGCCCAGACGGACCATGGAGTAGATCTTGATCGGCAGCGTGGTGGCGCCGGGGCCGGTGTTGAACGAGGCAATGACGAGGTCGTCGAGCGACAGCGTGAAGGCCAGCATCCAGCCTGCGACCACGCCGGGCAGGATCAGCGGCAGGGTGATCAGGAAGAAAGTCTTGACCGGCGGACAGCCGAGATCGAGGGCCGCCTCTTCCAGGCTGCGATCGAGCGTGACGAGACGCGACTGCACCACGACGGCAACGAAGCACATGGTGAGCGTCGTATGGGCGATCACCACCGCCCAGAAGCCGCGATCGAAACCGATGGCGACGAACAGCAGCAGCAGCGACAGGCCGGTGATCACTTCCGGCATCACCAGCGGCGCGTAGACCATGCCCGAGAACAGGGCGCGGCCGTGGAACTTGCGATAGCGGTCGAGCACCAGGGCGGCCATGGTTCCGAGGACGGTGGCGAACGACGCCGAGAGGATGCCGACGCGGATGGTCACCCAGGCGGCGTCGATGATCGCCTGATCGCGAACCAGCTCGACGTACCAACGCGTCGAGAAGCCGCCCCAGACCGTCACCAGCTTGGACGCGTTGAAGGAATAGACCACCAGGATGAGGATCGGCACGTAGAGGAAGGCGAAGCCGAGCACCAGCGAGGTGACGTTGAACCAGCTCGTCGACTTGTTCATGGCGCGCTCCTCAAGCCTTCTTCTGCTGGTTCTGGAAGATGACGATCGGCACCACCAGGATGATCAGGAGCACCACCGCAACGGCCGACGACACCGGCCAGTCGCGGTTGTTGAAGAACTCTGCCCAAAGCGTTTTGCCGATCATCAGCGTCTCGGAGCCGCCCAGCAGGTCGGGGATGACGAACTCGCCGACGATCGGGATGAAGCACAGGAAGCAGCCGGCAATGACGCCGGGCAGCGACAGCGGGAAGGTGATCACCCAGAAGGACTTGGTCGGCGGACATCCGAGGTCGGCGGCCGCCTCGAGCAGCGTGGTGTCCAGTTTCTCGAGGGCCGCGTAGAGCGGTAGCACCATGAACGGCAGATAGGAGTAGACGATGCCGATGAACACCGCGATCTCGGTGTTGTAGACGTGGATCTGCTCGTTCGGCCCGAGAATGCCCAGGCCCTGGAGGGCGATGGTGATGAGCCCCTCCGGCTTCAGGATGCCGATCCAGGCGTAGACGCGGATCAGGAAACTCGTCCAGAACGGCAGGATCACCGCCATGACCAGGGCGTTGCGCAGGCTCTTGGGCGCGCGCGCCATGCCATAGGCGATCGGATAGCCGACGATGAGCAGCAGAATCGTCGAGACCAGAGCGATCCGCAGGCTGGAGAGATAGGCCGAATAGTAAAGCGGATCTTCGGTCAGGAAGACATAGTTGTCGAAGGTGAAGTCCGAGAGCTTCGACCACAGGTCGCCAAAACCGCCGATCACCGGCACGTAGGGCGGCATGGCGATCGCCGTCTGCGACAGCGAGATCTTGAAGATGATCAGGAACGGCGCAAGGAAGAACAGCAGGCTCCACAGATAGGGAACCGCCACCAACGCCCACTTGGCGAGGAAGGGCCTCATCTCTTGCGTCCAGCGCTCCGCCATGGCCGGGTCCTTCACTTCAGCAGGATGATGCCGGCGTCGGCCGGCCAGGTCAGGTACACCTTGTCTTCCCAGGTGATCGGCCGTTCGACGATGCGAGTCAGGTTGGCCACCGTGGCCTTGACGATGGAGCCACCGGCGAGGCGGACGCGATAGACGGAGATGTCGCCGAGATAGCCGATATCCCACACTTCGCCGGACAGTACGTTGGATGTGCCGGCGGGCGGCGCCTCCAGCGAGATCTGCACCTTTTCCGGGCGGATGGCGAAGCCGGCCTCGGCTCCGACGGAAACCTCGCCCGGCCCGGCCTCGGCGACGATGGTGGCGTCGACGCCGGCGCAACGCAGCGTGACGGTATCGTCGTCGACGGCCGTCACCGTACCGTCGATCAGGTTGATGTCACCGACGAAGTCGGCGACGTAGCGGGACGACGGCTGTTCGTAGATCTCGGAGGCCGTGCCGATCTGGGCGATGACGCCGTGGTTCATGACGGCGATGCGGTCGGAGACCGTCATCGCCTCTTCCTGATCGTGGGTGACGATCAGGAAGGTCATGCCGAGCTCCATCTGGATGTCCATCAGCTCGAACTGAGTCTCCTCGCGCAGCTTCTTGTCGAGCGCGCCGAGCGGCTCGTCGAGCAGCAGCACCTTCGGACGCTTGGCGAGCGAGCGGGCGAGCGCCACGCGCTGGCGCTGGCCGCCGGACAGCTGATGCGGCTTGCGCTTGGCGAACTTCTCGAGCTTGACCAACTCCAGCATCTCGGCGACGCGGGTGTTGATGTTGGAGGTGTCCATGCCCTCCTGCTTGAGGCCGAAGGCGATGTTGCCTTCCACCGTCATGTGCGGGAACAGCGCATAGGACTGGAACATCATGTTTACCGGCCGCTTGTAGGGCGGAATACCGGACAGATCCTTGCCGTCGAGCAGGATGCGACCCTCGGTCGGCTGCTCGAAACCGGCAAGCATGCGCATCAGCGTCGTCTTGCCGCAGCCCGACGGCCCCAGAAGGGCAAAGAACTCTCGCTCGTAGATGTCGAGCGTCAGATTGTCGACGGCGGTGAAGTCGCCGAACCGTTTGGTGACGTTCTCAAAGCGGATGAACGGCTTGAGCGTCGGATCGTCCCAGGGAGCAAACTTGCGTTTGATCGGCCCAACCGCCTCGATCATCATCGGACCCTCGTTTCAACCAGCCTGACGTGCCACCGCCATCCGTCACATGCAAGCACCCGGCCAGACGGCCGGGCGCTTTTCGACAGTTCCTTGAGGCCTGCTCTTACATGCCCGTCTTGACCGAGGTCCAGACGCGGGTCAACACGCGCTGCGCCTTGGCGTCGTAGGGCGTGGTCGAGAACAGGTTGGCCAGGGTGTCCTTGTCGGGATAGATCGAGGCGTCCGACAGGATGGCCGGGTCGACGAACTTCTGCGAGGCGAGGTTGCCGTTGGCGTAGGCAACGTAGTTGGTCGACTTGGCGATGACATCAGGCTTCATCATGAAGTTCATGAAGGCGTGGGCGGCATCCGGATTCGGCGCATCCTTGGGGATCGCCATGATGTCGAACCACATGTTGGCGCCTTCCTTGGGGATGACGTAGTTGACGGTGACGCCGTTCTTGGCCTCGGCAGCCCGGTTGCGGGCCTGCAGGATGTCGCCGGAGTAGCCCACCGCCAGGCAGATGTCGCCATTAGCGAGCGCGTTGATGTATTCCGACGAATGGAACTTCTGGACATAGGGCTTGACCGAGGCCAGCAGCTTGCCGGCTTCGTCGATGTCGGCGGCGTCCTTGGAATCGGGGTTCTTGCCGAGATACTTGAGAGCGGCTGGGATCAGCTCCTCGGAGGCGTCGAGGAACTGCACGCCGCAGTCCTTGAACTTCGAGACGATCTCCGGCTTGAACACCATGTCCCAGCTGTTGACCGGGGCGTCGGGCATGATCGCCTTGATCTTCTCGACGTTGTAGCCGATGCCGGTGGTGCCCCACATGTAGTCGATGCCGTACTGGTTGCCCGGATCGTATTCGGCAACGCGGCTCGTCACTTCCGGCCACATGTTGGAGAGATTGGGCAGCTTGGACTTGTCGAGCGGCTGGTAGACGCCGGCGGCGATCTGGCGGGCCAGGAACGGGCCGGTGATCACCACGACGTCGTAGCCCGAGCCACCGGCCAGCATCTTGGTCTCGACGATGTCCTGATTGTCGAACACGTCGTAGACCACCTTGATGCCGGTCTCCTTGGTGAACTCCTCCAGCACGGATTCGTCGATGTAGTCCGACCAGTTGTAGACGTTGACGACCTTGTCCTGGGCCGCAGCCCCCGTCACGAGCGCGACCGTCAGCGCGGCGGCACCCAGAAGACGCTGTCTCACCATTTTCGTCATGCTCCCTGTTCCCTGTCGCGGCCGCCCCTCGCCTTCACAATTGCAAAACCGGCGGGGTCGCTCCGGCACTCTTATTCGTAGACCGGCGGGGGAATCCGGCGTTCTACGCACACGATAGTCGCGCGCATTTATGCACAGCGAGGGGGGTACGACAACTGGTCGCTGCCTATTTTCTGACGCGTGGCATTTTGTCACCACTGCGGGCACCGGCCGCATCCAAAATGCGATTGCGCCAGCGGGAAAATGTCATCACAAATAAAGGGTCTGCATTTTCCGAAACACAAAGGCGTGCGTTCGGACGGGCGGGATGGAAGAGGCTCCCGCCTTCGCGCGCCAGCAACGAAAGAAAGCAATCATGAGTCTGATTTCGACCGAGCCCAAGGACGCGCCGAGGGTCGGCGAACGCAATCCGGAGCGGGGCGTCGAAACGCTCGCCGAGGCCAAGGTATGGCTCGAGGAGCGGGGCATCGAAGATATCGAATGCATCACGCCGGATCTGGCCGGCGTCGCCCGCGGCAAGCTGATGCCAGCCGACAAGTTCTTCTCCTCCACCGTCATGGCCATGCCGTCGTCGGTGTTCACCACGACCATCACCGGCGAGTATCCCGAGGAGGACGACAGCTTCCAGCACGACCCATCCGATGGCGACGTGTTCCTGAAGCCGGACTTCTCGACGCTGACCGCCGTCCCCTGGGCATCGGAACCGACGGCACAGATCATTCACGACGCCTTCCACCGCGACGGGCGGCCGTTCGATCTCGGACCGCGCCAGATCCTCAGGCGGATCATCGGCCTTTACGAGCGCGAAGGCCTCAGGGCGGTGGTGGCGCCGGAAATCGAGTTCTATCTCGTCAAGCAGAACCTCGACCCGGACTATCCGCTGGAGCCACCGATCGGCCGCTCAGGCCGTGCCGAAGCGAGCCGGCAGTCCTACTCGATCCAGCACGTCAACGAGTTCGACGACCTGTTCGACGATATCTACGAGTTTTCCGAGAAGCAGGGCCTGGAGATCGATACGCTGATCCACGAGGAGGGGGCCGCGCAGATGGAGATCAATCTGCGCCATGGCGAGCCGCTCGCCCTCGGCGACCAGGTGTTCAGCTTCAAGCGGACGATCCGCGAGGCAGCGCTCCGGCACAACATGTACGCCACCTTCATGGCCAAGCCGATGAGCCGCGAGCCGGGGTCGGCCATGCACATCCACCAATCGATCGTCAACATCGACACCGGCCGCAACATCTTCTCCGACGACGAGGGAAATCCGACGCCGGCCTTCTTCTCCTTCATTGCCGGACAGCAGAAGTACCTGCCGGCGGTGATGTGCATCCTCGCCCCTTACGTCAATTCCTTCCGCCGCCTGACGCGCGGCACGGCGGCGCCGATCAACGTCCACTGGGGCTATGACAACCGCACAGTCGGTATCCGCGTTCCCAACTCGGGGCCTGGTTCGCGGCGCGTCGAGAACCGGGTGCCGTCGTCGGACGCCAACCCCTATCTCGCCATCGCCGCCTCGCTGGCCTGCGGGCTCCTCGGGATGCAACAGCGCCTCGCCCCCGAAGAGCCGATCGCCGGATCGGCGCGCGACCTGCCCTTCGGGCTGCCGCGCGGTCTTCTGGAAGCGCTGGCGCTCTTCGAGGACAACGACGATCTCGCCGAGGTGTTCGGACCGCGCTTCATGGCCACCTACCGGGCGATCAAGCAGCAGGAATACGAGACCTTCATGAACGTCATCTCCAGCTGGGAGCGACAGCACCTCCTGCTGGCGGTGTGACCGTTGCCGCAGTGTGTAGACAGGACTATATTCCTGTCTACACACGAGGAGGGCGCGATGGGATTGAACATTCGCAGCGAGGAGGTCAACCGCCTCGCCACCGAACTCGCCGAAAAGCGCAAGATCACCAAGACCGAAGCGGTGCGGCTGGCGCTTGTCAACGAGCTTGGGCGCAGAGGAGAAGAGAAGTCATTGCGCGAACGACTGGGGCCAATCCTGGAGCGCGTTGGCACCTATCAACGGACGGGGTTGGCGGCCGACAAGGCGTTCTTCGACGAAATCAACGGCGACTACTAAATGTTCGTCGATGCCTCGGCGATTATCGCCATTCTCTCCCAAGAGCCAGAAAAGAACACATTTATCGATGCTCTTGATGCAACACCGAGTGAGGAGCGTATCACCTCGGTAGTCGCAGTGTGGGAGGCCGTCGCGGGCTTTGCTCGCAGGATGTCTATCCCTCTTGCTGTGGCCGAAGCCGACATCCGGGAGTTCCTTGCGACCGCGTCCATCAAGGTGGTCCCGCTGACGCTCGATCACCTCTCGTTAGCTCTCGACGCCTTCGACCGCTACGGCCGCCATCGCCTGCCAGAAAGCGAACGAAACAAGGCACTCAATCTCGGCGACTGTTTTCATTATGCCGCCGCCCTGCGCGCCGGAACCGGCATCCTGCACAAGGATGCCGGCCTTGCCCTTACCGACCTGCCGCCCGCTTAGACGGCTGCCTTCATTCAGAGGCTTCCATGCTTACTCACAACAAGTATCCCACCGAGCATTATCGCGCCCTCGACGCGGCGCATCACCTTCATCCGTTCTCCGACACCCGTTCGCTCAATGCCAGCGGTGTCCGCGTCATCGTCAAGGGTGAAGGCGTCTGGCTGACCGACAGCGAGGGCAACCGCATTCTCGACGGCATGTCGGGCCTGTGGTGCGTCAACATCGGCCATGGCCGACCGGAGATCGCCGAGGCCGTACAGCGGCAGATGGGCGAGATTTCCTACTACAACACCTTCTTCAAGACGACGCACCCGCCGGCCGTCGAGCTTGCCGCGCTGATCGCCGAGGTGACGCCCGAAGGGTTCAACCGCGTGTTCTTCTGCGGCTCGGGCTCGGAAGCCAACGACACCATCCTGCGGATGGTACGAACCTATTGGACGACGCTCGGCAAGCCGAACAAGCAGGTGATCGTCGCCCGTCGCAACGCCTACCACGGCTCGACGGTGGCCGGCGCCTCGCTCGGCGGCATGACGCCGATGCATGAGCAGGGCGGGCTTCCCATTCCCGGCATCCATCACATCGGCCAACCCTACTGGTTCGACCATGGCGGCGATCTGACGCCGGCCGAATTCGGCGTCAAGGCGGCGCGCGAGCTCGAAGCGGCGATCGACGAGATCGGCGAAGACAAGGTGGCCGCCTTCATCGCCGAGCCGATCCAGGGCGCCGGCGGCGTCATCATCCCCCCGGACACCTACTGGCCGGAGGTGGCTCGCATCTGCCGCGAGCGCGACATCCTGTTCGTTTCCGACGAGGTGATCTGCGGCTTCGGCCGGCTCGGCACCTGGTTCGGCGCCGAGCATTTCGGAATGAAACCCGACCTGATGCCGGTCGCCAAGGGGCTGTCGTCGGGCTACCTGCCCATCGGCGGCGTGCTGGTTTCCGACAAGGTGGCCGGGGTGATCGAGGATACCGGCGAGTTCAACCACGGCTTCACCTACTCGGCCCACCCCGTCTGCGCGGCGGCGGCCATCGCCAACCTCAAGATCCTGCGTGAGGAGAAACTGGTCGAACGCGTCCGCGACGACATCGGCCCGTATCTTCGCGAGCGCTGGCTGAAGCTAGGCGACCATCCGCTGGTCGGCGAAGCGCGCATGACCGGCCTGATGGGAGCGCTGGAGCTCGTGCCGGCCAAGCCGTCGCACCGTCGCTTTGCCGGCGACGGCAGCATCGGTCTCCGCTGCCGCGAGCATTCCTTCCGGAATGGCCTCGTCATGCGCCACGTCCATGACAGCATGGTGATCGCGCCGCCCTTCGTGCTGAGCCATGAGGAGGCGGACGAGTTGATCCGGCTCGCCACGCTGACGCTCGACATAACCTATGCCGACCTGAAACGAGATGGTCTCATGGGCTGAACCTGCACATGGCTTGGGCGGCAATCGTCGCCCCTGCCCAACTTTCGGATTCCTTAGCGCCGGGCGTTTCGGCTAGGGTGCGGCCGACACAACGCGGACGACGCTGATGCGACCGGGAGGACGGCCCCGTGGCGCAGTTTTGGCCGGCCTTCCAACCATGGCGGAAGCGCAAGCTTCCGGCAGACATGATTTTCGAGACGCCCCGCATGCTCTCCGCGCCAACCTTCATGCCCCCCGAGGGGCGGGCTCCACACGCCGCCTCCTGGTACGCCGCCTCTTCGGGGGAGATTCCGACCTATCAGCCCCTGAAGGGGCATTGCCGGGCCGACATCGCCATCATCGGCGGTGGCTATACCGGCCTTTCGGCGGCACTCTCGCTGTCGAAGGCCGGCTACAAGGTCGTCGTGCTCGAGGCCAACAAGATCGGCTGGGGAGCCTCGGGGCGAAACGGGGGCCAGATCCATCCCGGGCAGCGACAGGACCCCGACTGGCTGGCGGCACGGATCGGCGAGGGAGCGACGCGCGACCTTCTGCGGCTTGCCGACGAAGCGCGAGCCCACCTCGATCGGCTGATCGCCGAACACGCCATCGATTGCGATTTCCGGCCGGGGCTCATCCATGCCGTTCACAAGCCGCGCTGGGTCGAGGCCGAGAAACGCCATGTCGATCACCTCCAGAAAAAATGGGGCATCGAGCGCCAGTTCCTCGATCGGGACGAGACGGCGCGACGGATCGGCACGGACATCTACCACGCCGGCACCTTCGACCCGCAGGGCGGCAAGCTGCACCCGCTGAAATTCGCCCTGGGGCTTGCCAAGGCGGCGGTCGCCGCCGGAGCGACGCTTTTCGAGGATAGCCGCGTCAAGAAAATCCTGCATGGCGCCAAGCCAATCGTCGTCACCGCCGACGGCGAGGCGATGGTCGACACGGTCATCATGGCCGGCAATGGCTATCTCGGCGGCCTCGACGCGGAGACCGATGCCAGCGTTCTGCCGATCAACAATTTCGTGGTCGCCACCGAGCCGCTCGACGACGTGCTGATCCCCGGCGAGGAGGCGGTGAGCGACAGCCGCTTCGTCGTCTACTACTGGCACCAAACGCCCGACCGCCGGCTGGTGTTCGGCGGAGGCGAGACCTACAGCCACGCCTTTCCCGAGGACATCGCGGCCTTCGTTCGGCCGCATCTCGCCCGCGTCTATCCGAAACTCGCCAACACGCCGATCAGCCACGCCTGGGGCGGCACGCTGGGCATCACCTTCAACCGCATGCCATTCATCCGCCGGCCGAAACCCAACGTGTTCATCGCCGCCGGCTACTCCGGACAGGGCGTGATGCTGGCGCCCTTCGTCGGGCACGTCATCGCCGAGGCGGTGGGCGGCAGCATGGGTAAGTTCGATGCGTTCGCCAAGGTGCCGGTGATGCCGTTCCCCGGCGGAACGCTGCTTCGCTGGCCGACCCTCGTTGCCGCCATGACCTGGTTCAAGCTGCTCGACAGCATCTGACCGGATCCGGCCATTTTTCCGAGATAAATAGACTACACCCTTTGTAGTCTTTCAATAATTCGGCGGCGACGGGATGATTTTTCCGCCGCCGTCGCGCTTTTTGAAATGATGACGCAGGCCCTTGGCGGAGCGATCGACTATGTGTCAGTCAGGATTGCTAGCTTCGCGGACACCGGAATGCCAATGCCCGAGATTCTGACCGCCAACAGACTTTACGACGGCGATGTCGTCTACCGCACCGCCAGGGGCGAGTGGGTCGCCGATGTGGACGCTGCCGAGCTGATCGACGACGGCGCGCAGCTTGCGGCGGCCGAAGCCGCCGCGCAGGCCGACGTCAAAGCCTCCAAGGTGCTCGATGTCGTCACCATCCCCGTCGAGGTGACGGACGGGCGCATCGTGCCCAAGCGTCTCCGCGAGCGCATTCGCGCTTTCGGCCCGACCGTCAAATCCGACCACCGGCCCGGTGCCGTCTGAAGAAGGAGGCCGCCATGTATCGTTATGACGAGTTCGATGCCGCCTTCGTCCAGCAGCGCGTCGCCCAGTTCGCCGACCAGGTGGAGCGCCGCCTGAAGGGCGAGATCACCGAGGACGAGTTCAAGCCGCTGCGCCTGATGAACGGCGTCTATCTGCAGCTCCATGCCTACATGCTGCGGATCGCCGTGCCCTACGGCACGCTGTCGTCCGTGCAGATGCGCCGCCTCGCCCACATCGCCAGGACCTACGACAAGGGCTACGGCCACTTCACCACCCGGCAGAACATCCAGTTCAACTGGCCGGCGCTCAAGGACGTGCCGACCATCCTCGCCGAGCTGGCCGAAGTGGAGATGCACGCCATCCAGACATCGGGGAACTGCATCCGCAACGTCACGGCGGACCACTTCGCTGGCGCCGCCTTCGACGAGGCCGACGATCCCCGCCCGTATGCCGAGATCCTGCGCCAGTGGTCGTCGCTGCATCCGGAGTTCTCCTTCCTGCCGCGCAAGTTCAAGATCGCGGTGACCGGCGCCGCTCACGACCGCGCGGCCATTCGCCTGCACGACATCGGCCTTGAGGTGAAACGCGGAGACGACGGCGGCATGGGCTTTGCCGTCTATGTCGGCGGCGGCCAGGGACGGACGCCGATGCTGGCCCGCGAGATCGCCGATTTCGTGCCGGAGGCCGACATTCTCGCCTATGTCGACGCGATCCTGCGCGTCTACAATCTGTTCGGCCGGCGCGACAACAAGTTCAAGGCGCGCATCAAGATCCTCGTCCACGAGACCGGTATCGACGATATCCGGCGGATGGTGGAGGAAGAGTTCCGGCAGATCCGGGGCGGCGTTCTCGGCTTGCCGACCGAGGAAGTCGAGCGTATCCGCGCCTATTTCGCGCCGCCCGCCTTCGAGGATCGGCCGGCGGTTTCGGCCAAGCTGGACGCGGCTCGCGCCGCCAACCCGGCGCTCGACCGGTTCGTACGGCAGAACCTCCATCGCCACAAGGCGCCCGGCTACACCTCGCTCACCATTTCGCTGAAGCCGATCGGCGGCATTCCCGGCGACGCGTCGGCCGACCAGATGGACGCCATCGCCGACATCGCCGAGAAATGGGCCTTCTCGGAAATCCGCGTCAGCCACGAGCAGAACCTCATCCTGCCGCATCTGGCGCTCGACGACGTGCCGGAGGTCTACGAGGCGCTCGCCGCCGCCGGGCTCGCCACCGCCAACGCTGGCGCCATCACCGACATCATCGCCTGCCCCGGCCTCGACTACTGCGCGCTCGCCAACGCCCGGTCCATCCCGATCGCCTCGGAACTGTCCGAGCGGTTCGGCGCGCCGGAACGGCAGGACGAGATCGGGCCGCTATCGATCAAGATTTCCGGCTGCATAAACGCCTGCGGCCATCACCATGTCGGCCACATCGGCATTCTCGGCGTCGACCGCAAGGGCGAGGAGTTCTATCAGATCAGCCTTGGCGGCAACCCGGACGAAAGCGCCTCGATCGGCGAGATCATCGGACCGAGCTTTTCGGCCAAAGGCGTCATCGACGCGGTCGAGACGGTCGTCGACACCTACATCAGGCTTCGCAGCTCGCCGGATGAGACTTTCCTTGCCGCCTATCGCAGGCTCGGCGAGGCGCCGTTCAAGGAGGCCCTCTATGGTGCTTGACGCGCTCGGCCTTGCCGTCGACCCCGACCAGGGGCTCGCCGCCGAGGCGCGCCTCCTCTCCGCTCGCCACGAGGGAGAGGAAGCGGAGGCGATCGTCGCTGCCGCGCTCGATCTCTATGCCGGCAGGATCGCCCTGGTCTCGAGCTTTGGCGCCGACAGCGCCGTGCTGCTCGCCATGGTGGCCGACATCGACCGGACCCTGCCCGTGATCTTCCTCGACACCGGCAAGCTCTTTCCGGCGACAGTCGCCTATCGCGACAGGCTGTTGGAGACGCTGGGCCTGACCGGCATCGTCTCCCGGGGTCCGGACGCCTCGGACCTTGCCGCCGCCGACCCGGCCGGTGCGCTGTGGATGGCCGACACCGACGCCTGCTGCGACATCCGCAAGGTAAAGCCGCTCGCCGCCGCCCTTACGCCCTATGACGCTTGGATTTCCGGTCGCAAGCGCTATCAGGCCGAAACGCGGGCCCACCTGCCGCTGTTCGAGGCGGCGAGCGGGCGTATCAAGGTCAACCCGCTGCTCGGCTGGGACCGGGCACGCATCGAGGCCTATCGCGAGGCGCGCCACCTGCCGCCGCATCCGCTGGTCGCCGAGGGCTACCCGTCGATCGGGTGCCTGCCCTGCACCGACAAGGTGCGGCCGGGCGAAGACGAGCGAGCCGGCCGTTGGCGCGGCAAGGCCAAGACCGAATGCGGTATCCATCTCGGCCAGCCGTCGGGCGCGGCCATTCCGGGGATTTGAGCCATGGTTGCCACCGCCATCGTGCCGCAAGGCGCCGCCACCAGCAGTTCGACGCCGGACGTCTACCGGGCGGGCCGTTTCGAGCCCAACGACTTCGCCATCGCGAGCGAGGACAATGGCGGCGACGGTCTGATCCTTCCGCTCGCGGCGCTCAGGGCGACGCTCAATGGGAACAGCGCCGGCAATCGCCGGCTGGGTCTTCTGTTCTCGCCGGCCGATCGCTTCGATGAGGTCTTGCCGCTCCTCGGCAGCATCGCCGTCGTCGCCGTGGACTTCCCCAAGTTCGCCGATGGGCGCGGCTTCAGTCATGCCGCTCGCCTCGTCCGGGCGGGCTTTACCGGAGAGATCCGGGCGGTCGGCGATATTCTGATCGACGAGATCCCGCTCATGCGGCGCGTCGGCATCTCGGCGTTCGAGGTCAGGAACGAGACCGCCCGCCGCTACCTCACGGAGAAGCGCGACCCTTCCCCCAACCTCCATTACCAGCCGGGCGCCCTGCCCGAGCCCGCCGCCGGCACGCGTCCCTGGCTTCGCCGCCGCGCAACCTGATATCCGCGCTGCCCTCGTTCTGACCGCTCCGATGGAGCCCGCCCGGCTCCACGTGTTACACTTGCGTACACTTTCGCCGCTTTCGTAACTCAAGTTTTCCGGATTATCCCTTGGGCTACATCGCCGAAACGGAGCCGGACATGGCCTTCTGGAAACAACTGGTGCTCGCCCTGCTCCTGGGGTTGGCCGGGATCATCGGCTGGGGCGCGTTCGACCCGGCCGCGCGTCCCCGACTGACCGCAGTCGGCGTGCCGGGCGCGTTGCTGCCGGAATGGCTCTTTCTGGCGTCGGCCGACAACGCTGCGGCCGCGACGCCAAGGGCCGAGGGCGGCGGGCGCAACGGAGCCGCAGGCGGTGGTGCCAGGACAGCTCTGGTCGTGACGGCTCCCGTCGTCATGACCGAAACCGCCGACCGCGTCAGTGCCATCGGCACCGCCGAGGCCGCGCGCACCGTTGCCGTCTTCCCCCGCGCCACGGGCATGGTGACAGAGGTCGCGTTCACCTCGGGCGAACGGGTCGAAGCCGGAGCCACGCTCGTCCGCCTCGACGACGACAGCGAGAAGATCGCGCTGGAGCAAGCCAAGGTCGCTCTGCAAGACGCCGAAGCCAGGGCAACCCGCAACGAAAGACTTGCGGAAACCCGGGCGATTTCCGCCGCAGAGCGCGACACCGCCCGCTTCGAACTCTCCAAGGCGCGCCTGGCCTTGCAGGAAGCCGAGCTCAACCTCAGCCGCCGCACCGTCGGCGCGCCGTTTGCCGGCGTCGTCGGACTGACCTCGGTTGAGGTCGGCGACATGGTGTCGACGTCGACCGAGATCGCGACGGTCGACGACCGCTCGGACATCAAGGTGGAGTTCCGTGTTCCCGAGGCCTTCGCGGCCCGCGTCGCCGTCGGCCAACCGATCGAAGTGGCAACGCCGTCGCAGCCGGGCGCCATCTTCAAGGGCAAGGTCACCGCCGTCGGCAGCCGCATCGAGGCCGACAGCCGCACATTGGTCACACAAGCGACGGTGGACAATCCCGACGACGTGCTCCGCCCCGGCATGTCGTTCGCCGTCACCCTCCGCTTCCCCGGCCAGCAGAAGCCGGCCGTGCCGGCGACCTCCGTGCAATGGGACCGCGACGGTTCCTATGTCTGGTCGATCGACGACGGCAAGGCCAAGCGAACCGGCATCGCCATCATCGAGCGGAACGCCGACACGGTGTTGGTCAGCGGCGACCTCAAGCCGGGCGATCCGGTGGTGGTCGAAGGCATCCAGTCGGTGCGGGCCGGCGCACCGGTGCGAATGGCAGGCGAGCCCGAACAACTCGCCGACAAGGCTCAGGATACAAAGCCATGAGCGGCCGCAGCCATGCCCTCACCGCGCTGTTCGTCCGCCGGCCGGTGTTGGCGCTGGTGGTCAACGCCCTGGTGATCGTGGCGGGCCTTGCCGCCTACCGCGACGTGGAAGTGCGCGAGCTGCCCGACGTCGATCGCCCCGTGGTGACGGTCACCGTCGGCTATGATGGCGCCGCGCCGGAGACCATCGATACCGACGTGACCGCCCGCGTCGAGTCGGCGGTGGCACGCGTTGCCGGCGTCACATCGATATCCGGCCGGTCGAGCTTCGGCCGATCGCGCGTCACCATCGAGTTCTCCGAAAACACCGACCTCAACGTTGCCGCCAACGACACCCGCGATGTGGTGAGCCGCATCCGCAATCAGTTGCCGGATGGCATCAACGAGCCGCAGATCGTCAAGGCAGATGCCGATGGCGATGCCATCATCCGTCTCGCCGTCACGTCCGACCGCGTGTCGCTCGAAGAGCTGACCAGTCTCGTCAACGACCATGTCGCCGACGCGCTCGCCGCCGTCGATGGTGTCGCCGACGTCCAGGTGTTCGGCGACCAGGAACCGGTGTTCCGCGTCGACATCGACCAGACGGCGCTGGCGGCGCGCGGCCTCACCGTCGCCGATCTCACCCAGACGCTGTCCACGGTGTCGATGGACAGCCCGGCCGGCGCGCTCGCCAACCGCGACCTCAGCCTGGTGGTGCGCGCCGACGCACGCGTCACCGATGCCGCCGGCATGGCACGCCTGATGATCAACGGGACGACGCGGCTCAGCGACGTGGCGACCGTGTCGCTCGCGCCCGACACCGGCACGTCGCAGCTCAAGATCAACGGCAAGGCCGGCATCGGCATGGGCATCGTTCGCGCGGCGAGATCCAACTCGATCCAGATCTCCAGCGATGTCGCCCGCGTGGTCGCTAACCTGAAGCCGACGCTGCCCGACGGGGTCGAACTCGCCATCACCTCCGACGAGGCGCGCTTCATCAACGGCGCCCTGCACGAGGTGATCCTGGCCCTCGGGCTCGGCGTCGTCATCGTGGTTGCCGTCATCTACCTGTTTCTCGCCAACTGGCGGGCGACGCTGATCCCGGCCATCACCATTCCGGTGTCGCTCATCGGAACGCTGGCGGCGATGTGGCTAGTCGGCTTCTCGATCAACATCGTCACGCTTCTGGCCCTGGTGCTCGCCACGGGCCTTGTGGTCGACGATGCCATCGTCGTCCTGGAGAACATCGTTCGTCGGCGCCACATGGGCATGCAGCCGCGCGCCGCGGCGGTGCTCGGCACCGAGGAAGTGTTCTTCGCCGTGCTCGCCACGACGGCAACCCTCGCTGCCGTGTTCGTACCGATTTCCTTCCTGCCGGGAACCGCCGGCAGCCTGTTCCGCGAGTTCGGTTTCGTGCTGGCGATCGCCGTCACCATTTCCGGCATCACGGCGCTGACGTTCGCACCGATGCTGGCCGCAACCATCCTGCCGGCGGAAGACAAGCAGAGGCAGGCGATCATGCCGCGTCTGCTCGGCTCGATCGGCCGGCCGCTCGCCGCGCTCTACGGCCGGGTGCTCCATGCGGCTCTCGCAGCCCCCCTCGTGGTGGTCGCCCTGTCGGTCGGCTTCGCCGCCGTTGCCTGGGGCGTCTTCCAGAGTCTGCCGAGCGAACTGACGCCGCGCGAGGATCGCGGTTCGGTGATGCTGATGGTCACCGCTCCGCCCGGGATTTCCATCGACAACATGGGGCGGCAGATGGACAAGGTTGCCGCCGTCGTCCAGCCCTATCTCGACAGCGGCGAGGCCACCGCCAGCTTCGCCATCGCCGGGCGCGGCGACGCCAACTCCGGCTTCATGATGCTGACGCTCGCCCCGTGGGAAGAGCGGTCGCGCAGCCAGGCGGCAATCGCCGCCGAGATCAACGGCAAGCTTGCCGCCATCCCGTCCATCCAGGCGCGGGCCTTGAGCTCCAACTCGCTCGGCATTCGCGGCGGCGGCCAGGGCTTGCGCCTCTCTCTGGTCGGCCCCGATTTCGAGGGCCTTGCGAAGGTCGGCGACGCGTTCATCAAGGCGCTGGAGACGCGGCCGGAGGTGCGGAACGCCACCCTCGACTATCAGCCGACTCAGCCGCAGCTGTCCGTCCGCATCGACCGCGATCGAGCGCAGGATCTCGGCATTTCCGTCACCGGCCTCGCCCAGGCCTTGCAGGCTGTTCTCGACGGCCGCGAGGTGGCCGACGTTTCGATCGGCGACCGGATCATTCCGGTCAAGCTGGTGTCATCCGCCACGCCCATCGACGATCCGACCGACCTCGGCAACGTCTTCCTCAGGACCGGCGATGGGCGGATGGTGCCGATGAGCTCCATCGCGACGCTGGTAGAGGGCTCCACGGCGCCCGGCCTGTCGCGCGACGGCCAGCAGCGGGCGGTGCCCATCTCCATCGAACCGGCACCCGGCGTGGCTCTGAGGCAGGCGATGGCGGTGGCCGACGAGGTCGCCTCCTCGGTCCTGCCGGCCGGCTACGGCATCAAGCAGACCGGAGAGGCGGCGGCGCTCGCCCAGACGTCGGCCGGGCTTGCCACCACCTTCGGCTTCGCGCTGATCGTCGTGCTGCTGGTGCTCGCCGCCCAGTTCGAAAGCTTCGTCGCGGCGTTGATCATCATCGCAACGGTTCCCTTCGGCCTCGCCGCCGCCGTGTTCGCCATCCGCCTCACCGGCGGCACGCTCAACATCTACAGCCAGATCGGCCTGGTCATGGTGGTCGGCATCATGGCCAAGAACGGCATTCTGATCGTCGAGTTCGCCAATCAGCTGCGCGACGAAGGGCGCAGCGTCCGCGAAGCGATCGAAGCGGCGGCCCGCATTCGGCTGAGGCCGGTGGTGATGACCATGATCGCCACCATCGTCGGCGCCGTGCCGCTGGTTCTCGCTTTCGGCGCCGGAGCCGAGGCGCGCGTCGCCCTCGGCTGGGTGCTGGTGGGCGGCCTCGGCTTTGCGACCGTGTTCACGCTGTTCCTGACGCCGGTCGCCTACCTGATGCTGGCGGGCCTTGCCAAACCGCGCGGCCACATCGAGCGCCTGCTCTCGGGCGAGCTCATCGCCGCCGAAGAACTCGGTCTCACCGAGGATGAAACGGTCGGCCCGAAGAAGCCGAAGCTCGCAGCGGAGTGAGACGGATCAGCCGACCCGGAACCGCCGCGCCTCGGCGGGATTGGCGAAGACCTCGCGGTCGAGACGCGTCAGCATGTAGGAGATGAGGCCGGTCATGATCATGTCGGTCTGCCAAGGCAGCGTCTCGATCACCGTCGAGCGGCGCAGATCCTCGACCAGTGCCGCCTCGATCGCCGCCTTCAGCCCCGTTTCGAACAGCGGATAGGCTCGAACCGAACCGCCGGTCAGCACGATGCGGCTGGGGTTGATCAGCGCCATCAGCCGGGCCAGCCCGTAGCCAAGCGTCTCGCCGGCCCGATGGTAAATCGCCCGCATGGCTTCGTCGCCGGCATAGGCGGTCGCTTCGTGGGCGATCAGCTCCCCCTGCGTGGGACGGACGCTGAGCGGAGGAGCATCCTCCGGCAGGCCGAGCGCCTGACGATGAATGGCGTAGTCGGCGATATAGGCCTCAAGGCAGCCGCGCCGACCACACTGGCAAAGAGCCCCATTGGGCAGGTGATTCATATGGCCGAACTCGGCGGCCGAGCCGGCGGCGCCATGGTGCAGCCGATCGCCGACGAACAGGCCGGCGCCGACGCCCTGATCGACGAAGATCACGGCGAAGGTGCCGCTGTAGATATCCGGGTTGGCCTCGTGCAAGGCCTGCGCGATCATGTTGGCATCGTTGGAAAGAATGCAGTTGCGGCCGGTCAGCACCCTGAGCGGTTCGACGAGGCGCATGTCGCGAACGCTGAAGGCCGGCGACCACATGACCGATCCGGTATTGGTGTCGACGAAGCCTTGCGCGCCGATGGCAATCTCGGCCACCTGGCGGAAATCGATGCCGTTGTCGGCGACGATGCGACCGAGCAGGTCGGCGAGCTTGACGGGAAAGCTGTCGCGCGTCTCCTCGAAGGTCGGCACGATGGCTTCCTGGCGATCGATGATGCGGCCGTCGAAATCGGCGAGTTGCAGGACGACGCTGTCGCGCGAAATCTTGGCAGCCAGCACGTAGCCCGCCGTCGGATCGAGGCGCAACATGACGCGGGGACGACCACGCCGAACCGGCTCGGCCTGCGCTTCGCCGCCGTCCGCCTCGTCGTCACTGGCCTCGACCAGTCCCTCGGCGATCAGATCGGCGGTGATGGCGGTGATGGTGGCCGGCGACAAGTGCGTTTCGGCACCGAGATCGACGCGGGCGATCGGCTCGCGCCGACGCAGCGCCGACAGCACCAGCGACCGGTTTTGCCGCCGAACATGATCGCTGTCGGCCTTGCCGACGGAAGCGCGCCGCGATCCATCTCCACGCACGGTCATAATAACGCCTGTCCTCCGCCATCGGCAGGGGGCATCCCTGTCCTCGGCGCCCGTTCTTTATTCCATCGAAGCCTTCCCCGGCCTGACAGATCAGGCGGGATGTTCTGGGGCTGAAGCCTTTTCGGATTCCTCCGCCTCTCCCCTTACCGCACGACCCCGGGCGGTGACCACCCCGTGGGCTGGCCCGCCTCCCCCAAAGCGGCCGGCCAGATCGGCACCGGATATTGACATTGCCCTTGCCCCCGGTCCACGCTTTTTTTGGGCTTCAAAGATAATCAATGGGTCGACTGGGGCAAGCGGCCCGCTTCACAATGCCCGACCCGACGCGTATTGTCCGCGCGCCCGTGGGAACGACATTCGGGGGGACGTCTTCGTCATGTGGAGGGTGCTTCCGACAATCGTCTTCGGCCTGCTCTGCCAGGCGGCAATCGCGTCGCCGGTGATCGGCGTCAGTTGGCCGGGCGATACCACACGTCAGTGGAAAGTCGATTCCGAAGCAATCCGCGATGCGATCTCCGCCGGGTCCGGCGCGGTGATCGAAACCGATGCGCGCCTGTCTGCGGCCAAGCAGATCCTCGACATCAACAGCCTGATCGATGCCAAGGTCGACGCGCTGATCGTCATCGCCGTCGATGCCCGTGCCCTGGAAACACCGATCAAGGCGGCGGTTGCGGCCGGCATTCCGGTCATCGGTTATGACCGGCCCATCGGCCTCGACGGCGTGCTCTCGATCGGGTTCAACCAGACAGATGTCGGACGGCTGCAGTCGCTGGCCCTTTACGCGGCGCGGCCGCGCGGCGACTGGGTGCTGCTGAAGGGCGATTTCGACGACCCGCAAACCGCCCGCCTGTATGCCGGCCAGATCGGCGTGCTCAAGGATTCGATCAGTGCCGGTCTGATCCGGATCGCCGGCGAAGCCTACACGCCCGGCGGATTGTCTCTGAATGCCCGCCGCGCCTTCGGCAACATCCTCGACGCCAACCGTAACACCGTCGACGCCGTGCTTACGCCGGACGATGCCAGCGCCGGAGAGGCGATCTCGGTTCTGGAAGAGCGGGGTCTCATCGACAAGGTCGCCGTCGTCGGCCAGGGAGGAGATCCGGAAACGCTCAACCGCATCGCGCGCGGTCAGCAGACTGCCACCATATGGGAGGACCATGAGGCGTTGGCCCGCAAGACGGCGGAGGTGGCGCTGCAACTGGCCGCCGGTCGCACGCCGCACGAACTCGGGGTCACAAGAGAGCTCGGCGACGGTCAAGGGACGACCTATGAGTTGCACCTGCAGCCCTTCACCATAACTGTCGATGCGCTCGGCCTCGCGTTGACGGCGGGCTGGATCGATGCCGAACGCCTCTGCCATCAGGTACCGGCAGGCCGCGTCGTCGATTGTCCCTGACAGGTGGAAGCAGGGCTCAGGAGAACAGTTCCGGACGACGACGACGCAGCGCCTCGACCAGCAAACGCGTCTTGAGATCGAGCGCATCGCCGGTATCAGCAAGATCGGCCAGCTCCGACAACGGCAGCTCGACCACTTCGATCTCCTCGCTTTCTTCCGCGAGGCCGCCGCCCTTTCCGCGTTGCGCCGATGCGTCGATCTCGCCCAGATAGAGCCAGACCCGTTCGGTAAGCGATCCTGGGGAAGCATAGGGCCGGCCGAGGTACTCCAGCTTGCCGACCACGCAGCCCGCCTCTTCCCAGGCTTCGCGGCGCACCGCCGTCTCGCCGTCTTCTCCGTCGTCGACGATGCCGGCGATCGCCTCGAGCGTCACGCCCTTGCCGTCGGCCAAAAGCGCGGCGGCGCGTACCTGCCGAACCAGGATGGCCGTCCGGTGAATCGAATCGTAGACCAGGACCGCGGCGCCATCGCCATGGTCGTGCACCTCGCGCCGCACGAGCCGGGGCTCGCCATGCACCGTGGTCTCGAGAACCGCGACTTCCAGCGTCAGCCAGCCGTCATATACGGTGCGACGTTCCTTGACCGACACGGGAGGCAAGCGGTTCTCGGTCAATCGGTCCGCCATACTGGTGTCTCCCTGTCGTCAGCGATCCCTTCCTTGATAGCCGCCCGCCACCGGGCTCGCCAGCATCCAAGACCGGCCGGCGCGGCCATGCACCACCGGTGGGCCACCGCTGTCGCGCGCAAGCAACAGTCGGTTCTCCGGCACCGCTTCGCGGATGCGGCGCTGTCTACGCTTGACCGGCGGCCCTCGCCTCGGCCAAATGCGGCAACCGTCGTTTGGGAGCCCACCATGATCGATCCGTCCTGTCTCGCCGTCATCCTCGCGGCCGGAGAAGGCACGCGCATGAAATCCGACCTGCCGAAAGTGCTGCACGCAGTGGGCGGCCGGCCGCTTATTGACGCGGTCCTGGAGAGCGCCCGAGCCGGTGGCGCGAGTCGCCTCGCCGTGGTCATCGGCGCCGGCGCCGACAAGGTGCGCGCCCATCTCGGCAAGGCGGCTCCCGACGCGCAGGTGTTCGAGCAGCGGGAGCGCCTCGGCACGGCGCATGCGACGCTGGCGGCGCGCGAGGCGCTCGTCGACCACCGGGGCCCTGTGCTCGTCCTGTTCGGCGACACGCCGCTCGTCCGCCCGGCAACCATTTCCGCCCTGACGGACCGCCTGTCGGCCGGCGCCGACATCGCCCTTCTCGGCTTCAAGACCGAGGCGCCGACCGGCTATGGCCGGCTGATTGTCCGGGACGGGCGGCTCGTCGCCATCGTCGAGGAGAAGGACGCCGACGCGGCAACCAAGGAGATTCGTCTCTGCAATTCAGGAATCATGGCCTTCAGGTCGGGCCTGTTGCCGGAGCTGCTCGAAGCGATCGGCAACGCCAATGCCAAGGGCGAGTATTACCTGACCGACGCCATAGCGGTAGCCGCGGCGCGCGGCCTCCGGGCCGAGGCGGTCATCGGGGATGACGAAAGCGAATTCGTCGGCATCAACGACCGCGCCCAGCTCGCAGCCGCCGAAGCCATCTTCCAGCAGCGGATGCGCGCCGAGGCGATGGCTGCCGGCGTGACGCTCGCGGCGCCGGAGACGGTCTTCTTCTCCTTCGACACCAAGCTTGATCGAGACGTGGTGGTGGAGCCCAACGTGGTGTTCGCCCCCGGCGTCAGCGTGGCGTCCGGCGCGACGATCCGCGCCTTCAGCCATCTCGAAGGCGCAAAGGTCGCCGGCGGGGCGATCGTCGGCCCCTATGCTCGGTTGCGGCCGGGTGCCGATCTGGCCGAGAACGTTCACGTCGGCAACTTCGTGGAGATCAAGAACGCCCGCGTCGACCGGGGAGCCAAGGTCAACCATCTCACCTATATCGGCGACGCCTCGATCGGCGCCCGTACCAACGTCGGCGCCGGCACCATCACCTGCAACTATGACGGCTTCTTCAAGCACAAGACGATCATCGGCGCCGATGTCTTCGTCGGATCCAACACCGTCATGGTGGCGCCGGTCACGGTCGGCGACAACGCGTTGACGGCGGCCGGCTCGGTGATCACCTCCGACGTGCCTGGCGACGCCATGGCGTTCGGGCGCGCCCGCCAGGAGGTGAAAGAGGGAATGGGAGCGGCCAAGAAGGCCATGTTGGCCGCCAAGAAGGCGGCAGCGAAGGCTGGCGGCTGACTCGCCGTCGTTTTTAGCGTCGCTTCGAGGGCTCGATGACGGCTAGGACCGTCCTCGAGCGCCTTCGGTGTGACGGACTCATTCCCTTTTGTCCCAATTTCGATGTCCGACAAGGCGACCGCGTACACGCTACGCGCGCCTTTTGTCAGTCATTAAGAACAATTTTCAGTAGAACGTTTCCACGGGACACCGTCTTCATACCAGGGCGGGACCAGGGCCGGATCGACTCGCAATCGAGCTCGGCAAGCTCGAATCTCGGCCTCGCCACGCTACCTTCGAACGCCCGCCAACGTTTCCGGAGCAAGAGCTTGACCGAAACGTTCATCAAAACATGGACGATCCTGTCTACTTCAGACTGATGGCGGCAATTCTCCGAGCCAACCTTCACGGCAGAAATTTTGACTGAGGTGAGGCTGAAGACATCGTTTAGATGCCCCGCCGACATCTTTTGGTTTTAGACAATCTACAAGTTTCCTCCATAGATTGACGAATTGTATTTTACCTATAAAAATTTTGTTCGATATTCGAATTTATAATTGAAACTACCCTTAAAACCGCTCAAGATTCTCCTAAAGTGGATTTTTCTCTTTTAGTTACGGCACTTTGCCAGAGCACCGTATTCCCCGTCCTCGAAAATGCAAGGGATTGCACGGATAAAAGCAGACTTGCAGAGCCGTAGGCGCTTGGCTAAACTATTACATAAAGTCGATCCGGCGCCTGGGAAGAGGACCGGAGTTCTCGGCTGATTTGGGGGAAAAATCAGGTATGACAGGGAGTTGCGAGCGTGATGCCTGCGGCGGTGCGCGGCCTCGGCGCAATACCGTACGGTTGTTTACGGCGCATCGTCCCAACAGACAGCAGCCAACCTCGATCCGGCAAGGCATTTCGTCCACGGACAAAGATGTCATCTCCGGTATCCCAAAGGTGAGGATGGCGGGAGGATTGTCCTCTTTGCTCCCCAGCGATGGGTTCGGCGGCGTCGGTCGAGTTGGGATCACCCGGCTCTCGATGTGCGACGTCGCGTTAGTCGATGGTCGGTACCGGCGAGGTCTGGACAGCGGCCCGGTTTCGGTGAAACTGCCGCTGGGAGTGAAGGGCGCGTGCGCCGTCCCCATGGTGGGTCTGGCGCATGTCCGGACAAGTTCCGGAACAAGGGATTCGCTGCCCCAGGGCAGCTCGGCGACGACGGTCGAACGGCCGTCTTTCGCGTCAAGGAGGTCCTTCCGCCTGTTCGGCGTCAGCCGTTTCGGATGGAAGGTGTGGATCCGGTGGCAACCCGTTACCGGACCCAAAGTGGGAATAAGGCGGGAATCTCCTGCTTTATGAGGACGTCAGGGGCGGAAAGCGCCTGACGAAATTGGTCACCAACTCACACGGAGTTCCCGAAGAGGCGTGGCAGGTCGCCAACCCTCGCGGGATTGAAGGGGGAGAGAATGAAGCTTACCAAGATTCTGGCTGCCACGCTCGTGATCGGCGTTTCCGCCATGGCCACCGCGTCCTACGCCGCCGAGAAGGGCAAGGTTGGCATTGCCATGCCGACGCAGTCCTCGTCGCGCTGGATTTCCGACGGCCACAGCATGGTCGAGCAGTTCAAGGCTGCCGGCTTCGAGACCGACCTTCAGTACGCTGAAGACGACATCCCGAACCAGCTGAACCAGATCGAGAACATGGTGACCAAGGGCGTCAACGTCCTCGTTGTCGCCTCGATCGACGGCACGACGCTGACCGACATTCTCGCCAAGGCCCATGAAGCCGGCGTCAAGGTGTTCGCCTACGACCGCCTGATCCGCAACTCGCCGAACGTCGACTACTACTCGACCTTCGACAACTTCCAGGTCGGCGTGCTCCAGGCCTCGTCGCTCGAGACCCCGCTCGGCCTCAAGGACGGCAAGGGCCCGTTCAACATCGAACTGTTCGCCGGCTCGCCCGACGACAACAACGCCACCTTCTTCTTCAATGGCGCCATGAGCGTCCTGAAGCCCTACATCGACAG